>Ga0181469_100634_pt1 | contig 13420 bp, 22 predicted proteins | sample InSIn2SAF170_2_FD_119081 | JGI IMG/M metagenome (GOLD analysis project Ga0181469, IMG submission 119081) | Clean room microbial communities from NASA Spacecraft Assembly Facility at Jet Propulsion Laboratory, Pasadena, California, USA -... ... | reverse complement strand
ATACATGATCACTGCCATCCCTATGAACTAAATTCAATTACAATCAGGGAAAGTTATCCTCCCTTTTCCCAAAACCACTCCTAGTGCAGTATCTAAAGCATCTGTACAAATATGAAAAGGTAAAGACCAATTTGGCCCTCTTTGTACCAGATTTGTGGACAAATTTTCATTCAGTACTTGAAAAGCTCGTTGACAGTCAACATTCCATACAAAATCAACATCTTTAGTTAACAATTTAAAGAATAGTGTTGCAATTCTAGTGAAATTCTCAATAAATCGTCGATAATATCCTGCGTGCCTTAAAAAACTTCTTACCTCTTTTTGTGAGCTAGGAATAGGGATACACGAGATTACCTCGATTTTTGCTGGGTCAACTTGAATCCCTTCATATGACACATGATGGCCTAGAACAATTCCTTTATTTTGCATCAACCTACATCTATCGTTGCTAAGGGCTAGATCAGCTTCTTGACAATGGATCTATACCTTCTCTAGATTTTCCAAGGCCTGTGAAAAGTCATCTCCATAAACTGTGAAGTCGTCCATATAGACTTCCACACAGTCATGGATCATATAGAGAAAATGGCAAGCACAACTCTCTGAAAAGTGGTGGGGGCATTACAAAGACCAAAGGGGAGGAATTCATATGCATAAGTACCCCAAGGGCATGTAAAGGTAGTATTATCCTAGTCTTCTTTGGCTATTTGTATTTGATTGTAACCGTTGTTCCCATCTAGAAAAGAAAAATATTTTTTACCTAAAAGCATGTCGAAGACTTGATCAATGAAGGGCAGTGGAAAATAGTCACGCAATGTGGCCTTGTTTAATTCTCTGTAGTCAACATAGATCCACCACTTTCCGTTCTTCTTTGGAACCACTACCAAAGGTGACACCCACTTACTATCAGAAATGGGGTCAATGAAATCTGTAGCCAAAAGTTTATGAATCTCATATTTGACAATGTCTTTTAATGCCGGGTTCATACGCCTTTGTGGATGCCAAACATGTCTGATTTCTTCATTTGTATAGATATGGTGGATGTAGGTGTCTGGATGTATGCCCCTCATATCCAAGTAATCCCAGGAGAAAGCTCCAGTTTGTTCGCGAATAATACTCATTAACTACTGCCTTTGTTCTGTAGTCAATCCTGTACTGATATGTAATATTTTTCGTTCAAAAATTTCCACAGGTTCTGTGGTGAGCTCATGGCTTTCCCCCATCGCTGCAAAAGAGGTGAATACAACTAGGTGGCAGGTTTCCTGAAACTCATCACTAAACACATGCTGATAACCATGAAAATAGATGGGATAATCGATACAAGAGCTATCGTTTAAAAACTGTTGCAAAACATGTTCACCATAATGCTCCTAGAGACCTCTGTATTGATCTAATGAAAACAAAGGAAACATATAGTCTTTGTCTCCATATGGGTTTTCAAGCCATATTGGTACTTCATCATTTGCCTGAGTAGTTGGAAAATAGACAAAGTTTGATTGTGGGGACCATTAGAAATAATCATTTCTTCGTTTCTGCATCCTATGACAGCATCAACAGTTGCTAACCATGGTCTCCATAGAACCATAGGATGTCTAGGCCTAGAGGTTTTTGGAGAAATAACTACAAAATCTATGGGATATTGCCCAAAGATAATAGTGACTACTATGTCCTCTAAGGTTCCCATAGGTTTGACGACGGATTTGTCTGCCATTTCTAAAAGGATAGGGGTGGATTTAAGTCCAGATAGCTGTAATGATGTCATTGTTTCATAGGTCATTGCATTGATTGTTGCCCCTAGATCCGTGAGGGTGTTCGGCAGAAGTACTCAGTTTATCTCAATGGTGACAATGGGGTTCCTAGGGTCATTGTATTTTGCAGGCAAATCAGAAATCATAGTGGACATTTGGCTTATGATTTTAACATTTTGGTTCTTATGCCCCTTCCTCCTCGGTTTATTAATGCAGAGATCTTTGACAATTTTGATGTAGATGGGAATGTCTCTAATTGCTTGTAAGAGTGATATTTTAATGCAGACATTCCTAAGTTCGTTTTCCAAATCATATTCAAGTGAGATCTCTTCTTTCTTTACAATTAGTATTTCCGGGTATGGTGGTTCATTTGATTCTTTTTTCTATGATTATTGTTTTTAATTTTGCAAATGGTTTTCAGATGATGTGGAGGGCACCTCTTCTTGGATAACAAAAACTAATTTTCCTTTGTTAACTTTCTTCCCTGATTGTAATTGAATTTAGTTCATAGGGATGGCAGTGATCATGTATGTAGGAAAAGGCTAAATATCAATGTTTTGCACTGGTTGAGGTAGCTTGTGACTTGGGTTAGGTAGGGGTTGCGCAAGCAACAATGTAGGTCAGGATGGGTTCAAGGTAGTAGGTGCCTTGGAAGATGATGGGTTAGCAGGTGCAGGTAACAACTGATGCAAAGGATGTGGTGGTAGTGTAGGTTGTTGATACATGTTGGGGTTATACCCTTGCTGATAGGATTGCATGGTTGTATTATATGAGGTACTTGGCATATTTGGGTAAGGCGCATAGAATTGGGTCTGGGGTTGATAAGTGTTGGTATAGGGGTTTGTCCTCTAATTCTGGCCCCAGGCAGTGTTTTGTGGTTGCAGAGAAGCCCAAGGAGGGTAAGATGCATGGAAGGTCTAAGGCTGAGTCTAGCCATAACCTTGGGAATTTGGGTATGGAAACATATTATGGCTTTGGCCTCTCCAGGGGGGTATTTTGGTGGCTTGAGATTGGTCAACGATTTCAACGCTCCCCTTGTAGATGGCATGTAATCTGGGAAGTGATGGGAACTTCTCAGTTGGGTGTTGTAGAGTGTAGATTCCACAGATCTCAATGGCATTTAAAGGACATTCCCTATCTGCATGTTTGCGCCTACACTTGGAACAAAAGACTGCCATGGATGCTTTTTCGGCCTCTTGTTTTTGTTTGCTTTTCATAGTGTCTAGCTAGTCACTGATTGTGTTGAGTATATCAGTTTTAAATTTTTCTAATAGGTTTCCCAGCTCGACTCTGGTAACAACATTAGCCATAGTTTTCTTTTGCACATAGTCTCTAAAATTTTCTCTAAGTTCCCGAAGCTTTTTGCCTACTTTAGCTTGGCTCCTAGAAACTTCAGCAAATGGCTTCTTATAGATGTCCCCACCAATAATAAGGATTAATGTTTCAATGCAATCATCTCTCAACCCCTTTAGGAACACAGTTCTTATAATCTTTTCGTCTAGGATTGACCCACGAGATTTGTGAAAATTGTATAGGAATCATTCAAGATACTCCTCCAGGTTCTCGTCTTCTATTTGTTGCATTCTAAGGATATCATTGATGTCCCTACTCTTACAAAAATCTTGATACTTTTTAAGGAAGATTGATTTCATGTTACCCCATGAGTATATCATGTGTTGACCTAGACTCATGAACCACCGAAGGGCTGCATGTTTTAATGTGGCGGGAAACTATTTAAGTTTATGTGCATCCTCATAGTAATTATAACTGTGACATAAAATATTGAATTAAAAAAGAAACGCATCGGGGTCTTCAGATGATTTATCGTAGAATAACGGGAGAGATGCCATCATAATGTTTTTCATGTTGATGTCACGAGTCACATCTAGGATAGGGAACCCAAAGGTAAATTCCTCTTTGCCTTCTTGGTTGTTTCCTCCAAAGAGGTTACCATTGTGTCGAGGACCTTCTCCCTCTTCCTGGCATTCTTCGTTGTGTTTGTCCTCCCCATCTTGGTGATCCATATTTGTAATGGGCACCTGAAGGGGTTTGTTGATTATGGTGTGAATAGGAGGTATTGGAACATGATTGATATTAGTTGATTGCTCATCCATGTTGTCTTGCAGTTCTATTGGTTCTTCTACAAGGTTGTCAAAGATAGCCTTTCGAATGGTCTTTCCCCTTTGATCTAAGAATTCTTCATCCGAAACCAAGTTGGTATCAACACTTCCTCCTTCTTGTCTCAGTCCTGCACATCAATTAGCAGTGGTAAGAATGGGTATATTAATTGATCCAAAGGTTGCAGGAAATTTAGAACTGGAAATAAATCTACCCTTTCTATCTCTAGGTCTACCTATACTCCTACGCATAAAGATAAAGGAAATAGAAACTCAAGAACAAGCAGTGAGCGATCAGACTTCGGAGCAACCCCACAAAAGTGGATGCGTGGCTTTTCACTCATGTCTTACCATACACTCTTCGTCCTTTGACAGTCCTACAAGATCCTAAAACTCAAATAATAATAATTACCTGAATAAGAAATTACAACTTCCCCAACAACGACGCCAAAATGTTGAGAGATTTAATAGGTGTATTAATTATCCTGCATCTATATGTCAATCCAAGCTCATAAACACGAGTTGTATTGCGCTTTCTACATTTAGCTCTTGGTCAGATCTTTAATGTTTCCTTATGATGATAAACTAAGTGATGAAAGAAACAAATTCTTGTAAACACACAACTCACACAGGAAGAATCAATAATCAAATTCAAAAGACTTTAAAATCTCTATGAACTTAACCTACTTGGTACTGAAACTGAAATATGGACTTAAATTTTGACTTGATTCTTTACCACACATTCCAATCTAGTAGGCTATGAAAGCAAATGCTTAATCAAACAAACTATACACATAACTCAATCATTCAAAACCCAAATCTTAATTTCCAACTCTTACAATTTCCACTTGAAAGGATTAAAATATCTAATCAACTTGGAATGGTAATTCAACTGTAAGCTACGCAATCAATCCTGCACTCAATGACTGTTCTTAATTCAAAACCCTAAAATGAGAAAAGCTTGACATTAATTCCACTGTTTTGACAATAAGTAGAAGATCTTTATGTTGGGAGTTAATCTGAATACTCTGTCTTGCACCCTTAACCAAGAAACTTGATCTATGACACTAATACATATTCCTAATCTATCATAACCTTAAGAACAAGCTTCAAGCTTTAACTCTATTCTCAAGGATGTCAAAAAATAAAACAACTGTAAATTGCGATAAGGCACACAAAACTATACTCAGGAAACTATCCTATAGTTGCATAAATCTCAAATTAAACTCAAGCAAACCTATTCAAAATCTCAGCAAACCAACACTCTATCTTCTCACAGCTGGTTGCAACCTAACTTCAAAATCAAATCAAGAATGCATTTGATGGAAACTACCTTAGGCTGGTGTTAGTTCCGCTATAAACTTCAGTGCTTAAAGGTTAGATTAAGGTCTAATGGTTGGTTTGTGCTGAAAGGGTGCCTGGAGTGATCTTCTCCTCCTTCCTTCTTCCCCTTTTCCTTCAAACCTCCTTACACTCCCTTAAACCCTCTACCCTTATTTTTCCTCTTTGCGATGTGATCATATCGCATATCGCATCCATCCCCGCTGCCTCCTTTCGCTCCTTGTTTTCTGCCGATGCAATGTTGCGATGCGATCTGATCGCTATCACAGATCGCACCCATGCATGTTAAGTCTTTGCCTTTTGTTGTTCCCCGATGCGATATTGCAATGCGATTTGATCGCAATCGCACATCGCCTTTCCCACAAACCAATCTCCACCGTTCGGTCATTCGATCCGACAGTCCTCATTCTTCCCACGCATATGCCTCCCAATAGCTTGCATAAAGTAATCCCCGCCGTTCGATTCGCCAGATCCGACGGCCTTGGTTTCTCCATCCTCGTCACCTCCCGATAGCATCTTCCAATGTAATCTCCACCATTCATCTATGCGATCCAATGGTCTCTGCCATGTTTTCCACATGTTTAAACCCCGTGCAGATTCCACACCCGACAACCGTTGGATCTGCCCACTTGAGATCCAACGACTCACAGTTGTTTGCTCCTGTTTCTTACATTTTTCTTGCTGTGTCATATCAGTCATCTATCTATGCGATCCAACGGCTGATATCCCCCCTCTTCCGTGCATTCCTCTCACCCCGATCACTACATGCTCCTGAAGGAAGAAAGTGGCTGGTTCGCTTGTACCTGATGCTTTTCACTTTCAACAACCGCAATTAATCAACAACTTGGCCGAGAAGGAAATAAGACAACCTCGAGCAGTTAAAACATTTATTAGTTATGGGTTTCTTTCAGTCAACATTCCACCTGTTCATGAAGGACAATATAATATCAGAGAAGATCAATTTTGTTCACTGACACAATCAGGTTGCAGCAGAGACCCATACCAAGTAGTTAGAGTGGTTGGTGATCCATTATGATCCCTCCACGCATAGTTAGCAGAGATATTTTTTGTATCTAGCCTCTATATATACCCAGAAAAATCAAATGTAAAAGGGGGGGGATGGTTTTGGTTTTGATGTAAGGTTCAACTTCTGGAGACTGTAACTACTGTGATACCTGCAGTGTCTGGTCCTCATTTTCAGCTAATACAAGTTTATTTTGCTATTAATTGCTCACTTTCCACTTCTTCTTTGTTCCAGGCTGTGCCTGTTATGTATTTGCATGTGCTCTTGATGTTTAGCATTAGAGGGGCTGTCATCCCACCTTTGTGTTAGAATCTAGTATGTATAATTGAATATGCTATGCAGGTTTCTATTTACTTAGTGCCAGAGAGTTGTCATCCTGTCTGTGTATTAAGAAATAGATTTACAGACCTCTTTATTGGTTGCAGCCGTCCATCACATGGTCTTGTGCATCTACTGGTGTGATCAGTATTCTCCATTCTCGCTTAATCATCAAATTGTGAGTAGTTGGTGGTATAAAGCCTTGTAGCCTGGGGGTGTTCACCCATGTCTAGGGTCAAGCATAGTAGGAGTGGTTATCTGGCTTGAATATACATCGTACCTTCCATTCATCCAATTTCCAACATTTTTGTTGAGTTTGTAATGTTCCCGAGCATCTCTGATGTACAACCTAGGAGAGTTTCTTGGGGTGATAACATTAATGGCGTCGCTACCGGGGAGAGGAAAATCAAAGCTCAGCTTCCCTGGGAGAACGACATAGTTTAAAGCTTTGATGACAGACAAGGTTTGAACACAGTATTTTCGGTTGTAATCATCTGTCTGGCAACTCCATTGGTGGAAGACCATCCTTTTGCGACTCCACATTGAAGTCCTGGCGTAGTTAGTGAGGCATGCTCACAGAAATATTTAGCAATCACTAGCTGAACCAGTGCTTGACCCTGAGAAGATCGTAAGCAGAAGAAAATATCGCGTAAAGGAGCATCAGGGTCAGGTAAGCCTTTAAGAATTTTTATGTATCTCTGCTAGTGTAGAAATACCTTCAGAGATTCATATAGCTCCCATTCATTCATTTCCCTTTCGGATTTCAGTCCAAAGAAAGCATCCCATGCTGTCCGTCATATTCCTAGGTCTTTGTCATCCTTTTCATTGATCCATTCCACTCATTCTACCGATATCCTTTCATATACCTTAATCATGGTAGGCCAGCAAGCTCTCACAAAGATAGAACGAATAGTTGCTGCTAGGTATGGACCTCTGGTCCTGCCTTCCCCTTTGAATGCTATGCCTGTAGGAGATTATGAAGAATACATGCCTAAGTTTACTGGTACAGAAGGAGTATCAGCAGAAGAGCACCTGGAGTCTTTTTATAATTATGCTGATAACTTGGACATCTATGAAGAGGATGTATGGATGAGGGCTTTTGTCCAAAGCCTAGAGGGAGAAGCTAGAAAATGGTTTAATAAATTAGCCCATAGGTCCATAGCAGATATTGAGACCTTAGATGATGTGTTCCTAAAGCACTGGGGGGATGAAGAGGATCTGCTCTATGAGCATACTGAGTTTGGGAAACTTCTAAGGGATGGTCTCTCATCATCCTCAGATCATAGGATCGATGAAATGGCCAGGATGATTGAGTTTTTGGCCTTTGAAGTTTCCAGATTAGAAGCTGAGCAGTATTTAGAAGAAGAGCAATTTTAGGAAGACGAGGAGGTACACGATCTTGAAGATAAGGGCAGTGCCCCTTTCCTAACTCGGGCCGATTATGAGAATTTATTATCAAGAGGCACTTCTTGTCAGTTTGTTGTGCCTGCAGAACAACAAGATTATCACCAGCAGCATTCAGCAGAAAGCAGCCTCGTCCTCCTCCACAAATCTGAGCCCGATGCCAGCTCATCTTCTTATGGCTGTGAAGATCTGCAAATTTTCCAACTTGCTTTTGTCCCTGGCCCAGTGATTAAAGAGGGAGAGGAAAACTCCCCATCATATTTTATCCCTCTGTTTGCTCAAGTGACAAGCCCTCTAAGTTGCCCCATGAACACTGAGGCAGGAAATAGCTCAATGCCTAAGCTTGAGACTGATCACCTCAATCTTGATACTCTGATGCTTGCTCAGATGGCCTCCACACAAGTTGAAAGGGCAGTTTTCTTGTTGGCAGAGGAAGAGGGTGTATAGTTATGGGATTCTTCCTTGGATGAAACCTGTTCACAGAAAGCTTCAGGAGCAGAAACTGCCTCTGTGTCCCCTGCACAAGAAAACAATGATGCATCTTTCATATTTACGTTGCAGGCCACAGAAGACAAGAACAGGTGCACAACAGCCATGATTAGTCAGTAGGTGTACAGTCGCTCCTCTAAAGAACATCCAAGGAGGAAAACACACAGAGGGGAAATGAGATTTGATCCCTATCTACCTATCGAGCTCAAATGTCCCAAACTATTTGAGGTGGAGGATCAAATAAATCCTATCCTGCTGATCTATGATAAACTAGCTGACAGGCAACAATTTTGGTGGCCCAGCAAATGGGCAATTTTTGAAGTTTAAGTTTTCAAGCTTTAACGATTGTAATTATGTTCTTTTACAGGTTTCTATTGAAGGCTTAGTTGACTCCATGCCCAATGGACACAAGGAAAATGTTTTATTTAAAGCTAATTTTGTATGAATGCATTGGTCTGCAGTTCTTGAGACCTCACAGGGAGGATCTCATCCCCAAAAGGAGCCAGTGTTAGCTCTGCTATAAACTTCAGTGCTTAAAGATCATATTCAGGTCTAATGGTTGGTTTGTGTTGAAAGGGTGCTTGGAGCGATCTTCTCCTCCTTCCTTCTTCCCCTCTTCCTTCAAACCTCGTTACACTCCCTTAAACCCTCTACCCTTGTTTTTCCTCTTTGTGATGCGATCATATCGCATATCGCATCCATCCTCGCTGCCTCCTTTCGCTCCTTGTTTTCTGCCGATGCGATGTTGCAATGCGATCTGATCGCTATCGTAGATCGTACCCATGTGTGTTAAGTCTCCACCTTTTGTTTTTCCCCGATGCGATATTGCTATATGATCTGATCGCAATCGCACATCGCCTTTCCCACAAACCAATCTCCACCGTCGGGTCATTCGAACTGATGGTCCACATTCTTCCTGCGCATATGCCTCCCGATAGCTTGCATAAAGTAATCCCCGCCGTTCAATTCTCCAGATCCGACGGCCCTGGTTGCTCCATCCTCATCACCTCCCAATAGCTTCTTCCGATGTAATCTCCACCGTTCATCTATGCGATCCGATGGTCTCCGCCATGTTTTCCACATGTTTAAACCCCGTGCAGCTTCCGCGCCCGACGACCGTTGGATCTGCCCACCTGAGATCCAACGGCTCACGGTTGTTTGCTCCCATTTCTTACATTTTTCCCACTGTGTCATATTAGCCATCTATCTGTGCGATCCAACGGCTGATATCCCTCCTCTTCCATGCATTCCTCTCACCCCGATCACTACATGCTCCTGAAGGAAGAAAGTGGCTGGTTCGCCCATACCTGATGCATTTCACTTTCAAAAACCGCAATTAACCAACAGCTTGGCCGAGAAGGAAACAGGACAACCTCGAGCAGTTAAAACATTTATCAGTTATGGGTTTCTTTTAGTCAACATTCCACCTGTTCATGAAGGACAACAGAATATCAAAGAAGATCAATATTTTTCACTGACACATTCAGGTTGTAGCAGAGACCCATACCAAGCAGTTAGAGTGGTTGGTGATCCATTATGATCCCTCCACACATAGTTAGCAGAGATATTTTTTGTATCTAGCCTCTATATATACCCAGAAAAATGAAATGTAAAAGGGGGGGATGGTTTTGGTTTTGATGTAAGGTTCAACTTCTGGAGACTGTAACTACTGTGATACCTGCAGCGTTTGGTCTTCATTTTCAGCTAATACAAGTTTCTTTTGCAGTTAATTGCTCACTTTCCACTTCTTCTTTGTTCCAGGTTGTGCCTGTTATGTATTTTCATGTGCTCTTGATGTTTAGCATTAGAGGGGTTGTCATCCCACCTCTGTGTTAGAATCTAGTATGTATCATTGAATATGCTATGCAGGTTTCTATTTACTTAGTGCCAGAGAGCTATCATCCTGTCTGTTTATTAAGAAATAGATTTACAGACCTCTTTACTGGTTGCAGCCGTCCATCACATGGTCTTGTGCATCTGCTGGTGTGATCAGTATTCTCCATTCTCACTTAATCATCAAATTGTGAGTAGTTGGTGGTCTAAAGCCTTGTAGTCTGGGGGTGTTCACCCATGTCTGGGGTCAAGCATAGTAGGAGTGGCTATCTGGCTTGAATATACATTGTACCTTCCATTCATCCAATTTCCAACATTTTTGTTGAGTTTGTAATGTTCTCAAGCATCTCTGATATACAACCTAGGAGAGTTTCTTGGGGTGATAACATTAATGGCACCGCTGCCGGGGAGAGGAGTATCGAAGCTCTGCTTCCCTGGGAGAACGACATAGTTTCAAGCTGTGATGACAGACAAGGTTTGAACACAGTATTTCGGTTGTAATCATCTGTTTGGCAACTCCATTGATGGAATACCATCCTTTGGCGACTCCACATTGAAGTCCTGGCGAAGTTAGTGAGGCGTGCTTAGAGAAATATTCAGCAATCACTAGCTAAACCAGTGCCTGACCCTGAGAAGATCGTAAGCAGAAGAAAATATCGCGTAAAGGAGCATTAGGGTCAGGTAAGCCTTTAAGAATTTTTATGTATCTCGGCTAGTGTAGAAATACCTTCAGAGATTCATACAGCTCCCGTTCATTCATTTCCCTTTCGGATTTCAGTCCAAAGAAAGCATCCCATGTTGTCCATCATATTCCTAGGTCTCTGTCATCATTTTCATTGATCCATTCCACTCATTCTACCAATATCCTTTCATATACCTCAGTCATGGTAGGCCAGCAAGCTCTCACAAAGATAGAATGAATAGTTCCTGCTAGGTATGGACCTCTGGTCTTACCTTTCCCTTTGAATGTTATGCCTGCAGGAGATTATGAAGAATACATGCCTAAGTTTACTGGTACAGAAGGAGTATCAGCAGAAGAGCACATGGAGTCTTTTTATAATTATGCTGATAACTTGGACATCTATGAAGAGGATGTATGGATGAGGGCTTTTGTCCAAAGCCTAGAGAGAGAAGCTAGAAAATGGTTTAATAAATTAGCCCATAGGTCCATAGCAGATATTGAGACCTTAGATGATGTGTTCCTAAAGCACTGGGGGGACAAAGAGGATCTGCTCTATGAGCATACTGAGTTTGGGAAACTTCTAAGTGATGGTCTCTCATCATCCTCAGATCATAGGATCAACGAATGGCCAGGATGATTGAGTTTTTGCCTTTGAAGTTTCCAGATTAGAAGCTGAGCAGTATTTAGAAGAAGAGAAATTTGAGGAAGAGGAGGAGGTCCACGATCTGGAAGATAAGGGCAGTGCCCCTTTCCTAACTCGGGCTGCTTATGAGAAAGCATTATCAAGAGGCACTGCTTGTCAGTTTGTTGTGCCTGCAGAACAACAAGCTTATCACCAGCAGCAATCAGCAGAAAGCAGCCCCGTCCTCCTCCACAAATCTGTGCCCGAAGCTAGCTCATCTTCTTATGGTTGTGAAGATCTGCAAATCTTCCAGCCTGCTTTTATCCCCGGTCCAGTGATTAAAGAGGGAGAGGAAAACTCCCCATCATATTTTGTCCCTCTATCTGCTCAAGTGACAAGCCCTCTAAGTTGCCCCATGAACACTGAGGCATGAAATAGCTCAATGCCCAAGCTTGAGACTAATCACCTCAATCTTGATACTCTGATGCCTGCTCAGATGGCCTCCACACAAGTTGAAAGGGCAGTTTTCCTGTTGACAGAGGAAGAGGGTGTACAGTTATGGGATTCTTCCTTGGATGAAACCTGTTCACAGAAAGCTTCAGGAGCAGAAACTGCCTCTGTGTCCCCTGCACAAGAAAACAATGATTCATCTTTCATATTTACGTTGCAGGCCACAAAAGACAAGAACAGGTACACAACAGCCATGATTAGTCAGCAGGTGTATAGTCGCTCCTCTGAAGAACATCCAAGGAGGAAAACACACAGAGGGGAAATGAGATTTGATCCCTATCTACCTATCGAGCTCAAATGTCCCAAACTATTTGAGGTGGAGGATCAAATAAATCCTGTCCTGCTGATCTATGATAAACTGGCTGATAGGCAACAATTTTGGTGGCCCTGAAAATGGGAAATTTTTGAAGTTTAAGTTTTCAAGCTTTAACAATTATAATTATGTTCTTTATAGGTTTATATTGAAGGCTTAGTTGACTCCATGCCCAATGGACATTAGGCAAATGTTTTATTTAAAGCTAATTTTGTATGAATGCATTGGTCTGCAGTTCTTGAGACCTCACAGGGAGGATCTCATCCCCAAAAGGTGCCAGTGTTAGCTCTGCTATAAACTTCAGTGCTTAAAGATCAGATTCAGGTCTAATGGTTGGTTTGTGCTGAAAGGGTGCTTGGAGTGATCTTCTCCTCCTTCCTTCTTCCCCTTTTCCTTCAAACCTCCTTACACTCCCTTAAACCCTCTATCCTTGTTTTTCCTCTTTGCGACGCGATCATATCGCATATCGCATCCATCCCCGCTGCCTCCTTTCGCTCCTTGTTTTTTGCCGATGCGATTTGATCGCTATCGCAGATCGCACCCATGCGTGTTAAGTCTTTGCCTTTTGTTGTTCCTCGATGCGATATTGCGATGCGATCTGATCGCAATCTCACATCGCCTTTCCCACAAACCAATCTCCACCGTCCGGTCATTCTATCCAATGGTCCTCATTCTTCCCGCGCATATGCCTCTCGATAGCTTGCATAAAGTAATCCCCGTCGTTCAATTCGCCAGATCCGACGGCCTTGGTTTCTCCATCCTCGTCACCTCCCAATAGATTCTTCTGATGTAATCTCCGCCTTTCATCTGTGCGATCCAACGGTCTCCGCCATGTTTTCCACATGTTTAAACCCCGTGCAGCTTCCGTGCCTGATGACCATTGGATTTGCCCACCTGAGATCCAACGGCTCACGGTTGTTTGCTCCCATTTCTTCCACTTTTCCCGCTGTGTCATATCAGTCGTCTATCTGTGCGATCCAACGGCTGATATCCCCCCTCTTCCATGCATTCCTCTCACCCCT
>Ga0181469_100469_pt2 | contig 13426 bp, 13 predicted proteins | sample InSIn2SAF170_2_FD_119081 | JGI IMG/M metagenome (GOLD analysis project Ga0181469, IMG submission 119081) | Clean room microbial communities from NASA Spacecraft Assembly Facility at Jet Propulsion Laboratory, Pasadena, California, USA -... ... | reverse complement strand
GAGAAAGAGAGAGCTGCTGTGGAAGATGTGGTGGAGTTGGATGTACAGCATCGAACCACCATTGGCGAACTGGAGAGGAGGATCGAAAGGGGAAGGATGAAGATGGATGTTGTGGAGGTCAGGCCGTTCCTGGTGAGAGCGGCAGCGGCGAGGTCGGCGTTGAGGACGTTGTGTGGACAGCTCGACAAGGAGAGTGGAGGAGAAACCACGAGCGTGAGAAGGATTGAGCGGCCTTGGTGAGCTGTTCGGATGCCGGGGAAGTTACAGCAGCATTCGGAGGCGGACGGGGGCGCTCGAGAAGAGGAAAGTCACGTGGAAATGGAATGTGATCTGGAAAGGTAGACAGTCATTGAATGAACAGAGATCGGGGTGAGGGTGGGGTGGGATGAACAGCACTATAGCAAAGCGGAGAATATCTGCACACAAGTCTTAGCGTTTTGCGCCTCCTATAACCATCCATGCCTGAGCGTACAAAGAGTGATTGTTAGGGATCCCATAGTATCGGGACGGTATGTTGATCTGTAGTTGGACTCTACATTATGAGGCATATCACTCAAGAGGAGTTCCCTGCCGAGACCGAAGCATCTGCTCTGCAAGTACGACGATTCCAGTCAAAATGACCACTCCTGCTTTTCGAAGAAATCGTTTTGCCACGTTACAAGCCTAGATTTCAGGTTTGGAGGAACCAGATGGACCGATAGAGTCAGAACGGTAGGACTCGGCTTCCGATCGATGTACCTAGTCGACTGGATGGACCAAATGAAGGGCAGACGTGGAACTCAGCTCCTGATCCTCTCGTGCATGTTGGAACCATTTAAACAGTCGAGGATGAACGTGATACGACTGTGATTGACTCTACGATGCTCAACTTGGAGGTATATGTAGGTCGATGTCGGTATGCCGCTCCAAGAAACTCAGGCATGTGGCCGCAGGCAGAGGCTGTTGGCCAGTTTTGAGGCCAGGCGAAAAGAGTAAGTGATGCATTTGTTGACAGCGACGTGCACAAGACGTAGGAAGAAAGATGAGCAACGCGATTTAACGAATCACTCCAAAGTCCGAGAAGAAAGCATTCCGGCAGACGGATCAGAGACGACACCGGAACAGTGTGAGAGGGAAAGGACAAGAAAGTTCAGGACGAGTGAGAAGCGCGCAGTCAGGCGCCGTGTTTCTTGTGATGTGTAGCGATTAAGATTGAGCTGATGTTGTCATGAGCGGCCAAACCGCAAACACGAGACGGGAGCGGCAAGGATTGAATAGAGGCATGAATATCACAACGAAGAGAAGATAATTCATCCAATAATTGGAGAGAGAGAGAGAAGAAGTGCGTGATAACCTGAAATCTACTCCAGCAACGGCACCAGCGTCGTAGGTTGCGGAGATCGACATGGGCTTAGGTAAGAGAGACAGGATGATGCCTCAGGAATGTCAGATACAAAAGTACCTGACCGCCATCAGCGCAACTCAGCGCAACCCAGCGCAGCCCGTTCGGCACCCGAATGCTCGAGGTCGCTCCAATTTTCTGGCATCTGGGGAAGTTCAGAATGATCGGCTTCGCCAACTTGGACCTTCACGACGTCGCCAAACCGCTTTTGATGTTTAACCACGCACGGCAGGCTTTGCAGAATGACCTCGACTATCATTAGAAGGACATTCGGAGGCTGGTGAAGGAATATAAAAAACACCTCGAGAAAGCAAACGAGACGCTGAAGAAGTAGAACAAGGCACTGAGGGAGGGCATTCGCCAACAGTTGAGATTTGGACTTCAAGTAACGCTGCTGAGCACTTGAATTATACCACTCGAAGAAAGGATGGCATCAGGAGGAGCTGTGCAGTCGTTATCATAGACGTCAGCAATAAAACCAGTATCTGCACACACGATCTATTTCTATATACCTCTCATTATTGCACTGTGGCTAGGGGTCATAGGTGCTGATGTGGCTCGCTCGATTTCTGATCAGAGGTTAGCACTCACGAGACCAGAGTCACTGGGTATTGATAATCACAGAAAAATGAGCAGAACAATGTAAGTCGACCTAGTGATGATCTCGCGCATCAGCGTGCCCAAATAATATTTTGGACCAAATGTCTCTTCCACACCAAATGACAACCACGGCCTTTGCGCTATGCAGTCATGTACAAGAGCACAAAACGGTACCGAACGCCCATAACATAGCCCTTCCGTAGTGATGAATGCATCAGCCGAATGGCGCAGCTCTTCCACAGTATTTCCAAATATAAGCTAAAACCCCGCTCTTCACGCGCTTCCACGTTTACAACTTTGAGGGTATCTAACTGGCGGGTAGCACAAAAATCTAGCATGCTCAAAAGCGTAGCCACACGATACAGTGACAGGCGAATCAAAAGCTCAATACCACTCCGGATGAGTGAACTCCTCGCCATCTGGCCATTGGTCGATGTAGTCCGTCCGCCCTTCTGTCAGCCTGGGCAAGTTGACACGAGCACTCCACCGTATGTGTCTCGTATATGCTTGGTCGCTGTACTCTTTATCCTTATCGCTCCCCAAGTCGCTATACGAGGCCTTATAGCCTTTTGGGCGATGTTGATGGAAGAGTTGCGGCTGAGGTGCAAGGCAGCGATGGTACTCCCGGCCATAGGAGCCGTCGCACCAGCCCCTGAGTGCGATATCGATGGGTGCGCTATTCTCCGCAATGCCGATACTATACAGCGCACTGCGAGCGCCAGCTTGTGAAATCGCATATGCCGTGGTGCAGACAGCGCCCGAAGCGTGGCTGACAGCACTTGTATGATTAGGATACTTTTTAAACAACTCGTTCGTGCCATACCAATACTTCAGGTACTGAGTTTCGGGCACGGTAGGGTCATCTCTACGAATGACTCGTCCTAAAGGAGTTTGGTGATCTTCTTTGTACTCTGGCCAGTTGACTCCGCAATGACCTAGCCATAGAATGTGCCAGTCATCGCCATATGGCGACATCGATGGGAGAATAGTCTTGGGGAGTGTATCGAAAGACAGATCAAGCGGTCGTTGGTCCGGCTCAGGATGTGGAAATGACGGATCAGCGTACTTGACGGTTTTGGAACTGGAGGCCAACGGCTGAAGCAGAGCATTCGACGATCGGGCAAAATCTTGCATCTGTTCCTTGATTCTAATATCCCAGTCGGCATCGGCCTCCAAGACAAGAGCGGTATTGATGTTCTGTTCAACAATGCTACAGTATGTCAGTCATATTACTAGCAGTCCATTATTGAACCGATCCATGATTATCATGGATAGGTAGATGAGCCTGCTGGTACAAGATCCGTCGCCGGGGGATCGAAATCATATGATCGCAAGAGAAATAAGCCCAAAGATGCGGAAATTGCATGGTGATATCCCTCTAGATTGAACGATGCCGGAGTGAACGAGAAAGGAACGTACGTGTGATAGGTATCCATATGAGCTCTCCAACAGCCTTTGACGCCACTGCTTAATCCGGCGTCCTCCATCTTGGGTGGCAAGCTCTTGTTGGCGATCTCGTCACCCAGAGCACCCTCGATCCAATCGATCTGAAGACCCAAAGCTGCTGCGGACAGCGCCAAAGCATCTCTCTGATCGACTCGTGTAGGCAAGGTGATTGCATATATCTTCTGAAACTGCGAGTGGCTGAGTTAATAGGAGTCAGGAATGAATCTGCTTTCGTGGCCTACCCCTAACGTTGCATTCTTGGTGTCGTCGAGGAAGTCTAAGCTGCTTGAAGAGCCCATTCCAAAATTGGGCAACGTAGGACGCTGATTGCCATAGAAGAGGAATAAAAGTGTCAAAGTAACAATACAGCCTCCGATAAGAGGGTACTGGTAGCGGACCAGGCCCGTTCTTGCGAGCATCGTAGTGACTGTACTACGCAGCAACAGCTTCGATGACCAGGCAACAGACACGCGTCTCGTCCATGCATACAGTCCAGTCCGTCCGTATAGTACGCTACAGCTCTGGAAGCAGAAGATGGAAGACACAGCTTGGAGACGTAGAGAAGGATAAACGCGCAGGTAACGCTATCCCGGAAGCGCCTAGCAGTGTGGCGGCTTCATGAGGGAGGTGTGAGCCATGAATCGTACAGATTGGATGCTGCGGCTGGTTGGGCAAAGGAATATTTACAAGGCTTCAGCTCCAGCTCCATCTCGCTGTGCCGCATTTCTTTTCTAGTCATTTTAGGCTGCTTCAGGCTTGGACGAAAACTTGACAAGCCAATTATGGATGGGCTTTACGGCGCGTAAATTTACTTGTTGAGTGTAAGTGATTTGGGATGTAAGCGCCCAGCTGCAGGGGCTTATCCGGGTGCGCTATTTCGGAGCATATGCCGCAGCCGTGCGTGAGAGCCCCTCTGGATGAACTTCATATCGAGCAAACACTGTGTACTTCGTACAGTTAAACCTACAATCGAGGAGACGAGTCTTTCCACTGAATATGACGATGGAGAGTCACTCAGCTGTTCCAGGTGTCTTTGGTCGTCATAGAAGATTTGTTTTCGAAAGATTCACTGCTAGATTTAGCCACCACCAACACGATTGATTACCAGCCGTCAAATTACTTCTGCCTTCCCTCAGAGACGCCTCGGAAGCATGCAGTGACAAGTAGCCAGTAGCCGCGTTGTAAAGGACTGAGCAATGACCCTAGCTTCGTCATGCTATGAACTCAATGTGAACAAGGACTGTACGATCCGGCCTCCTGGGTGAGCCGGCGGCTGCACCCTTCATACTGACCGGTCTTGCATACTATTCGACCAATGAACCAGGTATCTCCCTTGAAGCAACCATTCGCGAAGAAGCAATTGCGCGTGAGGCTAGGCGCCATCGCACTCAATTCCATGCAAGCTCGCCTCTGGCTCTCTAGACTCGTTACGGTATGTATGCAAGATGTGTTTGTGTAGGCGCAACCGGCTTGAACGAGCGCGGAAGCTTTTGCGGCACAGCAATACTTAGTGTGTTCATCCTGATCTCAGGCACTCTGTAGGAACCGTATTTCCGCAATGATAATGTCTCTCTCTGCGTCGGTTCTACTTCTTTTCGTTTCTAGTCTTATTGGGGTGCGCTCTCAGGGCTTTACAGATCAAGAGGGATACTGGATCACACCTCCTGTCAGCGGCGCCAGTGTGGATTTCAGGGCCAACCCGATCTACTCTCTTGACTCCGTGCAGAGACTCGAGTGGGTATCATACATACAAAACTACAGTGTGCTGCTATGGCAGCAGAACTCCACTTCTCCAGGGGCTATACATTCAGCAAATCCTTTGTTCAGTATGATCACACTATGTTTGTGACATTGCCACCAACTGACCATGTTCGCAGCACACAAGCTAGGGGACCAAACTCCGTCGTATGTTCTCTGGCCAGTCCAGACATACGAGCTCGATCTGGATGAGTCGAATGTCTTCTACTTAACCATTGGCCAAGGATCAGGCGATGGCGGTTTTAACTGTCACTACTTCAATATTAGCAGACAGGCAGTTACCAGTAGTACTACCACGACGGCGCAGCCGACTGGAACCGTAACTGGGCCGTCCGCATCGGCAGTATTCTCTGACCCAACGTAAGTCCAGTCTCTGCCATACATCTTCGATCACTACGAGGGCTTGGGATTAGCTGATCCCTTGCAATCAGACAAACCACAGGTTCTGCCACCTCGAAAGCTGCCTCCTCAAACTCCGTTTCTTCAGACCCTAGCTCTTCATCTGCTAGCACGGCTCTCTCATCTCCCGAAGACAGCATGTCCGCGACCGTCAAGATCGCCCTCGGTGTCGGCGTCGGCGTTGGCGTCCCCATCCTCCTTCTCCTCGGAGTATTCATTGGGATGCGACTGATTAAGACACGCCGTTCTTCGTCCACCACATCCTCAGGTTCAGACCACAAGAATTTCCTACCCGGCGGCTCTGACGACCGCAGCTCCTACGCGATGAAGAGCCCTGCAAAAACATACGGTGAAGTGAGCCGGCCGCCCGTATACTATGAGGCAGACTCACGTAGCTACGGACCGTTTGAGGTCAGTGGAAGCCCACCAAATCAGAGCGCTGATCCATTGGCCGGGGTCAGTGGTACAGGGAGCAGATGAAGAAGTCCGCGGGAGCGTGTAGATAGTATAGGAACTTAACAAAAAGGGAAAGAAGGATCTGTCAATAGTAGTAGGAGCTCTACGATGGGTTGAATAATAGCCTGAACTCGTGCGATGGTGGTATTCGACTCAAATCATCATAACGGAATGCCTACAAGATAGGAGTATCCATGTGCTTGTGTACGTGTATATCGCAAGTACACTTGTGAACCGATCAACCCATCTTTCTATTCGGAAACCGTGCTCTGCCGCCACGATCCGTACACCGCTTGTGCTTTTTTCAACTTGGTATCGTGCGATGCGATCTTTAAGGCGAAAGAGCTGTTTTGCTTTAGAAGCCAACGCTGAAAGATTCCTACGCGAGCCTTGGCTTCCAGAGCGTATTCTTCTCTTACCATGGCCTCTGCTTCTTAGAAGGCACTGCGTGTCTTAGTACACATGCTTGGGTTTCGGGGCGGCCGCACCGGATTAAGTTGGACAATCGGGATATGTCTCGATAACGCATGTGGTGATGAGAGTTGATACCGAAATGCATGAACTGATGCACAGCCAAGGTATCAAAGCACGATAGCCAACACTCGATGCCGGCCTGCGAGTTGCAAGCATGCATATGCTACATCACAGTCGTGTCCGACAAACCATGACGTAGCTATTGGAGCAGGTCTAGGAGTGCCTCTTGGCCTTGCGCTGCTGGCTTTGGTGTACGCGGTGTGGTGGGGTTCGTCCAGAGTGAGAAGGCAGGGCACGCAGATTCCGAGCCCAAGCAGTTTGGTGTCTACTTCTGAGTGGCCGAAAGGTGAGCTGCACTCAAGCCCGGCACGGGTAGAGATAGATGGCCGTACTCGCAAGTCCGTACATGAGCTTGGATCGTAGGTTTTTCGTGGTAGACCATTGACTACTTCAAAGCGTCCAGATGCTTTCCCTCGCTCTTGTAGTCGTGTTTACACTTGACGCTCATGAACTCCTCGTCTTTCCCGTAGCCCACCACCAGCGCTGTCAGCTCCCCTCCACCCACACACCCGCTATCCAATCCCTTACTCCACGTCTTAATGTTCAGCCCTGTCTTACTATCATGCCCATACACAACCACCCTCCTATCATGATTCTTGTTATGCCGCTTCCCCGCGGAAGCAGAAAACCTCTTCATAGCATGCTCCCACACCGTCTCCCACGGCACGCTGCCTCTCTCCGGATGCCTATCCGACGAAGGAACACGAGTAGCAAGATCAATACTCCTCATATTCATCGCCAGAAACGGATCTTGACGGTCCAGTGCCACGCCAGGCACAAGGCCTGCATGCACAACCACAAAGTCCGAATCGTGATGCTTCTCTGGTCCAGACCCCCTGATATTGCCCACATCCAGGATGACCGGGCAGCTGCGCAACCAGTGCAAATTCTCCTTGCTCAGCTCTTTGGCCAGCTTTTGCGCCTTGCTGCTATGCTCCGATTCCAAGTTATTCATATGCTCCGCCGCAAGAAGCACCTTATCCTCATGATTACCCCTCACGCAACTCGCGCCCAGCTCCCTCACCAAATCCACAACACCCTGCGAGTCCGGGCCTTTGCTTATGATATCCCCAGTCAACACCAAATGGTCCCTCTTCTTATGGAATCCCACCTTATCAAGTAACCTCTGCAGCTCCTTCCTACACCCGTGCACATCGCCTACAAACACGAGCCTTCTCTCCGGATGCTCTTTACTTGGCAAGAACACCTCATCCATCTTCCCGACGAGCACCATGTCGGCGAAATCGGGCGTCAGACTACCGCCCCAATTACTGCTCTGCCGCTCGCCCCAGTCGAAGCTGTGATTGTATCGATTCAACTGCTGCAAGCTGGGCGCAACGATGTATAGCCAGGCAAACCACGCACTGAGCACGAAAACAATATAGCCCAGCAGCCACCGTCTTACCCGTTTCGGAAATGTTAGACCTTTAGCGAAATTTAGAGATTTGCGGAGAGCAGGCGGTAGATCGTCGTCCGAAGTGTCGGAGAAGTCGGAGTCGGAGTCGTAGTACGCGTTCGGATCGTCTTTATATCTTGGGTCGTGGATCCAGTCGTTAGTTACACGACTTATAAGAGGTTGAGGAGGTATATATGCTCGAGAGGCAGTTCGTGGTGGGATGTGGTAGGCGTAGGCTTCCTCTTCGGAGGAGTCACGGTAGGTGTTCATGAAGTTGGAAAGTACTCGAAGCGCGTGTAGTGTTAGTAGCACGTCACCAGGAGAAACTTGAGATCAGTGGCGGTGCGGTGGAGCGAATATGTGAGTATCAGAGGGACGTGAGGAAATCCGTCGGCAGTATCTGATAAAATCTAAGACACGTCATCATGGTAAACACAATTTTCACTTTATCGATTCGAGTCAAAGTATCGGCACTCGATAAAATGAGGTACTGCCGCGTAGTGAAATTTGTTTAATGCCCGCTTCGTGAAAGATATCTTGATGATGGAACAAGAGAAAAGTCACGTGGCTTACTGAAGTTTCCCACCTATCTGGCGGAATTACTTCTAATAATATGTGCTATCATTACATGAAGAAAGGCACTACGTGGGCCGTCTCAGGGTGACATGGTAAATTACGGACAGTTTGAGTGAACGCGTACGAGCAGCACCTTCATCGAGCGATCTTGTAGCAAACACCAGTGCTTCGCTAGGGAACATTTATACTTGATAGGTATCTAGGCTAAGAGTCTCTACCAAGAAGCCTTTGAGCTCGAGCAACTATCGCGAAGCGCCAGCAATATTCCAACGGGTATCTACCTGTCCATCCCCAAACACCAGCCCCGCTAAAGTCCAGTAGAAACGCGACTCATGAAACTTCAACTGCCTCTACGGGTGTGCTCGTTATGTCAAGCTTTTCGTCCTGATGTGCGCCATCTATGTCCAGTCGCTCGTTTTTGTCCACGCCATTCGTCGTGATGCGTAAACTCGTTTGATGCTCCATGATGTTTCCCAGTGCCTTTTCTACTTCCTCCGCAGCGACATCTACCCATTTATTCCTTTCTTCTTGGTCGGCAATACTTTTTGCATCGCCAACCTTATCATACATCATGCGGCTAACATCGCGACAAATATCTGTGTACTGCTGCTTCGTTATCTCCTTGGCATGGAAATGTGGCTTCAAAGCAGCGCCAACCATCTTACGAATTTCATCTTTTGTCGAGAAAGACATTGCTGATCGTGTTGGAGAAACATGAGGGCTACTCTGAGGGCTCGCATGTGGTGACTGATTGTGGTTATGATTGCGTACAGCAGGTCGACGGTGGCGTGGCCTAGAACGATCCGGATCATCGGAATCGGTGGGTGAATAGGCTGGTAAGATCTTGGGGGACGCCCAAGTCGGCGACAAAGTCGTTGTCAATGGCGGCGGTGAGTTCGGTCGAGAGTTGGACAGTGGTGGAGGTGTCATGGAGCGTGGTGTGCCGTGATTGGACGAGGCTGGAGAGCCATCCGGGGATGTCGAACGCTCCAATTGAAATACCGAAGTGTCCTCGTAAAAGGTGTCGGGATGGGCTGGGACCGGATAATCTTGCACTTCCTTTAGTAGCGATGACAGAAAACTGGGTCCGCCATTAGAGTCGGTCTGGCTGTTGCGGCGTATTGGTGTGGAAGCGTGAGGGCTTGCTAGCTGTGGAGCAACGACTGCAGGAGCAGTAGGAGCGGTTGAAGATTCGCCTGCCGCTTCAGCAGCCTGGTCTGCAAGCTCTTGGGCACGTCTCGTCCGTGGGCGCTTGAGTTTTCGCTCGGGCTCTGGTTGCGGTTCGGCGGGCGATGCTGTAGAAGACTTTCGTTTCCTCCCTCGCCTTGACGAAGTCTCATCGTCAAGCACCCTGGCCTTGTCGAATGCATTCCATGCTCGGATCTCGTCCTGCGACTCTGGCTCAGGCCGGGGGTTCAGAAGCGCTGCTGCTGACTGCCGAAACCGGTTACCGGCACCCTGCCGAGCAGCGATCTGAAACCTTCGCTCCCATTCTCTTAACTCCCGGCGATCAGATTCTGCGCGTCGCTGTGGCTCCGGCTCCTCGTCGAAAGGAAAGTCGAGGTCGAAGTCGAGCCGGTTCCAAACGGATCGCCACACTCGTTCCCACTCAACATTGTTTTGCGTACCTCGACCGCGTCGACGCCGGTTCTGGCGTCGCGGCCTGCCCGCATGATTTGTGCCACGATTCATTACACGTGCGTCTGCCTGGCAAGTATAGCAGAACCAGTCGCCAGGTGGCACTCGATCCAGGCCAGCGCAGAAGACGTGGCAGGCCTGGTTACACCCATCGCAGAGCAGAAGCTCGTCGTCCCCAAATTGTTCGCACACCATGCATGGCTCAAGTCCTCCATCAAGTATATCGTCTTCAGTAATCATGGACATGTCGAGTTCGGCTTCTTGACGCCTGTCTTGCACTGCGTAGGAGGATATCACGGGTCCTTTGCCGCATGTTAGCTTGTGTCCAACGCAGAGGGCGGTGTTTTCAGTAGATACCTCCTAGGACTGCACTCAGTTCAACCATATTGAAGCTGGCTCTGCATATTGGACAACTGTTTGCTCTTTCAACCCAAGGTTTTAAGCAGTCGTCGTGTAGGTTGTGGCCACAAGGCAGTAGGTGTGCGACCAGCTCGGCATCGGGGCCAGAGGTGGTGGGTGGTGGGTAGTCCTCAAGCTTGACAGGAGGGTCACCTCCAGCATGGTGAAGCGAGCCAGCAGCGGCGAACGCACTTTCAGAAGCGGAGTTTAGATCCTTGCTATTAGCTTGGAGGTCGCCGAGACAGACGATACACGTCTCGGCCATTGGACAACAGTCGGAAGGAGGAAGAGTTTCGAAAATAATTATTTGGAGGGGACATAGGTGTTTTCGAGTTCGGAGAGATGATTGATGATGAGGACGGCAGCTTCGATGAGAGGTGGGACCAGAGGGATGACCCGTGCACTAGCGCGAGCCGCTAGTCGCTTTGGGGGCACCACGTGTTGTGGAGCACAGCACGGTGAATCAGACAGATGAGTGTTGCCTTGCAGTCATGGAAACAAGATGAAGTCGGAATGCTTGGGACCAAGATGCCCCGTCACAAACCGGGTCCGATCGTAGGGAAGTAAGACATAGAAGAAAATGGTAAAAAGCAGATGACTGACAGCAGGTAATGGCTCACATGATGAAGCTTATTGGTTGCATGATTTGTCTCATACTTTCGGCCCGCTCCAGACGATGTGCGACCGAGGGATAGCCTGCGAGACAGAATCTGGGGACGTCTCAAAGAAGCTCTCTAACTGTGCTACACTCGAATGAGCAGGGGAGTGTCATTGCCCGATCGCTGTAAGGATCGGCATTTCGAAAGGAGAATATGGGAATAGTTCGACGTCACGGTATGGCGGAATCATGTTTAAGAAGATCCGGCATTCGAGAAAGGGCATTTCAGCCATCCGTAACGAAGCAACCAGCTTGGGAGCAAGTGTGTTGTAATTTCGATTTACCCTAAGCACCTCTTATACCATTGCGAAAAGGCCGCACTCGAGTGAAGTCGTCGATGGTTTGCTAATTCTAAGGGTAGGTTGTTGCCGCAAATGGTTCGGAGACCATAGCGGGCAAAGGAAGTTCGGGATAATCGTAACGGGATCCATGATCTGCACTCTTCACCTAAACCTCCACCATCTCTCGTAACCGACGGATCGTAGATCTCGTGGCAGCAGCGGCGGGTGTAGAAACAGTATATGCTTTGCATTGTTAGATTGCATGTGCTCCTTTTGATGATTAATTCAGTCTTACCACCACCAGCTACGACCTTCTTGCAGGCCCTGCACTCCCAGATTCCGACTGAGTGACGTCTGGAAACGTATTAGTCCTTGATCCGCAAAAAGCCGCAAAGCCAGTTTCTTCATTGATGAGGAGATGCGAATGATGCGATTGCGAGGGGTTCTCGGAGCACACGAATTGCCCTCTAGATACAGTGGTCATTCCAATCTTTTCGAAGTCACGCTAAACCTCGGAGGCGAATGCGTCCCTAACGACGCCTGCTGCTTGTGGGTGTTCGGCAGGGTTGCAGTAGTGGAGTTGTGCATTCTCGAGCAAAACGGTGTAGAATTTGGCGCAATCTTGCTATAAGAAAGAATGCTGGAAGTTTAGAGTACGTACTTGACGGTGACCTTGCCGCAGCTGTGAAGCATATAACGTCAGTCAAGCGTACATTCACCGTGATGTAGGCTTCAACTTACAAAGAGCATGTGTATCGTGCGTGCTGGCTGGTTTCCATCTTCTTGACCTGCTTACGGAGCGAGGCACCATAGCGAGTACCGTACTTTCCGGTGATGCCGACCTTCTTCGTGCGCTTCGTCATGGTTGCGGTTGTGTGTGGATATGACTGTCGCGGTCATTATACTGAAGTTGAAATTGTGAGGTGCGCTCGAGACACGGCTTGGCGCCAAGCCTTTTATCGCCGAACTTTGAGCGTGCAATTTGCCGCCTTAGGCAGCAATTCCATTATACGGTCTTCGGACCCCCTCCGTGGCGGTGGTCTTCATGCATGCACTATCCGTATGTCTGATGATAGGTTTGCAGCTGAGTATGTCACCCAAGTACTCGTCTCTTCCTTATTGCTGAAGTCACTGTTCCAAAAGAGTAAAATATCCGCCTCCCTCGGTCATTGAAGGCTTGTGATACTCTATCCTGAACATACAATCAATCCTCCATTTCATTCCTCTCTCTTCATTAACTTTGACTCCCTCAATCGTCGCCATCATCGTCCTCATCATGGCTAGCGGCGAGCGGCAATATGAGCTGATCCTCTTTGGATCGACTGGCTACACCGGCAAACTCGCGGCAGAGCACATAACCAAAGCCCTTCCAACAGACCTTAAATGGGCTATAGCAGGTCGCAACCACAAAAAGCTATCCGCTGTCGTAGACTCTCTCAAACCTCTCAATCCCGATCGCAAAGTGCCGGAAATTGAGATCGCAGAGCTCAGCCCAAGCGACCTCGATGCGCTCGCAAAGAAGACAAAACTGCTCATCTCAACCGTCGGACCTTACCATCTCTACGGCACACCAGTAGTCGAAGCCTGCGCGAACAATGGCACGCACTACATCGACTGCACTGGTGAAGTTCCATGGGTCTACGACGTTATTAACAAATACCACAAAACCGCACAAAGCACTGGTGCCATCGTAAGATCCAAGTCCCCTTCTAGACAGTATATCGTTCTTACGTCACATGACTAAACAAAACTATCCAGATGATCCCCCAATGCGGTGTCGAATCCGTCCCCGCGGACATTCTCTCCTACATCCTCGTCCGCCATATCCGCAAAACGCTCAACTGCGGCGTAACCACCCTAACCAATACTTTGCAAGTCATCAAATCGCAAGCCTCAGGCGGCAC
>Ga0181469_100631_pt1 | contig 13437 bp, 6 predicted proteins | sample InSIn2SAF170_2_FD_119081 | JGI IMG/M metagenome (GOLD analysis project Ga0181469, IMG submission 119081) | Clean room microbial communities from NASA Spacecraft Assembly Facility at Jet Propulsion Laboratory, Pasadena, California, USA -... ... | reverse complement strand
GTCACTCATAGAAAATTCGAATTATATTGATGAGGGATGAGGGAATCCATATTGTAAATGCTATATATGAAGCAAGAGGTTGAATTAGCAAAGGGTTGGAGACTTTTTGGCTCAGTGGCTGCTCTATGTGTAGACTATGTATATTTTTAACCTAATGCAGAGTTTCTACTTAGACAACTCAAGATTCATGAAGAGTTCATGTATATTCTTGTTTTGATGGAATCTTCCAATACTTACATTGCAGTGGTGTTTACTTATGATACTCAGAACTCAGCAATGATGCTCTGACTTCCTTCATAGATAAACTAATTGTGTTTCACTGTTTTATATTTGCATTTCTGCACTTGAACTCCATAATGCCTTGACTTCCATGCTAGGTAGAATGTTTTGGCTTCACTACTCAGGACCCAAAGAGAATTTTTAATGTCCTATTGTCTCATGGCTTTCCTCTTTCACTTACTTGTAGTGGTATGAATACATGTTACTTAGAACTCATCAATGATGCTCTAACTTCCTTCATGTATTTATAACCTGTGTTTCCTTGCATTTTATCTTTGTTTTGTTGATGTATAAAGACTCTCTATGCCCTAAATTTCATGTTAAGCTTATCTTGTTGTGGTACTGAAATATACTTTGACTCCATAGCCCAATGGTAGCTAGCCTTCATCTTTCAACCTATAAACATATAAAATCACAAACCATAGAGTTAGCCATCTATCCATATCTTTAATCAATATCATTAACCCTTTGAGAGAGCCCTCTCAGGCTAAGGAGGCTAAGCCTCAACCAAAAGTTGGTTTGAAATAGTTACTCAATGTCTTCCTGATAAACAAACTATCAGGGGTTTGATTTTGTGATAACATTTTGGTGCATCTTCTGGGAGCCTAAAGTCTATTCATTTCTGAAATAAAGAAGCTGAACTTTTGAAGGTAGCGGGAGCTCAGACATCTTTTTGAGGCTGCAAAACTACCTTGGTGACTCCACACATCAAATAAAAAATTGGAAGGTGACTCCATTGCTAGAAGATTAGTAGCTTGATGAAGTTTCAAGATGAGTTCCATTGCAAGAATGAACTCTAGGTATGCCCCTATTAATTGGTCTCATATCCCTGGTTTTCGAAATCCTATGCCAAAGGTTGATTGGTTAGATGATCTTCCAATATTCAAAGATGAAAAGAAAGACAATGGTGCTATTCATTTGGTTAGGTTCCATATGCATTTACACAGTCTTAAGGTTTAGTTCCCTGAAGATTGTCTCATGAAGATGTTTATGACTACTTTAGAAGGAAAATCACGGTCTTGGTATAAAAACTTGGAAAATTGTTCATTATATTCGCTTGCTAATTTCCATGATGAATTCTATGAGATGTATAAAGAATGTCATCCTTATTGCTGGTAAAACATTGTTGTAAACATTATTCAAGTCTTATTCAATATTTGGAGGATTTCTATGATGATGATGAATTTATGGATGAAGAAATTTTATAGGCTTTTCATAACAATACATTTCAACTCGAAGAAGAAAGGATAACATCCCACAAAATGCACCATGAAGATCAGTAGGGGTTTGCTAATGAAAATCATATTACATCCTCTGAGATTGATGTAGAGATGCAACAAACTTGTTAGTCTTCAGATCATAATGAAGATGAAAATAATTTCAAACACCAAGAAGAAATACTGGAATAAATTTTTTATAACCCTTAGGCAGAGGAAAAGGTTGATCATTTATGTAATTCCTTGCAGCGGATTACTTCAAAGAATGATCATAATAGTGAGGAAAATTACATTTTCTATGGGAATCATGCAGAAAGGCAGTTGGATAGCATATCAAAGGAATTTTGTGTGGCTGAGAATGAGTTGTCTGAAGATATAGAATGTTATTATGATCATCAAAATAACCTTGTCCTCTTTGAACCCATAAATGAATACATGGCAAAGTTTTTCACATCAGTATTTCATTTTCATTTGCATTATGAAGATCATATACATTATAAGTTGATTTGGTCATCTCACTATCATGTTATTTTTAGGTTGAATGCAGTCAAGAGATTCAAGTGTCAGATCAGAGCAATGACTAGCTTCATTGGAAATTTCATGTTCCTTGAACTACAAGTGGAGATTGCAGCTGATAGGGTAGGTAGGAATGTGAAAATAAGCTCAAGGTAGGTTGACTGAGCATCTATATAAATAGGTATATTTTGAATTCTTCTTGCAGAAAAGCATTAAAGGCTTGAGGAGCAGATTGGCTAGAAGTTTGGAGTTTTATTCTAGAGAATGGATAGTAGCGCTAGAGCTACAGGTTCTTACTATACCACAAGGGCACACTATCCCTAGTGGAGCCATTGTTATCACTTAAGAAAAAATTCCTAAATTTTGAACATCAATTTGATTCCAAAGGATTGGTGCTAGTCTTGGTCTAGTCTTTCCATGGTTTGACTTAGAGTCTAAGACCTAGAGGGGAGTCTTGTTGGTATTCTCAAATAGGGTCAACACTTTGGTTTTGCCTATCATTGGTCCTGCATCACACATAAATTTCAATGTGTCAAACTTGTGACAAGGTTTTCATGCACTACAAAATTTCCTAGAAGTTTTTGTAGCGCAAAACCCATAATTTTCACTGAACTAGGAGTTTTCATAGCGCGCTACCAAACCCATGAAAAGGCTTGTTTCAGCATAAAAGACTCAGTTTTCTGCTTTTACTAGTCAACTTCCATAAAGGTTCCTGAGAAACTGAGAACTCAATTTTGAAAAATGAAATAGAATTTTCTTGCTAACATAATGAACTACAAAAACCTCTTTCATTTTCTTCAAATTCGTTCTGAGGTGGGAGAAATTTATGGTTAAACTTGTGCTACGAAACTGCTGAAAGTCAAGTTTTGTCTTTTGGTTTTAACATTCTTTTTCAAGCTTAGTTTCTGGTCATAGGAAAAGGTATTTTGGAATTCTGAAGGAGTTTTCTCTTCATCAACTATCCATCTACAATAATGTATCTAAATTTCTTCATAATTATTATCAATTGGGAGATACTAAGCTTTCTTTGAAACCCTACTTTCAGAGAACAGAAATTTCCTGTTTTACACGTATTTTTAAAGGACAGATTCTGGACAGTTGGAGAAGTGTTTAAAAAAATCAAGAGAGCTTTTTGTTCTAGACATAATGGAATACAAAAAAATCCTTCAGTTTCATAAAATATATCATGGATGAGAAGATAAAGGCTATTTCCCACGTACCAATTTTCAAGGATCCTAAACCTAAAAACAGGGAAACATGTTCCCTAATTTCTAGGGTTTGTCATCAGTAGTAAGGTGACAACATGGGAGGCTTCATCAAATTTGAATTCATGAGGTTGTAACTGTTAGAATATGATTTCAATGTTTAGATAAGGTGGTTGTAATCATAGCAAGAAGTTGTACTCCTAATTGTATTAGGACTCTAGGACTGCTACTTAGCTGGCATTTGTATTTAATAGTTTTTTATGGTTAGAATAGGTGTCACTCATAGAAAATTCGAATTCTGTTGATGAGGTATGAGGGAATCCATATTGTAAATGCTATATATGAAGCAAGAGGTTGAATTAGCAAAGGGTTGAAGAATTTTTGGCTCAATGGTTGCTCTATGTGCAGACTATGTATATTTTTAACCTAATGCAGAATTTCTACTTAGAAATCTCAAGATTCATGACGAGTTCTTGTATATTCTTGTTTTGATGGCATCTTCCAGTACTTACATTGTTGTGATGTTTATTTATGATACTCAAAAATCATAAATGATTCTCTGACTTCCTTCATAGATAAACTAATTGTGTTTCACTGTTTTATATTTGCATTTCTGCACTTGAACTCCATAATGCCTTGACTTCCAAGCTAGGTAGAATGTTTTGGCTTCACTACTCAGGACCCAAAGAGAATTTTTAATGTCCTATTGTCTCATGGCTTTCCTCGTTCACTTACTTGTAGTGGTATGAATACATGTTACTTAGAACTCATCAATGATGCTCTAACTTCCTTCATGTATTTATAAACTGTGTTTCCTTGCATTGTATCTTTGTTTTGTTGATGTATAAAGACTCTCTATGCCCTAACTTTCATGTTAAGAGGATCTTGTTGTGGTACTGAAATATAATTTGACTCCATAGCCCAATGGTAGCTAGCCTTCATCTTTCAACCTATAAACATATAAAATAACAAACCATAGAGTTAGCCATCTATCCATATCTTTAATCAATATCATTAACCCTTTGAGAGAGCCCTCTCAGGCTAAGGAGGCTAAGCCTCAACCAAAAGTTGGTTTGAAATAGTTACTCATTGTCTTCCTGATAAACAACCTATCAAGGGTTTGATTTTGTGATAACATTTTGGTGCATTTACCGGGAGCCTAAAGTCTATTCATTTCCAAAATAAAGAAGCTGAATTTTTGAAGGTAGCAGGAGCTCAGACATATTTTCGAGGCTGCAAAACTACCTTGGTGACTCCACACATCAAATAACAAATTGGAAGGTGACTCCACTGCTAGAAGATTAGTAGCTTGATGAAGTTTCAATATGAGTTCCATTACAAGAATTAATTCCAGGTATGCCCCTATGAATTGGTCTCATATCCCTGGTTTTGCAAATCCTATGCCAAAGGTTGATTGGTTAGATGATCTTCCAATATTCAAAGATGAAAAGAAAGACAATGCTTCTCTTCATTTGGTTAGGTTCCATATGCATTTACACAGTCTTAAGGTTTAGTTCCCTGAAGATTTTCTCATGAAGATGTTTATGACTACTTTAGAAGGAAAAGCATGGTCTTGGTATAAAAACTTGGAAAATTGTTCATTATATTTGCTTGCTAATTTTCATGATGAATTCTTTGAGATGTATAAAGAATGTCATCCTTATTGCTGGTAAAACATTGTTGTAAACATTATTCAAGTCTTATTCAATATTTGGAGGATTTCTATGATGATGATGAATTTATGGATGAATAAATTTTATAGGCTTTTCATAAAAATACATTTCAACTCGAAGAAGAAAGGATAACATCCCACAAAATGCACCATGAAGATCAGTAGGGGTTTGCTAATGAAAATCATATTACATCCTCTGAGATTGATGTAGAGATGTGACAAACTTGTTAGTCTTCAGATCATAATGAAGATGAAAATAATTTCAAACACCAAGAAGAAATACTGGAATAAATTTTTTATAACCCTCAGGCAGAGGAAAAGGTTGATCATTTATGTAATTCCTTGCAGTGGATTACTTCAAAGAATGATCATAATAGTGAGGAAAATTACATTATCTATGGGAATCATGCAGAAAGGCAGTTGGATAGCATATCAAAGGAATTTTGTGTGGCTGAGAATCAGTTGTCTGAAGATATAGAATGTTATTATGATCATCAAAATAACCTTGTCCTCTTTGAACCCATAAATGAATACATGGCAAAGTTTTTCACATTAGTATTTCATTTTCATTTCCATTATGAAGATCATATACATTATAATTTGATCTTCTCATCTCACTATCACGGTTATTTTGAGGTTGAATGCAGTCAAGAGATTCAAGTGTCAGATTAGAACAATGACTAGCTTCATTAGAAATTTCATGTTCCTTGAGCTACAAGTGGAGATTGCAGCTGATAGGGTAGGTAGGAATGTGCAAATAAGCTCAGGGTAGGTTGACTGAGCATCTATATCAGTAGGTATAGTTTGAATTGTTCTTGAAAAAAAGCATTAAAGGCTTGAGGAGCAGATTGGGTAGAAGTTCGGATTTTTATTCTAGAGAATGGATAACAGCACTGGAGCTACAGGTTCTTACTATACCACAAGGGCACACTATCCCTAGTGGAGCCATTGTTATCACTTAAGAAAAAATTCCTAAATTTTGAACATCAATTTGATTCCACAGGATTGGTGTTAGTCTTGGTCTAGTCTTTCCATGGTTTGACTTAGAGTCTAAGACCTAGAGGGAAGTCTTGTTGGTATTGTCAAATAGGGTCAACACTTTGGTTTTTCCTATCATTGATCCTACATCACACATAAATTTCAATGTGTCAAACTTGTGACAAGGTTTTCATGCACTACGCCTAGAAGTTTTTGTAGTGAAAAACCCATAATTTTCACTGAACTAGGAGTTTTCATAGCGCGCTACGAAACCCATGAAAAGGCCTATTTCAGCATAAAAAAACTTAGTTTTCTGCTTTTACTAGTCAACTTCCATAAAGGTTACTGAGCAGCTAAGAACTCAATTTTGAAAAATGAAATAGAATTTTCTTGCTAACATAATGAACTACAAAAACCTCTTTCATTTTCTTCAAATTCGTTCTGAGGTGGGAGAAATTTATGGTTAAACTTGCGCTACGAAACTGCTGAAAGTCAAGTTTTGTCTTTTGGTTTTAACAGTCTTTTTCAAGCTTAGTTTTTGGTCACAGGAAAAGGTATTTTGGAATTTTGAAGGAGGTTTCTCTTAATAAACTATCCATATACAATAATGTATCTAAATTTCTTCATAATTATTATCAATTGGGAGATACTAAGCTTTCTTTGAAACCCTACTTTCAGAGAACAAATTTTTCCTGTTTTACACGTATTTTTAAAGGATAGATTCTGGACAGTTGGAGAAGTGTTTAAAAAAATCAAGAGAGTTTTTTGTTCTAGACATAATAGAATACAAAAAAATCCTTTAGATTCATAAAATATATCATGGATGAGAAGATAAAGGTTATTTCCCACGTACCAATTTTCAAGGATCCTAAACCTAAAAACAGGGAAACATGTTCCCTAATTTCTAGGGTTTGTCATCAGCAGTAAGGTGACAACGTGGGAGGCTTCATCAAATTTGACTTCATGAGGTTGTAACTCTTAGAGAATTCTTTCAATGTTTAGATAAGGTGGTTGTAATCATAGCAAGAAGTTCTACTCCTAATTGTATTAGGACTCTAGGACTGCTACTTAGCTGGCATTTGTATTTAATAGTTTTTTTTATGGTTAGAATAGGTGTCACTCATAGAAAATTCGAATTCTGTTGATGAGGTATGAGGGAATCCATATTTTAAATGCTATATATGAAGCAAGAGGTTGAATTAGAAAAGGGTTGAAGAATTTTTGGCTCAATGGTTGCTCTATGTGCAGACTGTGTATATTTTTAACCTAATGCAAATTTTCTACTTAGACAACTCAAGATTCATGAAGAGTTCTTGTATATTCTTGTTTTGATGGCATCTTCCAATACTTACATTGTTGTGATGTTTATTTATGATACTCAAAAATCATCAATGATGCTCTGACTTCCTTCATAGATAAACTAATTGTGTTTCACTATTTTATATTTGCATTTCTGCACTTGAACTCCGTAATGCCTTGACTTCCATGCTAGGTAGAATGTTTTGGCTTCACTACTCAGGATTCAAAGAGAATTTTTAATGTCCTATTGTCTCATGCCTTTTCTCTTTCACTTACTTGCAGTGGTATGAATACATGTTACCTAGAACTCATCAATGATGATCTAACTTCCTTCATGTATTTATAAACTATGTTTCCTTGCATTGTATCTTTGTTTTGTTGATGTATAAAGACTCTTTATGCCCTGATTTTCATGTTAAGATGATCTTGCTGTGGTACTGAAATATACTTTGACTCCAAAGTCCAATGGTAGCCAGCCTTCATCTTTCAACCTATAAACATTTAAAATCACAAACCATAGAGTTAGCCATCTATCCATATCTTTAATCAATATCATTAACCCTTTGAGAGAGCCCTCTTAGGCTAAGGAGGCTAAGCCTCAGCCAAAAGTTGGTTTGAAATAGTTACTCAAAGTCTTCCTGATCAGCAACCTATTAGGGGTCTGATTTTTTGATAATAGAACCCAACAAGGCAATCGACGAGGGTAATCAAGTCATTGATGCAGAACCCACTACAATGATAGCCACCACCAAGCTCCAAAATGTGGAACCCAAAGATCCAGAAGAAAGGGAGGACCTATTTCACTCACAGATGTGGGTGAAGGGTTCGCTAAAGCAATTCATTGTCAACAATAGGAGCCAAAAGAACCCCATTTCAATAGAGTTCATGAAGCAATTGAGTCTGCCAACCACACCACACCTGCAGTTGTACACCATCAGTTGGCTTCACCAAGGACAAGATCTCTGTGTTAGCCAGTAGCGGCACCTTCTTGATGGCATCAATCCCTTCATAGATGAGGTATTAGGTGATGTTTCTCCTCTTGAAATTTTTGACGTATTATTAGGCCAACCATACTTGTGGAAGCATCATGCCATGTATGAGTCAAGGCTTACACTATCATTACTTATTTGGGTAATAATTTATACAAGATACTAGAGGTGGTCCCACCTATTGCCATCTCTTTGATCTCTGCTAAGCAATTAAGTAATATCATCTCCCAAACCAAGAAATTTGTTTTCTTTCTGTTTCAATCTCAAATTAAAGGGAAGATTGTGGCCACATCCATGGCCCCCAAGAAGGGTTCCTCCACACAACAGAAACAAGTGGATAAGTTCATGAAAGAGTACAGGGAAATATTCTCCTCACCCATAGGGGTACCCTTACACTATCAAGTCAAGCATTCAATCGATCTGACTCCCAAAAAACCTCTACCTAATAGGCTGATATATCACCACTCCATTCTAGAAAATTTAGAGATCAAGTAGAAAACCTAGGATTATCTTAAAAAAGGGAACATACTACCAAGTTCCTCACTTTGTGGGAGCTTGTTTCTACTTGTACAGAAGAAGGATGGGACTTGGAGGCTCTGCATGGATTATCACGCACTAAAAAAAATCATTTCCAAGAACAAGTATCCAATCCCACGAATTGATGACCTTATGGACCAACTCAAGGGGGCCAAGTATTTCAACAAGATCAATCTAAAGTATGGCTATCACTAGGTTCCATTAGAGTCCACAGACATATGGAAGATCACTTTCAAATCCAAGGAAGACATTTTTTAATGGTTGGTTATGCCCTTCATGTTGATAAATTCCCCTACTAATTTTATGAGGCTAATGGATGACATATTATTTCCCTTCGCTAACTCATTCATAGTTTTTTATCTACATGACATACTCATCTTCAGTAAGAGTTGGGAAGAACACTTGCAACACATTTGGTAGGTCCTTTAAGCCCCGCGACAACACAAACCATGTGCGAACTTGGAGAAATGAAACCTTTGAAATCATCCAGGTCCAATGTCTGGGTTACATCATAGATGAGCGAGATGTGCATGTGGATCTAACTAAGATCCAATCCATTCGGGATTAGCCATACTTGACCACTCTAACATATCTTCACAGCTTTTTGGGCCTTGCAAATTTTTATCGGAGGTTCATGTTGGGATTCTCCCATATCACTTGGCCTTTCAGTCAGATTACCAAGGGTATAGTGAAAGAAAATTTTTCCTAGTATGAGTCCCAATAGGAGGCATTCGTTGAGTTGAAGCGTTTCCTCCACTTTGCTTCAGTACTCACATTGCCAAACCTACAACAACCATTTGAAACTGAGACAAGTGCCTAGTCTGAGTATACTAATTGTGTAGTACTCACCCAACATAGGAATCCGGTGGCCTATCGTAGTGAGACACTTTCAGATACAATTCAAAAGTACCCCACCTATGATAAAGAGATTTATTCCATCAGGCAAGCTTTCCAGTAATGGAATAATTACATTATAGGGAAGGATACAGTCATCCACACTAATCGTTGATCTCTCTAGTTTATACAAACTCAAAGGAAGTTGTAGAATGATCACCATCAAAATTGGGCTACATATCTGCAATAATTCCACTTGGACATTACATATAGAAATGTAGAGCCAATCATGTTGCAAACTGTCTCTGTCGGCCCCTAATTGTAGAACTGACTATTGTTCTCAACGCTTGTGGCCATGAGACCTTTGGATGACCACAACTATACAAAAATGATCCAGTCTTCACCTCCACATATCATATGTTAATAAATGGCAAGCAAGTTACTGATTTCCACCTCGAGGATACATTATAATGAACCATAGTCCACCTTTGTGTTCCTTCAAGCGATCGTGCCAAGATTATTTGGGAGGTGCACTACAACTAGGTCAGAGGACACTTTAGTGTGGAGAAAATTTTTGTCGTACTACAAAAGTAATTTTATTGGCCAAAACTCCAATAGGATGTTGGGAAATATATTAGATCCTGCATTGCCTGTGCCATCACCAAACCAACCATCAAGAAGCAAGGTCTATACATTCCTCTGCATACTCCCAACCAGCCTTGGGAATCCATATTCATGGACAATATGTCTAGCCTCCCTTCTACCAAGCATGGTAATGATTGCGTATTTGTGGTCATGGATTGATTTTCTAAGATGGTTATATTGGTTTCCTGTAAGAAGAGCACCATAGCAGAGGACACTACCAAACTCTTCTTTGAACAAGTGTGGTTACGTTTTGGATCTCACAGAACATTATATCATATCAGGATAGCAGGTTCCTAAGCACATTTTGGTCAAGTCTCTCAACTCTATTGGACACCAAGCTGACCAAGTCGACTGCATTCCATCTTGAGACTAATGACCAAAAATAGGTTGTCAATAGGATGATAGTGCACATACTCCACATGTACAAATCTAATCATCCATGAACATGGGATGAGAGCCTTCCCTATGTGCAACACATTTATAATAGATCTCTCCATAGCTTGAATGGTCACAGTCCCTTTCAAGTGGGTCTAGGATTTCAACCATTGTTTAGGATTGATATTTCCATACATCATGTGACTACACAAACAAAATCCATACATGTATTGTCTAAGGCTGATAAAGCAATTATATTTATTAAACACATCCAACTTGTCCACCAACAGGTTCATGGCATCTTGGACAAGTCCAATGCCAAGTGCAAACAACGATAAGATCAACATTGAGTCCCACACAAGTTTTAGCTAGCCAACAAAGTTTGGTTGCATTTACAGAAATAATTCCTTACTGGATCCCATCAGAATCTTATACCACTCCAATATGGGAATTACACCATCACCAAGGCTATGGGAGACAATGATTTTGAGCTCAAAATTCCTCCATTCCTTGGCCTGCACCTAGTGTTCAATGTGGACTACCTTTGGCCATACTTTCCACCATTAGTGGACACATCAGACATTGCATAACAGCTCACACCAACAAATCTAAACCCCGAATGCATGGAACAAGCCACAACTAATCGAATCATGGACACATAGATCAAGAACACTCACCATCAGAAGATCCAACTATATCAGTTTGTCAAATCTTACCAACTCTTGCACCAAGGCAAGTGGCTCACCAGGGACCAAGTTCAACAAAAGTTTCCCCATTTCATGGAGGCACACAACATAATGTGGACCATTCCTTCCTAAGGGGAGAGGACTAATCCAAGTGGATACTGATGGCCACCCACCTATTCCATTGGGTGTTATAGCTCTGATACCACTTGTTATAGCTCCGATACCACTTGTTATAGATCTAACCCAAAAATAATAGATAATGCAGATATACCCAGAAACAATAAGAGAGAAATAGATAGAAATTATTCTTTATTATCAAAACCCTTATGGTAGGGCAACACCATACATTCACTCCTTAAGGAAGGAGAACACTCCACAAGCCATATGCCTATTCATACAATAATCCTTCTCTCTCTCTCCATGTGGAGTCTCTAGCCTCTATATAGGCCTCATATATACAACACCATGGATCATTACCATGGTTCCGTCATACCATCAACCTAATACCATGGGCCCATTACATTATTATTAACTACTTGTGGTCCCTTACATGACATGGGTTAACCACCTTATTTATTACTATGGCCCATCCCATTATTACATTATTACCTTGGGTACCTCCCTTGGTACCCCATATTATCCCCCTAGGTATATAACATTCCACCCCCCTAAGCATGTTTCGTCCCCGAAACATGGGAAGAACACAAATAATAAGATCTACTCAAAAGAGTAGTCCACTGATACCATGCACGTGCATCTAGCCATCCAAGAGAAAGGTGAACCCTCGATCTCGCTGGTTCCTCGCTCGCTTGAGATGGAATTTGGCCGTGGCAACGCTTCTATGTTGATGTGTAGTAGGTGGATCTTCTCTCCTCTCTATCCATCATGTGCCTACCTGGTTTCCATCTTGATGGTTGTTTTGGGGGGTGATGTGGGTGATGATATGTTGAAGTTTTAAACCACGATGTCTTTTTCTTTAATTCACCCTATTGTGGTGCCTGTTGTGGTGTCTTCTTTTCTAATATGACTTCAACCACTGAACCCTCATCAGATGTATCAGCACCTGTAACCTTTTCTGCTTCAGCCTCTGTTTGTGTTTGATTGTCGACCATCAACTGCTCATCATATGATATGTCAGTCCCTGTAACATCTTCTACGTCAACCTTCGTGGACTCTACTTGTTTATTGATGGAAATATCCTGTAATTTAATTTTCTTCTTTTTATACCAAAGCTTCAGGAATTTCTTCTGCACATTAATATTGATAGTACCCACAGATTCCATCCAAGGATATCCCAAAACAACATCCATATTATCCATCTCTGAAACATAAAAATCACCATGCAACACATATTTATCTATAGAAATCTTCAAATCCTTGTACATTTGAAAATCCTCATTATCAACTTCTACAGTTTCAATGTGTTTTGCTGGAACTTGCAATTTTTTTGCCAAGTTGAAATTTATGAGATTTTTCTTGCAACTCGAATTTATAGACACCATGATTTTCTCCTTTTGAATCAATCCATGAACCTGCAGTAAGGAGACAACCGTAGCAATTAACCCCTTATGTGTCTCATTCTCCTTTTTTCTAGCCCGAGACCATTTGTCCAAAAATATTTTTTCAAATTCTGCATTTGAAAGTTTGATCAACTGCTGGTATTCAAGTGATGAAGTCCATTTTTGAGCCTCATTTCTCATATTAAACAGCATTGGAAGCTTTCAATATATTCCATATGTTGACTTGTATTTTTGTATGAATTCTTCAATAATAGGACCATCATCTTTTCCTGTAAAACATAGAGTCTTCATGAAGAGGGTTTTGAGAAAAAATTCGCTAACTTGGCGAAAATTTGAAATTGTCACAGTTTCGTCAATATTGCTTAGAATCCCTATTATGATCTGTTTTCAGAAATGGAACAATCATTCTACATCTGCCCATGTGATAGAAATCTTGATCCAAGCACAATAATTTCAGATCTGCGCTGCTACTCTCCCGCCGTCACCCAAAATTTCTGAAAAAAGAGCCGATTTTAAATAAGCAATATCTCCCTCATCCGGACTTCGATTTGACTGATTGTTTTTTTGAAATTGAGTATTTTTTCCCAAATAATCCAGATCTGTAATTAGATTTTGTAGATATTGTGCTAGGACATCCAGATCCGTGCCACAAATTCGTTGCCCCGAAAAATTGTCTACAACCCCA
>Ga0181469_100630_pt1 | contig 13439 bp, 14 predicted proteins | sample InSIn2SAF170_2_FD_119081 | JGI IMG/M metagenome (GOLD analysis project Ga0181469, IMG submission 119081) | Clean room microbial communities from NASA Spacecraft Assembly Facility at Jet Propulsion Laboratory, Pasadena, California, USA -... ... | reverse complement strand
AATACCTAGCCTATGCCTTGACCTCGTACTTCCTTCGGAACATGTCATCAATCTCAACAAGATAGTAGGTATTAGGGAAAATGGTCTCCGAGCTGCCCTCTGGCTTGAAGTTCTTCTTCAAATGAGCACGCTCGCGCATGTTGCACATCTGTCCAGAGATTAGCTACTGTACGCACTTGCTTGAATTGCACAATCGTCACTCACCTCATCGTACTGCTCTGGTGGCACCACTCTCCTCGAGTCCAACCTATTCTGCATATCCAAGTTCTTCTTCAGCTGTTCCGTACTTCCGACAACCTTTAAGCTGAAGAGACTCGACGCCAAACCGCTTCCGTAGCTGAAGATACCAATCTTCTTGCCTTGTAATTCGTCACTGGAGACATAGCTGAGAAGACCACACAAGCTAGAGTAAACACTAGCGCAGTACATGTTGCCACACTCCGTCGGTACCTTGAGACCAGGCAGCACACGCTGAGTGTATCGCTTCTTGACTAAGCCCATGAATGTCTTCTCTACAGTCTTGTCTGCGAGAGATGCTTTATACGAGACGTCCTTGATTTCTTGTGGGACGTCTGCGAAGATTGGTGCAGACGGGTTTGCGAGGTAATCGTTGTAGAGCAGTCGGGCGTAAGACTTGTTGACGAGTTTGCAGTTGGGTGCGTGGAAAGCCATGAAGTCGAAGCGGTCCATTGGTGCCTCAGAAGACTTGTGCTCGCCATTCGTGCCATTTTCGTGACCATTAGCGACTTTTTGCAGTGTCTGTTCGCGATTGTTGTAGGCCTTGTAGCAAGCGTCGATAGCTTCAATATAGCAGGATTGGGAGAAGTGACCGTCGACTACCGGGTACTCGCTGGTCAGATCGGGCTTGTAGAAGTCGTAAGCGTGCTTGATGTAGGATCCCCTGAGACCGGGCTCGAAAGCTAGAGGTGCGTTTGGAGTGATGAGCATGGCAACACAACCAGCACCACCAGTAGGTCTTGCGTTGCCCTTCTTGTATAGCGCAATATCTCCAGTGACGACAATGGCATTCCTGCCGTCCCAAGCAGATGATTCCATCCAGTTTAGAGTGTTGAACAATGCGTTGGTGCCACCATAGCATGCGTTGAGTGTGTCTACACCCTCGACATTGAAGTTACCGCTCTCTTCGAAAAGCTGCATCAAAACAGACTTGACAGACTTGGACTTGTCGAGGATGGTTTCTGTGCCGACTTCGAGACGTCCAATAGAGTTGAGATCGATTTTGTATTTGCGAATGAGGGAGGTAATGGTAGTAAGGGCGAGGGAGTAGATGTCTAGGGTATTTCAGTCAGTATTTGGACTGCTGTATGCTTTGTCTTCTCCTGTAAGCATTACCCTCTCGGTCGTCGCAAAAGCTCATTCGTGTCTGGCCGAGGCCAATGGTGTATTTGCCAGCACTGACACCATCGTACTTCTCGAGTTCTGCTTGGTCAACGCACTATGGCATACGTCAGCCTATGCGCTTCCAATGGGCGCAAGTCGTGGTGAAGGTATGTTGCATTGTACTCACCTGACTGGGAAAGTATAGTTCAATGGCACTGATGCCAATATTCTGGGGTCTTGAAGACATGGTGAGAGGTAATGTGTGTTACGCTGGTGGGCGATGCGAGAGTTGTTGTGCTGATGTTGATCAGATGATTGTGGATTTAAATTTTGGTCGCGTGAGGAGTGGAGAGGTGGGAGTCGTCGCAACGGGGGACAACAAGGAGAAGCGACGAAAGTTGAAGAGGCAATAGAAGTGACCGATGTTGCGAGGTGGTGATTTGGAGTCAGATTGTGTACGAAAAGAAATCAACAATACCTTATTGAAACGCCCCTCTGAAGATTGTCGTCGCGGTCTTTTGAGGCTTTGTTTTGGTCGAGGCCATGCTGTTCTTAGCGCGAGCTAAAAAATAAGGCTCAATACATGACCACTTTTGTATCGGTGGCGTTCTCAACAGAGATCGATGAATCTAGGGAGCATATAGCAAAGAAGAGAATTGAGTTGTAGTCTATGAACAAAAGATACTGGATTGCCTACTACCTGTTCTACCTATATGATCCGCAGTAACAGTCATTGTCCTCTGCTTCCTGCAACCAGCAGCCCTAGCCTGCCACGATACAGCCCGTCTCTTAGATGCCCATTCCCAAGGCAATATCCCCTTTGCAGTAGATCTCGCCAGACCCCATAACATTACGCCATAAAGAAACCAAAATATACAGTCAATAAGGAAAAACATAACACATATCGTATCAGTATTCGCATCCAAGGCCAGCCCTCAAGTTTCCCACAAGCAGTAGCATGATTTGGCGGCACGTTCCTGCAGCGGTGAGCGAGAACTGATGCCACTGTACTGCGAATCACTCTCGTTGAGGTAGACAACCGATACAACGCCATTTACGAGCATCGGAGCATATCTCCCGGAATCAGCTTTCGCCATCTTTGTACAAGCAGCAGGTGCAGCACCAGGGCCTCTCCGTTCCTCAAGCCTAAACAACATAGGAAGTCCTGGTGGCTCGGTGGAAGCCGAGGGTTGTTGCCTGCGTACCACGTCAGGATCTGCCCATTGCCCTTCACCATAAACACCTGGATCGCCTTTAGTGTCACACGATGTAGTCGCTGGCCTTTGTGTAGCGGCATGTGTAGCGGCAGACCAAGTAGCCTCTGTTGTAGGAGGAGTGTAGTATTGCGGATGAGAAGGCCAGCCTGAGGTGGAAGCGGACGAGATCTTGCTGGAAAGGGTGGCGGAGAGAGTGGTAGTTGCTGAGATAGCAAGTGTTGAAGAAGCCCCAGTCATGGAGACAGCAGCTTGCGAAGGTTGTGCAGTAACCGAGCTGGGTGGAGGAGGCAAGGCAGTGCGGTTCACAAAAACGAATCCTTCGATGGAGGTGTCGTTAAACCAGCAAAACCAAGGATTGTCGTTGTGAGCAATCTGCCTTCCCAGCAGAGCTGGCATAAAGTTGAAATCAGGTGCGTCACGTTTGTATGATGCAGAGTTTGGTATTCCGATGGAGGCATCTCCAGGAAGAATCACTAGCTTGTCGTAGTCTGTTTGGAAATGGAAGGCTGGGCCGAGGCTAGCATTTCCCAGGAGATTCACCAGTGCAAGCGATCCCACAAGAGCAGGAGGTTGTGTACCATAAGAAATCTGTGCTAGAATACCGAAGTCGACTGTTAGGAATGAACCTTGAGCTTGCTGAATGATCTGCAAATCCAGCATGGTCGATGTGTCCATGTCACAGGACCAAGCAACTCGTTGTGCAGGATCACTCAGGCACGAAGAACTGTTCGCAATAATGGCTGGCATATCGATATTGACCTGGAAAGTTCCTGTGGGGAGTGCCGACATGGATGAAGGCGTGGCGATCGGCGTCGCGTCGATATACTGTGTCGTGGTCTCAGTGATCACAAGAGGATAGGAAGTATGGTCTGGCAAACTGTAGACAAATTAGTGCGCTACGTTTTTAGGGGAGTACAAGGTATACTGACGCATATGCTGATGTGGCGGAAGCCGTAGTGTTAAGATGTCCCAAAGTGACTTTGTGCTGGCGGCTCAAGAATGCCCCAATGACACCTCCGCATATCGCTGCGATGAGGGCGATAACGCAGATCCCCAGAACTAATGTCCATCTGGGAACGAAGCCGCACACGCTTCCTTTCAGCCAGCTAGTTTTCTTACTGCCTTCCTGCTCTTTCTCTGTATAGACATGACCTGGCTGAAGTCTGTTGGCATGTGTATTGGCAGCTGTGGCATCGTCCTCGGTAAGCTCGAAGGTTGGGGGTATAATTGAAGAACGCTCTGACTCCATTTGTGATGCCATTGAACGATGTGAAGTTGGTGTCAGAGGTGGGCCCGCAGCGATTTTTGTATGCATATCATCCGCATATTTAGTATAGGCCGGCAACTGTTCGGAAGGTGCGCTTGATCTTATACTATCTTGGTAGCCTAGTCGTTGACGTCGTCCGGAGATGAATGAGGGTGGCCCTCCAGAGGGCGCGCTACTTCCAGTACCAATGATCCCAAGAGCATTCTGGGGATACAGTCCATAAAGATGGAGAGGGCCGCGTCGAATGGAGCCACGAGACGGTCTCCCGGTTGAGGTTGAAGCTATGCTTGCCGAACGATCCACTCCAAAGCCTTGAGGATAAGCTCCATAAGCGTGACTTGGGCCAGATGAAGGTGGTAACACTGTAGACGCTCTTGATGGTGCGAACGATGCTGAGGAAGTTACGCTGAGGCTTCGCAGCGAACGTGTCGAGCTCATCAATCCTTCAGTTTCTCTTTCGGCACCACCTGCTTGTCCATCTATGCCGCCAATCCTTCTTGTGCTTGAATACGCATTGTCCTCCCCACTGCCACTTTTCCTGGTGCTGTCTCTTGTACGGGGATGATATGGCTCGTCGAACTGTATCGTTTCTCCATGGTCTCCATATGAGTTATCTTCCAAAGGTGTGGCTGTGTCCAGGAATGGATTCTCCGCTGTCAAGGTGTGTACAGATTCGGCGTAGTCTTCGGCGAACTCATCGCTAAATACATTGACGCTATCATGGCCGCTTCTCCGCACGTCTGATATGTCGTGGGATTCTTCATCACTGTCGAAGGCTGGGTTCGGCGGCAGATAGGAGGCCATTGTCGCCCTTCGCAGGCCGGGTCAAGCGTCCTAGACAATCATGCAATGGTTAATGTCGATGGGTACGATCAGTCGAAGATTCAAAGCAGAGTGAGCGACGTATCGGCGGTATACAATAATGAGTGTGTTCGTGTAGGTGCGCTGGGGTAATGAGACGAGGTGCAAAGAGAGATGGAAATGCACTAGACCTTAAATGTGCAAGCGCCTTGGCAACATCACTCGAAACCCAGTACGACGTATTTATTATTGGAACACAAACATTTCGCCAATCAAAGATATTACACGTAGCAGGATCAGAATCCGAATAGACTCTTGCTGTATATTGATGACAGGCTAGAGTAAGTGCAGCATTAAGCACTATAGAAGCTAAAGAAAGATGGAAAGTGCTGCCAGTGCCAAATGCTAGGCGCCTAGAAAGCTCTTGAGCCAAGTGATCCGAAAGGCATGGTGCTTCCTGGCAAAGGGCTACCGATCTCACCAAGTCCCATGCCAGGTCTCACAGTATGACCATGATCATCCGAATCAGATAACCACTTTACAAGAAGCCGTCTTCCTGCCTTGTCCTGCTTCGTGGCGAAGAATCCACCACCATTGTGATTGTCGCCTTCTGTATCTAGGATGTTCTGCAATTCATCTGGAGTAGGCAGAGCCTCGTGATTTCGACGGGCAGATTCAGCTGCGTGTCGAGCCAAGTCGCTGAAATCAAAATAGCCACCATCTACACCAGGACTTTGCGAGCTCAAACTGCGATAGGCCTGGACAGCGAGCAGACGAACTCCAACTGGACGTGGCATACTACCGTGACGATGAGGTACAGCAGGAAATGAAGCCGGATTTCCCCATCCAGCTCCAGGCCCAGGTGGCTGTCCCCATCCTGGGGCAGCAGTAGCCAGACCAGGAGGACCAAAGGCCGGACCGATTGAACGCCAACCATCTGTCGGAAGGCTCTGACCAAACGGTGACTGATTTTGGTCGAAGGTGGAGCCAGAGGAAGTATGTGTTGCTAGGCTGGGAATAGCGAATGGTGCACTGACCCTGCGATTTTCCTGTGCCGGAGTTGGTAAATGATCGTCGTTGTCGTCGAGTAGTGCACTGCTACCAAGACGAGCACCGAGCTCGTCGATGTCAGAGCCTTGATTTCTTGCTCTACCAATAGAGAGATCATGTCCGGGACGACCGATCGGTGCTGGTCTGCCTATCGGTTGAGTGAGACTTGACTCCATAGCCGGTGCTAGAGAAGTCAAACCGCTCAAAGATGGTTGTCTTCCATGTTGTACATTGTTCTCCCGACCAGATGCTGAGCCATGTCCCAACGGCGAGGTCTTCAAGTGCGCTGCAGGGGAAGACGTTGGCTCACCCATGAAATGGCGATTGTTTGCTTGAGCAGGAATTGGTGTAATCCCGGGAGGTGGTCCATTGGCTGCCTGCGGCATGAAAGATCTGTGCTGAGAGCCCAGCTGTGAAATATGGGGAAGATATCCTGGCATTTGAGGGCCAATCGGCGATCGAGTGAAGCCATGAGTGAACGGGCTAGGCATACCAGGAAATCCATTCGGGCTTATGTGCTGCATATTCATGTGTGGACCACTCATTGGTGTTGACATGCCTGGTGGAGGTGCTATGTTGTGCATTGGGGACATTTGTGGAGTGAACATTGCATGTTGAGCAGGAGTCCTGGACGTTCCGACGTGCGCATTCTGACTGGGAGGCTGCGCTGGAGTTCTTGTTGGTGGTGTTGGTTGCTTTGACTGGAACATGGATTCAGGCGTCTGTGGTGTAGAAGTTTGAGATGTGCGACTCGGGAACTCTCTGCCACGCGCTGGTGTAGGTACGACAGGCAGAACGGGCGTAGCTATCTTGACCTGAGGAGAGTCAAAGCCTGCTGTTGATGTTCGGGATTTGAGTGTGGGAGGTAGAGCCACCGCTGGTACAGGCGCTTTCCGCAGATTCTCTGGGATCTTGGTAGGCTCAGTTTGTCGTTTTGACGCTGCTTCTTGCTCGAACTTTTCCTTAGAACGTCTTTCTGTGTCAGCTTGTGCCTCCTGCTCGAGCCGGAGCTTTCTATCTTGCTCCTCCTTCTCTTTGCGTTCTGCTTCCTCGCGTTGCCTTTTCTCATCTTTCAGTTTCTGCTCCTTGACCTTGCGCTCTTGCTCCTCGGCTCGTTTCCTCGCTTTCTCCTCCTCTTGAGCTTTACGGGCTGCCTCCAGCTTCTGACGTTTCTCTTCAGCCTTGGCCTCCTGTTTCCGCTTACTTTCCTCCTGTTTTCGCCTCTGCTCTTCCTGCTTGCGACGTTCCTCCTCGGCTATGGCAGCTAGACGTTCCGCGTCCTTGCGATCTTTCTCTTCTTTCAGCGCCTGCTTCTTTGCTTTCTCCTTCGCACGCTTCTTCTCGTTTTTCTTTGCACTTTTCGCGCCGTTTTGCGATTGGGCTACCGCTTCTGCTTCTAGCTCTTCTATCAGGAGGCGTGCCCGATCTTCTGACCTTTTCTTTCGATAAGCATCAAGCACTCGTTGCTCGAACATACGTGCTGCAAATATTTGGAACATCCTTCGGCCTTCTTCCATTCGTTGGCTCTCGGTCATAGTGTCCTGGCACGAATCAGCTCTGTCTAGGCTGTAGGTTTGAACATCAGCACTGACCACATCATCCTCCTCGTCGTATTCCTCATCCTGACTATCATACTCTTCGTCGTCCTCCTCATCATATTCGTCGTCCTCGGGTGGCATATGGTTATGATCCGCATGACTATGCTGTGATGACATGGGCGCGTGTGAAGGTAGAGTTGCATTCAGCGCTTGTTCTTCTCGTTGCATTCGACGTTCCGCCAGTTGTTCCATCATGTCAATGAACTTCTGCCCATCGTTTTTGAGTAAGTCGTCCGCAACTGTAAGTATTCCACCTAAATTTCACGTTAGGAAACTTCTTGATGCTCCGCTCGAGCAACGCCATACCTTTTACTGTCAGACTATTCCCGAACGTGAAGAACTCTGTAGCTGCAGGTGGAAGTCGCTCATCCTCGCTGTAGTCGTCGTCATAGTCCTCATCACTGTAGTCCTCTTCTTCCAGATCTTCCTCGTCTTCGATTATGCCTTCGTCCTCTCCCTCTAGCACCTCTTCTACACGGCCTCGTGGAGCTCGCCGTGGTGGACTTCGTGGAGGTGGTGGACTGCGCGAGGTTGGTCGTATTGGTGGAGGCATCATTGCAGCACCATTTTCTACCAAGTGCTGATTGTGATTTGCGTACTGTTCCAGCTCCTTATAGTATGCATCGTACAGTATTTCCAGCTCCTCCTCAATTGCTACTCTCTTCCTTCCACACACTGTACAGCTGCAAGAGTGCTTCTGCTGGTCCTTCATTTTTTGCAGCACATCGTTCTTCTCGATCTTGACCAAGGCCTTTCTCTCATTTTCTCGCAACGACAGCCAGTACTCTTTGATTTGCCTCCTCTCGTCTGCACTCGACATGTTCCATGTACCACTGTTGATTCCACGCTGAACAGTTCTTAGTGCATCGTCAGATATTGGTCGTGGCGCTGGATAGGCAGCTGGGGCATGTGGACGGTAATGCGCATTTGCAGGAATGTTCTGTCCATGTGTAGCATCTCTCTTCCTTCTCATTCGTGCCCTATTTGGTATTCTGTTCTGTGAGTGATTGGCGTGTACTGGTGCAGCAGGGTCATAGGGATACTGATCGTCGTCCGAATAGGCATAGTCTCCATTTTGATCTGCTTCTGCATCGCCTGACTCATAGTAGTAGTTTGGGTCGTATGCCAGAGGTGTATCTCCATCCCTATGTGGTAGCTGATCTGTCTCGCGAGAGGGCTCTACCGTCTCCGCTGAGTGTTCATCGTCCTCGCCCTTCTCTTGAGGTCCAACCTTCCTTGCTGCCTCCTTCGCTCTTCGCTTTGCCTTCTTTCGATTGACGACTGCTGCAACAGGACTACCATTGCTTGTGACAACTCCGTTAGTGGGCTGAGGGTGTGAGGCGACAGCTGCGTGAACCGCCGGAACGGCGCCGACCGTATTCTTCTTCGGTGCCATGATGGAGATTTTACGTGCAAAGCATGCTTCAATCCAGATCAGCCAGTTGTGATACTGCGGAAAGTAGCGTGCTTCGGGTAGTGGTTACGAGGCCGGAGGTGTTGTTTCAGGACTCGGAAGATCGGCTAGGTGCGAACAGCTTCCAACTTTCAGGTGCGCAAAGTCTGTGGTGAGAACAGGAAGGCCAGATGTGAGTTTTAGAGTATATGCAGGGAGGATAGCTTATTGTTCACTGCCCATTCATCTAGAGATCTCGCCCTCTGCTACTGTCAGTGCGAGCTGGGTTAGGGTTCAGTTCTTGGCGCTTCGAGACGGGATCAGGCTCAAGTGCATTCCGGATGTCTTGAATTCATGCTAACAATCACACTTGATTCATATTCACGCAATTGCTTCTCAAAACTTTATCCCGTTGATTAATTGAACTGCTGCTTATAGAACTTTGAAGTCGCGGGACACCGGCGAGAAATCATACAGAGCGGTTGGACTATCTGGAAGCCTATCCCTTCTAGGCTGGCGTGTGTCTTCACCCCCACTTTGTGTCTGAGAATAGCAGCAGTTGCAACCTACTTCGACCACAACACAGCCTTGGGGTCGCGACGCTGCTTCGTCCCCCCTTCGAGCTGGGAGCGAACCGCTTCTCCTCTGCTATATACCATTGGAAGTCCATGCCGTGCGGAGTCCACAGCCTGAACGCTTACGACGACTACTCCCCAATTTCACCGCGTACATGGCGCAAGATGATGAAGTCATCCGAAGGTACGACGAGTGCTCGATGTCTCTTCCAGCAATGCTGATATTGTATTCGCAGGAAGCTGGTAATCATTGGAGATGGAGCATGCGGTAAAACAAGTCTGCTGAGTGTTTTCACATTGGGATACTTCCCTACGGTATGTCTTTTTCTGCGTAGATGCAAGGTCTATGCCTAGCTAACCTTAGCCAATGCAGCGATATGTACCTACTGTCTTCGAAAACTATGTCACGGATTGCAGAGTAGACGCTCGCAATGTACAACTAGCCCTCTGGGATACAGCAGGTCAAGAAGATTATGAAAGATTACGACCACTAGCATACTCAAAAGCCCACGTCATCCTCATTGGCTTTTCCGTCGACAGCCCGGATAGCTTGGAAAATGTGAAAACGAAATGGGCAGAAGAAGCCAGAGAGCGTTGTCCTGGTGTACCACTGATACTAGTCGGATTGAAAAAAGATCTCAGAGAAGATCCGGAAGCAATAGAAAACATGCGGAAAAAGAGCCAAAGATTTACCACTGCAAAACAAGGCAACGACATGAAGGATGAAATTGGTGCCAAGAAATACCTCGAGTGCTCCAGTTTGACTGGAGACGGCGTGGATGATGTCTTTGAAGCATCAACGAGAGCAGCTCTAACCACTTTTGATAAGAAAGAGAGTGGTGGCTGCTGTGTCATCTTATGAACAGTGAGGCACGGTAGGAGCACGAGAGTACGGGAGCACAATCGCAGCGTGTGGCATTTCTGGCGCATTCACACGACTTCTACATGATGTATAGCTACTGAAAATGTGCTGAAACGATTATGTAGGAGGAACACATGGTAACGGCGTTAGTGGTAGCATAGATCGGACAACCATCTTTTCAGGTCCGATGATTTCCAGTAATTTGAATGTGCTTGATGTTGTATTTTTCGAATAGTCTCAATATACTCGGATCGCTTTGCTATTGTCTTTACGTGGCTTACAGGATCATAAGTCTAACAGGCCAGTTTCGATGCTCTTGATTGCTCGATTGTCATTGGGTATATTTGTACAACGTGGCAGAGACCTGTCCACGCCCTAGTATAGTTGCTTCCATCCTTGGCTGTTACTGCTTCAGCACATACCCATCATGATCTCATGACCGCACCTCTCCTATTTGACTCTTCCGTCCTCAATTCCAACGTCCAACATTCAACCTAACCAGCCTCTCTCCCCTTCGCAACTCAATTACTCCTCGCACCCCCCTTAGCATCCCTAATCTCATCCATTTTCGCCACTCTCTTCTTAAACTCGTCGTACTGGCACTTCTCATAACTGTGTCGCTCATTCTATCAGATCAACATTTATCGTCAGCCATCTATCACTACTCAAATTTCTCTTCCAACCACATCTTCTCCAACGCATTCGTCCTCCCATGGCTTGCGAATCTAGTGGCTGTGTTCATTCTTACCTCGCACTTCCACGGTAGATAGTATTCGCTGACTCGGCATTTGTTTAACGGAATGAGTAGGTGTGCGCAGCTGTCGCGGTATTGTATCGGTAGGCGGGCGTCGGACATTGCTTGGCGGTCGGCGGCTAGAGGGGGGAGGGTATTAGCGTGTGTACTGCTTCGGCCATGGCTCATTGTTGTTGTTCTGCGGTCTTGAAGGGTTGTGGAAGGAGGAGGATGCTGGAGGACTACGTACATCCTGAGTTACCGCCTGCACCGCCGAGGCCAATGGATTCCTTAACTGTTTCCACGAGCGTCATGGTGAGAAGTAGAGGTGTGCTGGGGTTAGAGAGAGCTGTACGAAAGTCCAGTGCCAATGGAGATGTCGGAGGACATCCAGGTGAAGTCGGCGATGAGGGCTGGATGGGTATCCCGAGGTTAGGCCGAGAGGAGTAATTGCAGAAGCAGTCAATCCAAGGCAAAGGACAGACGTAAAACAGTATGAATTTGCTTTCATTTCATTTCAGCTAGATAATAACCTTCGTCTCGTATAGCAGGTGTGCAATAGCACGCCCAGCCCTGGATGACCTTGCTTTTGATATTCGTTCTCGCCATCTATTCCTTCTGGCCGTCCATTCGCTTCTCTATTCTGCTGATAACCAGCTATTGTCAGGTGAAGCTACCGCAATGCTCCATCAAACCAGAACAGCTTCGTACCATCCGTCCCAATCAGCCCTTCTTGGCCACTCTTTCTCGCCCGTCGGACCTTGCAGATGAATAGCTCGTAATGGCAAGGCAAAGGTGACCTATTGAAGCATGCAACTTTCTAAAAAGACTCCTTCAAACAGATCTTGTTGATACTCTAGTATGTGCGTGCAAGGTTGCGCAAGTACCAGTCGACAAGCTTTCGTCCAACCTTGGCCTCAGAGACGTGGATGAGATCCTGGGAGATGTTAATCCTAGGCCATTTCAATGAAATCAATGATCTCATAACGAGATGACTTACTCCTTGCATAGCGTAATCCAAATCGCTGTTGTTCACCGTCTCACCCTCGAGTAAACCACCCTCTGTCCACCTGACTTGACGGCTTCTTTGCTTGTTCACTAACAGCCAATTCCTCAGCGTGTCAGGCTTGACATCCAAGAAGCCAGCTAATTTGTTGAGATCCATCGTCGAGTATAGCTTGAGGTAGCTCTTAACTGTGGGCGACATCATGTTGTTTTTGACCTCGTCCATGAAGATTGATAGGTGGTGATTTACAGGATCAACATTGATTTCAGGGTTATCAAAGTCGGGCAGAGTAGGCGAGATGAATTTCGGACATGCTTTTGTGAAAAGATCTTCGAACAGAGAGAGTGCTTCAGGTCCACCACGTTGCATACGGTTCAAGTCTTCGCCGTACTTCTCTCTCAAAGCAGAGTGAATAGTGTCATCCAGACGTGTAGGCTGAAGAGCCACACAAATGGCGATGAGTGCGTACATCAGATCACTCTTCTTCGTGATTGCGTCGTACTGAGCATTCTTCTGGAAGTTCTTTGTTCGGTTGACGTAGACCAGAATGTGGCTGAACATGCGAATGGCATCTGCGTACCTTCGCATCATCATGTACGAGAATCCAACATAGTAGTAGGTGTCAAAATGAGCAGCCACAACGCGGGCGAACATTGCCTTCTTGCTGAGCTCGATGTCGTCCAGAGTCTTGAGTGCCAAACTGAAATCTCCCAGCAAGCAGTGAACACGAAGCAGACCAATTATTGAGTAGTAGCCCAGCATCTTGTATAGTGGTCGGTTGCCATATTCTCCTGCGAATGCTGCTGGGTCTTCACCACGCTTCATTGCCGCCAGTTGCTCGCTGATTTGTGATTTCTGAATGAGTGAATAGAGTACGTTGAGGACATTGTAGCAGCCCCATGTGTTTGAACTTTCGCGCAAAATCTGAATCTCTTCCTCGTTGTCATTTTTGAGCGCTACTCTTTGTCTATATGTGCAAAAGCTGTTAAATTGGTAGATGAACTCGTCGATCACATCCCAAGCCCAGTAGTACTAGTTCGTCGTGTAAGCATGGTATTTCTAAACAATCTTCAAACGAAGCTACATACCGATGGTAGCTCCAGGTCAACAGGTCCATCTGAGTTGAGAATGTAGTGAAACAGGCTGACGTAGTTGTCGTAACTGGCGAATTTTGCGTCGAGAGATGCTCCGTACTCCAACGGTGTTACTGCTGCTGCTAGTTGTGCCTGAATATCTTGTGGTCCTCCTCCATATGCGCCGTCGTCCAAGTCTGCATTCATACCATCCTCATAGTCCACCTGTTCCCTGTAGTCCTCGACCATCGCCTCCTCTTCTGCATCGGATTCGTCGTCCACTCGCCGGCGGGGCACGTCGCCATTCGAGTATTGCTCGGCCATGGTACTGCGATTGTATGTGTGGAACAGATATGTGCCTTGATGCTCGTTCACGTTAATTTCAAAAGTGCAGAGAGGAAGTTTACAAAAGGGTTAGGGTGACCAATCATCACTCATTTGCTCGACTGATGGTGGAGTATACAACTATGAAATATTCAACGCAATGGCACCCATCTACAAAATTGCTGTGATACAGCTTTAT
>Ga0181469_100629_pt1 | contig 13449 bp, 17 predicted proteins | sample InSIn2SAF170_2_FD_119081 | JGI IMG/M metagenome (GOLD analysis project Ga0181469, IMG submission 119081) | Clean room microbial communities from NASA Spacecraft Assembly Facility at Jet Propulsion Laboratory, Pasadena, California, USA -... ... | reverse complement strand
CGTCCCCCCCCCCCTGGTTTTCTCCATCCCTAAACTACAGTACGTATTCTTAAAACATGTTCGTCATTTATATAAATGGCAATAGCAGAAGGACAATCTACATGTGTTCTTCATGAACTGCCATACTGTACCATGCATGTATCGAATGTTACTGTAGTTTGGTTAACTGAACATTCAGACCGATACGTGGATACAGATAGACAGATGCAGTTCCTGTTCCTGCAGCCGTGTGAACAATTTCTGTTCATTGGGAGAGGGGGTTTTGGTGAGTCTCAGTTCTTAGTGACTTGATTCTATGGGTATTGAATTCGAGACTTGATTTTTCGGTAGGTTGGTAGGTACCTTATGTATGCATACTGAAATCAAAACCATTGAACCGTTTCTCACTCTAGGCTCACAGTCTGTTCAAGTTCTCCTCTTCGCAACAAAATAATCGATCCTGCTGATTGAGTCCATACTGCCCGTATACTCATTCATCCATCCATAAACCCATCCACTTCTCACGGTCTATGCATCCAACACACGCCTTTATCAAACTCCCCAGCAACTGCATTACCACATCAACACATTCCACCTCATTCACTTCGCCTTGAAAGCCCTCCCCACATCGTGAGATTCGAATCAATACTCGCCATAGGAGCTCTCTGTGCTTCAAGATATCCAAACCATTCATTGCCATCATCCACTTGCATTTGCATCGTTATATCTCCTGACTGCTGCTGCAGTGGCTGTACTGTTCCCTGTTGTTCTGCGAAAGCCGAGAAGCGCTTGTTGTGCTGTGTCTGGGGCTGTTGACGGTGTTAGAGGGAGATGGGGTTGGATTTGGGTTTGGTTGATGGAGGTCTTTGGATGCTGCTCGTTCAAGGATGATGCGGGGCTCGATTGCAATAGTTGCGGAGAATTGATGAGGGACGTGCCGAGGGATATTGCTGACGATGAGCTGTTGTGGATCGTTGGTGCAGCAGGGGGCTGAGATTGGTGGTGTGCTTGTACTTGTGGAACAACCTCGCCGCTGAGAGTGGGTTGTGGGTCTGCAAAGTACGTCAATATTGGATGGTGGATAGTAGGCAAGTCCATATTTGTCGGGGACGCAGTCGCGACAAGCGGATGGTGGTCTTCATTTGTGTAGAGCTTGAATAGACCCGTCTCAAAAGAATTACCATTGTCTGGTGTCTGGCTCTGAACAGCAGGAGTGCTATTTACAATGGTAGGAGAGTTCACCACTGGCGGGGTGTGGCTTCTTCGTAACTGTGCCTGCGCATTCTTCTGATTGCGAGGACGGGCAGGACGTGGTCGCTTCGGAGCATCGTACCTCTGGATGATATTGGTTGGCTCACCGTGGTGAAGGCGATGGTGCTTCTGCGCTGAGTCGATGTAGAGGAATCGTTTCTGGCAAACACCGCATTCGAAGGGGAATTTTTGACGTGCTGCGGCATTGCGACGGCCCGCATAAGTATCTGGAAGCTGCTGATTCTCCGCTTGTGCAGTAGTGTCGTTGTTTGATGTTGGTCGGTTTGTCTGAGTGGAATGAAGGTTTATTGGTGGTGGTGCTTGGACTTGGGCAGGATTCTGAACATCTTCTGCTAGCCATGTAACATGGCCGCCATTGTAGATCTGCTCATTTCCATAGATCCAGTCCGTAGGTAGGGGCTGTGGTTCAGTTTGTACAGTGCTTCCAAATGTGTTGATGCGGTTGCTCTCCACAGACTGGCCTTGTCTCTCGCCGCTGTTCACAAGGTTCGGATATAGAGAATCACTGTGTGGCTGCGTTGACCAGCTTCCAATCGTTTCTTCAATATAATTATTTGATTGCTCGTGATTATGGTACTGTTGCTGAGTGATCTCATCAATATCTTGTTGCTGACTATGATGATATGCTGCCAGGTTAGGATCTGGATAGTTGGAGGACTGCTGGTTGTTGTAACGCCCGCCTATGCTATTGAAGTCTCGGAGCTGACTTGCTGTCTCATGATTACTAGCACCAGACCAGTCTTGAAGCACAATTGGTGGTAAAGAAAGGGGTTGGTGGGGAATGATAGGATAATAAGGGGTCGCTCTCTGTAAGTTTGCATGTCGTCCATTTGCTTGTTGTATTGATCTGTCTTTTGCCAGCAATTCTTGTGCAGCATATTCTGTAGCTTGATTGTCTGTAGCTCCCTTTGCTATGGCTGTATTGAAAGTTTCGGCATCCACGTAACCCGCCGGCACATTCGCGAAACGAGCACCTGCAAAATCAACTGAAGGCATTGAAAGCGGTGCCATTTCTGGTATCAGTTGTACTAGTGACAAGTGTGGTGTGTTGGATCGGTGCGTATGGACACTAATCAATTGGTCGTGTTTGGTATAGAGTGGTGATGGAAACGCTGGAAATCGAGATGAAAAAAGCAAAGAGTAGCAAGAGAGGTTGCTAAAAGTAAATCAGGAGGAGGGCGGGCTAGGTTGACATAGTGAAGACATGAAATGAGTGAAAATACTTACACTTTTGTAGAGTTTACATTCAGCCTGACAACGTGTTCAGTGAAAGTGAAGGTGGCTGCAAGTACGCACCATGAATTTCCAGAACGATACCGCATGGGACCAAGACTTTCTCAGAATTGAAACGGGGCACGCAATGAGATTAATAGTACATGGTGGTAGTATTTGAGAACAAGAGAGCGTGATCTGGAAGCCTATAGTCCATACCAAGACACGAACAACAGGCAAGAATTCCTGCTGGTGATGAGAAAGACAAGATAATGAGGTCCAAACAGCGATCGCTGTGCTACAACGCAGGTTCATCTATGTTCCATAGAAACAACTCGAGGTGAAGAAAGCAGCGATCGAAGCAAGTTCTGTGCATATGAAGTTACAATCTGGGGCAGTTCCAGAGGTACAACAAAAAGATAACAACAATTTTGTGAAGGGGAGAATTTCTGGACCTACCTGAGGACTTATCTGAGCACTTACCTGTATGGCTTACCTGTGTAATTTCTGTGTATGACATCTCTGCACTCAACCGCTATATGGCTTACCCTCCAAATGACTTACCTTGGATTAGTGACGACGGGTGCGCTTTCTTGCTGGTCGATACTCGTCTTCAGAGATTGTGAGACTAACCATCTCAGAGACATCGTCGTCTTCCTCATCCCCATCGTCCACCCGAGAATATGATCGCTTCTTGGGCTTATACTTGTAATCTGGGAAAGCCGCCTGGTGATTGGCGTTCTCTACCTTAGCACACTCGGTATAAAAGTCCTTGATCTCATCAGACTCAATGGCCCAGCTTTCGCCTGCCACGCTATTTATGACTTGATAGTTGTTAGCACTGGCTGTCCATGCATCGATACGCTCCTTGTAGGCGGAGCGATACAACATAAAGCTGTTCATCGCTCGTGGGATCTTACCATTCCTCTTGATGAGCTCTTGGTGCCGCTGGCTTGCTGGACGTGTAACCCAAGCCATCATGTCCGCAACTTTTCCGCAACTCATCGTGCTGAGTGGCTGTGTAAGGGACAGGTCCTGCCTCATTCTCGTTCTGCGCCGACTCTTACACTTCTTGATCAAATTAGAGCGAGGCTTGATGTTGTATTGCGTCCTCGCTTGCTGTGCTCGATTTGCGGTGTGTCGCCGACTAGAGGGCACAACGAGCTCGTTGACCGAGTTGGAAGGGCTGAGTGTTTCAGTATACGACGAAACTATCGGCAGTTGACTGAAATCGCATTCGCTAATTCGGTGCGCACACTCAGCTTCCCAGGCCAATCGAGGTCTTGTCGTCTCCAATGGCGGCATCGTGGAAATTTCAGGTGAATCTGACAGATTCACCTCAGGGATATTGTCCAACCAGCTGCAAATGGGGGTTTCATCTGCATTCGGTAAGTCAGACTCGGCATAGGTAGCGGCAATAAAGTCATCTAACCAGCTGGAGTCTGTAGTGCTTATGTCCAAAGCCGGACTCAGTGCAGTGTGCATTGTAATATCCTCGTCCACGTGAGTGATCCCGCTCACTGGCTCCTGCGGTTGTTCTATTGCTTGATTGTCAGGAAGGGTTGAGAAGTCAGTTAGGGTCCAAGTTTGTGGCTCATACTTCTCTTTATGCCATGGAGCACAGAATATGTTGAAGGAAGGAATTCCTCCCCGGTTCTCGATTTCTTGCTTGATGGAAGCTTGACGAACTTGGAAGACGCGGATGAGATTCTCATTGTCGACACCAGGTCGACAATAGGCGAAAGCGCAAGCCAGTTGCGCCTGGACTTCGGCCAATCTGAAATCTGAAAGTCCATGTGCCCACTGGGCTAGCTGGAACTTGTGTTCGGCAGTAATGTGGAAAGTCATCGTGGCAACCAGTAAAATATCTAGGCCTGCTAGAGTTTTAGCTGAAATTGAGTTGAGCTGATCGTGCCTCTGAGTCCAGTCAGAAGTGGATGCGAACAGTGTACGTGTGCCTCAGATTCCGGCTGAAGAATGTTGTGCGAGAGTGGTAAACCGAAGCCAGCTTTTGTCAAACAAGTACATTGCCACCCCTTATATTATTTCGGCCCATTGGCATTTCACGAATTGATGTATGCTTTCATTGTCTGTAGAGCTTGATGGCTTTGTCTACTACACAACATTTTCGTTGTTCCCACTGCTCAAAAATCGATTGTCTGAATTCATTGTTCCTCGAGGGTGACCAATCATGAATAGCTCGAGTTTCCAAAATTGGCTCGGTTAGACAAGCTGGCTCATTGAGTGTGAGAGTCACCACAGCAGAATTCGTTCGTGCTGTAAATCATGCATTTTTTCAAATACAGTTTAGCCACGAAGACAAGAATGTCCCTAATGGCTACCCGAGCACTACCATACCATAAACACATCGCCGAAGTCCATTTGAGAGTTGACAGGTTAGAAAGGAGATTGATGCTAGCCTTTCAGCTGCAACACGCCACACCTCAATGGTGTACACAGCTTGCAATTGAGTTCATTGATGAGATTGAGATGGAGCTGAACCAACTAAACGATGCCTTGACGGCATCACCAGCGTGCCACGATTTGCAGTCCCCTAGATTGGGACGCCTGCTGCAAATGCAGTCTCGTATTCCTTGTCCAACTCATGCTCCTTTCAACAAACGCGCAGCCAAGTACAGTAAATGGGCTGGCAAGTTATCGTAGTCGGAGAGTTGAATATCGCTTTCAAACACACGAAGCTTAGGGGGTGTGAGTCGTGTCTTTTCTTGCTTCGTTTGCAATGCATCTCAACGCTGCCCATGCAAGGAGTGGGTGTACGCGCTAACTTACGCAATTCATACACAACCTTCAGTCCATACGGCAGTCATTCATGCACCATTCCAAACTTCATTTTCTTTCTTGCCGGATTTCCAAACAGTTCTCGAAGACTTGAACTCCAATATGTCTAATCCACGACTCTCTCGCACGATGAACTGCTGGATTGGTGTTGATTTATATCACATCAGAGGCACATACAAGGCTGCCGAACAGGGTACATTCGCTCACGCAACAAAGGATGAAACGCAGCAAGCATATTTGATATTCGCCAGGAGACGATTAATCTATCAGTTAGAAGGACTGCAAGGCACTCAGCACTGGACCTACCAAACATGCAATGCGTATTGGCGACTCCGGGAAATGGAGACTATGAGAGAACTATCGCTGTTTGAGGAGCCAGAGTCAGCTCGAGGAGTTCATGCTGGTCAGGCGACGGAGATGACATCGGAAGGTGGAGGCTCAGCTAGTGGAACATGAGTATACAATGAAGCAGCAAAGACCTCTTTCGGCAAGCCATGAATGCTGCTGCTACACACTTGACTCGTGGCTGGTGATTGCTATCGAAGAGCTCATGGAGCAGGTGTGTTGCTGTTAGAATTCTCACATCGAATGGACGGACCAATCAGTTATAATGCGAACCTCGAACTTGGTATTGATGAAGAGTTGGGAAGAGATCAAAGGTTGAACTTGACGGGGCTATTGCAGGTAGTGGATAACCAGGTCGAAACCACAAATGCCATCACTGTCACTCTGGATAGAAAATTCTCAGTACAAAGACTGTACAATAAGACCGCAGTAGTCGTGTGTCGTTTGTAGCAACGTCGGACAGTCTGGCTAACTGATTTGTCACGCCTTCTGTTTCACTGTTGTTATGTCGCGACTTCTGACGACGAAAAACCACCCACACAAAATCTTTCTCTCGTTGCTATAAATCTTTGCGACTTGATTGACATGCCATAATTTCTGATAGGTAACGAGATATCACCGATCCATGTTGTGAAAGGGTTGCAGGCAACCTCATCTTTGCTGATCCACTCCCATACTCAGGCCGTTCCAAACACATACGTAGGAACTCTGACCTCGATCACTCGATGCCTTCGAACGATGCAATCCAGGATCCTCAAGATCAAATGGATACAACAGCCAAGCTGCGAAGAGCAAAGATCATGAAAAAGCAGAAGTCACTGCGACTGGAATTCCTGAAGGCCAATTACACATCAAAGAAATGCCAGTCGTCGAAATCGTTGACATGGATCGAACGTTATCCCCAACGACTACCGCAAGGGACACTTGGATCAGCAGAAGAGGGTGATCTCAAGCAGAGAGTTGTCATTTCTCGCAATATGCGAGGACGTCTTTGTAATGCTAGAAGAACTCTTGTTAACCGCATCAACGAAGATGCAGCTCATCGTGGGTGGACAGAGAAGAAGAGAGACTCAGTGAGCCGACTAAAAGCCATGATAGAACAGTCAGACAAGCTTTACATGGCTAGGATACTAGGGAGTATCGCAGAGCTCACAGAGATTCGGACAGTTTCTGAAGCTAGGCTGAATTCGAACAAAGGATAACGCAACGAGAACAAAGACTAGTGCGAGGACCCATTGGTCAGGAGTGGTTGAGTCACCGGTGAAGCAGCAAGCCATCAGTGTTGGCTCTTTAAGATTGAATGACCTAGAAGGGGGACGAACGCTGGAATGTGTGAGTTCTGCTCTCCATATGCGCATGTGATTCAAACGTTCGGAATCTGACATGAACCACAGTACCTCTGCTTAAGCGATGAAGGCGAGAACAGAGCCACTTTTGGGCACCAGTAATTGAGGAAGTTATCTCGAGATCCAGACTTGTAACCACACTCCTGGTCAACGGTCCGGTAGTTACCATCCGGAGCCTTCGGCCGCTAAATGCCACGTCCAGCTTGTGGGATGTATTCGGTGGACCAGGCTTGGGTCAATACCCTTCGGTAACTAGGTGATCGAAGGTCAAGACTCATAACAGGAAGACTCAGCAGTCCCTACAGTGACCAGCCCTGAGGCGGACCAAAAGGTGTACCGGTCACGTGAATAGGGTTGACAGGCAAGCAGGCATTGTTCCGCTCTGCAAGAAGACCCCTTAGCCTGCGCAGGCTCAAGTCCGCAGCCAGCCTGATTGGCTCCTTCAAGGAAAAGACTCCCTCCCCTGCACATACTGTCTCATAGTGGGGGGGTTAGATCAGAGTCTTCGAGAATATAAGAAGGTGCCTGTCCCTCACTCTCTTCGCTCATGCTTCTTCACAAAAATCATCCTCGTCGTCGGTCAGAAAGGCTAGACATCACTATTAGCCTGTCGCTGACCTTGATCACGTGTCCTAGCGCATATTCAGAGCCTTCTCAGCATGTCGACCTCCACGACCTCAAACGTTGTCGCCGATGGTCAGCCAAGTAAGTCATCTTCATGGGTGTCGGTGGCAGCCGTTGATCGTCTAATTAGTGTCAACAGATGTTGGTCGCATGTCATCGACGGACTCGAAGCCATCACAGCAACAGTTGTGCACGTGTAACCCAGCCATGAAAGCATTTATCAGGTCATCACCATATCATGGATCATTTATGCCCGGGACCATCTCGATGGAGGACCGATATTTGAATCTGATGTCAGTGATGAACGAGGTGTCGATGAGGTTCCCAGAGCTGCCGACAATGGCGTCGTGAACGGTGAACAATGGTGGCTCTTCTCAGATGTGGGTCCGGGATTCTGCCTGCGCTCTTGAAAGTACCTGGAGAATAGATGAATTTTTGATGGCATCAAATCCCTCTTGATGATAATGTTATTGCTCTGGAGGACACCAGCGCAATTGTGAAGTATATAGCTGCTGGACAGTCCAACGACGACTTCATCATGCTTGTTGTCACTATCTCGTTGGTGATGAGAAGGTTAGCAAGATTGAGCGCGCTCATGGACAGCGCTAAAAGCCGCTACGGTTGGTCTTAGAACGCAATCATACATACGGAGTAGTATATGGTCTTACTATGCTCTGCTTTCCCTTTTACGTCTAGCTTAATGTTCATGTTGGTCTTCTTTGTGACCGCTTCCACACCGCGCCTTGCGATACTACAGTAGTATTTCCACCCATAGTCGTACTGTTGGTTCCGCCTTGTCAACTTCCTTACAGTCTTGTTTTGACAGTCATATTTCTAGATGGCTTTGTGGAGCGGGATGAGAATCACAAATAGATGCAAGAATTGTTCCAGACCATGGAAGCCAGGTGACCACAAAATGAGATGGCGGTCAGCTCTTTTAGCTACGTCTTGTTCCCTTAAATCTACAAGAGACATAGGTATGCCCGATAGTAATCTAATGGTTTGCAACTCAAGCATTGTTAAGCATGGATATAACACAGTGGACAGAGTAGATGGTAGAATAACTGGCTAACTTCTCATTTGACTTGTGGTTAACTCTATAGCTATCACTCCTCAGCTCGAGCCACAAAAGCGTTGGGCGTCAGTCGTTCACATCCTTTCAAATAATGCAGTCACAACCTAAGTACTGGCCCCTACATCTTGGTCGGCCGCCAGCATCCGGATCAGGTGCTCCGTTGCATCCATTGTCGAAACAACTACCAGTGTCTTTGCCGCAGCCATATCCGCATGGACATCCTTTGTAAGCTCCTAAAACTGAGAATCAATCTTCGTCCGGTTCGAGCTTCAGATGACAAGGAAGATGGGAGATGGTGGTCTTACCATTGCTGCAGGTATCTGCGTTCTTGCCTTTTTCGCCATCGCAGCCATTCTCGTAGCAGTTTCCACTTGGAAAGCCGCAGCTGGCGCGGGCGGTCAAGGAATTTTCCGTGCCAAAGAAGGCGTCGGCGGGAACGGTAAGATCAACTACCATGGCAGACGCTGGTCTCATGCTTGCCAATGTGAGAGCTGAGATGGCGACCAGAGATGACGAAAACGATGGCAACCACATGTTGGGCAGGCTTATGATTGACAATAAGGGTGAGATGTGTTGAATTGGTGTAAAAAGAGGTTGAGCTGTGGAGAGAAAGAGGTTGCTTAGGAAATTGCGAGATATTTATATACACAATCTCATCCCTTGTGCTACAGTGTCCATTGGAATGAGGGAGTTATTGATGCCGCTGCATCTCAGTTGATTGATTGAAAGACACGAATGAGGGTACGAGGCATGAAGCCAGGAATAGGGCGCCCAGCCCGTGAAGAAGACTGTCCTATTTGGCAACAGGTGAAAACTGAGAGCAGGATTTGTGTCGCTGGTTAGGCTGGCTGCGTGGGTTGTCACACATGTACCAGGGTATCTCAGCTGCTTACTCGATCCAGGCAATCTGACGTCCCGTGAGAGTTAACAACTAGAGGATATGCCGAAGGTTAGCCTGGTCCCTCCTGTAGTATTGCCGCAACGTCAACATATTCAAGTAAGCGGGCATGTCAAAAAGCGAGCGATTTGCAGAAGTGGTACAAGCTTGCAGCGATATCATAAACCTCAGTCCAGTGTAAGGTTTTATATGAAATCCGCTTGATAGCTTTGTCGGAGAAGCAGGACACTTCTCGCAGATGTTTGTTGCTGTTTGAAAGGATGTATGGCTACCTAGGTAGTTTTTGAGATCAGCGGCTGTGAATAGAGGCCACCCGACTCTAGCTCGTGTTGTTAGCACCTGTACATTCTGTTCGCTTACCGGACCGATCACAACATTGCGAGAGCCTGTGGAATGACAGTAAGGAGTATCGGGTCGCCTGCAGGACCAGGGACGGATGGGAACATTCTGAAGTAGATGTCTTTCCACCGAATCTGCATGATTGACTAAAACCGGGCTCACGATGCCATCAGATCGTGCCACACGTACATAATCCGATTTGAAATCAACTTTCCGAGCACCTCTCGGATGTACAACGCGGATTGTTACCTCATCAAACACCTAAGTGCGGGTTGATTATGTCCTATGTTCGACCTGCACCTCGAAGGGGCATTCTTGGGTATCACTTGATGACCGGTGGCGTTCCCGTAAGAGCTTTCATGTCCATGTACCTTACTGACAAGTCAAGCGGTGCTTTACCTTAAGCTGATCGAGTAAGCCACTGGGGTTTACTGTACTTCTGAACGGCATGTGGCCAAGTAGCTGAACGGGGTGCACAGCATTCGAATCAGGACGAAAAGCTAGATGTGACAGGAAGTAAGTAGAAATTCTTAGTCGAATAGAAGATCTGTGATCCCAACTCTGCAAGCAGAGCTAGGCATGGTCCAAGATTACTGGATGGCAAGCCTACATATGTACCTAGGTACTCATGCACAGCTTCTGAAAGTAACCGTCCTCAATGTAATATATTAGTACTAACACAACTTGGGGTGCCTTGGGTGGATCAGCTAAAATACACGCTTAGTCTGAGTTATGCTTGATCTAGCGCATATTCAGTTAGCATAAATAGTCGCGCGCAAAAGTGTTGCATCTTGGCGTGCACCCGCAGGACTGCAACTGCGAAATCCTGCTTGCTTACCCGCTCGTGTCAGACACAATGTCACCTACGGGCACAGTGCCTAAGCAAGCCTTTCGCATTCCGCTGAGCAAGGAAGACTTTATCGATGTCAGCATTGCTGAGCCTGACCTACGAGCAGACAATCTGAACCTGACCACGTGGACCAGTTCGTTCATCCTTGCCAGCCAGCTTCACAAGCTCAACATCATTGTGGATGAGAATGGAAACATTCCAATTCTCGAGTTGGGTGCTGGAACCGGCCTTGTTGGTTTGAGTGCAGCTGTTCTATGGAGTCGAGAGATAGTTCTTACCGATCTCGCAGGCATTGTACCCGGCTTGCGAACAAATATTGACCTCAATGAGAAGCTGCTTGCTTCGGCGTCTGTTCGTGGTCAATGCGGATCACTTGACTGGACATCGCCGGAAGCACTGACCCTTGAGACAGGCAAGACTTTATCCGTGCACTCGACTAAGGCAAATATCATTCTGGCTGCAGATACCATCTATGATGAGGAGCATCCGCAGTTGCTTTCACGCACTATCTTAACGTGGCTAGCTCAGACACCGAATGCTAGAGCTATCCTAACCTATCCTCTTCGTGTTTGTTACCTCGACCACATTCGGGAAATATGGACGTTACTCGAAGAAGGTGGGCTGGTCGCAGAAGGTGATGGTCAGGAGCAGGCTGACACCAAAAACTGGGATGATGAGTGTCTTTGTGAATGGGTGGTTTGGAAGTGGAAAACCCTGTAGAGTGGTATATCCTGTTCGTGATGAACAGATGAACATACACCCAACTGCTGACTCTGTTGACCAAAAACTGAGATACAAGAGAAAATGCAGCTAGAGGGTGCTGCCTATTTCAGCGGTGTACAGTAATCTTCATCTGGACTACTACTCGCTTTGACCAAGCTCACTCCTCTCACTACCTTTTGTTGCTGGAGGACACCGGATGTCGTGAGGATTGCCGAAAGTGGCACTTTACTGGGTGGTACAAAGGATCGGTGCACAAGTCATGTTCCATGCCTAGGAGTAGCTATAGCATCTAATTATCAAGTATTAATTACAGAATAATCTACTGTCCAACTGTGACTAGCTACTCTTCTGTCGACTGTACACAATCGTTAAATTCTTCCTTTTGCACAAACAAAATCAGGCTCTCAGGCTTAAATCATCAACCACACGACCAATCACGACATGATGCTTTTAGCCGCCACGGCTGCCGAGCACGAATGACGAAGTCGAAGTTCATTCATGCTTGATCTTGGAGCGGCAATGGCGCGATGTGCCGCATAGCCGGCTACTGCACCTTGTCCCTGTTCACTGTTGAAAGGAAAGACCCAGCAGAACTGATGGCTCCAGGAAATGCCATGTTCTCTGAAATGGGACTTGACATTGCCTTGCCTCCCCTACTGTCTGTCTGCCACCACATCACCAAGTTTCTCAGTCTTAGGCCACGGTGATGGAGGCCATTGAACGAGTCCTATCGAGGCCGGTCGCCAAACCGTACAGAACCGGCAAAATCGATCCAAACGAAATCCCATACCTCAACGCAGATGGACATATCGACTTTGCAGAAGGCGACATTGAGAACCCAAGGAATTGGCCTGCAAGAAGAAGATGGTACATCACAACTGCATCGATACTTCTGGTGTTGAACGCGACATTTGCATCTTCAATACCTGCAGGCTGTCTGAATGTTGGTACTTGTCTACAACCATTCGATATCGATGTGCTAAAGGTCGAAATAGGGCATTGCAGAACAATTCCATGTCAGTGAAATTGTAGCAGGACTGGTTATTACCTTGTTCTTGCTCGGATATTGCTTCGGGCCTCTATTTTTTGCTCCATTGAGTGAATTCTTCGGTCGTCGATGGATATTTTACGGCACCTTCGTGGGCTATGTGGCATTCAATTTCCTTTGCGCATTTGCCCCGAACTTTGGGGCGTTACTCGCAGGACGATTTATCACGGGCACATTCGCTAGTGCCCCTCTAGGCAATTCACCAGGTGTGAGTACATGCACCTTTCACAATAAACGTGTGGTGCTCCGGCTGATATCACCAGGTCTTTGCTGATCTCTGGGGTCCGGTCGAAAGAGGCAATGCTATGGCACTTTTTGCTGTCATGACCTTTGCTGGTCCTGCTGTTTCGCCGGCAATAGCTGGCTTTCTCCAGCTTAAGGAAGACTGGCGTTGGTCCTTTTATGTCCTCCTCATGTTTGGTGGCGTAACATGCATCGTTCTCTTCACCATTCCAGAAACGCATCCAGCCAGTGTCTTGACTAACAAAGCTCGACGCATCCGACGTTTGAAACTTCCGGGTTACGAGCATGTTCAATCGCCGTCCGAGGCCAGTGGTCAAACACTAACCGCCATTTTCAAAGTTGCACTTACAAGACCTTGGATCATCCTCTTCGATCCTATTTCATTCTTCATCGCCATATACTTGACTGTAACATACACTCTCGTGTATATGTTATTCACGATTTACCCCATGGTATACCGCGAGAAACGCCACTGGAACAGCGGTGTTGGTGAGCTACCTCTGCTTGGCAATGTCATTGGTGCAGCCATTGGTAGCACAATAATCTACTTCGGCAGCAAAAAAACAGCTGGAAAGATGGCAAGAGGTGAACCCACAAAGCCTGAAGATCGACTTCCGCTGGCTCAGGCTGGTGGCATCGGATTCATGGTGTGCTTATTCTGGTTTGGATGGTCGGCGAACTACAATAGCGTGCACT
>Ga0181469_100624_pt1 | contig 13479 bp, 6 predicted proteins | sample InSIn2SAF170_2_FD_119081 | JGI IMG/M metagenome (GOLD analysis project Ga0181469, IMG submission 119081) | Clean room microbial communities from NASA Spacecraft Assembly Facility at Jet Propulsion Laboratory, Pasadena, California, USA -... ... | reverse complement strand
AAGAGTTTCAATGGCATATTCATTATCTTAGTTTTGTATGTTGACGATATGCTTATTGCAAGCAAAAGGATGGAAGAAATCAACAGGTTAAAGGCTCAACTCTCTAGGATGTTTGATATGAAGGATCTTGGAGCAGCAAAACATATCTTGGGCATGGAGATACACAGAGACACGAAAAATGGTAAGATTTGGTTATCACAACAGAAGTATGTGGAGAAGGTACTTGAAAAGTTCTCTATGAATCATGTGAAACCTGTTAATGTTCCTCTAGCTTCCCATTTTAAGCTTTCTTCGGTTTTGAGTCCTAGAGCTGATGAAGAAAAGCAATATATGTCTCATGTACCATATGCAAACGCTGTAGGCAACTTAATGTATGCGATGGTATCTACAAGACCTGACATTTCACATGCAGTTGGAGTTGTCAGCAGGTTCATGGCACATCCAGGTAAAGAACATTGGCAAGCAGTGAAATGGGTGCTTCGATATCTAAGAGGCACAAGTGACCATTACATCGTCTTTAATAGTAATGAAGGACCAGTCTGCGGATATGTAGATGCTGACTATGCAGGTGATTTGGAAAAAAGAAGATCTACTACAGGTTACGTCTTTACTCTTGTAGGTGGAGCAATTAGTTGGATGTCAAAGCTTCAAGACACAGTTGCATTGTCCACTACCGAAGCCGAATATATTGCTGCTTCAGATGCCAGTAAAGAAGCAATCTGGTTAAAGGGTCTGCTCGATGAAATTGGAAGAACGCAGGAGAAAGTGAATGTACTTTGTGACAGTCAAAGTGTTATTCACTTGGCTACAAACCCTGCCTATCACAGCAGAACCAAGCACATTGATGTAAGGTATCATTTTCTGAGACATGTGATCGATGGTGGAAAAGTAGCTCTTAAAAAGGTCCACACACTAGAAAATTGTGTAGACATATTCACAAAGCCAGTTACAGTAGAGAAGCTGCGGTGGTGTTTAGCTTCTCTTGGCTTGCAGGAAAGATCATGAATGGGAAAATTGTTGTCAAGGTGGAGTTTGTTAGTTTGACAATGAATTAGTAACTTTAGGTAAAATGTAAATAGACAGTTGTATACCGAATAATTAGTTATGTAACAATGGTCGATGATATAAAACCATCTAATGCTCATGAAATGTAGCACAGAGAATCATTGTTCAATAAAAGTTCCTATCAATTCATTCAATTTCGTGTCTTGGCTATTCAGTTGCTATTCAATTATTGCTTTCTTGCTTTCTTCATTATTTCAGTTTCTTTTCAACAAAAACTTTTACATGCAAAAATACTCAAAAACATTTGTTTCTCTCTATGAGACTGATTTCACATTCGCTTGGCCATTAGCCTTGCTCATAGGCTTACAATGATTAAATACAAAATTAGAAAAAAAGTAGAATTTCCTACTTCATAAATTACTCATAGGTTTATTCCATAAAGCTCTCATGATTCATTCCCTAAAGATTTCATGATTTATTCCCTAAATATCTCATGATTTTGAAGGCTAATTAGTTTTTTCCTTATGGACAGAATCACACCTATCCATAACTTTTCTAAACCTATGACCAATTAGTTATAAAACTCATAAAATATACCAATTTGGAAAATACAATTTATTTACATAAAAAGATATAAATTCTTCTAAAAAATCAAGACCCAATTTTGAAGTTTTTTCACATCGAAGACTTAATGGCTTGGAAGCTCTAATGTTGCTGCATCACATGTTAATTTGATTATGTAGTAAGGATTTTGCATGGCTCTGCATGAACAAAAAACAAAAACAATACAACTCTAACAAAAACAATACAACTCTATCAATCAGGATTTGTTGCAGGCTCTACATGAACATTGTCGAGAATAACAATGTAATAGTGGCGAGGTGGTGAAAGCATCGATTGCAATGCAATGAAGGTATCTATTGCAGTTAACATTCACCACATTGTTTATAGTGGACCTATTCCTCACAATGTGTACAATGAAATTATCCCCAACCTCAACTACACCAACCTTGTCATTGTTCAACGTTATCACCTTCACATACTAACAAAAAATGCAACACCTTGACATACTAACAAAAAATACAACACCTTGACATACTAACAAAAAATGCAATAGAACATTTTAGAACATTTTAAAAAGAAGTATGACTTATTATAACCTTTTTTTTGCCAAATTATTTATTTAGAAATGAATTTTCACATCTTACATATAGTCAAATAATGTTGAACTCCGGTGAACTTCAATGAAGCTATCAAGTCCCCTCAATACATTATGAATGCATAAAAATAATTAATTTATAATTAAAAACCATATATAAAACACATTTAATTTTTTTAATATATTTATGAAACAAAACAGAGATGGAAATATTTATGAATTAAAGTGTCTCTCAACTCCCTATTCTAAATTGTAAATCACCTTTGTGCTTCCTATTCTAAACTGTAAAGTGCCTCTATTCCTATTCTAAACTATAAAGCACCTTTGGATACAATGAAATAAATAATTGTACACACAACTAGTTTAACATTTAAACAAATAGTGTACATGAGTTGTTATTCAAGGAGTTGAGGGAATGGAAGGTTCGGGGGTTGATTCCTTATCGCCTCAGCTCTATGTTTTCTGCCTTTGTTTGTCTAGTTGTCGGGCCTTCATCTTCTTGTTGTGTTGTCAGTGTCGTTTTATGTATTGGACTCTTTGTGCCACGCATGGGTGTTTCGTTGCATCCCTTTGCTTTCTTCGGGGTGCTTCTTCTATTGCTGCCAATATTCTAGTTCAGTTGGGAAATGCTCAGGGTCTGCTTTGTAGTGTTGTCGCTCAACTTCTCTTTGTCACTGCTAATATCCTCTTCGGTTGGTGCTTGTGTTTATTTGCATGGATGATGTCGCGTGTTTATTCCTTGGGCGTGTTGCCCTATTTGGTATATATTCGATGTTTGGTTTTGTGCTGCTTGTTTTAGCTTTCAAGGCAACCTGTGCCCAACTATATTTTTTCTAGGGTTTCTCCTGTGGGTCATTGAGCTTTGTTCATAATATGTGGGAGCATTCACAATCTTTTTGTTTTGTGGGGGTCTTTGCCTTACCTTTGTTTTTGCAATGTTTTCCTTTCTATGCCATAGGGTTTGCCATTCTTATGCAAACCCTAGGGTTTTAAAAATGGTTGTCTAAAATGTGTAGCTTATTTCCTCCAAGAATTTTCCTTGGTGTTGTCTTTGGGCAAGCCCTTTTGGGTTTCTTTTTTGGTTAGTGTTATTTTTTTTACATTATGTAGCTCTGGAATGTGATTTGGCATATATAAAATGTAATTTCATTCTTCTTTGATGAATAAAATTACATGTCATTTTCTATTTAAAAAAACAACACAAGTTTAACATTTTAACACTTTAATGATAAATAGACACAACCTAGAAGAGGAAGAATAAGTTGCACCAATAGAAAAGGACTATTATTCAACCCCTCATTCTACTACATATCATAAATATAGAGAAAAAAACCAAAAGGGATGAATAAAGAGAAATTATAACAAAAGAAATTTAGGTAACATCCTATTCATAGTAAGTAGAAATGTAATATTCAATAATATTATTAACTAATAAGTAATAATAAGATAAATACAAAATTGGAAAAGTAATAAATGCAAAATAAATAATAATAATATAACAAAATATTACTTTAATTTTACATTTCGACAAAACTATAATACTAATAAGATAAATAATAATATTATCTTAATTTTAAATTTAGATCAAATCTCTATTCATACTATATGAAAATGTAATATTTAACAATACTATTAACTGATAAATAATAATAAAATAAATACAAAATATGAAAAGTAATAACTTTTTATATAAAATGTAATAATTAATTAACATAATTATTTATTTAATAGGAAGAAAAATTAAATTTGTTAATATAAAAATAAATAAAGATAATGCATGTATTTTTAAATGTAAATTTCAATAAATATGATTAACAATTTATCATTACAAAAACTAACTTAAATATAATTCATTTATAAATTAAAAATTTAGAATTAAAAATAATATTCTATCACATATTTAAAAGAAAATATATTAACATTTTATATAAAAAATTTATTTAAATTTTATGTAATAAAGTGAAAGATATTCTTAATTTTATTAAGAAAAACTTATAAAAAAATTAATTTAGTTATAAATCAATAACCACAAAAAATGCAACAATTTAAAACACAATTCTATACCAACCATGTTTCTCAATCCCCTTAAATTCTCAATCACTAGAGCTCTACCAAAATTTTCCTTCACTTTCCATCACAACTCCAAGTTAATACAACACTCTGGATTCGCCTTATATCAACAAGAGATCTACCCCACGAATATGGAGAAAACCCATGGAATGAAACCTTACATGTTTTTCAAGTTGTCCCTAAGATCTTCACTCCGAGCACACACTTCAAAATATATATATATATATAATTCACATGAAAGCCTTTATTTGTCATCCCTCATGTGTGCCAATTTGACTAATCCTAATTATTAGATTAACTAATCTTTCATTGAATTGTGTACCTAATATTGATCTTTTCTATTTATAAATAAATTATTTTATAATATTTGTGAATACAACATACGAATTCAATTTTAAAAGTTTAACATTTACACAATATGCAACAACTTTTATACTCATAATAATATGCATAAGAGGGCATTTCCCTTCCATGTGTTCTTAACTATATTTCTTGAAATGCATAATTTGCAACATGGACACACATTCATGTATCAAATCATGTCGCTTATAGTGGTTTTCTTCTCCCCTTCATCTTCCACACTCTTCTACAATCACACCATTCACACTCGTGACATTATGACACATAAACCTTCAACCATGGCATAAGTCCCTTTGTAACTATAACTAACTAGCATATGATTCATCCATAATGATATGACTAAAGTAGTTATCAAAAGACCATCTCCAGGGAAATGTAAATATAACTACCCCATTTTGATGACCTTCATAATATATTAGGCTTTGTGTCCTTAAGGCTCATTTTAAGAGGTGCATTGACTATCATCCATCTCAAAAGTTTAGCCCCGTCATCTCATATGGCACTCATCCTTAGGGATCTTAAAAGGTACATTAACCTTGGGAATTTGGAAGATACCTTGACCAACTAGACATCTCATAAAACTAACCCAATTCCCCTAACTAATACTACAATAACCCCTTTGGGAAAATTCCCATCTTACAAATAATTGTAAACATTCATGCATTTTGATTATAAATTAAAAAGTCCTGAGAATTGGGACATGGATTCTAGAGTTTGAGGAAGGAAATTTCTTGGGATTTGATGGAACCTTGACTGGTTTCATGACAATCATTGAAGGGCTAGCAAGTGTACCTTAAATGGACTGGTTTTATAAATTAATTAAGCATGAAAGAAGGACAACAGATGTCATGCCTTGGATAATTCCACAAAGGAGAGAGGACAAAAAAAAATAAGGATCAGTTGCGTTAGCAACAGGGACAGTTGAAGTCAGCCAATGGGAGATTGGGGTAGGGAGCTAACACAACAACATCCCCACCACTACTCTGAAATAAGAACCACCATGACAAAGAGGAGAAGTTATAGGCATCAGGAGTGCCTGTGCATGTAATCGAAACTATTGCAACATGATAGAAAGGACCCATGAGGAAGGCACTGGAAGGGGTATAAAGAATGGCACTATAAGGGGAGGAGGCATTCGTGAAGAGAGCATTTGTATGTAGTGAGGAGATAACAATAGAGAGAACGTAAGACAACAGAGAAAGAAGCTGAGGGAAAAATGAAAAAAAGGAAAGAAATCCTCGGGGAGAGGTTCATAGAAGCATTTGTTGTGCTATAGAGGAGGAAAGAAATCTTAACCAAGATGAAAAGAGCACATCACTTTGTGTCACTACCAGAAAGCAAGGAGTATAGTAACCATTCAGTTACCATTGGGAGGTTGAATAATATCTTCCAGGTGAGGAAAATAGTCTCTAGATTCCCTATAAGACTGGAGGGTGGAGATGGTATTCTTTGGATTCCCTTGACAACTTGGGTGGAGGCCTACTCCTTGGATTCCATCAAGGAGAGTTCTTTATCCCTCCTTTGCTTGTTTTCTATCTTTTACAATGGATTATAGATTCCTAGGATTGAGTGGAACCACTGTGTTAAGGATTCGTTGAGGGTGGAGGTGTTAAGCCTCTAAAGCCCCTCATTTAGTTTAGGGTGGAGGTGGTGAGCCTCTGGATTTCTTGTTCTAGCCTGTATTGGTAGAGCCATAATTCTTATTGGAGTAGCTACAGGGTGGAGGTGGTGGACCTATAGATTCCCTATGAGATATTGACAAAATGATGTAGCTGGTGGGCAGAGGTGGATAGTTCTCTAGATTCCCTATTCCAATTGGCAGAAATGGTTTAATCTATTAAGCATTTATCCTCAAGCTCTAGAATCTAGCTCAAGGGTGACTAATGCAAGAAGGACTTGGTCATAGTGTGTCTAAGGTTGGGCAGAGAGTTGAAGACCCAATATTAGTTGTTTGGACCAATTTATCAAAGATAAGTGTCTACTTATGACTCTCATGTTCAAAATGCTTTATGCTTGTGTAATGCACTGAGTTACAATAACTTGCAATGTCGAGGAATGAGACATCCATGTATGAATGAACATTGTTGTTTTAAAGGCATGGATATGGATGATCCAAATTTATGAAGGAATAAAATGATATACATATATGAATAGAAACAAAAATATACAACAAAAACAAAACTTCAATTCATTAGTAACAAAGTACTGAAAATTATTTACATGCGGAATGCAAATAAACTAGCTTAGGCGATGGTAACTTATCTCTGAGAAGAAATGTGGCAGCTACATGCCTTTTGAACTATGTTATAATGAAGCTTGAAGACCTATTTATTATTTAGAAACAATGGAAAACCCTAAACATCCAAAACCCTAACCCTAGGAGATGAAGCACTAAAAGTCTGTGGGCCTCGTTGGGGTGACTTGGTACATTAACTTCCTGGGGTCGTAAATTTGGCATACGATATCTCGTTAGAAATATATATCCAAGGACTAAAACTTTTAAATAAAATTTTGACTAAAGACCATTGCTATAGGTTAATCAATTTTCCTATTTTCCAAAAAATGACTTCGGAAATTCAAGACACAAAAAATTTCCAAAACTAGTAAATTGTGCTATAATTAAGGAAACTAAAAGAAGCAATCAAGTGGAATAGATGGGTGGCCACAAATATGCACTTGGATCATTCCTCCCCCGTTAGAAAGCAACGATCCCCATTGCGTTGAGTGCCTCTATGAGATGGGGAAACTTCTGTTGAACTTGGTCCTTGGTAAGCCACTTCCCTTAGTGTAGGAATTGGCCAACTTTGACAACCTAATACAGTTGTATTTTCAATTGGTGAGTGTTCTTGATCTACGTGTCCATGATCCAATCATTTGTGTCCAGTTCTATATAGTCTGGGTTTATCTTTGTTGATGTGAGTTGATCTGCAATGTCTAATGTGTCCAATAACGATGGAAAGCATGGCCGAAGGTGATCCACATTGAACATTGGGTGTAGGCCAAGGAATGGGGGAATTTTGAGCTTAAAAGCATTGTCTCCCACAATATTGGTGATGGTGTAAGGGCCATATTAGAGTGGTATGAGCTTCCGATGGGCTCCAGTAAGGGATTATTTCTGCAAATGCAACCAAACTTTGTTGCCCACCTGAAACTTGTGTGGCACCCAATGTTGATCATGTCACTACTTGTACTTGGCATTAGACTTCTCCAAGATGTCTGAACCTATTGGAGGATATGTTGGATGCATTCAATAAACATGGTTTCTTTATCAACCTATAACTATACATGTGTGGATTTTGTTTGTGTATTCGCATGGGGCATGACGACATCAGTCAAACATAATGGTTGAAATCCCAGACCCGCTTGAAAGGGACTACGACCAATTGAGCTATTTGTTGGGAAAAATACTGGGGGGGTGAATCAGTATTATAAAAACTCACAATAATAATTTTCTTTTCTGAAATATGTACGCGACTTTACTGACCCCAACTCGCGTATGTGCGTGATAGTTGTAAAAGAAACTAGTGTATGCTTAGCAAACTTGTAAAACAAGTAATTCTTTATTTGTTAAACTTAAATGAGAATGTAAGAGACTTATCAGGCATTTGATAAGTAGTAAGCAGGTGCAATAAGAACATAATAAATTATCACACATAAGCAACACACATGAACACCAGGATTTAAGGTGGAAACCCAATGTAGGAGAAAACCACTGTTGTTGTCATCTCAGTCTTCAAACTTATTAATATCAAAAATTTCTTACATTCTTGTACTGGTGCAGACTCATGCATGTACATAAGAACCCACCTACTGATGGATACAACGTTCACTCATTCTCCAGCTCCTACTGGAAGGGAGCTCCAACCCCCTCATCTGATTACCATCTACCATTGGTAGGAAGCTTCGACTTCCTCACTAAAGGCTCCAACCCTCAACGACATCCGTGGACCACGTTTCATAGATTTTCACATTGGATCTACCTGCTTTAATACATCACAACTTGTAGATCAACTGAAGAAAGCACCAACTTAATTCAAATAGAACAATGAGATCATTGTAACTAGAACAAAGAACTGAACTCATAATACTACATCAACACACAGAATCAAATACAACCCTAATCATTCATATGTCAACATGTATATGTTACTTCACTTAAGGCAACCCGCATATACACGCGCTTTTATGTAGAGCAACTTGCGTACAAATCTCAATATACTAAAAACTTGTAATTTTGAATCAGACATAAAGTTGACTAGAGTTATTCTGAAATATTTTGTTAGCTTAAATAACCCTCATACAATTAGCAGCATCAATAATATTTTCAACCGATCAACATGTAACCAAATTCAACTTCGTCATTCAATCAGTTCTACTTCAGACATTATCACTCAACCCAGATCAACATGAGGACATCATTGACAGACAACAAAGATACATCAACACTGATAAGGTTGATAAGTCATTTATGAACAAAAATCCTTCCTTTATGTATGCGAATTTGAAGAAATGAACCCGCGTGTATACGCGACTTAACCAAGATAAACCTGTGTACATATCTGCAAATTTTGACCTAAAATTATGCAACTCTTTATAACTTCAAAAAGACCCAAATCATAATATTTAGAGATAAAAACATGCGTCAATACTTAGATCTAGTCAATCCATGAGCAGATCATACAATGGAAAGTCATTTCAGGTCTCATGATCTTGATCCATCATTATATTCATCGGTGCATAATTGTTTCAGATCTATGTGTCAATTATGGCCCTTACAATGCAAATATACTTCAGATTCAAGTATTCATCAAAAACCCTTTCACATGCACACTTAGCACTTTGATCTTCACCTACTTATATAGTTAGAGCCTGAGCCAATACCATGAGTAAAAACTACACTAGTGCCAGTGGTAATCTTGGACAGGATCAAGTAACTGTTATTGCGCTCAATATTGTGGGCTAATACCATGGTAAGGACCCTTGGTATTCTTAAATAAGTGTGCTAGCATGTACGTGACTTTGCTTCTTTTTACCTGCGTGTATATGCAACTTGGCCTTAACAAACCCGCATATGGATCTTCAAATATTCACCTTTATCAAACTTCTGATTCTGATCTGTAAACCTTTGTCCCATCATTATGTTATTCTATTCCATCACTCTGTCATCTCTAAACTGACCTTTGGATTAATCTAGTTAACATATACTTGTTTTATTACAAGTGAGTTGCCATCAAGGACAATACATGGATCATAATGCCAACAAACTCCCACTTTGGACTTGATGGCAACCATGTTGGTGTTTATCACCTCAACCTATAGAAACATGTTAGATACGTCAAATAACCATTATTCAAACACCAAGATACTCTCCCCCTTTGACATCAAGGGAAAAGGGCAGACAAAAGCTACCCCTTTGGATATTATTTGTACTATATTATTGATGCTCCCCTTGAGCACATGCTGAATCTTCAAAAAGATTTTCAAATGAAGAACATGACTCTATAACTCAATTGAGTATGAACTTCCTATCACCAAGGAATCATACTTACATCAATCACCCAACCAAGTGTGGATACATATTTGACTCAACCACCCAACCAAGTGGGATTACATTTTTGACACTACCACCCAACTTAGTGGGATTACATATTTGACATGACCTCAAAAGTCCATACATGACTGAATATGACAATTATTACATCATAAGTCTCCAGATGACCTTTACATCAAATGACATATATGATACTAATAATTGAGACCAAAATATCTTGATAGTAGCATAATTCAGCAACCATAATGCCAAAAGAATTCATTATATTCTGCAAGGCTAATGCTCCCCTTGAACCTGTGCTACTTGTTCATTGTCAACAAATCATTCATCAATCAAATAAATATCAATGAGAAAAACATAGCTTTATACCATAACAACAAATTGTACCCATCAACACCAGACCAAGAAAAAACAAATCATAACTGGCAGTAGGATGTCAGAGGTTGATCTTGAGTCTGTCCCACTGTTTTTTATCAGCGAAAAGCATACGTGACTGTCTGCAAAGAAACTTGTGTATATATGCGACTATAGTTCATGAAACCCACGTATAGAAAGAAACCTTATGAATTTTCACCTATAGATTGAGCATATTAGATTAATAGCAAAATGAGGCAAAGATAACTCCCAGATTATGTCTTAGATATTCAAATTCTTCTATGGGAAGAGGTTTAGTAAATATATAAGCAACTTGTTCTTTGGAGGGAACATACTCCAATTTAACGTTTTTCTCAAGCACTTGTTCTCATAGAAAGTGATACTTAATTGGAATATGCTCGGTCTTGGAGTGCATAACATGATTTTACGAAACACTAATAGCACTTGTATTATCACATAGGATGGAGATGGGTGGAGAACTTTTGATTTGTAATCTTGTAATGTTTACATCATCCAGAGAAGTTGTGTGCAACAAGATGCAACAACCACATACTCTGCTTCTATTGTAGATAAGGCAATGGAATTTTGTTTCTTGTTGAACCAATATACCAAGCAGAGTCTCATGTAAAATGCACCTCCACTAATGCTTTTCCGGTCATCAACATTTCCAGCCCAATTTGCATCTATGTATGCATGAAGGGTAAGATCTACATCTTAGGATACCATAGCCCAAAGTCTTGGGTTCCTTGGATATATTTGAATATTCTCTTTACTGCCTAAAGATGTGACTCTTTTTGATTGGCTTGGAAATGTCCAACAATCCCAACTTCATGCATGATTTTTGGTATGGTACCTATAAGATAAAACAAACTTCCAATCATAGACTTGTACTCAGGTTGGTTTATTGTGGGAGAATCATCATTAGAACTGGGGCTACATCCTATCATCATGGGAGTACATACAAGTTTGCAATCTTCCATCCCATACTTATTCAGAATCTATTTGAGATATTTTGTTTGTGAGAGAAGGATGCCATCTTTTTCTTGTTGCACTTTTAGACCAAGAAAAGAGGTTAGTTCCCCAAGTAAAGACATTTCAAATTCTTGTTGCATAAGAAAAGCAAAGTTTTGACTCATAGATTCTTCATTACTGCCAAAGATTATATCATCAACATAAACAACAATAATTAACAATTTATCATCCTCAATTTTCATGCACAAGTTGTTCTCTGTGAATCCTTTTGTGAAACCTTGTTGTTGAAGATATTTTTCAAGACGATAATACCGTTCCCACGGAGCTTGTTTTAGCCCATATAAAGCCTTTTTGAGTTTGCATATAAGGTTTTCATTATTCCCAAAATGAATCCTTCTGGTTGTTCAATATATAATTCTTCTTCTAGATCTCCATTAAGGAAAGCAAATTTTACATCCATTTGATAAATTTTCGAAATGTCAAAAACTTGAAAATGCAAGAAACATTCTTATGGCTTCAAATCTGGCTACTGGTGCAAATGTTTCTTCAAAGTCTATACCTGCTTGTTGAGCATAACCTTTACAAGCAAGTCTAGCTTTGTTCCTAATGACCTCTCCATTTTCATTCAGTTTTCAGTTTATGTATATGTTTATCCGCCATCACCATCTAAGTAACAGGAAAAATGAATAGCCTAGACTTTGCTTAACTGCACGCTATGCTCAATTTCTGTTGTTTCTATATGTTTTCTTCTGAAATAGTTGCGACTATGAATTCCTATTGGCTCATATTTCCTATAATTCACTCATGAATAACAATTATCCAGGAATTCTTGACTGCTCCTAGATAGAGTTTATTCACCTTCCCTCTGTTATGCTGAACGAGAGATTCTTAGTTGCCTCTCATTCCTTAGCTTTCGTCCCATCCTTATTCAGCTTGAATGTTGTTTCATGTGTAGCTACCCTGCTCCACAGTCTTCTTGTGACCAAGAAAACGCACCAGCAGCCTTACTTCATGACTCCATGCCCAATGGTTTGAACCTCTTGCATTATGCATGCCTCCCTGTTTGAAGACATCAATCATCTCACCAAAATTTAAACAAAACACAAAGAATTTCATAACTAGCCTAAAATCTTTCAAAAACAAAGCTAAATCCTAAAGAGAGAGCCCTCTCTGATTGCAGGTGGGCTAGAACCTGCAGTCCAAAGATTGGTTTGTGGTTACCTCGGCCGTATTCCCTTGGGAGTCAAAGGGAACAACCTGAGTGTTAACACCTGGAACCTTCTGGGGTGAAGCTGCACATACCACATTAAATATTCTCAACAAGGCTCATGTTCGTGTGAATAGTGATAAAAACCCGTATGAACTTTGGTATGGTAAGCTTCCCACTGTAAAGCATTTTAGAGTTTTTGGAAGCAAATGTTTCATAAAAAACAATGATGAAGAATCTGGTAAGTTGGAAGCTAGAGCATATGAAGGAATACTTCTTCGTTACTCATCTAGAAGCAAAGGATACAAATGTTTCAATAAGAGAATTTTGAAAATTGTTGAATGCATTGATGTCGTGATTGATGAAGCATGCAGAGATCCCGAAGTAACATTAACAAAAGAGGATGATGACGATGAATTATTTACCACATCAAATCGCAATGATATAGATTTAGAAGAAACCAATGAAGCAGCAGAAGAAGACACATCAGACAAAGAAAAAGGCTCCATCCAGGTATGTTCAAAAGAATCATTCAGAAACTCAAATTCTAAGAGACAAGGAATCTAGCATACAAACAAGAAGAACCCTTGTAGGATCTCCTATTTATCTAACTTTATTATCCACCATTGAACCAAAAAATGTAAATCAAGCTGGTAAAGATGAATGTTGGGTTGAGGCCATGAATGAAGAACTTTATCAAATTGAAAAGAATGATACTTGGGAATTTGTCCCAAGGCCTCATGATAAAAATGTTATTGGAACAAAATGGATATTCAAAAA
>Ga0181469_100622_pt1 | contig 13487 bp, 11 predicted proteins | sample InSIn2SAF170_2_FD_119081 | JGI IMG/M metagenome (GOLD analysis project Ga0181469, IMG submission 119081) | Clean room microbial communities from NASA Spacecraft Assembly Facility at Jet Propulsion Laboratory, Pasadena, California, USA -... ... | reverse complement strand
TGCAAAATCTGCAAAGCACGACAAGAAGGCTCAGACCAATGGAGACTTGGGCAGGCAGCCAGGGAAAGAGGGCAATGTTCACGAGAACAAAACGAGTATTGAGCCGCAGTCCACCTCTGAAGTGACGGAGGACGCGAAGGGGAGACGTCCGCAACGAGGGCAGACTGGCAAGGTCTCCAGGTCGAGAAAAGAGGGCAAGAAAGTCATCAAGGAAGAAGTTGAGGTGATAGGAGACAATATTGGAGGTTCAGCACCAGCCAAGATTGCTACGCAGGCGGTCCAGGAGAAGACTGTATCATCGGCCGAAGAATCACCATCCGATCCTGATGAAGTGAATGCATCAGAGGAAGACGAGACGCCGGAGCTTGCCGTAAAAGCGCGCGAGAAGATTCAGTCGACGCTCAAGTCTAGCGGAAACGATCTCTATCCTGACTGGAAGGCTGGCGAGCCCGTCCCGTATGCTGCGCTGTGCACCACGTTCTCTAAGATCGAAATGACAACGAAGCGACTCGAAATCTTGGCCCACTGCTCTTTGTTCTTACGCCAAGTACTCCGTCTCACTCCCGAAGACCTATTACCGACTGTCCTGCTCATGATCAACAAGCTGGCCGCAGACTACTCTGGCATTGAACTTGGTATAGGAGAATCGTTGATCATGAAGGCTATTGGTGAGAGCACCGGCAGAAGCCTCAACATCATCAAAGCGGACCAGAACGAGATCGGAGACCTGGGTCTAGTAGCGGCAAAAAGTAGATCCAATCAGCCAACAATGTTCAAGCCTAAAGCCCTGACTGTCCGAGGTGTGTATGAAGGGCTTATGGCTATAGCCACGACAGAGGGACAAGGTGCTCAAGCCAGGAAGGTAGGGGGAATCAAGAAGCTTTTGTCCGCCGCAGACGCTCAGCTGGCAGGGAAAGGCAGTAAGGGAATCGATATTACCAAAGACAAAGGGGGGCCAAGCGAAGCTAAATACATTGTAAGAACCTTGGAAGGCAAGTTGCGTCTGGGTTTGGCAGACAAAACGGTGCTCGTCGCGTTGGCTCAAGCGGTTATCTTTCATGAAGTGGCACAGAAAGGCAACAAAACTCCCAGCACGGAGCAACTAGCCAAGGGAGAGGCGATAATGAAGTCTGTATACAGGTACAAGTGCCCCTATCCTGCTTCACAGGCAGAGCCCCTATTGACTGCTTATAGCGAGTTACCCAGCTACGAAGTTATCATACCCGCAATACTTGAACATGGTGTGTTCAATCTTCGAGAGAATTGCAAACTTCAGCCGGGTGTACCGCTCAAGCCTATGCTCGCCAAGCCGACAAAGTCAATCACCGAAGTTCTGGATAGGTTTGAGGGGAAAAGCTTCGCTTGTGAATACAAGTACGACGGAGAGCGAGCCCAGATACACTTTGTTGCATACGATGCTGCGCAGCAATACCTCAGTGCTGTTCCATCTGTCGGCAAAAGCGAGAAAGGCATTGCCAACATCTTCTCCCGCAACTCCGAGGACCTCTCCAAAAAATATCCAGATATACTTGCGAAGCTCCCGACGTGGGTGAAAGACGGCACGAAAAGCTTCGTGCTAGACTGCGAAACTGTAGCGTGGGACGTCGAAGAGAAGAAAGTGCTTCCCTTTCAGCAGCTTATGACACGCAAGAGAAAGGACGTGAAGATAGAAGATGTCAAGGTCAAGGTCTGTGTGTTCGCTTTCGATCTATTGTTTTTAAACGGCGAGGTAAGTCACTTGCAATGTCCAAGTCGGCTCTATATTGACGCGGCTAGGCCCTGGTCAACAAGCCTTTCCGAGAGCGACGTGGGTTACTACACAAATCCTTTGCAGAAGTCGAAGGCGAATTTGATTTCGCCAAATATGGCGACATCAACCAACTTGACGAAATACAAACCCTTCTCGATGAGAGTGTCAAAGCCTCCTGCGAAGGGTTGATGGTGAAAATGCTTGACGGGCCAGAAAGCAATTACGAGCCCAGTCGTCGCTCCCAAAACTGGCTCAAGATTAAGAAGGACTACCTCTCGGGTGTTGGTGACTCCCTTGATCTAGTGGTATTGGGTGCATATTTCGGCAAGGGCAAGCGGACCTCTGTCTACGGTGCTTTCCTGCTCGCATGCTATAATCCTTCCACGCAGAATTACGAGACGGTTTGCAACATCGGCACTGGTTTCTCGGAGGCAGTGCTCGAGGAACTGCACAACAGCCTGAAGGAGCATGTCATCGAGCGTCCGAAACCGTTCTACGCTCACTCCGCGGGCAACAAGGATCAGCCGGACGTCTGGTTCGAGCCGCGATTCGTGTGGGAAGTCCGGACAGCGGACCTGACTCTGAGCCCGCGGTACAAGGCTGCGGCTGACCAGCTTACTACTGGTGGTGGCAAGGGTGTCAGTCTAAGATTTCCGCGGTTCATCAAGCAGAGGGAAGACAAGAAACCAGATCAGGCAACGACCAGTCGGCAGATTGCAGAGATGTATCAGAAGCAGGAGAGCGTGAGTAAAGGTAAGGGGCCAGCGATTGATGATGATTTTGAGTATTGAGCAAGGTTGCTCCATTCAAGCACGGGATCTGGAGGTCGGGTTTACCTGCCATCACTGCGGGACTGAACGTCCAGGACCGTTGTACTTCGCTCTCGGTAGCGTCCGCTCTCCGACCATGATGTAGATTCGCAGTAGTTCACCTATCTCGCCGGTTGACAGTCATGCAACTCAACCGTGAGATGCTACTTCCACAAAGAAACTGCATAGTGGACAAATCATTTCTGGTATTGTTCTTCATATGACTACCTTCTGTACTCGCAGTGGTGAGTGATGCAAATAATGAGCCGGGGTATATTTAGTGAGCGCCAAGCCCGCTGGCAAGGACATCCGATACTCCGCAGCACCATCGTCCCTTTCCACCATAAGACGCCAACGCCATAAAAATGCAAAGTGATATGCCGCCATGTCGGCACCGGATCTGAAAATGCTTTTGGTGGCGTAAAACCAAGTCCGAGAAACAATCAAGCGATCGTTTGGCATGTCAAACATATCTAGATCTCAGACCATCTGTTTTAGCGAAGTAGTCCTTGGTTGTTGGACGAGTCAACGACATTGTCTGAGAGATTGATCAACAGCTGAGCGAGGCAACGTTTCGTGGCCGCGTCATCACGAAGCACGGATGAGAATGTCGCATCGCGTAACGGTTCGGGAAGACATTGACGAAGGGCTTCACGGGCACGGGCGTTATCGCTCAAGCTAGCATGCAGATGAACAAATTAGACACGGAAAGTCGCTGTAGCACGAGTAGACGACATACCGAAGGAAGCACCGCACAACGTGCTTGAGTAGTCTCACAGTCTGCTGTTCCACTAGCTGCAAGACCATGTTGCTGAGTACAGTCCCGACTGCGTAGAATCGTTCGTATGTCTGGCAGATATAGGCAAGGCCAACGTCGTCCAACAGAATCTTCTGCACTATGAATATCGCAACCGTCTTACTAAGTTCAGACCCGGTCTCCATTATTCGCAGACACAAAGGGATTATCTCGGTGGTGAGAAGGAAGTTGATGACGTCGGAAGAATCGTTTTTGACGAGAGCACCGATGACGCCGAGGGAGGTGAGGCGAAGGTATTCGAAGGGCCGAGACTTGGACGTTGTGTTAAGGAAGGGGGTAGAGAAACAGTGGGATGTGGGCTGCAAAGACGGTTAGTAGGGCACTTTGTAAGACGGGGCGCGACCTGTACCGCTGAGAAAGAGCTGTCGCGTCTCGGTGTGCGAAGCTACACATTGAAGGAGAGCCAAGGCGTTGCAGACTCTGTTAGACGCGGCAGCCGTGAGCTGGGACGGGTTGAGTAGAGGGTAGACTGAGATGATCTCCTGCAGCAGCGAGGTCATAACGCCTTCGGAAGACAGTTAGTGACGCTCTCTCATGTCACATTGACCCAGCACTCACCAAACGAGTGCCACAATATAAGCGCAAGCTCCGGCACTTGCTCGCGCTTCTTGCTTAACTCTAACAGCGCAGTCTCTCGTGTGCTGGCGTTCATCAACTGGGCGACCCAGTCCAAGACCTTGCGGGTGTCATCGCTCATTCCTTGCTCCGCCGTCGACATACTTTGACTGTGGTCGGCTGCGTTTATGGCGGGCATGCCGGGTGCAGAGCTGTTGTTACTAGCGGCTACGCGATGGTAATGCTGTTGTGCTGCATGGTGATTGTTGTGTTGCGGTTGCTGCTGATGATGATTCTGTAGCCAATCGGTTGGAGCGTACGCTTGGTGAGAGAAGACATGCTGAGAGCCTAGCATTGCGTAACTAGTTGAACGTTCAGGTTTCGACGAATTTGCGTTGTGGGAGTAAGGGGAGTGGAGGGTGGTGGGTGGTGGGCGAGATGTGCAGTGTAACTGCTTGGTAGTATGTACGAAGGAGTTCGTTTTTAGTAATCATACGTATTGTAACCGTTAGCGTGTTTATTAGCATTATGCGTTTATTTCTAACTTCAGAAAATTATATACATGTATTTAAATTTTAGCGGCTACTTGTTATCTTTTAAACTCGAATAAAAGCTTTAAAAGAAGTAGGAGTGATTAGAAGCTCTTATATCTATTAGTAGAGAAGCGTAATCTATTAGAAAAACTTTTACCCGCTTGCAAGCGTCTTGCAATCGCCTTAGATTACCTTAGGACAACTAGGACAATTGAATATATTGATTAAAGGTTACTAATATTAAGCGTTTTATAATTACCTTGCAATTGCCTGTAAGCGCCTTAGCACTAAGATCCTACTTAGTAAGTGGTAAAACTTTACCTTTTTTAAATTCTTTAAGATACAGTATACTACTTGTTACGTGGCGGAGCTTGGTTCAGGTCAGAGGTTGCCAGGAAGGCATGACTGAACTCGGTCAAGGTAAGGCAAGCGTTGCTAAAGGAATGACCTAAGGCAGGCGTTACCAGTTACACATATACAGCTCAGATGGCACCTAGTTAGAAAAACAACTTAATCACACACTTTATACATAAGATGCTTTTACAAAGCAGTTTCTTAGTGCTACTAGTACTACTACTAGAATTACTAGTATAGTATAATAATTAGGTATTATATATGTATAAACTTTACATAAAATTTAGTATTTTCTAGTTTAAAAAATTTGTTACTATATAGTAAAAATAGTAGGGGTGCTAAAAATAAGTAAAATAGAAATATTTAAAAAAATTACTAAGTAGCATCTTAGCATTAAGGCGCTTATAAAGCAATTAGAGCACTTAGAGTAATTAGAGTATATACACTTACTCTAAGGCACTTATAAGTTGTAAGACGTTCTAATCATTCTAGACAACTATAATTTTTATAAGCACCTAAATGTTTTGCTAATATAATCTACTTGCTAAAACTCGTATAATATTTGTAGGCTACTAGCCTACTAATGACTGGTTTTAAGTTTACTAAGCTTATTGAGTTTAATCTTAATAGTGTTAACTAATTTTAAGATTAATATTCTAACTCTTAAGACTTTTGTAATTCTAGCTAACTTTAGGCACATTAGGTTAACCTTAGATCATTATTAAAAGTCAGACTTACACTTTTACAAGATAAGCTTTTTGTATTGTTTTTATTAATTATTACTAGTAAGTATGCTAGATTTTGTTCTACCCTTCATACATGGGCATAGTGGGACAATCTGTATAGTTAGAATTGAGCAGCATTGCACTGAGTTAAAAGCTACATAGGCAATTAGCGCACTTTTTCCAGCCTTAGGATACAACTACAAACTGGTCTTCGCTCTGCCAATAGAAAATAAAAAGCGAGGCGAGCCTGTTCACCCTAACGCCCTGTCCCAGATAACTGCTTGTCCAGCAGACTAAATACTTTGCGTCCAAATGGATTTCGAGGCGAGCGGCAAACCAGCCAAAAAGGAGGTTCGTCACGACCACAGGGTCTACCGTTATTGTGCACGGCCGGATGAGGCCCCGCCTTACATCTCGGCTGTATTCAGTGTTAGAGCCTTCGCAACAGCCCCTCTCATGCCAACGATCGTTACCCAATCCACCCAGCAAACGTGTTATAGACGTAATGCCTTCAGTATCTCTTGAGCCATCTCCTTGTATTTCATGACATCTCCATCGACCTTCTTGAACTGTATGCCGTGTAGTGACAGCAACGGGACCTTCACGATGAAAATCTCAAACTTCAGGACCATGTTCTTACCCAAGTCACTCTGCACATGCGTTGATGTCTCTCCAGCTGTGACAGGTCTTCGTTCGTCTCTGCCGTCGCTTTCGTCTTCCGAGTCCTCCGAGTTGGTGAAGCTGCGATCCGGCGCTGACTGTCGCGTGCGTGGTGACTTGGGTGTCTGTATCGGTCGCTGCTGTTCGCGAGACTCATCTCGATCACGCTCGCTACCTATCAACCCACCAAAACTGATCTTCCGCCTATGACTACTACTGGCCGTACGAGCTTGCCCCACGCTGTGCTGGTCATCGGCGCCGGTGTTGCTGTCGATGCTCGGAGCATGCCGACAACAGTAGCCGCCTTTGATCTCCGTGTAACCGACGCCTAATTGCCTCAACACACGAACGATATCCGCCCGGATGACTGGAAGAGGTTTGGTACTGGTGGTTGACACGCTGAAAAGACCCTTGAGGTAAACTGGCTTCATGTTTTCTGAGCTTCGACCGTTCCTACCAGCATGATCGGTGCCCTCTGCCAACTCTTGATCCGTCTCTTCGGGAAGATCTGTCTCCCTGGTCATTTCTCTACGAGCTCGTCGAGCCTGCATGCTCTCACGACGCGCATGGCCCAGCGACTTTGTGCGTGATGTCGACACCGGCGGGCGGGAGCTAGGTTGGACATCATCCGAGGCAGCATCTCCAGGCTTTGACCGGTGTTCTGTCACACTCGATCGTTCTGAACCACTGACAAGCGGAGGCTCTCTGTAGGCTCCTTCGGAAGCGCCCCTTCTTGTCATTCGTCGACGAAGATCTGCAGAGTTAACGCTCGTGGACCTTCCCAGTCCCTTCAATCTGCGCGAAAACGTCTCTCCGGCGCTAGCTGGCGTGAGGAGTTCCGGTTGGTTTTGCTGGTTCCCGGCCGATTGAAGCGAGGCGGATGAAGGGGCATCCCTCTCTCGGGTCCTTCGAACACTGAAGCTCTTTCGAGGACGCCCAACAGCTTCGCTGGGGCTCGATACCGCTAACGACGGCGTGGGAGGATTGCTCAACCTCTCACGCTCAGGATCCTTCTGCCTTCGTGTACTAAAACGACGCAACAATCCCACAGCGGCACTTTCTTTCTTCACAGGGGTCTGCTCGCTAGGAGACGTGATGACAGCTGGTGGCCCGGAGACAGTGGGTACATTGAGGTTCATTTTTTGCAGCCCTTCCGTGATTTCGTCCTCACCTTGGGTCCTCGCCCTGGGCCGGGAACGGCCTCCCGTTGGTGGCTCGCCTGCCATCTCGTAGGTCGCGGAGTTTGTGTAGGCTGCCTCAGGCGCGGGCAGATCCGGCATTTGGAAGGGCTTTTCTCCTGGAGACTTTGGCAACCCGAGTGCTCCCGGATTTGACTGCGTCCGCTCGCGCTCTTGCCTCTCGCGGGCAAGATAATACACGGAGATCAAGGGATTGAAGGCATTAACGGGATCTGCTCCGAGCTGGACAGCTTCGCTAGATGGGTGCTCCAGTTTGTCCCTGCTAGTAGTGGAATTGCGACGCTTGTAGAAATCGAAAACGCCTCTCTTGCGCTCTGCCTCGGGTGTCTGTGCATACTGTTTGCGTGCTGCGGCACGTACCGCGTGCTGATATTCTTCCGATTGGATGATATTTGTCAGTTGCGCTGTGATGTATTCTGCCGACCCGAAATCAAATCCTGTCATCTTGTCGATGACCTCGGGATCCAACGGGAGCTGAAGAGGCTCTCGATGGGGCAGAAAGTTCGGCGGCGGCCCGTTCGAGTATTTCGTAAGCCAAGGATGGTTCATAATCTCGTTGAGGCTGGCGCGTTGTCGAGGATCCGTGACCAGCATTCTGGAAATCAAATTTTTGCAGTCTGGAAGTCGAAGTGAGCGTTCACCATCAGTGTAAACACAGAGACGATGCTTACCTCCTGTTAGCCAGGGGGGGTATTCCACGTAACCTCTTTTGATCTTGGCATGAAGCTGTGGCATGCTCTGGTCGTCGAAGGGAACCTTTCCACAGACGAGCACATACAAAACGATCCCAAAACTCCACACATCGACCTCAGGACCTGTATACTGCTTCGCTTGAAGCAGCTCCGGCGCAGCGAAGTAGAGACTACCGCAGAACGTCTTGAGGTGGTTGCGAGGCGAAAAGAGATTGCTCAGGCCGAAATCGATGATCTTGATATCACTAGTTTTACTGATGAGGATGTTTTCAATTTTCAAATCCCGATGGACGATGCTGTTCCGATGGCAGTAGTCCAACGCACTAGCAATCTGACGCGCGAACTTGCGTGCTTGCTTCTCCTTCAACCTGCCGTGCGAGATTATGTAGTCAAGCATCTGACCACCATTGACATACTCAAACAGCATGTACCAATGATGCGCCGTACGCTGCACGTCTCGCATGCCACATATGTACGGATGATTGACAAGGCTGACTATCGCTGCTTCTCTTGCAGTGCGAATCTCTTTGGAATGGTCTGCTCTGTCGCGATCTTGCTGGCTGCGATGCTCATCTATTGACTGTCGCGGGACAATCTTGACTGCCACCTGCATCGATTTGTGAGTCAACTCTGCTCAGGGGCATGAACCGCGCGTTGCGTTAATGCATACCTGTTCCCCGGTCTCCAGGTTTCTGGCAAGCTTTACCTTGCCCATGCTCCCAGCGCCGATAGTCTTACCCAGACTCCATCGACCGGTCTCGGTTTCGATGATTTTCTGGCCCTTGGACCTGCTACCAGCGGCGGGCCGGGTGCCGCTGTCCGACACGCCGTTCGTGGATGGCGCGCCTGCCGATGTCGTTTCGGGAGCGTGCTGTGAGTAGCCATGTCGAGAGGCGGTACGGTGTGCGCTTCTTGTCGAATCGGTGCGAGCTGGGGTGGGAGTAGCGAGGCTACGATCCCGCGAGGAACTACGCCGCGAAGCAGACGGTCGTGCAAGATTGGTCTGCTCGAAGTCTTTCCGAGCTACGTTGACCAAGTTCGTTTGCTGAGACGAGGAGGCGGATCTGCTCTGCGACTGAGGTTGAGAATGCGACTGCGCTCGATGAGGGGAAGTGGGCGATGCAGCGGGTTTGGCGGTAGTCGACGGCGTCTTGTGTGGCCGATCGGCCTGGCCGGCAAAGGGTTGACCGCGTCGCGAGGTGGAAGACGTGCGGATGATAGAAGGTGAGGCTGGTGCGGCGGCCGACATGATGCGTCCGTCTACGCAGGCTCGCGTGGGCAGGAGCAGAGTCAGCACAGCGTCAGTTTCTCACGCGTGTGAGGGGCCGCAATTCACGGAAGTGCTCGAGCTGCGCGACAGCGGGCACAGCGTGGTCGAGGGACTTGGACGCGGATGAGCGGCGGGCTGTTTGCATGGACGTGAGAGTTGCGGTGAGAGGCGTAGGTCGACCACTGCAGTCGACTGAGGTCGTTGACAGCTCCGACGATGCTGAGTGGAAGTCGAAGTGGAGACCAAAGTGGAAGCAGAAGCGTGGAAGTGAGCGCTGCACAGTGCCCAGGCGTGAGGCCGGCGTCAGGGTCCAGGATGGAGCAAGCACACGTGCGGCCGGCGCGAGGAAGGCGCTGCTGGGTAGCTCTGTAACTAGTTGTACAGTACCGTGGATCGGACGGCAGATTGGTCGGCGGGTGGGATGGCGGTGATGGCAGTATCGTCGTCGTCGACGTCGACGTCGACGTTGACAGCGGCGTGGATGCGCGCGAGAGAGGGGCGCGGGCAAGAGGGTTGGCTGTCACAGCAGGCAGTTACTGCCCGGTGGATGGAAGAAGCGTGAAGTTGAGCGTCCGAGGGGGAGCGCTGTGCGCACACTGACTGACTGGCCGAGTGAGTGGCTGGCTGGCTGGCTGGCTCCTGAGTCCTGCCCAGCATCCCGCATCTTGTTCTTGGCGACAGTCCGCCACGACTCACCAGTACGGGTAACGTTATATACCTGCCTGCTGCTGCCACTACTGTACCCGCCCACAACTCACCTCAACCTTGCAACCGTCAGACTGTTCCCTATGCCACCCGACCTCCACACATGTCCTTCAAAAGACCCAGGGCTGCCTTCGAAGCCGACCTCCGCAGCCAGCAGGCGCCGTACTCCTTCTATGGCACCCCGCTGCCACCTTTGGACCCAGCCGTGCGCGACGACGGATCGTATGTGCCCATCTGGAAGCAGGAGGTCACGGACGAGCGGGGGCGCAAGCGGCTACATGGCGCTTTCACTGGCGGCTTCAGCGCTGGGTAAGAGCTCGAAGAGTGAGCAGAGTATCCAGCCACGCAGGGCTAACGCCATCAGCTCAGGTATTTCAACACTGTAGGCTCAAAAGAAGGATGGACCCCTTCCACGTTCGTCTCATCGCGCGGCAACCGACGCAAAGATCAGACCGCAGCAGCACAGCAACGGCGAGAGGATTTCATGGATGAGGAGGACCTGGCAGACGCCGCAGAAGCACAGAAGTTACAGACGGCTGGCTCATTCGCCGGTCTGGGTACTGCAGGAGAGGAGGCCGTGTCAGGGGATGGCTTGCCGGGACTTTTCAGACCCGCGGGTAGTACTATGGGCGTCGTACTCCTGCAAAGGATGGGCTGGCGGCAAGGACAAGGCATCGGACCCAAAATCCGTCGAAAGGCGCAACTAGGCGAGGAAGAGCAAGGGGCCGATGAGGAGCAGATCACGCATTTATTCGCGCCGCAGAATTCGCAGTTGATCGCTTTCAGCAGGAAAAGCGACCGCAAGGGGTTGGGCTACGGTGGTCAAGCGCGCCTCTCGGAGACAACCGCGGGACGCAAGACCGCAAGCGACGATGAAGAGCGTGAGCCGGGTTTGCTATCTACTCGTAGACTCATCCGACAGCCGAGCGAGAAAGGCCCTAAGCGAGGCGGCCTTGGAGTTGGCGTCCTCAACGACACCGGTTCTGATGAAGATGATCCCTATGAGATTGGGCCTCGCATCTCGTACAACCGCGCGATAGGGCCTGAGAAGAGGAGCAAGAAAAGGGTGGGCAATACTGGAGGGGCGGGTGGTGCGGCAAATCCGTTGCTCGGAGCAAGACCGGTGTTCAGGTCGAAGAAGGACGTGAGTCGCCAAACAGCTGCTGGGTTTCGCAAATGCCACGACGGCCGCTTGCCACTCGATGGGTTTGTCCTCTCTAGCACATCAGTATCTGCGTCACAGGATCACAAGTTCCCTCCTCCAAAGGTCCCAGAGGGCTGGACAAGTTCAAGGAGGCCATCAGTCACAGTAAATGAGCCTTCGTGTTATCAGTCAACCACAGAGACTGCAAAAGCTTCCACCATGGATCCCAAGTCTCGTGCTGCACTTCTAGGAGAGGTTGCTTTGCCAGGCAAATCCGTCTTCAATTACTTATCGTCTGCTGCACGAAGTCGTATAGCCTTGGCCTCAGGCAGGACTGATCTACCAACAGCTTTGGGGGAGGCGCCGCCGGAGTCATATCGAAGATCCGAGGCCGACAAGCAAAGAGATCTATGGAACCTTATTCCTTTTTTGGATAAAGATCTAGCCGCTGCTGCACTGAGCCGCGGAGTAGGCGGCTGGATGCCTTATGCAGAAGATGAGGGGAAACGCGCTCGATACCGTGCTTTTCTGGAGTTCCGCGCTGGCTTGAGGGATGTGATACCTGAGCGGGCACGCGGAGTGTCGGTCGATGATTGGGCGAGAGAGATGAACGAGTTCGCACATGCAGCTCGAGTGTTCAAGCCAATGACAGGCATGATGGCATCTCGGTTTACTACTTCGTCTTCAACATCAACTCAACCGACCACAAACACCATAGGAGGCGCATCCGCAGCGTCTTTGCTCACAAACCCTACAGACAAGCCTCAAGACCCGGCTGAAGCGCCTGCACAGGTCGGCATGTACGGTCCGATGACGAGAAGCCAGCAGCATTTCCATCCAACACGACTAGTTTGTAAGCGTTTCAATGTCAAACCGCCTGCGCATCTACTGCTGGATTCTGGGAGTGCAGCCGCCGTCGACGCATCCTCATCGGCTTCCTCAAGTCAGCGTCTGGAGGTTGTGTCCAGGTCTGTCATGGATGAGATGCTGCAGGAAGCACTCGTGAAGCCTGGCGCTCCCGCGGGTGGAGCGGCTGACTCTGAGACGACGGACGTACCTGTCTTTGCAAGTGAGGCTGTCGTGGATGTGGAAAGGAACGAGGCACTAGAAGCTGGTCGGGCTGGAGACGCACTGTTCGCTGCAGTGTTTGGCAGCGACGACGATGACGGCCACGATGTGTGATCGATGAGCTTTGCGGGCGTGCATGTGGTGGCATAGTTATTATACCGATGAGAGGCTCCAGTATCTGCAACTTGCAGCACGGCTCGCAATCCACTCTGAAGTGAGGTGATGAAGGGATTCTGACGGGCGTGTTCGTTCGGAAGGTTCGACCACAGACGGAGTTTAATGATCAGGATGCCGCTGATAGGCCAGTTGCTACGGAGAAGTCGGCGACCAGATACCTAGGTACCTACGAAGGAGTTCGTTTTTAGTAACCATACGTACCATAAGCGAGACTCTCAGCAAAATTACAGTACTAGTACGCTTCTCCACTAATAGACATAAGAGATTCTAATCACTCCTACTTCTTTTAAAGCTTTTGTGTAAGTTTTAAAGATAACAAGTGGCCTCTGAATACATGTACATAATTTTCCGAAATTGGAATAAACATATAATGCTAATAAACAGGCCAACGGTTACAATACGTTTGCTTACTAAAAACGAGCTCCCTCGTAGTGTCTAGATGTCTGGATTACCACACACAGAGTTTCGAGATCATGCGCTTACGTGAAATTCTTGCGGAGTTGAGCGCCGGATCAAAGGACTGCTCCCGCATCGGTCCCTTACTGCCCTTCCTGCGGCCCCGCGGGAGGCTTATGCCTCACCTGACGGATGTTCTAGTCCTCTGCTCGGAGGCCCTTATAGCCATGTATGTGTATATATACCAGTATATGCTCCTTCCTGTGCGTGGACAACTGTCCAGCCATCAAATCCGTTTTCTACCGTCAACCTAGCGATTGTGTTCCTGTTATGCCGTCCGAGAAATTGATTGGCCAGGAAGGCCCTAACAACAAGAAGATTGGAGGAGTGCCTACTCTCCACTACTTCGACTTCCAGTCCCGGGGGAGAGGGCAGGTTGTTCGTCTGATGTGGGAGGTATGCGCAGAATCCCCTTTGCTGTTTTTGGCAGAAAGCTTGCCGCATTCCTCCGTGCTCACATCGCCCTTTCAGGATGCCGGCATAGCCTACAAAGATGTTCGCTACTCCTTCGAAGAATACCCGGAATACAAGAAGTCCAGGATATCGGAGCTCAATCCTACCGCCACTATCCCC
>Ga0181469_100620_pt1 | contig 13511 bp, 13 predicted proteins | sample InSIn2SAF170_2_FD_119081 | JGI IMG/M metagenome (GOLD analysis project Ga0181469, IMG submission 119081) | Clean room microbial communities from NASA Spacecraft Assembly Facility at Jet Propulsion Laboratory, Pasadena, California, USA -... ... | reverse complement strand
GTCACTAAAGAAAGACCTAAATATCAACAATAAGGTCGACGAAGTAAAAAAAGACACTATGTAGAAGATGCAATACTATAGTAATGAATCTATATACATCCCAAAGCCAAACAAAGATAAATGTCCAGTCGTCATACTCCTCCTCGAGGCAGCGTGGCTATGCTCTTCTCTTGCCTCTCACCACCACTTCAGATTACCTATTGACCGACAGACCAGGTCGTTCGAAAGAGAATTCTCAAAAACAGATTTACAAAAGCATGGCAAGACCGGCAAAGGCCATAGCGCCAGCAGCGGCGAATTCCTTGTTGGCGGCACCAGTGTACTTGGCAACACCGGCGACAGTGCTGGATGCACCGTTACCGTTCCAGCCGTTCCATGTGCCGGAAGCACCGGCAGCACCGGTTGAGGTGGCATCGGGAGTCTTGGCACCGCTGGCACTGCCGGTAGCGGAGGATGATCCCCAGTTGTTCCAGTCACCGTTGGAGCTGCTGCTGGTGGCAGTAACTGGCTTGGTGGAGGAAGAGGAGGATGATGATTTACCAGAGCTGCTGGAGGTGGACGATGACTTGCCAGAGCTGCTTGAGGTGGATGTGGTCTTGTAGGCGCTGCAGGTGGATGGGTAGATGGTGTAGGTGCTGTATGTGCAGCTGGTAGCAGTCACTGGCTTGGTGGAGCTGCTCGTGGTGGCCTTGCTTGAGCTGGAGCTGGAGCTAGACTTGCTGGAGCTTGAGCTGGACTTGCTGGAGCTGGAGCTGGACTTGCTGGAGCTGGAGCTGCTGGATGAGCCCCAGTTGTTCCAGTCACCGTTGGAGGCGGAGGTGGTAGTAGTAGCGGGCTTGGTGGTGGTGGTAGTCTTGCTGGAGCTGGAGCTGCCGTCCCAGGTGGTCCAGTCATCCTGTCGCTTCCAGTTGGCCCAGGTGCTGCTGCCATCAGCTGACTTGCTGCTGGTGGTGGTGGCCTTGCTAGAGCTGGAGCTGGAGCTGCTTGAGCCCCAGTTGTTCCAGTCGCCGTTTGAGGCAGAGGTGGTGGCAGTCACAGGCTTGGTTGAGGTGGTGGTGGTGGCCTTGCTGGAGCTGGAGCTGCTTGAGCCCCAGTTGTTCCAGTCACCGTTGCCAGTTGGGTCAGCTGGGACAGTGAAGCAGACCTGGGTGGAGGTCACGGTTCCTGTGCAAGAAGGATCCCAGTTGTTCCAGTCAGCACCGCTGGCGCTGGTGGTACCATCAGACTTCTTGCTGGAGGTGGTGGTGGTGGCAGGCTTGGTGGAGGTGCTTGAACCCCAGTTGTTCCAGTCGCCGTTGCCGCTGGCGCTGCTGGAGGTGGTAGCCTTGCTTGAGCTGGAGCTAGACTTGGTGGAGCTTGAGCTGCTTGAGCCCCAGTTGTTCCAGTCACCGTCGGCGGAGATTGAGGTAGTAGCGGTTACAGGCTTGGTGGTGCTTGAGGTAGACTTGCTGGAGCTGGAGCTGCTGGATGAACCCCAGTTGTTCCAGTCACCGTTGGAGGCAGAGGTGGTGGTGGCCTTGGTGGTGGTGGAGGAAGAGGTGGTGGTGGCCTTGGTGGTCGAGGAAGAGGTGGATGATCCCCATGGGTCCCATAGGTTGTCAGTGCTGACAGAGGTAGCTGGGGAAGCAGCGGCGAAGCCAGCCAAGGCGGCGGCAGCGATGAGAGTGGACTTCATTTTGATTGGTTTGGTTGTTTTGGTCTCGAAAGAGTGACTGAGGGTGAGGGATTACTAGGCTCGAAAGAGTGACTGTAGTGAGTGAAGTGTGACTGGAGGAAAGAAAGTAACAGTTGTCACATTGCAGGTAGGATACTTATACAGCATGTTGTGCTTGCCGAGTGTGATCTCCTGAAGTGGTAGCTCGTGATGCCAAGAGCGCGGTGTCGAGCTCTGTGAAAATTAGCAGAGATTGGTGGCGGGGCATGAGCCAGCAAGAATGTCTTCCGTAGCGAAGAATAGCACATTAGGCTTTGGATTAAGCTCACCGAATGGTTTGGCTATCAGGCTTGTCTCTCCTGGTGATTAGGGCGAGGTGGAATGCGGCCAACGGTAGGCGCAATTTGCGATCTACGCCTGAATCCTTCACTATCGACCTGGATACGTAGGTGGACATTTTCATGGTAAAGTTTAACTCTACATGAAGCCACATTAATTAGTCTTTCGTTTGGCTGTGGCGCTGGAACTAATCTGTGTGGTGATACTGGTTAGTTCGTGGACGTAGACCCAAGTCTCAGAATAGTTGTAACCTGGGCCTAGACAGAATTCTGTATTAGGGAATCATTGCCAATGTCGATACAGGCTGGTGGAGGTCGTGCTCCATGGATATTCAGGGAGTAAGCTGGCTCTTGTTGAGAGACACCCGCAGCTTTCCGCAATCCACTTCCTTTGGGTTCTCGAATGTTGATGGCTATGTGGTAGTTAGAGTGAGCCTAGAGCAAATCATCAGATTCGACAACCCAACCAAAATATCAAATTTGGTTCTTATGGACATCATTGGTTGAATTGGCTCGAGTTCGCTAAAGATGCAATTATTGTTTCTGTGGCAGCAAACCGTCTACCTGATTATAGACGAAGCACCAGCTTCGATCTTGGCAGCACGATTCGATGGAACGGGAATTAAAGCACGGAGACGTTGCAGCGGACATGGTGTAGAAGGTTGACTAGTGCCAGGGGTAGTAAGATTGACGGGTGCTTGGCATGTCCACTCTCAACCTCCACAACGCCACTGCCGACAGGGGCACCTCCTATAGGTTCGAGCACCACAGCTATCTTGTCAAGACAGCATCATCCACTTCCGGGAAATATGTAGCCACTCTAGCACTCCAAGTGTTGAAACACAATCCTTGGCCTCATCTCATCTTTCGTTCTCTACAATACAACATACCGATACCACATCAATTCTGGACTTCCGTCAGCAGTCAGAAGAGCTCTTGTGCCGTTCCTGGAATTTATGAGTAACGGTGTAGTGCAGAGAAACTGTCCTGACTGTTTACTCATGCATCCCGTCATGACAGCTGCCAACGAAAAATGTCGATGAGGCTTATCTGCATGACACCCTGGTCCTGTCAACATCACACTCGCATGGTCTTGACATACCTCCTCGGACCCTGTGGTGCAGCAATGCTTACAGAGAGGTTTAAGTTGTTTTGAATATAAAATCCGAGATTGCCCATTAACCTTATGTCATTCTGTTCTCTGTTTTCCAATGTCCGAACTGACAGCATGGAGTATGTACAGAGCCATGATATTCTAGACCAACATGTGGACATCTTCAGTTGCGGAAGTGTATATGACAATGCCCTAGAACTTCCAAAATTGCGACTTTGCGACGCTCGAACCTGAACGCTCGAATTTCAAGCAGCGAAATACGAAGCATTTATGACGCAGTACCTTCCCTACCTAGCTTGCAAACAACGACGATGGATGGAGGAGACAAACCCCAACGTGATGCTGATATGTGCCAGGCTGATGCTATACACCTGGACTCGAAAATTAGGCGAAACTCTTAATCCAGCCAGTTCTCGGAGTAGTTCACAAAATGAAAACAGCTGTTATGGTCTACAAGTCTGATTGCGAAGGACAGTAATGGACTTACTCGGTATGGCGAACGGCAGAGGAACAGCAATGAAGCATGGTAACCATATATTCGAGGCTCGTCTTCACACGTTTCAAGAAGCACGAATCCACTGAACTAAGTCCACTCCCGGCGGTCTTTTGGTCACAGCATGACTACATGGGAAATTGTAAGAGCAAGTGTCTTGTGGTACAGATGAAGTATATGACAGAGTCAATTAAGCAGGCTTGATTCCAGCCACCATCGACTGCCGCCGGGTCGCCCTTGCTATTTTGCTTTTGTAACTATCTTCGTTTTTTGTCGATGCTGTCGCGTTACCTTCATTTCCATGTTTTTGCACACACTCATCTGCATGTGTATCCGCCATCGATGAGGAGATCAGCACCAGTGGTATATGTGCTGGCGTCACTCAAGAAGTAAACATAGGCACCCTTCAACTCCTTAGCTTCACCGTTTCGATTCATTGGAATCATGCTCTTCCACAGGTCTTGAATCTTCTTATCAACGAAGTCAGATAGACCAGTATCGATGTATCCTGGAGAAATGCTGTTGACACGAGCGAAGTCACGCCATTCGTTAGCCAGAGACTTGGCCATGTGGATGCAGCCGGCCTTGGCGACGTTGTATGAAGTTTGCTCTTGAGGATAGTTGGCGATGTGTCCGGACATAGATGAGGTGATGACAAAAGATCCTGTGCCACGGTCACGGAAATGCTTGCCAACGGCCTTTGCACAGTACGCGGTTCCTAGCAGGTCGACCTTGATGACCTCGTCCAAACGCTCGACGCTGCCATCAATGACACCACTGTCTGCAGTAGCACCAGCGTTGGCAACGAAACCGTCAATCTTTCCGAAATCCTTCACGACATCCTCGACAAGCTGTTCGACAGACTTGAAATCGCTGACTGAGCACTTGTATGCCTTGGCCTTAACACCGTAGTCTTTCTTAATTCTCTCGACGTTCTCTTCAGCTCCCTTGCTTCTGGAGTTGTAGGTGATTGCAACGTCAGCACCCATCTCAGCGGCGCCAAGAGCAGCTTCAATACCCATGCCTCGAGGGCCAGAGGCGCCGGTGACGACGACGACCTTGCCCTTGAGGCTGAGTAGGTCAAGCAGATGCTCTGCTTTTGGGACTTCAATAGGCATATTGGCGGTGTTGAGAGCTTGGAGATTAGGTTAGAAGGTAATTAGGGTAGTCTGGTGAAGAGTATGCTCGAGTGCTTTAGAATTTCAGCTGCAATAGTGAGGGGTGTTGGCAAAGCCAGTGATATATAGGTACCAATCGTCACTTATTGCAGCTTCCGGAGCATGCGGTCATTTCTCTGCGGGGCATGGGTTTTGAGATCAATCAATACACCACAAAGTTTCGCTCGCTACACTTGACCATTGGTTCCTGGTCATTTACTTAGCAGTCGTCTCCATGCAGCATTCGCATACAGCCAAGCTCAAATCAGCTATCCGCATGATTCAACCCTTGGGACTTTGATCGCCAGAATGAGCTAACACTGGTACCTACTGTCCCCTCCTACATGCCATATGCCAAAGGTGCTTCCGATTTACTCACAGATTTGCTCAACAAATTTCTGTTTCAGAACCCCGCCTTTATCTTATCTTAGCTTGTAACCAGGACACTTTTCCTTTATCAGCACTGAAACCGAATGCATGACTACAGTCTGACGACAAATGACATAACAACCAAGACAAGGGCAGTGAAGGATAAGTGAGAACAATCAAGCAGATATGATTCGGAATGGACTTCCTCGAGGACCTTACGGATCATACCATCCCTAACTCCTGTATCAGTGATATCCGCGGGATATTGTGCATGAAGCACTAGAACATTGAAATACCTAATCTGCCTGTCTGCAATTGTCCATTCGCTCGAGGGTTTGAAGACGTGTCATCCGGCTTGTCCAAACATGGATTAATGGTATCGTGTTCAGGATTATGCCACAAGCTCTGCCTTGTTACACATCATGCTCAGCAGCTATACAGCAGCAGCAGCATGGTGGGGAGTCCATGACTGATCTAGTGGCCTGCGTTGATGAGACACTACATACGCACTCAGATCAAAGGAGGGATTGTGGAAGAACAATGACCACAGCTTCAAGATTTTATTTTGTAAATTGACATCTCCTAGCCGCTAGGGAAGGTATGTGGTGATGTTTCTACATGTACTTTCTCTCTTCTGGGGTTGTACGACTTCCGAAGTGATTGAAGTTCCATCAATGTAAGGAGCAGCTCTTGTCTGAGCAACGTCGAGGAGGTTCGCGCCCAAGGTATAATCTTCATGACGATGCACGTGACTTGATCACGTTACTGAACCTTCCAGTTGTCGTCTAACAGGCTCAAAGCTCCAAGCTACGTACTTAGTATTGCATATCAAGTTCCTGACAATCGCCAACCATGAATGTTAAAGGAGCACGACTTCGAGTATATTTCTGTTACCTCTAGTACATTCTATAGACATCACTACTACTGTCTGCATTGATCTTTCCATGTTCGTCTACTTCTGACGCGACTAGTGTGCGTCATGCAAGCAATCACCAAATCCATTTTGTCAGCATCAAGACTCACTTTCACTTCAACAATTGCCAGGGAGTGACAAGACTATTCTATGCTTATACTGCTGTGAAGGTTCTTTTGTGGAACTGTTCGTAAGATATAATGGTATCTTCTTCTGTCACTCTCAAAGATCTATCTTGCTAGCCTCATTTTCCAATTCGTGTCTGATTGTCAAGTATAACATTCGTTGCAAGGAGGCAAGGTACTCACCACTGAATGTGACCCTGTCCTATATAAAAGGATCAGAAATCACCATGAACACACTCAATTGGTTACTGAAGCCCTCCAAGAAGACCAAGGCAAAAGAAGTCGAAAGGCCCATTGAGACGCCGCAGCTCCTGGATAGGATACGAGAAGAGCGTTCACGGCTCGCAACGGTCGAAGATCAATGTCATATTCAAGAAGTTCAGATTGCCACACAGAATGGACAGCTCGAGAAGACCAGCAAAGAACTCGCGCATTATAAAACACAACTCGCAATTCTGCAGCAGAAGGTAACCGAGCTCTCGAACCACAACCTTGAAGTCCATCGCCAATTCGCGAATTTCAAGAATGAGGCCAAAAAGAACGAGAAAAAAGCTAGAACCAAGGACGCAACCAAAGACACAACCATTGCCGGGCTCAAAAATGGATTAGCATCGGCACATACCACTCTCCATAAGGCGTTCGCTGAAAAAGAGAAACTGCGCGAGGACAAGCAGGATCTGCAATTCGAAATCGAACTATTGCGATGCACACAAAGCCGACCAGATCTAAAATCTCTAGAGATAATCCCACAACCCTTTGTTCTCGTCCTGGTAGATGGAGACGCATATGCCTGGTCGGGCAGCCATCGCAGCCAGAATAGACACCCTGCTGGTGCCCATGCGGCTCAGGCCATCAAAACTCAGGTTCAACAGTATCTTTTGGCGAACAAAGAGCGTATTCCTCTCCAATCTCGCATTGTCACTCGTGTGTTCAAAAACCTTGAAGAGCCCCTAAGAAGAGCGTCGAAGAACACGAAAGCCTTCGACCGAACACTCGACTTTGCCAAGTCTTTCACAGAAAGCATGCCACTGTTTGACTTCTTCAATGCTGGCGACGGGAAGGAGAGAGTAGATGAGAAAATCAAAGGTATGTCAACTCCAGCACATCATCGGCAAGAGCATATTCTGTAGCCAGTCCAACGTAATGCAATCTATGAAATTGGCAATATCTAACAACAAGCTCGCAGAAACCTTCCATCTTTTCATCTCAAATCCACATTGCAGTACTATATTCCTTGCTGCCGCGAAAGACAATGGTTTTGCTCGGTTGCTTGAGCAGTACGCCTGCATCGAAGCAGCACGTGCAAAAGTGGTTATTATTCACGATGGTTATATTATTCACGAGATTTGTGAATTAGGATTTCCTGCAGTCGAGTGGCCAAGCGTCTTTGCACGCAGTTCAATGCCTGTTGATGCCATGAAGAGGAGGAATAAAGTCTTGGCGCATGCTCAAAAGGCACGAGATCGAGTTGCTGCAGATGTCGTTCGAAGCATGAGAGGTGATATGAAGCCATTAAGGGACCTATCGTGTGGACCATTTGGACTATTGAGTAAGGGGTTCATTGTCCATGGTGTTGTCATAGGAACCCAGGGTGCAGGTTTGCCCGAACACAGGGTTGAAGAAGCAGATCAGGAGAGTGCAGAGGCGGCGTTCATGGACGACGTGGACTAGATGAGATGGCTTCCAGCTATTGCACAGGATTCGAGGACATTGGGCTATGCAGTCGGCCGTTGTACAGAAGTTACGTACGTACATGTATTTGTCACAATATCAAGATGCTGGACTGCCGTTCATGAGATGAATTACGAAACAATCGATGTGACATCCATCTGACAAACACTTTCTCTAAAGCCTCTGCACCTGTACGTACCTTTCACTTCCTTCAACCTCCAATGCACCATTGCGAGACCATAACTTTACTGTCATCCCAAACACATACGCACTACGTGCCATCTCAATTCTATATCGCAGTAGATTTAACGGCCCCATGCTGTATGCATGCGAGATCGGTAAGTATGTAGTAGCCTCAGTAGCACACTTGCAAGGAAGTCTGGTTTTATTTATTTCTTCCTTTGACTATGCATAAGTGCGTACGTAAGTACCTACATGTAATTAAGCAACTCAATTCGATCTTTTTCACTTTATATAGGTCCCTTTGGTCAGTGCTTGATAAGTATACACTTAAGTACTTGCATGATCTACGTACACACACATGTCAATCCGTCCTCACGCCGCATCGCAGCTTGCTTTCACTATGTACAGTATATACGCACATGTGTCGCATATAGTAAGTACATCACGTACATGTGGTACCTGCCATACAGCGCGAATCCCCGTTGGCAGTAAGCGACGAAACGCCGTTCTCCGGGGTCGCGCCTTCCATAATTCGATGCATGTGAAACACCCCGCTGGGGTCGATGACGTTTCTTGCTGGTGACGGTGTTTCTCCGATTTTTAGAGGAGTAGCACCTAGGTACTCAAGTACCGAAGAACTCAACAAGGAAGGTATGTTACAGTACGTAGGTTACTGGTTAGGACTCTGGCAGGTCGTGTTCTTGTGGTAATGTCGTTGAAGATCCTTCGTTTGGGAGCTGAATTTAGGCAAAATTTTACGAGTGTGATGCGTGCTTTGTTGTTGCTGCCAGGGCATTAAGGAAAGTGAATGGATGTTCAAACTTTCCATATATACTTGTATACATATCTTATTGACTGTGTTTTGGACACTTAAGTCTTAATTATACACGTTCAGGCCTAACAAGAAAGACTGTGTAGTGTTGACAGTCTCATACTACATACGTCCATATTTACGCACTATCAACCTTTTCTTCCCTACCATCTTCCAGCTATCACCACCACAATGGCACCACAAGCATCGTCCTTCACAGCCGACTTCGCCCTCGGCGAAGCTCAACGCCCACACCCAAAACCCCGCGTCATCGTCACCGGCGGCAGCGGCAAACTCGGGCGCTCGACCGTCGAACACCTCTCCCGTGACTGGGAAGTAATATCCGTCGACACCCGCCGCCCGCCCAACATTTCCGAGGACGGCAAAACGGGACTCGGCGGCGCCTACCGGCTCGTTGAGATCGATCTCGAGGACATGGGCTCCGTTCTCGAGACGTTCCACAGCTGTGACATGGGATATCGCGGCGTTGATGCGGTCGTGCATCTTGCTGCTATCCCATCCCCGGGACAGACGAGTTCGAGTCGCCAGTTCAGGACGAATGTGATGAGTACGTATAATGTGCTTGAGGCGTGTCGGAAACTGGGGATTAAGAATGTTGTGCTTGCGAGTAGTGAGACGTTGATTGGGATCCCGTTTGATCCGCATATGCCTGAGTTTTTGCCTATTACGGAGGAGAATGCACGAAGACCGGAGAGTGCGTATAGTTTGAGTAAGTTGGTGGGCGAGGTTGTGGCGCAGGAGTACTGTAGGTGGGATCCTAAGGCGAAGATTGTGAGTCTCAGGTTTAGCAATGTTATGTTGCCGCAGGAGTATGCGAAGTTTGAGGACTGGCAGGAGGATCCGAAGGCTAGGTATTGGAATGCTTGGGGGTATATCGGTGAGTCAATTCATCGCCTAGTGGAAACTACCGGACGTGTCTTGCTAACCTCGATCCTGCAGATGCCCGTGACGGTGCTCAAGCTGTCGGCCTAGCCTTGAAAAAGGACTATGTCGGTCATCATCAATATCTGATCGCTGCAGCGGATACTTGCATGCGCAAGCCCAACGACGAGCTTGTCAAGCAATGCTTTCCGGACGTCAAATACACGCCGACAAAGGGGTCGAACGATACTTTACTGTCGATTGACAAGGCTAGGCAGGAGCTTGGCTTTGATCCTCAGTATCGATGGGAGGAGCAGGCTAAGAAGTTGAAAACATAATCGCACGTAGCAATAGATCGACTTCGAGATGAGTATTTCCTGGTTAAGAGTTGAACAATCAAACACCACGATTGCGTGGTAAACGCCAGACCTTCTTGCGAACACGTCGAATCTGATATGATAGTGCGTCACAGAGCTACAACCACGACTAGCCTCAAGATATGTATGTAATGCCTTTCCAACATACATATTAGTGATGAATGTTACTGAACGCCGTAGTCATTGATACGTAGATGAGGAAGAAGCAAGACACCTCAAGATACATTTACATACATATGATCAGTTTGAGCGTACGCAAACACCAACGTATATACCCAGTTAGACGATGGAAGAACCGATTAAGAGCACAAAGTTGTAACATTGTGAATTACTAGCACGTCAGTCCGAGCTCTTCTACCTCAGCCAGGCACAATCTAGCAAGCTACCAATTGTCCGTGGTAAATGCAGCACCCCTTCCACCAGACCATAGTTACGGCAGCGTTATCAGATAACTACGGCTCTTCCAGACCTGCTAAGCGCCCTGCTGACGTCTTGGATGAAGTATTCAGTTCTAGTTGAAATGTTGCCAATTCCAGTCGCACACACCATCTACACATCCAGCTGCTGTCAGTATGGAATAGGTTGGCAGTTGAGCGAGGTCTGGGTAGGAATCGGGGCGTTTTCGGCGCTCTGCAGACCCAGACTGTCCATAGTAGAAAACCGTGCTCGAAATCCCTGCAAACGCTGCCAATGCTGCGCCAACCGCTCTCTGTCGATGTGCTTTGACAACACTTACATCAATCGACACATCACGAGCAAAGGACGCGAATTGGCTCTTCAGAGCCTCGAGCCTCGCCGCTTCGTCCTCATGCAACATTAACATAACCTCAGCCGTAGTAATATCAATGCCCTCTGGTTTGTCTTTCGAGTTCATGTTCACGCGGAACCACTTATAGTCCCTAGCTATCAAAGCCTTCACCTGCGTAAGTTGGCGGTCGTTGACGGTTTCTCTGCGATGTATCTCTTGACAAGTTGGACAACCGGCTTCTGTGAGATTCACTCGACAGGACAGTTCAACAAATGCGGTTTGGTCAGGAGATGGACACAGAGCGCGCCAATTGCGCTGTCCTTGGCTGACTAACTGCTGTTCGTATAGTGCATAGCACTGACGCCAGCAAATTCTTATTGCTTGAGCGTGGCCCCTCCGGCATTGATTCACGTTTCTTGCAATTGTGTAACACATGGCTGCTTCAGAGATAAACAAAGTCGTATGAAAACTGGATTTCTCCACTTGTATCTGCACCGGATTGGAATAGGTGCACAGCACGTCCTGCTTTTGTACCACAGATCAAAACGAGCATCCCGTACGTCTGTCTGGAGTCGTTCACGGTTCGACCTTGATGCTTGAAAATTCATGTGGCCAGAACAATCAAGTAACAGATTCATCGATGTGCTCGTGTATTTGGGCATGGCAGCAAACAAGAACTGAACGCGCGGGCTACTGACTCAGTGACTCCTGGTAGTCATCCAAGCACATTGTTGGTGCTGAATTAGTCATTGTACTTTCGTGTTGTGCGTCGTTGCACAAACTTTCCAGTCTTTTCGTGGTGCTTGGAGCCGTGAACTTGTGACGCTCCAGACCTGCTCTGACTAGGAGTGATGCCATCATCTTAAGTCCTCATCATGGTCCAAGAGATATACGCTCTGTTCCCTGCATTCAGAGTGGGTCAGAAAATGAACAGCACCAAGAATGACTTTGAAGATCTCGCCGACACCAAGTGCAGACAAGGAAGAATCCGACTTGAGGTGAGATCAGGTCGCTATGGCAGCAAAACTGCCAAAAATAAGAGTTTTACCTCCACCTGAACTGATCTGCGCAACAGAATCCTCCACCGCCAGCATCAAATGGGTAGTTCGTACAATAAGCTCTGTAAACAATTAGTATCTTGCAAGTAGTGAGGAGTTCTGAGTCCGTCCGGCTTACCTTGAATCTCGACGTTACAAGCAAGGGATTCATCATCAAGAACAGAAGGTCTGGCGTTTACCACGCAATCGTGGTGTTTGATTGTTGGATCGCTTCGAAATGCCGGACATCGAGTGGTCGAGGTCAAGGCAATGTCCTCGTTTGACATACCATTTTGCTCTGCCTCATACAATTCGGTGCAGCGATCGATCAGCCATTGTCGCCAAATACGTATGGTGCCCTGACCTCGCTCGACAATATCCACAGTGCTTAGGAAGACACCACGTCTAGGCCCCAACCGAACTAGACTTGCATATGCGCAAAACTGGCCAAAGAGCTCACCATCATCAAGATTGATGGGGAAGACGATTCTTCTAGCCCCACCATCTCCAGCGTTGCTGTATACGGGGGTCGTTGGACCAGCGGCTTGGCTCCATGTAGTGCTAGCATTGTCGTTCGAAGGTTGTGTCAGTACTGGAACTGCTCCTGCAATGCTACGCGTAGGTATTCTACCTTCGACACCTGGATGTTCGGGTCTGAACCTGCTGTAGAGTGCACCTAGTTTGCCAAGTCTACCAGCGAGACCTTCACAGTCGTGGTATAAAGAACCTTCTCCTTCATGTTGTGACGACAATCCATCTGTACCCAAGTACTCGCAGAAGAGATAAGGTCCTGTGTATCGTCGTGACGGATGATATGCTTCTAGTATGATTTTATATTCTGGTGCTGCCGCAGCGAGGAGGAGTCGGTAGTGCAGTATGCGCAGTACAATGTTGTGTACTTTCGAGCATATCAGGGTCAAAGGCAGGAGCAACTCGGTTGAGAAGGGCGTGAGGACGTGAACCAGGATCTGGCCAGTGCCTCGCTTGAGTAAAGGAACTTCTGTAATCTTTGGAATTTGCGACTCACCTCGTTCGGCAGATCTAGTAAGTACAGCTGTTGTTTCGGCATGATTAGCTGACACGAGACCCCACGCCTACAGAGGAGCAGGGTGAGCAATGTTGGTCCTGGAGTTCAGTGAAATACTCCACGCTTGGATGATTTTACAACAAATCAAGTATAGAAGGACATTTTGAAAGTCTATGCACATGGAGTGTCCGAATATTAATGACGGCCATTAGTCGTACCGCAATCAGTAGCAGACTTTCTGGGTGCGTACTGTATGGCCCTCCAGCATCGACTGCTTCGTCATTCCGCCGGACCGTCTGCGATAGAGATAAGATCGCCACTTGACCAATTTAGGAAACAGATATCAAACTACTCTATTGGCATCAAAATTGCTTGAACACACTAGACTTATGATTACAATTCAGTATCTGAAACAGTCTTCAATGTTCTCTATCACTGGCTGCGGTGATTTCAGACTACATCGGTCAACGGATCATGCTCAATCTTGCTTGGTCCAATCTTTGCAGCTTGTTATGATCCTCCTCGCTGCTGGGGCGCTTGTCTAAGGATAAAATTCCCTAGTTTTGTGCTGGCCTGAGCGACAATTTCAGTGTTGCAATAAAACAGTCTTTT
>Ga0181469_100618_pt1 | contig 13512 bp, 6 predicted proteins | sample InSIn2SAF170_2_FD_119081 | JGI IMG/M metagenome (GOLD analysis project Ga0181469, IMG submission 119081) | Clean room microbial communities from NASA Spacecraft Assembly Facility at Jet Propulsion Laboratory, Pasadena, California, USA -... ... | reverse complement strand
ACACACGATTCAGTCGTGCCTATTCACGGTGTCGCTGCAGCAAAATACAGTTTTTGTGAAGGATTTGATCTGGGTCAACTGATACATAGATTGCACTACTTCTGGATAGCTCTTTTCATTTCTGTAATAAGTTGGTGGGTGCCTTTTCAGAAACTTCTATTTCGGACCATCAAATAAAATCTGTTTCACGAACATTTTCCATAGAAAGTCCCCGAAAACTCCTTTCAATGAAAATCTTTATATGGGGAAGGATCAGATCCAAAACAGGCAAAGCTCCTGGGTGCCTTTTTATAAAACTTTATTTTGCTTCAATGACACCAGTGACACCATGCATTGTAGGGAATTCAGAACCGGTATCACGAACTTGTTCTTAGAAAGGGGCCGTTCATAAATTATGTCACGCTAAAATGGAGCTATGCAGAACAGAAACAAACTTAATCCATGCTGACACGGTATTGCTATTCTTCAAAAGCTGGAAGAACTGGGCATTTGATTGTCTTTGCCTGCGTGGGCGAACATCATATAAATGATTAATCGCCCACGTAAACGAACATCATATAAAGAAATAGTTACTTAGAAATCGACCTTAGATGATTTATGCTTTTTAAAAGCCTTATTTCATACAGAAGACATTCTCTAAAATTCCAAATTCGAACCCCGAAAAATTCTCTAGATCCGGTACAGTACCGAGAACCGATTCCAAAAGAACTTGCAAATGCTTAGACTACGAAACCACTAGCGAGAATTTCGAATTTTTTAATTTTTTTCTTCAGATTCTTGTGGAAAGCAGACTGCCGAAATCGCACACATTTTATAGCGGATTTTCTTGTATGAGCCAAAAATATGCTTTAAAAAATGCACGGCTGCTTAAGCTTGAGCTCCCTGAACCGTACACTTTTTGACATAAAGAACCGAACCGATAACTGAACTGATAACCGAACCGTTTTACTTTCGAAGAACCCGAACCTCGAAGACAGGTTTTGTGGCCGTGGCACTCACTCATTTTTTTATCATAAAACGTAAACTTCCGAGAACTTTTAGTGATAGGTTAGCAGTCGGTAAACTGGTTCCGGAGTTATGAGCTCTAGAAAATGGTAATTTTCAGTACAAAAAGTCCTCTACCATACAAACCAAAGTTAATGAAAAAATCCTACGTTATTTAGTGAGTTACTTCCAGAGCCATTTGTATGAAAAAGGATTTCTTTTTTCATTTTCTCGAAAACGGCTCGATATCTTTTCTTATTTTGCAGTGACCTTCGGGTGGGCATTCTACGACTTATCAGCGTAAGATACAAATTACAATTTCATAAATATTAGGCTAAAGTGGTTAGAATCAGAAATTGGGAACCTGTATTGGTTTATCACTATTCGTCATATTAATTTCAATCGATACCATTTTCTCCATTTTTTGAAAGCCCGAACCGTTTCTCCAAAGGTTCAGAAGCCCGGCTGCTTGCGTGGCTAGTGGCAGATGTTCGAAAACAGAAAAAATTCACTTTTCTTATGGAAATTTCTCCAGGTACACGAAATGTAGTCGTGTGGGTGTCATTTGAAAGGTAATTGAACGTAGAAGAATACGGTCTCAAATTTACATTTGAAAGGATTCATCGGGACACTATAGTGAAAGCCCAGGACTTTTTTCAGTGTATCCATGCATGTTTTGTGTCAATGGAAAGCTGAGACTAGCAGTAGTCAGGGTTTTTTGACGTTTCCGTTGCTTTTCCCTCAGGAACCGCACAGGAACCGTTTCAGGTTAACCGAAACAGTCACGTTTCTACCCCTATTTTGAACTGCTCACAACTCAGTGTGGATGAATCTTATTTCCAACCGCATCTATTTACCCTGAAAGTACGTGCAATTACCTTTCTAATGACACCCCACATGACCTTGGACGTTTTGGTAACGCTCCTTTTCGTCGGCTTGAATACCGCCCCGGGTGGTTATAACCCCCAGTGGGCGTTATTACAGTCCTGGGTGATAATATCAAGGACGTTATTACCGTTCTGGGCGCTAATAACACCCAGAGGACGATAATAACACCCAGAGGACGATAATAACACCCAGTGGCCGATAATAACATCACTGTGTGCGAAAGTAACATCCCCACATCAATCTCAGATTGACGTGCTTTTAAATGGTATTATTACCCTCTGGGTGTTATTACCAGCCAGTGGGTGTTAATAACGCCCAGGGTGTTAAAAACCTCATGTTTTCATCGGTAATAAGGTCCTGGATGGTTATAACACCCAGAGGGCGTTATTATTACCCAGAGAGTCATATTACATTTTTGTATAATATCACCCCGAGTTTTTGGAGTTTTTTTTTACATTTTGGTGGTTTTATTGTCCTGGATGTTATTACCACCCAGGACGTTAATATCACACAGTCTGTCATAGTGCAATAACACCCAGGGTGATAATAAAGCCCAGGCGCATATTGCTATAGTATTTGTTAACAGTACTCAGGGTTTGTAAAATGATTAGTGGTGGTCGTGGTATGCATTTGGTATGTTAAAGGTTTGTAAAACAACGATGTTGGTTCGTGAGCTTTCGTAAAAGGTCGCATTTACATTGTAAAAAATTTAGTTTGGCAAAACGACTATGTTGATGTGCTTTCTTAAAAGGGAAAATTATCTCATGAAAATGTAGTACTTTGGCCCTGGGTGATATTATCGCCCTGGGTGTTATTGACGGACCAACCACAAAATTTAAATAACAAATTCAGGCTTTTTTTTTTAATTTTTTTTAAAATAAATTTAATTTTAAGAATGGAGTTGTTTTTTTTTTGTTTGGAGTTGTGGGCGGTAATAACGGCCTGGGTGTTATTATATGCCTGGGCTTTACTATCACAACACATTAGTTTAACGTCCGAGGCGGTAATAACGTCAAGGTTGTTAATAGCGCCCAAGGTGTTGATCTCGACGTCGAAAAGAAGTCAGGGCGATATTAAACATAGTTAAATTTCGCCCTCCGGGCGTTATTAGAGTCCTGGGAGTTAAAAACTAGTAAAAAATTAGGTGTAACACCCACAGGGCGCTATTAGCACCAAAAATGATTATTGTTATTACACCCTGTGGGTGTTATTAACGCCCCGTGAGTGTTATTACCGCCCTGTGGGTGTTATTAAAACCCTATGGGTGATATTAACATCCTGGCTAATATTAACATCAAATTTTTACCAGTTTTTAACGCCCAGGACTGTAATAACGCCCACTGGGGGTTATAACCCCCCGGGGGCGATATTTAACCCGACGAAAAGGCATGTCATCGAAATTTCCATAAAATAAGTACATGTTTACGATTTTCGGACACCTCCTACTAGTCACACAAGCATCGGTGATTTTTGATAGGGATCAATACCTATCTAGGAACAAAAAAGTCGCTGGAAGATGCGTCCGATTTCGGAAGACTGTTTTTCAAAAAATCCTTCTCTTTTAGGACAGTTTTTTGTTGTATAAAATTCTTTTTTTGCTCAAAAAGCTGTCAAACAGAATCAATAGGTCTGATGAGGTCTTCTGATGACAGTACAACAAGAATTGAGGCGCAAAAGCTCCTCCCTGACAAGCCAAACTCTCAAAAAAAACCCAAATACAAGATATGTGTACCAGCTTTGAACAACTTCACTTTTCTTGTACAAAATGGCGACGACGACACTGTACGAACACCTTCAATTAACTTCACAGAATGAGCAAGCGACGGGCTTTGGCGTGCTAATTCTTATTTTAATGAAAACTTCCACTACCGATCCCACCCGAAAAAACTACAAAAGTAAAAAAAGGAAAAACTTTGGAAATGCGGGGTTCGTAGGGGTGGAGCTGTCATTACTATTTCTAAACAATGCATTAGAGACATTTTGATATCGAGTGACTCTGACACTCGACTCAAAGAACAAAATCAGAAAGAAACATCAAATAAAAAGTTAGTGACTGTAAATAACTTTAGGTTTTCGGAAGAAAAACTGTGAAGAACTATTCAAATTTAATAACGAATCCCTAGCATAAAGCGACTTGTAAAGTTTAATAGTTGCAAGACGAGTAGAGAAACATGTACAAATATGGTATGGATGTGAATATCAATCTGACTTTAAACCATTGAAAATTCAACCCCTTAAGTCACAAAAAGCTTCCATAAAATTTGGTTATAAAACAGTTTCACTTGAATGACTTCATCAAAATGCTAAAAACATAATAAATTTTGATGTTAAAAAAACCATGACTTTGGAGAAATTTTTCTTATCAATGCCATGAATGTATAAAAACGACCATTATAGATCAGATAAAAAAAATTCACAGGTAAACCCTTCGTTGTATCGTTTCCATCTTTACGGTAATATATTACTAGACATCACAAAGTTCATAAATCAAATAAAAATGTTAATATTATAATCTAATTATTATGCCCTAAGTTTTCTTTTTATGATTATGCGACTCCTTTGAACCTCTTTCGAATATAATAAAAGGAATGTATTACTAACCCACTCGAAAACAATGTTTTAATAACAGGCGAATGTATATTCAATGAAAGCATTCCTTTGTTATTATTTGTGTAAATGCGTGCAGCTCAAAACACGATTGTAGAGAAAGAGTCTATTACAAAACTGTGCCGAATATAATTAGGTTGACCAACAAATTAATTGAAAAGAATTAAAGTCGATTAAAAATCTTGAGTCGGTTGTTGGGCACATGGAAAATTTCTTAACAAGGTTATGGCCGTAAAGAAATACGAAAAGAAACAAAATTCTAATCTCGCGTTAGATTTTTTTTTAACCCACCAAAACCCTCTTTAAGATAAGGAGTGACGCAATCCATATGTCAACTTCCAAAATAAATTATATCTTTGGAGGCGACGACGCTTAGAAGAATCAAAATGTCGTGGTGTAAAATTGAATCTTGAACCGTCAGAAATTGAAAGTTTTTTCCCCTATGTTGAAAAATTATTTTTAATTCATTAATAACGAATTTCGTAACCTTTTTTGTGTAAGTTTTTGGCCTAGTTTTCCTCACCATCTGTCATTTGTGACGCAATTTTTCTAAGAAGATTTTTTTTACATGAAGTCAGTTTTTTGTATGGTCAGAGGCAACGTCACTTCCAAAGATATTATTTATTTTAGAAGTTGACATATGAACTGCGTCACACCTTATCTTTTAAGGAGGTTTGTTGGGATATCTGTAGTTTCGGAAGTTGGTAAGTTAGACTTATAAAGGAAAACGTAAACTTGAACAGAAAAACTTGACTGGTGAAGGTACCGAAGAAAGTTATGATAATCTTATTTCTCGGAACAAATTCACAACCTTTTTCGAGTAAGTTCAATTCTGGTTTAATTCCAATCACTTTCTGTCACTTCCGGTTCAATTTCTGTCACTTCCGGTTCAATTTCTGTCACTTCCGGTTCAATTTCTGTCACTTCTTGTTCAACTTCTGTCTTTTCCGGTTCAATTTCGGTCACTTCCTGTTCATTTCCTGCCACTTAAGGTTACTTCCGAACTAATCTCCGCCATGAATCAGTCACCGGCCACATTTTTAGTGAAAAAAATAATTAATATGACCAGCTCATGGTCATGTTGTAGTACTGTAATAATCATCATAATCACACTTCATGAACCATTTAGTACCATTTTGGCGAGAGGTCTCTCTGCCGTAGCCCCTGAGTTATGAACTACAGTCTTCCACATCACTATATCACCCGCTAAGGAGTTGATTTGTTCGCCGAATAGAATCTGTAAGCCTTCTCTTTGCCCTGTCCCTAGGCAGCACACCCGGGACCTGTATATTCATGATTGTCTTAGACAAAATGTTATCACCCATCCTTTGAACATGCCCAAACCAGCGCAGATGGCTAACCCTTGCAAACAAAATCTACCAACAAAACCCCTAAATATTCACTAATGCCATCGTTAGTAATGTCCCATTATCCCATTGCTCCCTACGATTGACCTTCACTATGCACATGCTCAAAAAAACCAGGATGTCGAAAACCTCTCAGTCGTGAACCAGATAATAACAGTCTACCCAACTCTCACTACCATACAAAATCGTTGAATTAAGACTGAGTAGCTAACTTTGTGTCGCTACTTACGTCTTTCCTGTTTAAAAAGTGCGACGTCTGATTGGCCACCGCATATTGCCCATATTTCTCCTCTCCTCAAATTCTTCAACTATCCATCTCCTGAAGTACTTATACTCAGAGACTTGATCTAGCTGCTCCAAGTTCAACGGACGGGGGGGGGGGAGGGGGGGGGATCTCAATTAACGTGACGTCACGTTTTTTTACCATAAAAAGGACAAAGTTTTGATTTCTAAAACTACATAAGGAAACTCAGGGAACTTATATTTTAGCATAAAATGTTAACGAATCCATCGGGTTTGTGCTAATTGTCTTTTAGATTTTCTTAGTTCATGATCAACATTGTAGCAAAGGACGGAGCGGAAGATTTGAAAAAAGCGAAAATTACCTTATTGAAAGACTGCATGAGTATTGCATGGAAAGAGGTGTAAAAATCTTGTTATATGGACCGTACGAACTCATTGACACCCCCATTCCCCATTCCCCCTTAATGCCGTATGTCATTTGTGTACGGCCCCTTGTTGGCATTGTTGCTGTTTATTGATCGAAGTTATCAATTTTTTGTTTTGTACCACCGAATGCTCGAAAAACACATTTGAAATTATTTTCCTTTACATTCCTGATTGATATCGATTGGATGATGCGACGTTGAAAGCAACGGAAAACTGAAAGTATGAACAGATATTGGCAGCAGATATGTTCGTCTTTGGTGCATGTAATAATTTTTCGATTTTATACGAAAATAGAACTGGTTCATGTCTTCGCGTCGTGGCATAATATGCAACCAGCGAACATAAATGCAATATATTTCATTAATAATATAATTGCTTAATGTCGCTCTCATTTTAAATTTGGGAGAACAGGGAACGTGCTTTAGGGGATATTTTTTTTCCGATTTTGCATGCGACAGTTGACCTGCTTATCTGTAACTGAACGAATTTCGAACAAATGTTTAGCTGGTCCGCCGAATTTCAAACAATTGCTAGTTCAGCATAAAAAAACGAAGAACGATTACCCACCGGGGGCGAATAATAAATATAAAGTACTTTGAGCGAAGTGAGACTAAAAAGATAGACACTGTCACTCGAAGCTAACTTCATGCGTTCATTCATATCATTGTTTTCAAGATTCACTACATTAATTGACTCTTTAATCGGATCAGTTATGAGAGCGAGTCCCAGCCCATAAAACTGATTTTGATGTAGCCAATGCAAATCTGCCGTGCTAAGGAAAAAAAACTTAGAGAAAATTAGCGAAGGATTTCACAAGGAAAATAAAATTAGCGACAAAATTAACTGAAGGGTTTTCCAAAAACCTTTAATTTAATTTTGTCGCTAATTTGATTATTCTCGTTGAAACTCAGAGGAATTTTTCACTAAGTTTCTCTAAGTTTTTCTTCCTTACGACGGCAGAAATATCTCTCAATTTAGGTTTTTTACTCGCTAAGTGGTCAGGTTAAACACTCAACAAACAAAAGAGTTAGACAGAAATCCCAAATTTGATCCTAGCCTTAACTTCAAATACAATTTTTTCTGATTGCTATTCACAGTCAAGTTATCGGCAACTTTGACGTTTCTATTGAATCCTGTTGTTAAAAAAGTCAAAAATCGTCACGCATGAAGTTAGTCTCGAGTTTATCACTTTGGTGAATGGGTGAGTTTAAGACATAAATTATTTGAATGAAAAATGTTAGTCAGTGTCACATGACAAAAACTATACGAGGTGCCTTATGTCAACGTATTCGAACCAAAACCGCTTTGTTAAACTATTTCAAAAGGCACCAACAGAACTTTATCGACTATTCGTCCCCAAATGCGAATAGTGTACCATTTAGGATACACCCAGGGGGATATTATCATATACCACAAACGTAACTGAAGGACATAAAACGACGAATAACGAACAATGTAGAACTGTGCCATGCACCACAAATTCCTCAATAAGAACAATATTTCTCTTTATTCCCAATCGATTTTTTATTTAATTTCGTCGTATTCAGAGACGATTTTCGAAACATTTTTTTTTTAAATGTTGAAATAATAGTCACTTTGTTAGGTACAAAACTGAAGCGATGTAATTGTTATTGCAAAATTAGTGAAACGAAGTTATGGTCTATTGTTGCATGAAGGAGAAGCTGGAGTACTCTCTTCATGCAAATGAATAGAAAAAACTAATTAAAAATTGATAAGTTCATATAAAATATAAAATATAAACGTAGCTTGATAGACATGACTCTGGGATTAGACCTATTGGACAGTTTTAAGTAAATATTGACTAATTGAAAAAGGTTTTAGCAGTTTGCATACTGTCACTCACTGTCCCAGGTCCCAGCAAAATTTGTTATTTCTTCAGGACTTCATTGGACCCGTACGAAGTACAGAGGGTCCTTTAGGTTTACTACTAACATTGTAACATGGGGTAGATCGAGGCGGGAGTAAGGGAGATGCATTTAGTATTGTTCAGAGATGACGAATCCGCAAAAAAATTGATGTCCGTGTGTCCGTGTGTCCGTCTGTCCGTGTGTCCGTCTGTCCGTCTGTCCGTAGCCACTTTTTTTTTTCTAAACGGCTCAACCAATCACCCCAAACTTTTTTTTTCCTGAAAGGTATATATCTCCCATGATTCAAGTTCAAAGATGAGCAAAATCGGTCAAGTGGTTCCGGAGATCTGGTCGAAGAATTGTCCCAAAACATGGATTTTCGAGGGTCGATGAAACTTCTTCACAAATATCTCGGCAAGTTAAACGCGGAAATTGTTCATATCGGTCTCAAATTAAAGATTTCAGTCTGAAGAAACTGGAAAAATGTTTCTTATGGAAATCAGATGAGCAATTCTGGAACTAGGGTCCATGGAGTGGCCCATTTTCCGCTACTCGGCCATAAACAAAAAGAAGTTGCTTATCGTCAATATTGTGTTAAATATGAGATATGGAGACCTACTTCCAAAGACAAAATTGTAGAGAATTAAATTTTAGTGGACATGTGATTCAGGGTTATCTCGAAAAACGTCCCAATCCCGGTATACGGCCACTTCTAGAATCAGGAGGGATGAGTCATTTCTCTAGAACTGTGACAGTTAGAAAGTTGCTTCCAAAGACAAAGTTGTAGAAAATCAAATTTTAGTGAACACGTCTTTCAGTGTCCTCTCGAAAAACGTCCCAATCCCGGTCTCAGGCCACTTCTAGAATCAGGAGGGATGAGTCATTCCTCTAGAACTATGACACATAAAAACTTTTCGGCCAAAATTTTTTTGAGGTTGTAAAGAATTTATGTGGATCAATCGTATCCTGTGATCTAAAAGCATTTGAAAATTATGGTTCTATTGCTCATTGCAAGAACTTTGGCCCATCTTTGCTGATACGTACGGGTCTTTGCATATGTTTTGTCCATAATTTCAATCTACCGCTACCGCTAAAAGCAAACATTGCCAGTCGTTTTGAATAGATGAGTTAAGTACAATTTGACGACTGACAAATGTTGACTTTTTAACCGAATTAGTTAGGAGAGCAAGTCCCAGCCAAAAAAAGGATTTTGATATAGGCACTGTCAAACTTTTGCATAGAAATTTTAACATTGCCAACTCATGACTAATGAATTCTAATTAATTACGTGTAAGTGAACTGGTCAGGTGGCAAAGTCAATATGGCTAATTCCATGTTCTCCACGTTACACAGACAATGCGTTCCTGAGAATTTTGAATAGAAATTCCTAGAAGGTTGTCCACGTCAACCATATAACAATTCAAATCATTATGGAGGTTTGCATAAACAGAAAAAAATATTTTAAAAACACAGAAACAATACAAAAATATGAAAAAATGGGTTAGGGCCATGTTAGTGTTAGGTTAGGGGAAATGACCCCTTCCGGTTTATGTTGATCATCGCACTATGTCACAGGACATTTGGCCGAGCCGTTTTTGAGAAAGGTCATCGGAAGTCGGCATTGTCTGACACGTATCACATATTGTAGGGGTAGGACAGGTTGGTAGTGTAAACAGGGTAAGGACTCACCCTGGTCATATGGGCTTTCAAGTATCCGTCGCTGTCAGTTAGGGCAAATGCAAACATTTTCAATTTCCAAAATAGCCGATTTTCGAAGATGCGTAGCTCATGCCAGTAAGCAGGTAGAAATTTGATGAAAGGGGGAGGGATTTGCGCACTGAGTGGCGGTCTGCACTAAGGAGGCTTTGACTCACACTTTTATGAGCTAAAGTGTTTTCCAATCCCTATAACAAAGGTCGTTCACAAGTCCTATCCAACTTTTTCTTCGATTTTTCGACCCCCTCTCCCATGCGTCATTTTCTGAAGAAAATCACCCCTCCCTAAATATAGGACGATTCATTGAAAAGTTCGTTAGGGCCAGTACTTCACACTGCCCTACACTCTGCCTGTCCATAGAAGTCATCTGTGCTTTTTTGGTCTTTTAGATACCTCCTCCCACACCCCCCCTCAACTCACTTTTCACGTCCAGTGTTTTCCTATACCTTTAACGTTGTCTGGTTTTATGAGGGGAGGGCTAAATCAGAACGTTTTTTATGGAGGGTGCAGGATCCAAAATATGTAGCATATCACATACCACCATTGTAAGTTTTTAGTACAGACACAGGGACGAGCTCCTGAGTCGATCCGTTACTTACTTCGTACGGGTCCGAAAAGAGGATCCAACGATATTCACTATTATCCATTCTTTATCCACCACTTTAAATAAGCCTATATGTGAAGAGCGCATATATAAACATGTCCTTCATGTCCTTCTATCAGCACGATATAAAACAGATCGTTTAAAGATGCAAAGTACTGGACTTTCACTGAAAGTCTGAGATAGAAGGTATGTTTTTCCAGACATGCAGCAAAAAAATTGGTCAAAAATGTGGTTTGTTTAATGCGGTCGCCTAAGGCTATTTGTGTGTTTACATAAATATTTTCTTTAGTATGAAGTATTAATAAACGCTTAAAAACATGAAGTTGTAGGCACAAGAGAGTAAAATTATGAAAATACGAACGCGAAATAATTATAAAACAAATCTTCAGTCGCGCGCATTTTTAGCTGTTCGTAAAGTTCAAACAAGAAGAATTTATGACTAACTTCACTCTAGTTCCCCGAACTAGTTCAAAAATGTAAATTAACAAGTACTTACCATTATTCAGAGTGTATCGTGGATTGTTCATGTCAACTCGTTTCATATCTTTAAGCCAGTAAATTTTAGGCGGCGGCTGACCTGTTGCACGGCATTGCATTATTGCTGAATGACCAATTTCAATTACTCTAGTGTTCGGACTCTGGGTAATTACAGGAAAGCCTACTGGAGTTTTGTCAGCTGAAAAAAAAAATTATTCAATTAATTTAAGGTCATTCATTGGAAACGTAGATTATTTCGATAAATATTGAGAGTAATTCGGTGAAACTTAGCATTTTGGGTTTAAACGCCCATATATTAAGACTCTTAAAATGACGTTTGATGACATTTTCACCTTCGCTCTGTCGCAGCTACATTTTTCTTTCTTTCTTTTTTAATATTTTTTTTAAAAAAAATAAAATAACGAAACACAACTTCTTCGACTGTTTCTCCAATTGATCGCTCGCTTACTAACTTTGACGTTTAAAACGTCATTTCGACAGTTGGAAATAGACTTTTAACCCCAATGGACTCAATCCGTTATGTATTTTATACACTAAAGAAGAATATTATCTTCCATAAGCTTCCATAATAAAAAACGAAGGTGACAGTTGGAGTAGAACGATTTTTAATTCCAATTTATCTTCGCTCATATGACAGCACCTTAAACGGCTCAAAATATATATCACAGGCCCCAAGCCACCAACACACAAGTCTAATTCTGCTAACCATGCACCACATATATCACGATATTAAGTATAGATGGATATGAGATGCTAATTATATGTCCGCCTTGGGATTAAGAAACTTTGATATATTTAAGAACATTGCTTTCATGTTGAATGTTCGAGAAAAATTTCACATCAAATTTTCCCTTCAGGAATTGACCTTTAAGTTTCGTCAGAGTTTTTAATTACATAAAAAGCAACTTTAGGTTAAACTAACGGAGAATTTACTTAATTTGTTTTAAGGCAGAAAAGTGTTCCACATAACCCGAGATTTAATTTCTTAATTTAGTTTCGAGTTCAAATTTCCCAAAAAGGAAAATGGGGCAAATGTCCAAACTGTGTGTGGATCGTAGAACATTTTAATGCTCGAAATACGCGTTTCCTTACCCTGAGTACAAAATATTTTTGAGTTTTATCGAATTTCATGAACTTTCTATGACCTTACTTCTATGACGTAACTAAGGAGAAACAAAATGAAGTTTCGAAAAACAAACAAGTTTTTAAAAAATATTGAATTTTCAACAAATGAAAAGTCGTTTTTTTATCAAAATTTGTCTCGGGTCAACGTTTTCTAGATTTCTTCAGTTTCGGCCAAACAATTCTGATCAATGCATACAGTCGATGTCGATGGCTACATGTTTTCGTGGTGTTATGTGTTGTTTTGATGTTGGGCTATGATGTAAGTCTTTCGAGTTTTCTGTATAATTATGCAACACATAAATTAAACAACACCAACACAACGCTTAAACAACAACAACACAAAACCTAAGCAAGACAACACTTAAACAACCCAACACAACTATTAAACAACATTTCAACAACATTCAAACAACACCAACACATCACTAACGCATCATTAAGTTAATCCTTTGTACCACCCAGTCATTATAAAAATTCTTTTTAGAAGACCTGTTCAGGACCTGTTCAGGACCTCTTCAACACCCAAAAACCTCTTCACATCACAGGCCTCATACAAAAGTCAACAATCGATTGGACACCACCTGATTAGTTGCATACCTGGCATGTGACTCGAGCTCCTTTTTCACGTTTATTCGCAATCAGGTCCTATCAACTAACTAGTCGCCGTCAACAGGCGGGTGTTAAATCCAGTACACGTCTAGCCTTATACTATAAATCGTAAGACTAATACGGATCGAAGTCAAGTGTCATCCACATTTTGCGGCCTGCTATCACTTATCTACCTGTCGACCTTAGACGCCCTGTAATCCAAAAAGTCTCGCCCAATAAATTATCCCTGCCTACGTACCCCGCCTATCCAAGGCAAAGACTTCCGGTCCACAAACTGAGTTGCGAACTACTATGTAGCCCAAAAAAATTCGCATTGGCATGGTTCCACTTGTGAGTCATGTATGAGCAAGAACCTCCGTTCCACAAACCGAGCTGAGGAACTAACCGGCGCAGCGGGTGACATAAGGTAACAATGTATCAAAGCAATAACAGAGCCACTGAGCGGGACGATATCTAGGCAAAGTACAGGTTCAGCTGGGCAATAGCCCTAACGAATTCCGAAATCAATACAACAATCAACTTAGAAAACTTTTCCTCCCTAGTTAAGTAAAGAAGTTTCGGTTTTCTCATGATTTTA
>Ga0181469_100617_pt1 | contig 13523 bp, 10 predicted proteins | sample InSIn2SAF170_2_FD_119081 | JGI IMG/M metagenome (GOLD analysis project Ga0181469, IMG submission 119081) | Clean room microbial communities from NASA Spacecraft Assembly Facility at Jet Propulsion Laboratory, Pasadena, California, USA -... ... | reverse complement strand
AAAGCGTATCGGAAGGGAAGTGTGAGGAGGTGTGATGCTTTTTGTTGACCTCTTGGATTTCTAACGCGGAGGTAGCGGTGTGTATGTTTTTTGGAGACGAGTCGTAGATTGCTTCCCCAAACAGCTTTCAGCCAATTCTGGACTTTGCGACTGCGCACCTCCCGCAAGAGGCTGATGTTTATAATAGTACCAGATGGTACACTTGGTCTCGGGAGGATTGAGGCCTTACCATCGCGGGTAAGTTTGCTTCTCGATTGCGCTGCGTTTGTTTTCACCTTCTTGTGCGTCGCTGCCGTGGTCGATGAACTGTTATACTCGTGTGGAAACATGAAATGATCCAGTGGAGGATAATATGGATTCCACATCAAGAAGGTGAGTCTGGCATCACCTCTGCTCAATGGCTCGTCAGAACCTAACAAAAAGCTCCCAAGACAAAAGAAGCCATTATGGCCGCCTGCGAAAGGCACTGCCTACCAGAACCTATCCTCAGTAGACGACCTGCCTCTACAAGAAACACCAGTCTCTGCCACATCTGCTTCAAAGAGCTTGTTGACGCCTAAGCTTACCCCATCACCCCTCCCATACACGCCAGGACTTGACTCGGTATATGACACGCCTCATGTTGGATCGCAACAGGAGGAGGAGCGGGATGCGAAGAAGACAAGGCCTTGGTATCTTTGGTTTGGATATGGCTGGAGAGGCAGCGCAAGAATCGCTTTTTGCAGCACACTCATAGTCCTTATTGTCAACGTAGCACTGATGATGGTCATGGACACGATGTACGAGAAGATGGACGGATTCCCAGTCATATATCGAGGCTCGTGCGGAGCCGTCGAAAGATTGAACAGAATATGGCATCTTGTTCTCAACGTCCTGTCAACCACTGTATTGGCCGCGAGTGGTCAAAGCATGCAACTTCTGTCAGCACCAACGCGCAAGAATGTCGACCGCGCGCACAGCCAAGGAATTTGGTTAGATATTGGTATTCCAAGCCTACGGAATTTGCGCTTTTCGAGCTGGCTGAAGCGGTCGTTATGGTTTCTTTTGGCACTTTCTTCGATACCTTTACACCTGGTTTACAACTCCGTCTTCTATGCTGCTATTGCAACAAACGACTACAACATCCTTTTTGCGACCGAACAGTTCGCAAGTGGTGGTCAATACGACAAGGTTCGTTTTCCAGATTCTCCGGCTCAGAATATTTCAGATTTTCAGTCCTCCGCATCCAACTGGACACGGCTGAACAACCATGACTGTATCACCCAGTACTCCCAAGACTTTATTACAGAGTACCGAAATGTCATCACTGTTATAAACGTTACGACCGGTACCAACAGCTCACTTCGTCAAGTTCTTGTCAATGAGCTTCCACAATCAGGTTATCTAGGCTCTACATACGACGCTTTCGCCTGGATCTGCAATGATACTGCAACTATGTCGAATGCCGGGGGTGAGTATCGCGAAAATAGCGGTGGATTCGTCCCCTGCGGTCTCATTACTCCTGATCTGATCAAGATCGCCAATTCTTGGTGGCGCTCCAGCAATTACAGCATTGCTTACTGTCTTGCTGAGCCTATCGAAGCTGACTGTCACCTGCACTTTGCACCACAATTTATGGGACCTGTCATCGCTATGAGTGTCATCAAAGTCGCCGTCATGTTTTACATCGCCTTCCGCATGATTGACAGGCCTCTTGTCACCTTAGGCGATGCCATTGAGTCTTTCATCGTTTACCCTGACCCCGCCACTCGTGGTATGTGTCTCGCCTCCGGAAACTCCCTCAACAAGACTTTCCAGAACAGTGCCCGTGCCGGCTTCCCTCCTCCCAATCCGCACGCCTTTCAATTGAAGCGTCATAGATGGTATAATGTTGTTTCTAGGCGGCAATGGCTATTCCTCGGCACGCTCTTCACAATCATGTTCACAGGCCTGATCGTTGGTCTTTTCTTTGGAATTCGCTCTCTTTCTCCACCTACTATTTCCAATGCCTGGTCCCTTGGTCTCGGCAACGTCCGTACCCAGAACCTCATTTTAGGCTGGAACATTCCACAGCTCGGCGCATCCACGGTACTGATCACCGCACTGGTTGCTAACACTCCACAAGCCTTTCTCACATTCCTTTATATGATCTTCAACACCATCGCAACACTCATGCAAGAGGGCGAGAACTGGGACCTCTTCGGTGCCTACACCGCCACTTCAAAGCGCAATCTACGACTCGTCTCCAAAAAACATACACACCGCTACCTCCGCGTTAGAAATCCAAGAGGTCAACAAAAAGCATCACACCTCCTCACACTTCCCTTCCGATACGCTTTACCTCTAGTCTGCCTCTCAGGCCTACTACATTGGTCCTGCTCCCAAGCCTTATACCTCGCCAACATATCAGTCATCCCCCGCGATGGCACTCTTCCCCGTCAAGACGAAATCACAACCGTCGCATTCGCCCCACAAGGCATGGTCCTGCTTCTAGTCCTATTGACAGTCATGGCCATTATGATGTCCATCTACGCTACGCGCCACTTCGGTGGTCAAATGGTCATCGTCGGCTCTAATTCCGCCGCTATCAGCGCAAGCTGCCATGTCGAAGATGATGTTCAATCGCAGAACGACCGTCGAGAGATGGTTACGAGGAGGTTAGCGTGGGGCGAGATACCACGTAACATGGACGACGCGCGGTTCAAAACGTTACAGTTGGATGGGAGCAAAGATCAGCAGCAACAGAAGCAGCACGGCACGGACCGCAAGACCGCGACAAGCAGGTTCAGGGAGGATAATGAAGCGTTTGGACTAGGAATTGATAGCAGCAGTAGTAGCAAGGGGCCTGTTTTCAGACAAGATGATTTTATTCATGAAGATCCTTTTGCAGAGGAAGACGGTCGCGGTGGTGGATATGCTGGTGCAGGTATGGGCGCGGGCCTGAGAGGACGCGCTGAGATGGTGGGTGATGCAGACTCCCAAGATAGGACTGGTATGGGACAGAGTACGGGGGTAGCGCATTGTAGTTTTAGCGATGGGTTTGTGTTTAAGCCCGTTGTTGGGAAACTATATGCTTGATCTTGATGGCTGAAATTTAATGAGGGATGACAAGGAAGACTAGCAGGGAAGGGATTTCACAGAAGTGGTTTTCTCGTGACATATGCTTTTACTTGTTCTATATCTAAATCACAGTATGTTGATTTCTTCTTAATTACCTACCACTCAAAGCGTGAATATTGTCTTTGGAAAGCAAATACACATTCACGATAGTACAGTGGGATAAGGATGGTCCGGTACTTAGTACTAGTACTACTATCGAGTTCATTCATCAGTGTGTTCATTTGTTCGTTCTGTCTATCTTCTGTCCGCTATGTATGCTACCTCCGTACCTACGTAGGTAGTATACCATGGCCGGTCATTGTCCATTGCAAAGAGCTGGAGAAGTAAGTATCAACTTCTCAGCTAGGCTAGGCTCCTGAGGCAACGTAGCCGTGTATGAGCTGAGACTGGTCGAGCGAGGTGTATGCTAGATGTCTTTGCTTGCTTGGTTGGTTGATTGATTGCTTTGTACATGTGTGTGCACTGCATGTACTGTGTACGCCTTTGAGTACTGTAGATACGTAGGTGGGGGTACTGTTTCCATGCCAGCGTACAGAACAGAGCAAGGGCGTTTGATTCGCACGCTGAACCACGTTTCTCAATCTTCATTCTTCGATTGGCGTTTTGAGATCTAACATTCGACTTTCGTGCTATCCCAGGAGGGATGATCGTGAGCATGAGGTCATCTACACGCTTTTCTTCGGCCTGCCTCTGCGTCGGGCTGGTGATGTCGGCGTCGGCGCAACAGCAGCAGCAGTAGAAGAAGATTCCTGTTTGATCTGCACTTCTTCAGTCTCCATCTGTGTATCCGTTCCCATCGTCTTGTTCGATTCCAGTCGTCCCCCATTTCCACCGTCAACGCCCATATCAACGTCAACGTCAACTTCCCGTCGTTCCTCCTCCCGACTTATCATAACCTCCTCATCGCCTTCAGCCGGATGCTCATCTTCATCTTCATCTCCATCGTCTTCCGAAGATTCACTCTCCGACGCACTGATTTCAGTAGCGAATGGACCTGTACTCGTGGCTTGTGCTGCAGTACTACCAACGCTGCTGATTTTGGCGCCACCACCGCGAAGTCGTTCTTGGCGCTTGCGGCGCGCGCGTTCTCGGTCTCGACCTTTGAGACGCGTTCGTAGTTCGATGCCTGGAGTGGACATTTTGTTGAGCCAGGTGTCGTTATCTAGGGTTGCGCGGAGAGGGGGTGGTGGGTTGTTGTCGTTGTTCATTTGGAGGGTGGTGGTAGGGAGATGAGTAAGGGAAGTGTGGGTTTGGTTTTGGTGGTCGTGTCGTTCAATCCAGTCGTGTTTTACCCATGTGTCGTTTTGAATTTCGCGGAGGAGCCGGGCGTTGAGGTTTAAATTGCGGTCTTTCGGGTCTTCTTTGGTTGGGTCGCGGACTTTTAGTTCTATGGCGCGTGTTTCGAGCTTTATGTTTGGGTCAGTGGTGGTGCCGTTGAGTTTTGGCTTGGTGGATTTTTCGGCGAGGTCGGCGCGACGTTTTAGGTCGTCTGCTGCGTCGATGTGGTGGAGTTGGGGACGCATTTGGATGAGGGCGTCGAGGTGAGTGAGATGGATTTGTTGGGTTGTGGGGGTGGTGTGCATTGTTGCGAGCATGTATACTGGATCTTGGTCGGTTGGGTTGCTTATCTTGCCGCCTAGAACTTGGGTTTGGAGGTCTGAGATTGGTGCATCGTGGGCGGGGATAGAGGAGAGGGTGGTGGGTTGGTTGATGGATGATTGGTTTTGAGCGAATCCTCCGGACATGCCGTGGCTTATGTGAGGATTGGCAGATCGCGCATCATGTACAGATCTGCCGAATTGGGAGCCCTTTTCGTGGTTGTAATTTTCTGATGTCAGAAGGGGGATATCGACTTCTATAAGGCCAGTTGTTGGCTTAATGCGTAATGAGGTGGGTTTCTGAGAACGTCTTGATGAGTAAGGTTTTGAGGATGGTCTGTGAGATGGATATTGGAGAATGTAGATGTTTGAAGATGGCTTTGTGAGATCAGTGCTTTGCTGTGGTGAAATATAGACATCGTATGAGGCTATGACTGGGTCGTCGTCTTCGAGAGGCATCTTGAGCTGATGCGATTACCAGTGATGCCGAGACTTTGGTATACTTCGCGACCAATTCTAAAGATACTGCTGACTTTGTCTGACGAGTGTTCAGTCTGCGCGAAGCCTTTGAGGTCTTGTCGTGTCACTTCCATAAATTTCATACCTTTGTGGTCTTTTACAAACGAGGTTTTTGCCAAACAGCGCAAACATGGGATTTAGAGTTGACGCTACTTTTGCTACTTATTGATCCCTGCGTGGATCCAAAAATGGAAATGCCGCGGCAAGTCAGTAACACGACAAGTCGAAGTCCTTTTGTGTAGGACTTTCCGATGTTGGCTACATGCTACTCGGCCTATTCACACCATGACTCTTCAGCAATGGATCGACATTACCTTACTTGGGCTCCTTTGAGAGCTCTCATTCAACGGTAAATATGGCAATGGACCTGGCCGGCCCTGAGCCGGAGCTCGTAGCCACGAAAGAGGATAAGCCAATCGACCAGTATTTTGAAGGTTTCACCAGATTGGGAGATCAGATCTTCTTCTACAAACCTTCAAGAACAGGGGATGGAGCGGAAACAACCCTCCAAACCTCTCCTGATTTGATCGTTTTCTGTAGTTGGCTCTATGCGCTCCCGAAGCATATCTCGAAGTACATTACAGCATACCAGAAGATTTACCCCAGCACATCCATTCTACTTCTCAAACAAGACGGACCAGATCTTCTATGGCGTCCTACTGCCCGGCAGATGGAGAACCTGGGGCCTGCGGTCTCCATTGTCAAAGGGCCCGAGAGCGGCATGAAAACCAAGCCAAAGATACTGATGCATGTCTTTTCCAATGGAGGATCATTTACAGCCTGTCAGCTTGCCGATGCATACACTCTACAGTCAGAGCCAGGGCATGCGGTTCTGCCCATCTCAGCTCTGGTAATAGACAGTGCACCAAGTATACCCACCATCAGTACAGGATACGTCGCCATGACCCACGGTCTGCCAAAGTCTTTGCCTGCCCCTCTTCGCGCACTTGGTGGTGTGATCCTATACTCCTTCATCGGTGTCGCTAGTGTTGTCGGATCATTACTGGGTTCTGAGGATGTCATCTCCAGTATGAGACGCAAGCTAAATGATAGCAAGGGTCCTTTCATGCAGAATGGTGTGAACAGGATGTACATCTATTCAGAGACCGATCAGCTTGTGCCGTGGCAGCATGTCGAGGCACATGCAAAGGAGGCAAGGCTGGTCGTCGAAGAGTTGGGCATCGATCCTATTGTTGGGGTTAGGATGGAGAAATTTGTCGGTAGTAAGCATGTTGGACATGTCGTTGTTGACTCTGAGAGATACTGGGGCTTGGTCAGATCTTTCTGGGAGGATTGCAATGCTGACTCACAGTGAAACACCGCGCTTTGTCATCGAGCAGGGGTTGTCGAATTCACGTCGTTACAGGAAGTCGTCGAACGGTAAAACGGCGTAGTTCAAGTTCTACGGTGGCCTACGAAGCATTAAAAGGAGTGAAAGGTGTAGATGCTATAGATACTATAGAAGCAATTCCGGAATGCCATATATTTGATTGCTAGTTGTTCTACTACTGTAACGTAAAATCGTTGCCTGCAAGATCGCGTTTCATAAATTCGTCGTGGTTTCATCTGTCGTCATATCGTAACTGAAAAGCCAATCCTCACGGTCAGTCAGGTCTCTCACTACTTCAGCTCGGCAGAACTCTTTCCTAACTGATGCTATCAAAACTCGTAACGTGGTGGTGAACTCCTCCTTCTCCGATCAGACCTTCTCTCATATGATATCTCTCTTCTTGCTCGATCTCTCGGTTTGGAGTAATCCTTCCCGTAAGCCAAATCATCTTCGTCTGCTTCACTCCACTCCAATCCTGTATTGATATCGCCTGGCAGCTGCCTGTTGTAATCTTTATCACCAAAATAAACATCTCTTGAAGTTCCACTGCTGGCGTCAGCTACGCCTGTGTTCCGTGACATCGGGTGATCAGGTGGATACAAGTTGTGGTAGACTTTACCAGTCTTTGCGTCAACGTATTGCAGAGAACTTTGAGCAGGTGGTTTAGCCGCTTGTTGCGTGGTAGACGGGGCAATGTTCAGTCGTATGTCTGGTTGGTTCTGGGGCGCTGGAAAGATATTGGGACGTTGCAAATTTGGTCCTGGCCTTTGAGGTAGTTGTTGAGGATTGAACGTGCCTGGTCTCTGCAGCGCTCCAGGTACAGGCAGTGACTGTTGGTTGTAGCCAGGTGGCGGCAGCTGAGAAACCTGCAGCGGTGGGTAAAAGGCATTCGGCCCCTGCAGCGCTCCAGTGCTAGGAGGAAGAGAAGGATTGTAATTATTGAATTGCTGTGGTGGTTGTGGCATTGGCTGCCATTGCGGTCCAGGCCTCGAGCTCGGAGGTAGCTGAGAATACTGCGGTGGCCCGTATGAGGTTGGTTGCTGCCATTGATCCAATCTTGGATCTGGTCTCGGTGGTGCGCTCAGTGGACGGGGAGGACTTTGCACCGGCGGCCGGAGGGAATTCGAGTCGTGGTTGTGATGTGGAGGGCGCGAATGAGGCCGATCGTCATCGTGGTGCTGGTCATGTTTGTGCCGGCGGCGCGTTCTTTCCTCGACCTTATCTTTGTTGAACTCATTGAGCAAGTATCCCGCTGCCACGATTTCCAGTCCTCCGAATATCACCATTTTCGATTGACGGGTTCGAAGGACAGGTAGTAGGTTGCACGACTTGGCTTGGAGTTGGATGCTCTTTAGTGGGGAAGAGGAAATGATCGGCTCGGTTAGCTCGCGGTTCTGGGTCAGGTTCGGTGTGCATATGATACGACAAAACTACAACATTACTGTCAACATGAAATGAAATGCTATCTCTAGCAAGTGAGTAGCGCAAGAGAGATAACATACGAAACTCGTGGCCTTTCAGCTGGTGTAGGAAACTCATGCAATGCTACCTTGGCTACCTCAGCCCTAGCTGAATAGGTTCTGAAACAAGCTTCGACAAGCTTTCCAAGCCTTTTACGCTCACCAATCCTCGAGCACGTGAACAGGAGTACATGGCAGCCACGTGAAAAGTCTTTAGTACTCTTGAAGCGTGGAATAGACTGATGGTTCCTTCGCCCACAATGCGTGTTCGATCACCTTTCAACCATGCAATCGAACAGTCTCAACTCGTTATTTCGTACTACTTGAGTGACTCAATGCTATCGAGACCTTGTTTTCGTGGTATACGAGTTACTTTACTTCATCTCAACTGCGAACACGAACCAAATGGAAGCTTAGCTTAGTAATCAGCTCGGAACCATAGACTTCGAGGACCAGACCTTGACCCCAACAAAAACTGACGACTGTCAATTCTCTGTGAGCATGCACCACCGCTCGACTGCACGGTGTTGAGGAGGCCAAATTATGCCTTTTGCCAAGGCATGCAAATTGCCGGCTTCAGATCATGGTTTGCCAAGACGCCGATTAAAAATCATGAATATCCATATCTCGTCATAGATCATTTTTTCTCTTCCAGCCCCCGACGACATCCTACTGGCTGAGAACTAACGATCCTACCGAAACGCTTGCTCCCGAGTCGTCCGGGTATCTAGAGATCGCTGACGCACTGTCAATCTGCGTTCGATCGACGCGATAGTATCTCCCATGATGGAGATGTGAATGTCCACCTCCCAGCGTCCGGCATCATCTTCGCCGAGACCGACTGGAGTTGGTGTCATTTGTAAGCTTTGACTCGAAAGATTCACTTTGACTTGTCCAGTAAATGACGTTGTTGATGGCTTTTCGCGAAAGCAAAAATGCACGCGCCCCTTGCGTTCAGTTCAATGCAAATATGTTTCAATGTCAAAAAGGTTGTGATCCCTCGGGACTTAGTTATCTCGAAAGAACAGCTTCGTCTCGCCTACCTTTCAGCAACCATTGGTCGATAGAATGAAGGACCTCATTCGCGACTCGACATTCGGTCAACTCGTCCGGCTCGTTACACGTAACAAGGTCTTCCTGTATCCAGAAGAGAAAGACTCCGAAGTATGGAAGAAATATGTCAACAAAGAGAAGTCTGCCAATATGGCAACTTACGGACAGACCTCGATACCCGAAGATGAAGACGAGAAAGACAACAATGAACAGCCAGCTCGGAATAACTCACCGAGCAGGTCACAGAGTTCATCTTCAACAGCTATTGATGAATCCAGCAATGTCAACGAGGTCTCAGGCAAACCAATCGACCAGGAGAAAGGCAAAGACTCACACGTTGTCGACTGGTATGGTGCGGACGATCCAGAAGTACGTGCTACTCTGCTACGATAAAAAGCTGGTACTAATTTGAAACAGAACCCTCGAAATTGGAGCCGGCCAAAACGATTCTGGGTTACCTTCGAAATCTGTTTCCTGACTTTCTCAGTGTATATCGGTTCCGCCATTTACAGTGCTGGTATCACGGATATCGTAAAGGTTTTTGGCGTCAGCCAAGTTAAAGCGACACTTGGCCTTACTCTCTTTGTCCTTGGTTACGCGCTTGGCCCTATGGTTTGGGCTCCTATGAGTGAGATTCCTCAGATCGGTCGAAACCCTGTATACATCGGCACGCTAGCAGTGTTTGTCCTGTTCCAGGTACCGACAGCGCTAGCAACCAACTTTGGCATGCTTCTTGCTTTTCGATTCCTTACTGGCTTCATTGGATCGCCTTCACTCGCAACCGGTGGAGCTTCAATTGGTGACATGTACTCACCCGCAAAGAGAACTTATGGTTTGGCAGTGTGGGGCATAGGTGCTGTGTCTGGACCTACGCTAGGACCTCTTGTCGGAGGTTTTGCGGCTCAAGCTAAAGGCTGGCAGTGGCCAATATGGGAACTAATGTGGTTGTCCGGCTTCGCTCTGGCCCTGCTTGTCTTCTTTCTTCCCGAGACATCATCAGCCAATATTCTCTACCGACGCGCTCGCCGCCTTCGTAAGCTCACCGGTAACGACAAACTCATTTGTGAACCGGAACTCGCTGGCCAAGACATGACAGGGAAAGATATTGTCATGATGTCTCTTGTACGACCATTCACACTGTCAGTCCTGGAGCCAATCTGTCTCTGTCTGAACATGTACATTGCTCTTATCTACGGACTTCTCTACATCTGGTTCGAATCATTCCCGATCGTTTTTATCGAGATTTATGGCTTCACGCTTGGTACTGAAGGTCTCGCTTTCCTCGGTATCCTAATTGGCGTCTTCATCACCCTCCCACCATTTGTGTGGTATCAGCACAAATATATTGAACCAAAGTTCAACGAGAAAGGCGAACTCACTCCAGAATGGCGACTCCCTCCCTCCTTCGTTGGTGCCTTCGCCATACCGATCTGTCTGTTCTGGTTCGGTTGGTCATCACGACCAGATATTCATTGGATCATGCCCATCATTGGCAGTGCCTTTTTCGCCGTTGGCTCATTCCTACTTTTCAACTCTGTGTTGAATTATCTTTCTGATGCTTATCCGGATTATGCTGCTAGCGTCCTTGCTGGTAACGACTTCTTCCGTTCGACTTTCGGTGCAGGATTTCCCTTGTTTGCCACGGCAATGTACAAGAAGCTTGGTGTGGCTTGGGCATCCTCGACTTTGGCGTTCATCTCGATTGCTTTCATCCCGATACCTTTTGTGCTTTTTAAGTATGGAAAGGCTATCCGAAAGAAGTCGAAGAGGGCTCAGCAGGACTTCTAAGCGGAGATTATAACACATTTGTGGTCGTCATCAGGATTGATCACGGTACCTGGAGTAACTGGTGGAAAAACTCGATGCATTTACTGATACCCATGAGCCTTGTGCTGGCACAACGAGTGTAACGATGTCGCCCTAGTGTACGTTATCTATAGAGAATAGAATTTAATATTATATTACCACAAATGTTCTTACCACCGCTCTCTGATTGAATTCTAGCTTCATGTCATTCCCTACGCGATCTGCTCGACAACGCATTGGCATTTTTCGATTAATGATATCCCGTTAACCAGAACCTGCCAAACTACGGTTCTAGTCACTGAAGTCCTTGCGGTGTAAACGTTTTGATCTCAACCGTAAGTCTCTTTGTGCTTACGTCCTGAAACTGCTGCCAGGATACATCAAGTCTTTGTATGCGGGATGTAGCAAACTTCCTTTTATTGAACTCCTGGAGGCCTCCAGAAGACCTGCAATCCCATACAATCTAAATCATGCTACGCCCTAAGAATTCTAGTAAGAGAGCTTGCTTCTATTTACTACATGCAATTGCTTAACCAAAACAAAGAGTGACAATAACACGTTAAGTTTGTCAGACAAACATTTCAAGTGAAGTGTTCATCAATCGACCAGCCTTGCAACATGTGCAGTCATTCGACCTCTTGCACTCCTTATGTTGATTTCCCAATCTTCTCACAACTACCATCACACACTATCCACTACCTATATCCTAGAACTTTTGACACTCAACTTGCCATGGCGCACTCGCCTGATGGAGGTGGCTTGTTCCTCTCTTCATCACCTTTGCAGCAACCTGGTGGTCCGGCAGATGAAGTTGATGCGATCTTTGAGAGAGCGCGAGAAGTCAATACAATTGATCCTGACATTGAAGTCATTATTTCAGAGCACCGTGGCGCATTCACGTCAACCTTTTCTCGCCGGATCGCATTGATCCAGTCGCGCTCGCAAGCCTGGAAGGATAACCATGTCACGGTCTTTGATAAAGTCCTTTTGTTGTTGACACGAAATGGAAATGAATTGGACACACCTGCTGCAATTGCCTATTTTTGCAAAGAGTTCTTGGCCACCCCCGAAAGTACCAGCCTGGACGAGAAAAGAGTAGCATTGGTCAATGCAGTTGTGTTGAGTACTGCTGGACCTATCCAAGGTGAGATGCCTCTCTGCCCCTGATGAGCGTCAGTGAAACTAAAGCGAATTAGCAATGTCTCCTCCTGAAACTAAACGAGGCTCATTCTCGCGATCAGCCGGGCCGAGCAAGTCACCTGAACCAGCTCAACAAGCCGTACTCAATATGTTCGTGACAAGAAACGGGGATGCAGATATCACATTAGCCAGACTTGCAGCACAGCTGGAGCCCATCACGAGTCGTCTTTGGAATGTGTACGCAAACTCCAAGAAGGAATTCGCGGCTGTCAACAACCCACACAGTTTAGAGAAACAGGACGCCGCTAAGTTCTTGCGAGACACTGCCGAAAACCTCTTGCACCGATTGCGCGATATATCGGCCGATGAGCGCCTTGTCAAAGAAGTTCTGGAGACGTTTCGGATAGCCAATATTACAGCAACCACGCTCCACGGTGGCAGGAAACGTAAATTTGATGGAGGCACTGACCTGTCAGCTCGAGACTCAACTCCAGCAAGAAATGTTGCACGGGATGCGAAAGTGAATTCTGCTCGAGAAGGCCCCCGGCAAGGCAAGAGGCCGAAGCAAACTACTGGAAAGGAATTCTTCCCTGGTCACACTTCCGCAATCAAACACCACCGACGAAATGCTGTTGATCTTGACAGAGAGGACCTGTACTATGCTTCTCCAGAAGAGCTTCCTGAGAGTCGCCGATCTTTCAAAAAGAAGAAGAACAAGGGTCGTGGTCATAGTGGTATACCATACGGCTATAGTCGACCTGTAGATTCATGGTATCCGGAATAACCAAGATATCGCAAGTCGTGATCCCCATGGACACCATCATGTAGCATAGATTGAGGTATGTTGGAAAGATCTGGGACACGACCTTTGACAGACTGTGCAAGAACGCTGTTGGCACGGCAAGAATTGTTCAGTCACTTGGGATTGAGAGCAGACAGGGTGAAGCACGCTTGCCAGTCGTACCAGAACCGACCCAGCAAGCACAGGGTGGATCTGACCTGCCTGAGATAGCATCATGTAGTCACAAGAAGCGTCGCAAAGTAACTCCGAGACGCAGCTAATAGTCCTCCCCGACTGTAGATGTTTTACTGATTGATTGAGCTTGGGCAAATGCTGTACGAACAAAGTCAATACATGACAACCAACATCACTCTGGCCCCTTGGCACGCTTAAAAGCTTTGGCGGCAGCTTGTGTAACTTTCCTCCAACGATGCGGCTTACGGTCAGCAGCTAATCCCAAGCCGCAGCGGACGGCAGAGTTGATATAAATGTAGTTTCGACCAAATATCGTCTCTATGTGAAGGATTTACAAGACCTGCGCTGGTCGCAGACAGATACAAATCTTGTTGGAGCTTCGGTGTTCAGATCTCGAGCGTTGCGACGGAATGCGCTCATTCCACAGCAAACGATATGTCCACCGATCACAACGATCGAGCCTCTTCCGAGCTGAGAACACCAACATATGGCTATGGCGTAGAGATCGTGGCGGGGGACGACATTAAAGCGTTTCGACGACA
>Ga0181469_100510_pt2 | contig 13534 bp, 15 predicted proteins | sample InSIn2SAF170_2_FD_119081 | JGI IMG/M metagenome (GOLD analysis project Ga0181469, IMG submission 119081) | Clean room microbial communities from NASA Spacecraft Assembly Facility at Jet Propulsion Laboratory, Pasadena, California, USA -... ... | reverse complement strand
GTTGGGGAGATCTTGACCTTGATCGTGACCGATGTTTCGGCCCAGAATTATGCCAGCTACGTGCCTTGTGCAAACTCTTTGAGTGTTCTCGTTCTCGATACGGTGAACGCGAGCGCTGCCGTGAATTTTGCGAAGGCGAGTATCTACGATTTCGTGGTGAAGATTGTCGATTCCGTATCCTGCCTGGCGATGGAGAGCGAGAGTGGGAAGGGCTGCTGTCGTGTCTGTGTCGACGGCTCGAACGATCGTTCCGATCTCGAGTGTCACCGGACAAACTGCGATGACGGCTTTTCCGATCGCTATCTCTATCACGGTGATGGGAAGAGTGGTGGTGATGTTTGCGCCGCTTGCGCTCGCGCTCTGGTTCCTCGTCACGCCCTGCTGCTTTGAGTAGCAGCTCTTCTAGCTTCGCCTCTTAACCGGGTCGTTCATCATGGCCTCGTAGGCAGCTTGTTCCTGCTTCTTTATTGCTAACAACGGATCGTCTCTGATCTTGGCAGCCGTATCTCGAACAGTATTTGCGTTTTGAACAGCCATGAACGAGTCCTGCCCAGCATTTTTCTGCAGAGATTCTTTTTCTTTGCCTTGCAAAAGTGTATCGACCCTTCTCTTTCCAAGTAAGAACGCCTCGGTCTCTTCAGAAGTCCCTGTTTGGCCAGTCGCAGGGCCAGAGTACATCCAATCCACCCGAGATTGTCGCTTTCGTCCTCCTGCGGCTTCCTGCAGTTCTTGTAGCTCTTGAATTTGTCGTTCTTCTTCTCTCTCCTTCCGGATTTGATCAATTTTTTTGCGCTCATCCAGGGCTTTCTTCTCTTCCTCCCACACCTTTTTCTGGTTGGTCATCAATGATGGATGCCATGACTTCTTGAGATTCAAATCGCCTCCCATATTGAATAGGGTGTCTCGATATCAACAGCCTTGTAAGACTCTCCAAACAAGGTTGTAGGTTGGTCTGCGCATGCACTCGGTCCTTGTTAGCACACGAAGCGCACGGCAGATAAAACGTTCAAGTGCTCAGGCAGACTTTGGAGCAGCCCAGTCTTGATTACTAAGCTCAATAGTGTCAGGCTGTGGCGGACTTGTGGCCAGTATTGTTATCGATAACACTAGCGTACTGCTCCACACGCGTCTGATTGCCTACATATAACCTACCTAGGCATGAATCAGTCGTGCAGGGTGATTAGATCCACGACCACATATCGACCTTATTCAAGCTCTTCTATTTTCTGTGGTACAGACGCCGCAGTGAATGTAGTCTGGCTTCTCAACCTGGCCTGAGTTAGACCAAGCAAGAGACAGAAGATCACAGGACGTGGTGCAAAATGTCTGACGATGATGATTTTATGGCCGACTCCGATCAGGAGCAGTATGACAGTGCACGTCGTGGGGAAGATATAGGCTGACGAGACAACAGATACGACTTTGAATACGAAGACGACGACGAACCTGAAGATGGCGATGTCGACATTGAGAACAAATACTACAATGCGAAGCAGATGAAGGCAGACAACCCTCAAGAAGCCATAGACGAATTTTTAGGAGTGCCGAAGCTAGAAGAGCAAAAAGGCGACTGGGGCTTCAAAGGTCTTAAACAGGCTATCAAGCTTGAGTTTGCCCTCGGTCGATATGATGATGCGATAGTACATTACAAAGAGCTTCTGACTTACGTCAAATCAGCCGTTACCCGAAGTTATTCAGAGAAATCGATCAACAATATGTTGGACTATATTGAGAAGACAGCAGATGACTCGACGGCATACAAATGCATGGAAGAATTCTATTCCCTGACTCTCGAAACTTTTCAAGCCACCAACAACGAGAGACTTGCGTTGAAGACCAATGTCAAGCTCGCCAAGCTATACCTGGATAAGAAGGACTATTCAGCCCTCTCAAGCAAGGTGAAAGAGATTCATAAAGCATGTCAACGTGAAGACGGAAGTGCAGATCCTGGTAAAGGCACTTATTCATTAGAGGCTTATGCACTGGAAATACAAATGTATGCTGAAATGAAAAACAACAAGAGGCTAAAGGCTTTGTATCAGAAGGCTTTGACCGTTCGATCGGCTGTGCCACACCCGAAAGTTCAAGGCATTATTCGGGAGTGCGGAGGTAAGATGCACATGAGTGAAGAAAATTGGAAAGAAGCGCAGAGTGCATTCTTCGAGTCGTTCAAGAACTACGACGAAGCAGGATCTATGCAGAGGATCCAAGTCCTCAAGTATCTCGTGCTCACGACTATGTTGATGGGGTCGACAATAAATCCATTTGACTCTCAAGAAACAAAACCTTACAGAAACGATCCAAGAATCTCGGCCATGACAGAACTTGTTGATTCTTACCAACGAGATGACGTGCACCGGTATGAGCTGATTCTCAAAGACAATCCAGATTTACTCGAAGACAAATTCATAGCTGAAAATATCGATGAAGTCAGCAGAACAATGAGGACAAAAGCGGTACTGAAGTTGGTGGCTCCATATTCCAGGTTCACTCTAGCATTCATCGCCAAACACATCAACATCCCAGTTAGTGAGGTGCAAGATATCCTTGGGGTTCTTATTATCGAGAAGAAGCTCAAGGCTCAGATTAATCAGGAAAACGGCACGGTGATTGTGGAAAGAGAGGAAGATGGAGAACACGTCCGACGGTTACATGACTGGACTGAAGCTATCTCGGACTTATGCTCGACCGTCCTGCATGAAAACGATGCTTTCAGACTCGAAGAAAGTCAAGCAGCTGGTGGTGCTTTTGTGATGCCTGGTGGCAGTTTCGATGGTCCTATGACGGTTGCACCGCAGATACGTGGTGGAGGAGGTCGAGGTCGAGCTTCAAAAGGAGGAAAATCAGGAAAGATGAGCGCGTGGACTTGAGAGCATCACGCCATACATGCAATGCTCTTGGCAATGAGCTTGGAAAGAGTCCGCCAAAAACTTCATCTCAAGATATTCAGAACCATTTCTAAGACTAAGAATGCTGCTGCTATAGCAAGCTCGGTGACTTGCAAGTCGACAATGCTTATCGAGTCAAAAGGATAATCCACCAGCCAAGCGACACCCACTTCTGGAATGACCTGGCCAATACGAGGGAGTTGGGCTTTTTAGCTGTCGAATAGCACGTTTCCGGCAACATGCGAGTATGCACACCAAAGGTTTAAGATCTACCAGAAACGAGGTCGTGTCCCGACTTAGTTGGGTATTTCGAAGAAGACTGAAGGTCATGGACATGTTACTAGAAGAAAACAGTGCTCATCTACCAAGCACCTGAGCAAGCAATAACGAGACGGCAAACGGGCGAGGCGAAATATGAGCTCACTTTTAAATCGAACTGATCGCATGGAGGATTGATAGGCAAGGTAGCACAGTGCTTGATACATCCAGAGAACGAGTGGTACTCCAAAGAGCTGCTCAGCCATTCGGGGCTTTCAAGAATCATTCAGCAATACTGTGTTCTTGATTGGCTAATGGCTCCTCAGCTATGAGGCAAGCATCACATGTGCGCCCCGGTATGAGCTTCCGTGGGGAGGGTAAGCGACCAATGAGAAACAGATATTGTTCACCACAATGCATGGATAGTTGTGCCATGTCATCAAACCCTTGCGGTTGATTTTTCGGACGATGCTTGTCGTTCACCGCACATGCCTACAGATTTGTCCGAATGCAAGTACCATCGGTACCGACGGAACGGCAACCCACAAGGAGAGCTGCTCCACCTACCTATTATTCCCCATGAACAAGCAGGGGACACTAGCGAATGCAAGTTCAAGGCCAAGCAATGCGCAGCAAAGAAAATCGGAAGAGCCACCACGGCCGGCAGACACACAGCAATGCAGCTGTCCTTGACTTTCTGGGTGCTGGCTAGATGCCAGGGAAGATATTATCATGGTCAATATAATGTTGAGCCCTTCTTCCTATTTTCGTGAGGCACAACTGCAACTCCGGACCTGTACGACAGTGTGGTTCGTGCACGATGTTTGATATACCATCTGTTTCGTGTTTTCCAAGCCAGTGTGGTTCGTAAAGCTGCCACCACGAAGTACAAGCCATAATTGAATAGCAGGGATACCTGGTGGTGAATCAGGATCCGCGACAGGTCTCTACCTTGTACGTCACTACTGTAGGTTGTCTCGGAGCGAGCCGTGAATGTAGAGACTGGTGTGTACTTGTGCAGCAAAGTCCGGGCGGTGTTACTTGAATTGGTCCAATAATATTCCCGACACGAGATTTCGTCAACCGCAGTAGAAATGCGATGGAAAGCGTTCCGAACTTGAGCGAGAAGAGCCTCTGTGACCGACAATGCCCAAGCATACTTTATGTGAGCAGCTCGTGGACCGCTATTTCAGAAGCACAAAACAGGTACTGCACGAGTCTAGAGGGTGTGTTGTTCAGTTGTCCAGATGCTTTTTGGCATCGCACTTCCCGCGAGCAAACAATGGATCGGCCGATTTTGATGTTCACCGCTGATTGGTACAGTTGGGTAGTCTGCATATTGACAGCATCCGCGAGAGGAGACGATGGGTTTTTCGAGTCTTTGCTGTGCATTCAATGGCTTCAAAATGTTCCTTATTATCAGCCTATTGCCGCTTCCGTTACATTCCCCAACCAATAAACAATCTCCAAGGTATTGAAGTCGCTGATTTTCCCAGCATTTGTTGTCATCGCTGCGGGAAAGCTTCGTCTATTCGTCATCTTGCTTCCTATGTACTGCACGAGTAGTGATTTTCCTTCAACAAGGTTCCTCATCGCTCGCTACCGGCTAAAGTGAAGCGTATCGCACTCTAAATATCTAGCAGCGACTTCTGTTTAGAGCTCTTGTAACTGTACTCAGCCGTCTCGAATGAAGCTTCTTCCATCTTGACTATTGCTGTTTGCTTCTCTCGCCTAGTCTGGGTCTATTGCATCGCTTGCACTTCTATAACCATTGTAAAGGCAATTGTCAGGCAACACAACTCTACATGTTTGCATATTGTCTGCCTCGCGACTTCCATCCAATATGAGCTCGCGCATGCAGTAGGCGTCTATGCTTGCCCTCACAAAGAGAAAGCCCTAGCAAACACTGTCGGTGTGTCGTGGCTTCTTTGACTGATCACATTGAATAAAAGTCGCCGTTACACCTTCCAAAAATCATTATCAGATGATTTACGGGACAAACCATCCTCACCCTCTCCATTCTCCTCAACCTCCAACCCACAACTACCAACACCTTTATTACTCAACCGACAACTGGCGTCACAACACATTCCAACCATTGCCGCCCACTGCTCCTGCCATATCGGCCTATTACCATAATAGCCATCGTCCTCGATATCCAAATAATCGAAAAAGTCACGCCACCATGGCACAGATGAACCCTGCCGAGCTGGAAGAATTCCAAAGCTTGTCTGACCGGTATCAAGCTGACCTGCCTGGGCCATTGATCAGCGACAAATTTCCCATGGATGTGCTCGTTAGCGAATACGCACAAGCAGATCCAACCTATGTCGTCAAAACCACCGGCTTAGCTGCTACTCATGGTGCTTACCGTGCGGTCAAAGGTGATGGTCAGTGTGGTTGGCGCGCCACCGTCTACAGCTACTTCGAGAAGATCTTGGCTTCTGCTGACGTTGGTCTCGTACAGCAAGAAAAGATTCGAATACAGACCTTCGAGGATACCATGAAGATGGTCGGCATCGATTACGACATCATTATTGATATGTTTGATTACACCTGGGAGCTTTTCGACAAGATCATGCATGCCGTCGAAGTCCGGAATTTGAACGAGCAAGTTGTACTAGATGACATGAATGACGAGATCAAATCCAACTCTATTGTGTATCACTTCAAGATGATGACCAGCGCATATATGCAGCTTCGAGCAGATCAGTACGAGCCTTTTCTAGAGATGCCCATCTCCGAGTATCGTGTGGCAAGAATCGATCCCAGCAACCAGGAAATCGATCAGATAGGGCTGCAAGCTCTCACAGATGCTATAATATCGCCCGCAGGTTTTGCCCTGGAAGTACTGTACCTGGATAGAAGTTATGGGGAGGAAGTTACGCCACATCCATTTTCCGAGAATATGCAGAACGCACCAACAATCCGATTGTTGTACCGTCCAGGCCACTATGATATCATCTACAAAACTACACAGCCACTACAAGTATTTCTGCAAAATCGAGATATGGGCACGCAGCATATGGAAGATACGCCTAGCGACATTTCAACCAATGATGTTTTCTCTGCTATATACGGAGCTGGAGCTGTGCCTTTCCAACAATCACAAAACTCCTATACTAATGTCGGCTACGACATGACTTCGCGTTATCCGCAATCTCAATACAATTACTATTACCAACCTCATCCAATCCCATACACCGAGATGCCAATACAAATGCCTTCGCAGACAATTCCACAACAACATTCCGCACCACCACCGCCTTCAGTGATACACCAGCCTCTACCAGTTCGGAGCCTGCAACAGTATCCACCACCTCGACAGGCCTCGATCGCTCGCTCTTCAGCACACACGATACCGATTGCAGCTTCTCCATCCACTTCATCGAGTGGTGAACCTCAAATTCGCTTCACAAGAAATATGTACGACATGCGGCGGCACGAAAGTGTACCACTTGAACAAAGTTTAGGGAGGTAAGTAATATCTAACTTGAAATCAGAAGTGTACACTGGAACTAACTTATCATCCCAGCTCCGCAACCACAAGTACGGCGCATTTTCGAAATCAGGATTTTACTCCACATATGTGGAATCCTGAAGACGATTATAGCACGCGACAATGACAACTCCGACCGTCTCAGAAGAGAATTGGAATCACTCGTGTCCGACGTTTCGGCCAGGCATGACCAAGGAGTGGAAGGGCGTTATTTCGATACAGGAGCGGAGCGGAGCGGTCCGGAATAACTTGGTTTCTTCAATTATTGAATAAATCGACTTCACGACACGACTTAAACCAGCCTGCTTTAAGTGAATCACACGTCATGCACTACAGTAGGTCTGTATACCTTCGTAGCTAGAGAACACCGTATGCTTCTGTCACAATCCGTTCTCTTCTTTACCGCCGAGGAAGCTACAGTAGCCTACACTACTATCATTTTCACCATCAAACACTATCACTAGTGAAGAGCTCTACTAACACCCTCGAAGTCCGGTATTGATATCAATAGTTGGAGATAGCCTTAGTATATAGCAAGTCGCGTATCATGCTATAACACGACGTGCTACAGTACAATCACGACCACATCGTGGCCTACGTATGTATTTTCGAGTTTCGAGTTCATGTTTAGTACCACTTTAATTGATCCCAACTTCATTGATCTGTGTGCCGTAAGACACAGCGGCTCAATTGCAACTATCAATATAATTACAACCAGTTATAGCCATGTGGCTGGCCCATGTAGGTACTTATGGACGTGCGCCCTTACTTGAAAACATCATCCTCTCCAATCCTCTGCACACCATTCCCAGCACCGGTGTCGATACCAAGACTCCGCGCGACTTCCTGGGCGAGAGTCGTTGCTACATCCTCCATCTCTATTCCCGGTCTCGGTGTAGTACCGTCAGACAAGGATGTGTGTGCAGAGTGTTGTTCACGACTAAGCCAAGTCACGCTCTTCCCCTCGAGACCGCATGCAACGATGCGGCGGAATCCCCACGATAGATAGCCTTGTGCCTCTTGCTCCTCTACTTTATCTTGATCTAGATTTTGGTCTCGATTCAGGTGTTGAGGTGGTGCGGTGTCGTTTGCGTTCTTGGGAGTGGGCAACTGCGGAGAGGTGTATAGATGTTGAAGTGCAGGAGGGAATGGTGCATCGTACACATTTAGACCTATGCCGTGTGACGTTATGCCGCGGGAGACGTGGACGCCTATGGCGCAGATTTTGCGCGTTGTTGGAGTTAATGTGTGTTTTGGTTGGTTTGGTGCTGATTCTGATATGTCTGAATTGGCGTTTGAATTTGTCGTTCGAGTTGAGGGTAGCAGCTGTGTATCAGTGTCGGAATTGTTCGTGCTCGTAGTTGCATCAGATAATCCCGCATTGTCTTTAGCATTGTACTCGCCGATCCAAACACCTGGATCTTCGGTGGTCAGAGTGTTCGGCACGCCGTGACGTGCGCAAGTACGGATTACGGTGTGTTCGAGGAGACGAATGTAGCAGCGTGGAGTGAGGGCGTGAGTACGTAGGTCGAGGGTTAGGTAGGCTGTAAGTTGACCTGGAGCGTGGTATGTTAGGAGGCCACCGCGTGGGGAGGGGTAGAATGTTGCTGCTGCCAAATCGCCATCTTCTGAGGATTGAGTGGATTGAGGTGTAGAAGTTGGTTTATTGGTATTGGTATTGGTGGGTGAGGAGGAAGTGCCGGTAAGGAAAGAGATTTGAGAGGAGGAGAGAGGATTTGTTTTCAGGTGTCTGCGACCAACAGTGTAGGTGGGATGGGTTTGAAAAGTCAGGAGAGTTGGTGGTGGAGCGTTCGAGGGTTGAAGAGTTGAAGGATTGTTGCGGAGGAGGGTCTTGTGGATAAAGTGTTTTTCTAGAAGAGCTTCTTGAAGTTTAAGACTGTGTGTATAGGAGATCGGGTTTGGGAGGTGGAGGTGGGAGAGGCGCATCAAGCGGGTTGGAATCTTGGCTACTGGATTTTGCTGTGTGGCATATTGTGACGGTGAGCTGTGTGGAAGCGAAGGGGCTATGGTATCGACATCGGTTTGTGATGCTGCGAACAATTGAGTTGCGTTTCTGAGCTGCGCTTCGAGGCTCTAGCCGACATGCGGCTCTTGTGTAGGCGTCGATCATAACCGGACGACGCTCGGCCGTATTCGGCTGAAATAGATTGAAGCTTGGACCGCCAGTAATTGCAAATCGTCTCCAGTTATACGTTCTTGATAAGAGTCTTGCTACGTTTTTGATGGATTTATAGTGAACTGTTACTCTATACTCGACGAGAGGAATATTTAAGCCTATTATGCACTCCAGATTATTCACGAAGACGATATGCCTACAATAAAGTGATTGACCATTGTATAGTTGGAAGTGAAGCTTTTAAAGTTGTTAGATTATGTCGTTGATGAGCTACCATTGAACGTGTAAAAAGCGCTGAACATAGTCACCAAGGGAACAGTAGAACTTCTGGAGTATGCTACATTATTCACTCGAGGTCGACCAACAGATCGATACATAATCGACATTTCAAGAGATAAAGAGTGATATAATCCTGCAAGCAAGACAAACATGACTTTTGGTCCACCGGTAACATCGCCATAACTGGTTCTTCCACTCATCTACTGCCATTTAAGCCTCAAATCCGAGATCTCCATTTCATCAACCTTCATTGCGACCACGTCCATGATGCTACTGAAAGTGCCCTTGTACACCCCGTCTGCACTCTTGGAAACGTTCTCGATCAACAAACATCTCGCCATCCTTGTACTACCATCGGCTTGTGAAGTCAAATCAAGGATTGACCAAGTCTCACCTAGTGGTTCTAGCGGAACAAGCAGTCTGGTTGTGTTCTGCGTTGCGTCATTGCCTATACCTCCAACATTGACCTTGGCTGCAGGTGCACGGCCCATTTTCGAAGGCCATGTGAGTGGGTTCGCGTCAATATCGAACCACTTCACATTGTTGTCAAGACTGTAGCAGATGTTCGCTTGTGAGTACTAGTGATATCGGCAGGCATTTTCCACACAGGGAATGTTTTCTTGCCTGATACTGCAAGAGGGTTCATCACGAGCTCATCGGTGGTAGGATTGTATGTAAGGAAAGGTACCGTCCACGGCGTCACGGCTTTAACTGCAGCGGCTTGCTGGGCAACTTTGTTGACAATGAAGCCTTCGTAGAATGATGCGATCAGCTCGAAGTGTCCCAGTGATACGGCGCCCCATGTTCCTTCACTATCGGTAGAGCATTTGGCTAACTGGAGCATTTGCCATTGATACTTCTTGATCATAATGCGAAAGAATTCTTTTCGGTGAGCAGGTACCGGATCGTAGTAGCGGCTGTCGTCCATGCCATACATACCGAACTCCTCGCCCAGAGCAAGAACGCCCTGCATCGCAAAATAATTGTCTTGCGTATTCAAACTTGGAAAACGGCTTCTACGAGCAGAAGCAATAACCTGAAGTGGTGTTTCCTGTGGTGCAAACACCAATCCACAGGCCTTCAAATCAGCTAGTACGCCACTCATCTCCTTTCGAGCATCAGTACTTTTTGTGCAGATCTTCACCAGGTCAGCATCCACTTGGTTCTTAAGTCTGCTTGCAAGGACAGGATTCGCTGCCACAGCAATTGCCAAGGAGAGCTGGCTAGCAAAAAATGTTGCAATAACCGACACATGAAGGAAGTTCGCATAAGTATGGGTGTTGCCCGAGCCATCTTGATCTGCAATAAAATCCAGGTCGTACTTGTCCTCGTTGCTGTCGTAGAAGACTTGGTCTTTCATCAGGCGGACCTCCTGGAATGACCAAAGTGATCTGAAATACCCATCACTTTCTCGGACGTCAATCAACCTGCCCTTCAACGCGACAACCTTTTGCTTCAGCTCAACGAGCTTATTTGCTCTGTCTGGGTCATCCTTAGCAATCCTCGGCCCAAAAAGTGGAAGGGAGAGGGCGTAGTTGACGACTTTGAGTCGGCTCTCGCTTGGTTTGCCCGAGAACCATTCGAATATTTGATTCGGATTGAAGGCCTCGCATGATCTGTTAAGAATGTCTTTGAGCGCTGATTTGTCTGGCAGATGAGTAAAATCTTGAGCATGTAAGTAAGATGCTCCAGCTGTACCATGTTCGTATATGTACCGCTATTTGTTGACTTCGGCCTTTGCCATACCACCAAGTGGCACTGGAAGAAGTGGAGCATCCTTGCCATAACCTTGACTGTAGTCCCTTTGAGGAATACAGGCTACATCCCTCTAGACATACCTTTTTTTGAGGCTGAGGAAGATTTTCTTCACTGTGGGAATCTTGACAGCTGGACATTTCGGCACCAGCCAGTCATAGTTGTTCGGTGGTTTGCTGTCTCTAGTAGATCGACTCTTGTGGTCGTAAGAGTCGCCATATGCGAGAGGAAGCTCATTTTTGAGGCGGTCGCCAGACCAAACAACCCGCTTGCCTCGATCAGGCATGTATTCTCCCAAGCGTATGAGATAGTGGACCATCCCTGCTGGCAAAGCGTCTTGGCTGCCTCACGGTCGACGTCAGGATCGAGTTGATCTATCATGACTGTCATCCATTTAAGCTTCTTCTTGTCTGGATCTGTAGTATCCGCGGCAACATCCAGATAATCTGGTCCAAGGTCAACCAGAAACTTGAGGGTAATATCGGGAGGGAACATCAACTTCCAGTTCTTCCTGAGCCCTTGAACATAGGTGAGTTTGCTGAAATCGATCACAACCTTGTAGCGTTCAGGAATTAGAGCTATTTGAGGGTCTAGGGGTGTCTAGGGCTTGATTTGGCCCAGGTAGTAGTCCGATATAGTAGACATTTTGAGTCACTTGTGGTAATATGAAGTTGTGCTGGTTGCTGGTTTAGTTCTTGCAGTAGTCGTGGTGCTGCTGGTCTGCTTGAAGTCAAGCTGTTGTCCTGGGAGTGCTTCATATTTATATCTGATGATGGGAGGGTTCATGCTGAGATCAAAACACATCATGTCCAAGCTCGCTAAAATATCGGTAATACAAATTGGGCCTTGAACACTTCACCTAGCTTCGAAGCTACACCAAATCACAAGAACGCTTCACCAACAACGACACGAGTGGTCATCAGTGTTTCTCAAACGTAAAGCAGTCGTAAAACAATGGACACAACGCATTAGAGGAACAGCTGTCCTCCCATAGTGAGGCACTCATACCTTTGCCACATGTCCCTCACAGCATTTGGTCTAGTGGGTGATGGAAGCACATAATTCCACTTCGAACCTTAGAGGAAATGTAGCTGATGTGACAACGTTGCATGCATGGGTTTTGGAAGCATTCATGCTATGCATGGCTGAAGTTAGACGTCCGTCTTCCATTTAGACGAATAAAAGGTAAGGAGTGCTTCGCGAAGAGCCATGATTCGTGCCGTACCTAAAACCAGCAACATCGACCATGTTTCGTTGCAGAGCTGAAGACTGCATGTGACGACGTGTTAAGAAGGTTGATGCGGCCCAGGTCGATTCTAGAGTGTTGAGTAATCGTATTATACCCCGCTTTGAGGTTCGCAACGTCCCTTCCGGACACGGACCAAAGACAGCCACACCTCGAAATGTGCAGTGTACATATACCTTAGTGATTACTTCATTGTTCAGTAATCTGGAAATCTATCAGTGCGTAGGCCTAGAAAAGCTCTTGTACTAGGTGTCGCTGTATCATTGGTCCGTATATGGTGAGGTAAATGACCTATGTTACCTTGATCAGAACATTTGAACTTAGCTGCACTCTTCGAGCCAGTGGTGGGATACACTTTCGGTCTATGGGTTCGAAACCTTCGCAGTAGACTATCAGTAATCTTGTCTTTTGTGGCTCTCAGGGCCAATGTAAGCAAAGTAGTTGCAGGGCAATAGGAACCGAGGATCAATTACGTAGCAGGATGAACAAGAACATAGGAGGAGGAAGCTCGCGGGAAGTGCAGAAAGTGTAGGAAACCCAAACTTGGCTTGACGTAGAGTACCTTATAGTTATGTTTGTTTGACGCCGAGACAACCAGCGAACATGACCACCAAGACAGGCAAGAACTAGGAACGCGAAGTCCTTGAATTAGAACAGACTGCGCTGAATAAGAAGCAAGATACGCGTCTTCATGCTTTTGTTTATACAGCATCTTCGTCTACCCTACTCAACAGTGCCCTGTAAATGCTTCAGAATATGCTTTTGGGTTTAATCCGTGCTTGAACTTCGAAACACATCAGCTTCGGGAAATATCTTCCTCGCCTCGGATTTGTAGTTGTTAACCACATCTCCGCCTGCTCCCCAGTGCTCCAACAACTCCAATCCAGCAATCAAATCTGGTAGACTTGAGTTTGAGTACTTTGACGTTGTTTCCACGAGCGCCTGCTCGTTCTGCTGTCTTGATGATGGGTCTAGCATGTCCTTGACCTTCAGGTATGCTTGAGTATGCCTCAAACTTGTCTGCTGGAAACTCTCGTTTACATCCTTGGCTGGTGTCTCTAGTCGCAGCACATCCTTTCCGAGCTCTTTCACCATCGCGACAACCTTCTCATCGACGTCTTCCTGTTTCGAATCGATGACCTGTCGTAGCTGGAAACTATAGACATGCAGATCTGGCTCATTCGGTGATATAGCCTTGATCGCTAACAAGGACTTCGTGGCAAGCAAGTACTTCTTTCGCCGTTGATACAGCTCGAAGCTAACCTTTTGTGCATCAAGGAGATTCGAGCATGACTCGAGCAATGGTGTCAAGAACTTCATCGCATCTTCGAGTGGCGTCTTTGTTTCTACTAATGTCTTCCCCAATGGATCGGTATCCTCCTTTTTCACATCTTCAGCATCTGCCTTTGGCACAGGTTTCGATGCCTTCGCGAGTGCCTTTTTATCTGCTTCTGCCTTTTCTAGCTTCTCCT
>Ga0181469_100471_pt2 | contig 13545 bp, 9 predicted proteins | sample InSIn2SAF170_2_FD_119081 | JGI IMG/M metagenome (GOLD analysis project Ga0181469, IMG submission 119081) | Clean room microbial communities from NASA Spacecraft Assembly Facility at Jet Propulsion Laboratory, Pasadena, California, USA -... ... | reverse complement strand
GTGCAGGCAAGCTCGATCAGGGTTTGACATGGGTGCCATGTGCAGTGCAGTACTTGTACTTGCACGGGTAAGCTGCCCAAGTAGGTAGTTTCACATGCGCCATGATGACCAGCAGGATGCACCATTTCGACCACAGTCGGCTTACCTGTAACAATTGTTGCACAGGAAGCAAAGTATGGTGGAAATCGCTTCCGTCAGAGTGCAAGGCTACCACTATATTGAGCATATTGAGAACAAGCATGAGCAGACTGCGTTACTCGAAACTCCTCCTGCTTGTGGTCTGCTAGGAAGATCGAATCAATTTAGTTTTATGCTGAACTAACAGTCACACCTTAATCTTTGCTTGCGAAAGTTTAACCAAAGTTCGGGTGCAGACTTAAGCCTGATAGCCCAGATCTGGCGATCCCAACGGCTGACAGAGCCGAACGTGCCTAATCCATTACGGGTCTAATGTACTGCAGCCTCATGCACGATCTGGCGTCATACGTAGCAAACACCATGCTTCTTCAATCAAGAACGGCTGGCGCAGGCACGACACTACAATTGCACAACCACCGCTATCACTTATTTAATTTGATATACGGTAATTCGCACAGACACTCGGATCTATTTAGGACCATCCCCGACGGTTCTCTTCTCTTGCGGATCGACGACACCAATATCAAGACTGCTATGGTCGGTTGGTTGATATCATGAAGCACATGCCACATCGCTTGCCAACGTGGGATCATGTCTACCGCTGACAGCCACCAGCCTATCTATCCTCCTGAACGAAGACCATCCGACATCGACGCGGCGAGGGCGGAAGATGGAGGCGACACCTGCCGAATATGTCGTGGCGAGGGTACTGCTGAGCAACCACTGTTCTACCCTTGCAAGTGCAGCGGAAGCATCAAATTCGTCCATCAAGAATGTTTGATGGAATGGCTGTCACATTCTCAGAAGAAACATTGCGAACTATGCAAAACACCCTTTCGCTTTACCAAGCTCTACGACCAGTCCATGCCCGAGAAGGTGCCATTACTGCTATTCTTAAGACAGGCTGGCCTTCATGCACTGAGAGCTGTAGGCAGATGGGCCCGCTACACCCTGGTCGTGTTTGTCTGGCTATGTTGGCTACCATGGACAATTCGTCAAATATGGCGCGGTCTCTTTTGGATAGCCGATGGCACTTGGCTGACTGTGCACGAAATGCAAACCGTTATCGAGAACTATGCCTCTCGGTCAGAGCACAATGCCTGCACTCACCACCAGCGCTGCCTTACAAGCCGCTGTGCTGAACGTAACATTGACTCGTTCACCACAGGCCGAGAATTTGGCATTGATAAACGTGATGGCCAGCCTTTTGAGTTTACTTGACTTCGCAACAGCCCTACGCTGGATCTTGCGTACATTACTGAACATCGTAATCACTTCGGGAGCGGTCGGTAAATGGGGTGAAGGCTTGTTCTCTACTACTCCTCTTCCGCGACCTCCGTCACTCCTCTCTGATGTCCAAGCCATCAATTCAGTGACAGATTCGCCTGTGCTGAATAATGCCATCATTGACGTTTTTGAAGGCCAACTAATTTGTCTCATCGTTGTCGCTGCCTTCATACTAGCATTCTTGATTCGGGAATGGGTTATCAACCAACAGCCCCTGCTCAATATGCCAGACGCCGAGCAACAAGATGAACCTGCACCCGTTCGTCAAGAGGCTGATGCGCCTGTCCGAAGACGCCGCCGTGGCCTTCGTCGACCACCCGACCACAATCTGCAGCTCGAGAATAGACCGCGAGCCCAGCCGCACATCAGAAGAGCTGCAACTGACAACAATATTCTAGTTCATACTCAGGATGGATCGGATGTTGCGCGACCTGCTTTTCCTCCACGTGCAGCAAGTTTAGTGCCGGCGTTGCAAGAGATGGAGGATAGTATTCGACAAATAGGGAATCCGCATGGCCTCAATGATGCACTATCAGCTACTGATCCTGCTGAACAGATTGAGTCTCCTCCTCTACAACGCGGCTTGTTTGATCAGTTCGGGCAGATACGCCGCAATATTGAAGAAGAGAATGTTGCGTTAGCGGAGGAGCAATCTCCGACCATCCTTTCGCCTGCCGGAATCACGGAACAGTCCGATTTCACCAATTTCACTTTCGGCACATCTTCGAACAATGAATCTGATAGTGGACAAGCAGTGTCTAGCGCGTTTACGTTTCGTGCCGGAAACCAATCCACAGAACCAGAGCTATTGCAAGAAGAACCCAAGCCATCTGTCGTGGTGACGGAAGACGAAGGTGACTGGACTTTTGATTCAGACCATGAGCGAATCTCAACCCCTCAAACTTCTAACACCAGCCAGCATGTGGAGGTCCTGAATAACGAAGATGTTGTTGTGATAGAAGAAGACGAATCAGGTCCTGCAGGGACCCCCGATGCTGGGGGAATCGATGCTGCCTCTGGTCTTGTCCCAGTCAACGAACACCACACCCTTTGGGCGCAATTGGTCGACTGGCTATGGCATACGGACGATTTTGTTGCTGATGACCCTCTCATACAGCACGGGACTGATGCAGAAACAGCAGTTGACTTGAACGATCATCCTCCATTTCGACCTGTGCGTGATCGTGAAGGACATGATAACGTTCGAAACGTGCCACATGCACCATTACCACCTCCACCAGCACAGGCGAACCCAGAACCCAACGTACGGGATGGTCTCAATGTGGATGATATCAATGCCATCGACGACGCAGAAGATCTTGAGGGTGTTCTAGAGCTCATAGGCATGGAGGGACCGATCGCTGGAATGATCCAAAACATCATCTTCAGCGTCTTCTTGATCTCCTTGACATTATCGGCTGGGATCTGGTGTCCTTACATTTGGGGCAAGATCGCACTTCTCTTCATCGCTCACCCTTTCATTGTCTTCATCCAAGCACCGTTGTACCTGGTTTCGAGGATTGCTGATGTCATTGTTGACATATTACTTTTCGTCGTTGGTGGTGCTGGACTTACACTGAACAATGTCGCAAAACTAATCAAACTGATCGCTTTGCCAGCATTACCCTGGATCGCTGATTTATTTGATGGCCGGATGCTGGAAGAATACTCTTACTCGTTGTCATCGAGAAGCGGTGCCCGTTTGGAGAAAGCCCTCGCGGGGACAATCTTTGGTCTTCGGCCAGATCTACCAACATTCTCAATGCAATCTCATCATGTACTTCGAGTATTGACGAGAGCAATCAGAGAAATCAGCTCGACTGTTACCTCAAATTTGTTATACCAGGGTACCAACCTTGTTCAGTCCTTGACCTGGGATGGTGGCTTCAGGTTGCCTCTAGGCATGTTTGCGAAATCAGTTCTACCAACAATGGCTTCGCGGTTCGAGGAATCACGGAAGTGGTTCGACAAGTTGCAACATGACCTTCGACCACTTTCCTTTGCGAAAATGTCCGAAGTAGACTACTCACTCATGTCATGGAGTTCTTCAGAAAAGATTGTCTGCGTTGTATTAGGTTATGTTCTCTTCTCATTGGCTGGCTATGTCTATTTGCGAACTGCACATTACTTTCTGGGTCTCAAGAAAGAGGAAAAGGTGCCAGGAGTGTTAGCCGACACGTTGCGTCAGTCTGGGGGAGTGTTGAAAGTGATCATCATTATAGGGATCGAAATGATCGTCTTCCCGTTGTACTGTGGCACGATGCTCGATATCGCTTTGCTGCCTCTATTCGAGGGTGCTACCATACAATCTCGCTTCGCATTCTTCATACATGCGCCTATCACAGCGTTGTTCATCCATTGGTTTCTCGGAACATGCTACATGTTTCATTTTGCGCTTTTCGTCTCCATGTGTCGCCGGATAATGCGGAAAGGAGTCCTCTACTTTGTCAGAGATCCGGACGATCCAACATTCCATCCTGTGCGTGATGTACTCGAACGGCCAGTCGCAACACAGCTTGGTAAGATTGCCTTTTCAGCTCTTGTATATGGCAGTCTGCTGGTTGTATGCTTCGGGGGAGTCATACAAGCCCTCAATCGCCTTGGTAATATTTTACCAATCCACTGGAGTGCTCGTGAGCCAGTGATGAAAGTTCCTGGTGATGTTGTATTTTACAATTTCATGCTACCGTTCATCCTGCGCAAGATTGATCTTTCAGACAAAGCAACAAACCTATTTGAATGGTGGTTCAGAGCTTGCGCGGCGGGTCTTCGACTCACAGATTTTCTGTTTGGGATGGATTCGGAGCAAGAGAAACAACCTGCTGTGTTTCTCTGGCGTCACTTCCTGACGAATCTAACACTACAAGATATTGCTGACGCTCCTGGAATTCCGAGCAAAGCGACCGTCAAGTACTTTGAACGTCTAGCGAAGCATCCGGAAAGATTGTTTTGGTTCGAGACTATTCAAGGCAAAGCCGATGAAATGGCTGTTCGTACTGTGTTTGGATCAGATGTCAAATTCAAGCTAATTGACATCGTAGACAAAGAAGCACAGATTCTCATCGAGTTCGACAAGCATGCTGATTTGAAACAAGTAAGGAAAGATATCGATAGAGAGGACGAGAGAGAAAACACCAAGATCAGAATCAAGCAGGTTCGAGATTTGAAGATCGATGTGCTCTTCTTACGCAACAGTCCTGTTGATCGAGCTGCTGGAATGTACGTTCGAGCGCCAGCGAAAGATAGTGTGCGAATTCCAAAAGGCACGAATGTCTTCTTACAGGTTGACGAGAACAACAAGCGAGTCGACGATCAAGATGACCCCAAGACTGGGCTCCACGGCAGCAAGGATGACCGATTCGCGAGACTTTTCGTTCCAACACATTTCAGAGCTAGGATTTCCGCTTTCATCGTTCTTGTCTGGATATTTGCTGCGTTCCTTGGACTTGTCTTTACAATTGGCCCACTACTTGTTGGTAGAGTCATCATCAAAAGTTTCACCGGCATTACCGAACCGATCAATGACCTCTACGCTTTGACAGTTGGTATGCATGTTTTCGGTGGGGTCATCTATTTCGTGTATAATATCACTACTCGATGGAAGCCCGCGTTGAATAGGACACACGATCTCTTCACCAACACTAAACAGGTCTTCTTCAACCTTGTGTCAGCAATCCAACGAGTTCTAAGCATAGCATACCTTGCGGTCGCTGTCGGAGTTATCCTCCCGATTACTCTGTCCGTCCTTACAGAACTTTACGTTCACGTCCCGGTCTACGCATATGTTCTCGGTAATCGTGATAATCCCAGCACAAAACAAACTCAACAACCAGCGCAACCTATCGCTACCAGTGTCAATACACCAACGATACACCTCCTGCAGACATGGACTCTCGGCCTGTTGTATCTACGTATCGCCATTCGCATTCTGACGAACACACCACACACGAATACTCGTGCCGCCACCGCGATCCGTGCCATTGTCCGAAATGGGTACCTTCACCCAGATGTTCGTCTAGCGAGCCGCGCTCTCGTACTGCCAGTGCTCACAGTGTGTATCTTCCTGCTTGGATTACCACTGCTCGTGGCACGCGCGATCGTTGCCATATACCCTTACCAGCTGACAAGTGAAAAGAGGGTGGTAATGTATCGATACTCATATCCCACACTCTTACTCGCTGTGGTGGTCGTATTGATCGCGTATCGTCTAAAGTCACGCATCGATTCGTGGCACGTGAAAATCAGGGATGAAGTCTATCTTATAGGCGAACGTCTTCATAATTTTCCTGGTCAAGAGAAGGACGAAAAGAAGAGCCACAAACACCGAAAGCATGGCAGTAAGTCTCTAGTCAAGCCTGTCAAATTTCGAGAAAAGGGAAAAGAAAACGAAACGAATGCTGAGGAACCAGCCGGTCTAGACCACGAGCCGACCTCATGGTCCTGGCAACCGGACGATACAGCTTGGGGTTCAGAAGACGATGAACTCAGAGAAGCATTGAGACAGTCACGTCTACCCCTCCTGATATCAGGAGGCGAGAGCGCCAACAGTCGAACCAACGATGACACCAGAGATACCATGGCTGACGAAATCGAACAGTTCAAAGCCATAACAGGCCTCGAAGGTGTTGCAAATGCAGAGGAACTAGGAGATGTCACCAGAGCTGTCGTTGAGATGCAGCGCGAGGATGATCGTCCAGTCGAAGATGGTGCCAGCGCACGTCAGTAGTGATAGTGTTCGTCACGATATTGAGTGGAATGGAGTAGATGGGGAGCTTGCAAAACGGAAGCACGATCTACTTAGCAGCATACATAGAATTAAATATAATTTGCGAACGCAACCATCGTGAATGACATTCGTTCCAATCTCAGAAGACAAGGATTAGAAACATGGGTACATGATTATGTCGCGAGCCCAGTATTTGATACTTTTATGTCATTCCATTTCTGCCCATGCACTACGGTCGTCCTGCTAGACCGTGACTACTCTAAGGTAGACCCGGCCTATGTACTCACCCGCCTTGAGTTGCTGTAGCTCTGCGAGTGTCAGCCCTCATGCTAATCATCCACCTTAACCAAACCGACTGTGCTGTAGTGCGATATACATGTACATACGTACATATCATTGTCTACTCACCTACCCACCTACGCAAGCTACTACAACATCTTGAATCAATTCGAAGAAAAAAACAGTTTCTTGAACATCAAGTGATTTCATTTCATTTGTTGTTATGTTCCTCTTCGTTTTCTCGGTTGGTCCCAGCGACAACGGACGAGTATATTGCGGTTTAAGGCCTGGAAACTATTGGCTGGCTTTGTACGTCCGTGTACTCGTACTTTAGGACAAGGAGAGGAGAATGGAGTGAGTAGCACAGTCGGCAGTGAATTGGATGCGCTGGTTTAGTGGTTTCGTTAAAAGAGCGGTATGGGATGATACGGTTGACTGTGTGATCTCTCACAGTAATCGAGGACGTAGATGTTGGTTTTCGGTAGTCAGTTCACGGATGTTTGAGAGTATGTGCAATCAATGGATAGTAGCCAGTAGGATACGTGATGAATGGAGTGAAATGGGGCTGAGCATGAACTGATGTAGTAACAGCAAATAAGTACAATATCAAAACTCAGGCGAAGTTCGAATGATTAACAAACAGCGCTATTGTTCGTCAATCAGTTCCACCTTCGTTCTTCGTCATACATCGATCATGGCTATACCCTCATCTGCTTCACCATGTTCATCTCGATAATGTGGTTCCGCCAGCAACGAAGTGACATGTGCCCGTTGACTAGGCTTCAGAAATTCCGTAAGGTTATTGATCGTTGTTTCGAATTGCCTCCTGTTATTCGGCCGTTTGACATAAAATTGCAAGTCTTTGTATGCTTGTTTCCAGCTCCTATCGTGTCTTACTTGCTTTAACACACTATATGCTTTCAGTGCAACCCAAGAGAGTGGCAGCAACAGCGGAATTGTATAGAATTCGAAGAACTCGGCGACGGTATTGTTGGGTTTCCATAGTGCGGCACTTGACAAGCCAAAGACAATTATAATGCTACCAGCGAGTGCAATTCCTGCAATTCCGGGTTGAGCGTGTGAAAGGAAGGTATGGAAACCTTTGCGGTCAGATCTGCGATCTAGGCGTTGGTAGCCGTCTTCTTTAAGCACAGTCTTGAATGCCCGAAACCATTGGAAATACCTGATGTAGGCCAAGTTCACGGCACCCCAGCAAAACAGTACACAGAGACTGCCTGCATTGTTGAACCATGACATGAGTCTTGATGCAGAAATCTTATCATGCGCAAGTTGAGTGAACGGTAGCCATGCAAAAGCCAGCGATGACACTAAGACGGCATTTAGAGGCACGCCACTCTCAGTGACATAGGCGAGCCAATTCCACCGTTGGTTGCGAGAATCTTTGGCATTCATGTAAGCCATGCCGTAGAGCACTCGCGACGAGACATAAATTGTGCTGTTGGCTGCACTCAAGGCGCAGAACATCATGATTCCGTTCATGGCTCGTGCAAGTAGCTTCTCATTCTGTTTCAGGGCGGCAATAATGAGAGCTGAAGCTGTTGACCCGCCTCCGATCAGAGAGTAGGGTGCTGTCGTCTGGTTTGCGAGAGGTGCTACATATGATTCATTTGTCCAATCCAGGGCCATGATCTGTGCAATCGAAAAGAAAAGGTAGACAACAAAGGTAACAGGAGCGACCCATTTGGAAGGCTGGCGTATGTCTTTGATGTCGAATGCTTCGAAGCTGGTGACTGCAATAGATTCCACGCCAAGAAAGCTGAAGGCTATGAATTCGATGCTTAAGCACATTGCGGAACCAGGGAGGGCGTCAGGGCCTAGCCTGCTTACAACCCCCTGACTCCAAAAGACATTTCCATGAGCTTCACCAGCTACATAGTATAGAATCAAAATGATGACGAGCAGCAGAACCAGCTTGGTCAGACCGCCAGCGGACTCGACCATGCCAAAGTACTTGACCGGAGCTATGTTGAGGAGGGTGATAACCAAAGGAGCAAGAATCCAGAAGGTAACTACCTTTCCGAATTTCCAACCACTGGTATCCGGAGCATATAGGTCAAGGTAGCCGGATGCTGTGGCCATCTGGACTGGCATGAATGATGAATAGGCAAACCAGTAAGCGAAGCCAACGAGGCGTGCCAAGCTGGGATCAACGAACTCATGCACCAGCTCAACCATGGGATTGACTGTTGGGAATAGCTGGAGCAGCTCCGAGAAGGAGTCCATGGAGAAGATTGCCAAAACGCCAACCGTCAAGAAGACGATCAATAAGCCAACCGGCCCACAAGTCTTTGCGGCGGCGCCATAGTCGTTAAAAACTCCGCTGCCTATAACAACAGTGACGGCGATGCTGAAGATTTGCCAGGAGTGCAAGATTTGTTTAAGCTTCGGAGCATCGTCTGTTGAGCGTGACATCGCTGAGACTCGAACCAGTAAGAAATTAGTAGCGACTGCTAGGGATGATACGGCTATGGTTGATGAACAGTCGCTGTTCGTAAACGCAATCCGTCCAACGCAAAAGACGAATATGGAAGGCAGGAGGTGGGATAAACCTTGATTATGATCACTGTTGAATCGATCAGGCTATGAGCCAAGTATGACATCCGCCGTTCGCACAGTCCTCGCACTCTGAGGCAAATTGCCTGATTGGCAGTCAGGCAGCCTAGTAGGCGGAGTGGTGGTTCTGGCCCTCCACACATCTCGTAGTGTGGCACGGCAATGCCTTCTGGAAAGGCAAGGCCATTTCGGCAGTCATTCAGTTTTGATCCCAAATCACTCCAACACATGGATGCGCTCGCCAAAAGTAGATGAGCATGCTGGGGTGAAGTTGCGTCTACTAGTAGCACGAATCATTTATGGTTTGCGAGATGAATAAACATAGCGAGAAGGTAATTGGAAGGTTCGAACCGGAGCACATGCCTCGGCTGCTGCCGTCGGTGTCAACCAGATTATTCAGACCCCATGATCGCCACACTGGAACACCCCAGGCGAGCCAGACGAACCGGAGTTCATTGGTCTTTTCGTGTCCGCTTCGCTTATGAAGCCTGTGCTCCCTCCATTGGTATCTGTGCCACTTCCTGGTACTTTGTTGCTTTATCGTATCGTTACTTAGGCAGCGGAACAATGTTGGAGGTCCCTCTTGCACGTTCTCAACATCACAGAGGAGCTCTGCGCGACGAGTTCGAGCGTCTCTATGCCATGATCGGTGTCTCACAAATAACTGCGCAGTATGGATCCGCCCTCGATTCGGGATGAGCATCCAGCATTCCGGCTGAAAGATGCCTTGCGAAAATGCATGTACCGATACCGTGAATCACACAAGCGTTTCACAACCGCCCTGGCAATTCAACCCGTGTGGGCAAGTGATCCGCCGAGTCTTCGCACCCAGCTGGGACTAGGAGAGGACTGGTCGGATGAAGAGCTGGGATTTGTCGATGAACACCTACAGAGGATTACCTGTATATTTGCATGGATCGCCATCAACAATTTCGACCGAAATCTGCGCCGCTTGCTGCCAGTAGGCGGTGCGGCCCGTTTGGTTTTAGGGGATGTTCATCTTCCTCTAACACAGGAACAGTGTTACCGATTTTTTGGCAGAGACACCGGTCAAGACTTCTTCGACGGTCAGTTTTCATTTGCTGCCATCAGTATCGATGAGTACAACAAAGGTATTGTGGAGCAGTGGCCTGAAGGTCGCTTTCCTTTCTTGAGTGAGCCGGTTCCCATCGCCTCCGGAGCCTATGGCGACGTGTTCGAAGTCACCATAGCGAAAGGCCAGCTCCGATCCGCCCCTGGCCAGTCCAACGATGACGACCGGAAGGTTGCGCTTAAGCGCTTTCGCAGGGGAAGGGATTGGCTGAAAGAAGTCCAAGGCTTAGATATTCTGAAGGAGAGCATCTCGAGGCACAACCGATTGACCTTGCATTTGGCTGCCATGATTCAAGGAATTGACTTCTTTCTCTTTCTCCCTCTTGCAGAGCTTGGTGACCTTGAGTTGCTACTTCAGGAAGGGATTAGCATCGGAGACGATGGGCAGGAGGTCGCTCGCTACAATTTTCATGCAGTTTTTCCAGAGCTAACGCTGAAAGATCTGATCCACGAATTCGCCACCCTTATGGGCGCCATCGATTTCTTACACAATCATGTCTCCTCTCGGCGCAATGTGCCCGTCTACTGTGCCCACTATGATCTTCGTCCGAAAAATGTACTTGTTTTCCCACCAGAACCAGATTCTCCCGTCGGCGTCTGGAAGATTAGTGATTTTGGAATCTCCTCTTTTGAACAAGGTGATGGCCGGGCACTTGCGCAGCCGGCGTGGGCGCAGTATCCAACTGTCGGCGATATTGGTGCTGGCCGCTGGCAACCTTCTGGCACAACCTCGTCACCTGTCAAACTGCTAGGCCCACATCGTGCTCCAGAACTGTCCGTCAGAGGCTACCCCTCGCATATGTCTGCTACCGATATCTGGGCTCTTGGTTGTATCCTTTGTGAAGTTCTTGCATTCGGCACCGGTGATAGCGTAGAGGGTAGTCGGCGAGGACGTCTCAGCGAGTTCAGGTACGAGCGTAAGAACGACCAAGGGGTGAGCAATCTGGAAGATGACTCTTTCTATGCAAGCTCATACCAAGTTCTTGCGGCAAATTCCCTTGCAGTACAAGCAGCAGGACAGTCGACGTTTCAGCTGCGGCCCAAGGTTGTGAAATGGCTTGAGAACATCTCTAACTTCCCACATTGCGACAGAATTGTATCTATCATCTGGTGCATGCTGCACCCTAATCCGGGTCAGAGGTTGAGGTCGGACGAAGTTTTCAATCTCATGCGGGAGGCTTGCTCGAATTCACCAAGAAGTGGGACTTCCGAAAGTCATGAGAACCCCAGTGGCGGGACAGCCTCGTGGTTCGTTGCCGTTCACCTTGAAAACGGCGAGATGGTCTTTGATCAAGAGCCTGAGCTTAGGTCTAGTGCTCGACCGACTAATCCGACGGTGCCACCAGAGGAGCTACCGGGCGCCAGACTGGCCCAAAGCCAACGTCTGACTACCTCGCACCCAGAAATGCAGAGCCGAACATCACCACAAACTGATACATCAGAAGCGCCCGTCACCCCAGATGCATTGCCCGATATTTCGACCCCTAGTACTGGCTATTCGCTAGCTATGAGACTCTATGATCCGCGCGATAATGACCGCAACTCAGAAACGACATCGACGACGTCCTCTGGTCCGCCCAGGGATCGGCGGGTAACCCCAACATACCCTGTGCCTGTCCGATCAAGACCTTCTGGCACAGATGCTGCTGCTGTCAATCAAGCCCGTGCCAACGTAAGGCAGGTTGAAGGATACCCATCTCCTCAGGAGAGCACTCACCAGCGGGTTGAAGCTGAAGTGGAACTGACACAGAACAATGCGGAAGTAGTGGGAGTTTGCCCAATGTTACTGAGAACTATCACACCCGGCTCACCATCTGCTCAAATCAGAAACTTCACTTCCAGACGGGTTGTTATACCACTGGACGGTCAGATTCTGGTCTACCTCTGTAAAGTCGCTCAAAGCAGGGGCATGTTCAGGTCCCGACGGAATGAAAGTTTCGAATTGCGGATCCGCAAGCGTTCTGACTTGACTGATCCCCTTACCTGGCAAGCTCTTCCACTGAACTCCGGCGTTGATTGGTCAGAACTATCAGTCAGAAGCAATCTAGTCGGTGTACTTGGTACAGACAAGCAGGATGCTGGTGTATCACACGTGGCCCTTTTCGACTTGGAAACCTCGTCTGCTGTGGAGCTGCCCATATCCCTTCAAGAGATGTCTCAGCTTCAGAAAGTAAGTTGCAACCACGGCGACCAGCTCGCTTTTTGTAAAGCGAGAGAAGCGATCTTGTGGCGACGTGGTACCGATAGAAAGGTCCTTCCCAGCCCAGACAGCTCCAGCTTATCTCATAGGCTCATTAATGCTCAGTTCAGTCATGATGCACGGTATTTCTTTGCGTGGTGGGGCAGTCCCAATGGAGATAAATTGCAGGTGTGGGATCTGAAGAGTGGTACTAATCCCATCCAGCGAGCTGAGTTTGCCATATCAAGATCACCGAGTCGCATCCACAATTCTTTCATCATTCCTTGCGGCAATCTTCCAGGTTGTATACTTCGAGACAGCCAGGCGATAGTATCGACCGTGCTTGCTTTGGAGCCTGGCAATCAACAGCGTCAAGCTGAGAGGCAGGCTCACTTGAGCTCATGGGGCTTCCCACGATTCCGCAGGTTGTGCTGTGCAACAGACAGCCAGCTATTCTACCTGGATGAAAGTTCAAAGATCAAATGTCATAAGCTGACTATCTCAACCGGAATATCGACTCTCATTGTTGAACCAGAGTCTGCCCTGGACAACAGTAGCTGTCCGATCGATGACGCGACTGTACTCGCACTGCAGGAGCATCCAACGGAAGAGGACAAGCTCGTATTGAGGATGGCCAACCCGCAAGGTGCGATCTACGAATTAGTGATGGGTGAATAAATGTCGTTCTGGCTTACGATCAGTATACAACTTCCGGGCGCTGACTTCTATTCGCCACTACTCCGCTGAGCCACCTCTCAGTCCGGCTTTAGTTTGGCTTTACCAACCTTTGGTATCATTCGCACTCTGGTCTCAGCTAGCAGGTATTTTCGCGTCATGCTTCCTAGTACTACACACATACCTTCAATGTGAGCATTGAGCCCTTGTGGAAGCTTACGCGGGAAACGATGACAAAACATCAGGCAAAGCTGAGCCCCCACAAACTATGCATCAATCTTCGCTTATCAGCCTCTCATAGCTTGGTGTGTTCAGAACATGTCACAAGGCGGAAGTTTGCCAAGCCTTCCATTTATTGGAGCCCGCAAATATCACGACGATCTTGTACTGCATTGCAATCATTAAAGCTGATTGTTGTATTTGACATGTTTTCTGTCTTGCCCTGTGTTTCAACTAAACATTATCCAACAAGATGGGACATGCCGCGTCAAAGGTGGAGCGTAGCAGCGGATATAGCTCCCCACCCCGTCCTCCTACCACATACCGCTTATGCAACGACGGTGAGACGTTCATGAGCTCCAGCAAATACAAAACC
>Ga0181469_100610_pt1 | contig 13618 bp, 9 predicted proteins | sample InSIn2SAF170_2_FD_119081 | JGI IMG/M metagenome (GOLD analysis project Ga0181469, IMG submission 119081) | Clean room microbial communities from NASA Spacecraft Assembly Facility at Jet Propulsion Laboratory, Pasadena, California, USA -... ... | reverse complement strand
GACGCCGAAACATGTCTCTAGCCTAGACTTCTAGATGTTGTGCTTTGTTCCCAAATTTTGGTTTCTATGTTCACTCCTTTCAGTTCTATTCAGGATTTTTGTTGTTAGTAGTCAGTACACCTCTATTGAAACCCCCTTCCTTGCTGCTATTCCGCCTCCATTGTGCAAAGAACTGTAAATGTTTTTATGTATTTTGAGTCATTTTCAGTTCTCCCTTACAAAGAAGTAGCATAACTGTATTGTTGTTTCTTGATTCGAAAGTGTCGCAAGTATCGTTTTCAGTCATAAAAGAGAATCTGATTGTTCTTGATAGTTGATTACACTATTACTCTTGTATTCGATCTGAATTAGTAGCTTTTCTAGTGTCGAAAGCAAGTTTTCAATTCCAAATCGCAAAGTGTTGTCATTGTCCTCATTTTGTCTTGAAAAGAAACTTGTTAGTAATTGTCGCTTTGAAAAATAATTCAAATTTGTGCATTAGCTTTATTTTTATCATTTACATATTAAGAAGGCTAAAAACAAATACATGCATGTGCATTTGCATTTAGACTGTTTGATTGGTTTGATTTAGGACAGTGCATATAGTGTGTGCTCTTTTCTCTTTGTTGAAAGAATGCTATCTCTCTTTCCTTAGTAGCTAGGATTTTCATTTGCAAAAAGAAGACTAAACGACTGTTTATCATCTTAGATTGCATTTTAGGAATTGTACATCTACATCACACGGTGAACCTGAAAGGCAAATTTCTTAAGCAAGATCAACTATAAAATAAATTTAATGAATCTAAAAACACTTTGGAAACTAACGCACAACATCTAGAAGTCTAGGCTAGAGACATGTTTCGGCGTCGTAAAACGTGGTAACTGTCGCTTTCATTGTTTGTTGGGTGATTCCTCCACTTTGAGACGACAGGTGCCAATACGGACTTGTGCTCCCACGTACCGTCGAGTATATATTGGGAGACCACAATAGACTTTATCCATAGGAAGCCGTGTCTGCCGCCCTATCGATCGCAATGCACTGAACACAGCATTCGGGAAGATTGACTGTTGTACCGTAAAAAGTATTCTACAATTTTGCGATTGGTTTGGTAATCCCTCTGTCTAGATTTCCAGAGCAGTCCCTTTGGTTCCTTTTCAGACTCCTTAATGAAAAAGGTCCATCTGAGCACTTGTCACTTCAGGCTCATTAAAAATCGAAGGCGACTAGAGTCATCTTTTGTTTTTTCTCGACTCTTAAAAATTAAAAAAACAAGTTGTGTCAAAGCGTTTGAAATTCATTTAATTCGAAAACATCTTTCCCCTTTATTTTTAGTTGATCGAGTAATCCGCAATCGTGGAAGAAAGTCAATTGAAACCCCATCATTCGCGAAGGCTTGCGAGTCAACTGTCTTTGTCACCAGAATCAAAATTATTACGGACAAAGCGAACTCATTTAAACAGTTCCAAATCCTCTGGTAAAGTTAGAACAAGTGTTCCAACACCATCAGGGACTCCGGTTACTCCAAACATTTCTGGTATCCCTACCTTTACAGAGGAAGTTCAGTAGCCACCGAAGGACAGTAGCACTGATCCTAGTGTGAGGGTAAACACTTGTATTACTGAACCAGTTCCATCTACAGCTGATTCAGAAGGTGTTATTCCCCGAACATCTGTCGCTGCAAATTCTATACCTTCTTCAGCACCAGAGATATTTTACGGACCTGACGGTCTACCTCTTCCACCTGGTCTGATTGCTATAGAAGAGATTGTGGAGGATCCTCCATCAAGTACTCCATCGCAATTTGGAGTCGGGATCACTCTGTATCCTTCTTCATCACAAATTAGTCTACCGTCATCGGAAGCTCCTGTAGAATCACTAGGAAATCTTTTGGATAGATTAGAAATGTCTGAACAACCGTCGACATCTAGGACTGTGTCGTCTAACATAGCAACGGCAGAACTTCCTGCTGTCACTCCAATAATGTTCGCCGGTATACTATCTGTCCCAACTAGCTCTCAATCGCTAGAAAGAGCCCACTCAGGGGCTATTTCGACAGTATGGTCTATTCCTGTTTGTTCGTCCGGAATAATATCCGGAAACTCTTATGCTGAGTCTCAGCAAATTGATCCTTCAGGGAGTCAATTTAGGCAATCCGGTCCTCAAGGGAAAATAATTCTTTTAAGTACTGGCTTACCACCGTATGGGGGGCAATATACCCTTTCATTGTCTCCTCCAGGAGAACAACCATACAGGAGTTCACAACAAAATTTAGGTTATGCTGGAATTACATCTAGTGGTTGGGTACCAATACTGCCTCAACAACCAAGAGTTGTATATTCGATGCAACAATGTTCACCTATGTCAAATATACCGACTATGTCAGCTATTGTGACAGTGTCACAAGTACAAGCGTTGCCTATTGTATGCCAACCTCAGTTTTCTCAGGTTGTAATGCAACAGCCTCTCGTCCCTGCAACTCAACCACAATTGCCAACTAGCGGGATGACACAAGCCCAAACGGGTACAATTACCCCTCATCTTGGTCAAACAGTTAGTATTGGACAACAGCACATGGCTTCAAAAACATGGCTGGTGCAGTACCAACAACCGCAATTACAACAAGTATACCAAGGATCTGAGCAACAAATCTTTGCAAATAGTGGGCAGCCGTATATTCAAAACGGTCAAAATCAACCATTCTACAATGGTTACGCCCATCAACCTTACCAGAGTTACCAGCACCAAATGCATTAGGCTGGTATGCAAAGGCCAACATCTCAGGCGATTCCATCTTATCCTGGATATGCTTCGCCTAACCTGAATCAACAGTTACCCTTCATGGCGACTTTAGAGTTACTGGATCTAAATCAGTTGACAAATGATCCAATTGCTTATTCCCCTTGGTGGCCAGCGATTCCGCATAAACTTCCGTCAGATATTCCTAAATTTAATGGAAATCCGGGTGAAGATCCGTCGAATCATGTGATGACCTTTCATCTGTGGTGTTCATCAAACACCCTAAATGATGATTCGATTAGGCTTCGCCTTTTTCAGAGGATGTTAACAGGTCCGGCAGCAAAATGGTATATCGAATTACCAAGAGCTTTGTTTGACAACTTCAGTACCCTAGCCACAACCTTTTTAACCCATTTTCAATTACCAATAAGGTATGAAACAGGAACGGAACTTCTTACCAATTTCAAACAAACAACAGCCACTCACATATCCTATCATATTCATGAGTGGCGACGTCGTTGTAGAATGGTAAAAATGTACGTTCCTGATCAGCTTTTAGCTGAATGGTTTATTAAGTCATTATTGCCTTCTATTACAGAAGATGTGGCAAAAGGAGGGAGTCGTCACCGAAAAGCAAGTTATTGCTCGTGCGCAATACTTAGATTTGATTTATACTCAGTCTGGCACGCTCTATGATAAAATACCTGACGCTCCTAGACTGGAATTTTCAGTCCCCCCCCCCCTAAATTGAACAGTGACTCTCATGTCGGCGATGGCATGATTGGCGCGATAGACATGAAATCGACAAAGGCTACATCTAAAAAGGCCCGTAAGATTTCTAGTCAAAATGCGAAAGAAGAACTTCTCGCCTCGGAAGTAAATGTCGTCTCGACAGACAAGAGCAAAGAAACCAAGCAACCAGGAGGCAAGAAGAAAAACAAAGGGAAGAAGAAGAAACAGGGGGAATCATCACCTGGAAAATCTTCTGCAAACCCTCCTGGAGATATGAAACCAAAATATCCATTCGCAATATGCGATGAGGATCATTGGACAAAAGAATGTCCATATAAAGCTGAGCTTAAAAAATTCTTTAAGAATTCAAAAACCTCGGCAGTATTAACTGATCCGTTTCCAAATCCAGGAACAAATCTGGTTGCCAGTGAAAATGCTTCCCCGTCCCAAGTGCTAATGTTGTCGGTTTCCAAACAGCAAAATGATGCTTTGATATCAACAAGGAACAAAGATTATGGGAATCCACACCTGTCAAACAACAAGGATAAAGATCAACCTAGTAGTTCGACAACAACTTCGACAGAAGTTGCGCCGCCCATCATTCCGGAGCTAACAATAAAACTGCCAAAGGGAGTAGTACACAAGTCGACATTTAATCCTCATGCTAGAGTAGCACAGCATTATAATATAGTGGAAGATTTGGCCCAATTTCCATCTGCTATGTCGACACTTGAGGTACTACAAAATTGCCCATCCTAAAAGCAGGCTTTATTATCAACCATCGGTGGGATAGACCCAAAGGATTCTAATCTTGTGTCCTTTAATCATGAAGGATACGATCCTTAGTTACCAGCTCAACTAGCTTTCCTCATTCAAGTGAAAGCCCTCAACAAAACTGTTCTTCGAACAATTATTGATGAGGGGGCATCTACATGTATTATGTCGATGAGTTGCTGGAAAACTTTAGGATCTCCAACCTTGTCACGATTTTCGACAACATTAAAAGCATTTGATGGATGAACGTATACCCCATATGGTATTCTAAGTAACTTGCAAGTTGAACTGGAGGGAAAACAGTAGAAATAGATGTCGAAGTAATCGATGGAAACCTCGATTACAACATCCTATTGGGAAGACCATGGATATATGTTATGGCTGCTGTTGTGTCGACCTATTTTAGGAAGATTGCATTTCCTTATCAAGGAGGGATTACAATCGTCGATCAACAAACTTTCCTCCCCAATGGTTCCCAAGTTACCGGAAGCATTCCGATGATCCATGGAAGCCCCTATTCGCTTCAAAATATCGGAGTAGGCCTACTAAAAGACCCTATATTAATGGGTACTTTTTCCCTTCTGCCTCCAATCAATCTGGCAGAAGTAGCGTCGGTAGGAACCTACAATATGATATCTTCGATTCAAAAGATCTCAGAAAACAATATAAACATGGATCATATATTGGTGTTGCCTCCAAGCCCAATGGAAATATTGTAGCAATCAATGTTTTTAGCATGGGAGGCAAACCCAAATCAATGCTCATCAAGCGTTTAGATAGATAGGTCTAAGGAATATGGCACCCCTTCAGATCCTTGGTCGAAAGTGCATTACATCGATGAAGGAATTGTTCAATAAATGGTAATTGAAGGGGCGCCATGGGAAGATTACCACCATCGTTCCCATCTTCCGACTTGTAAAGAAGATACTCCTGATGAACTTCATCATCCGTCAGTTTTTTATTTCCTATCAAATATTGTAAACACGGTGGATTCAAAGAGAAACTGACTATCACCATAAATATCTCGACCAAAACAGGCATTGTAGAGAATATTTATGTTGGCAAATGTTGTTCCCCTTCAGAACTAGAAATATCGAACGCTCTTTTTCACGAATTCAGAGATGTCTTTGCTTGGTCATATGATGAAATGCCAGGCATTGACTCGAGTATAGTTGAACACGAAATTAAGATGTATCCAAATTTCAAACCAGTACGACAACGACTACGGTAGGTGAACCCCAAGAAAGCCGCCGCCATCAAGGCAGAAGTTGAAAAGCTTCTCCATGCTGGTTCCATTTACCGAGTTCCTCTAACCGATTGGGTATCGAACATTGTTCCCGTGATGAAAAAACAAGGAACGATTAGAGTGTGTGTCAATTATAGGGATGTAAATCAAGCTTGTCCAAAATACAACTACCCTACACCCTTTATTGACCAGATAATTGATGAATGCGCTGGATGAGAAATCTTTTCATTCATGGATGGATTCTTTGGGTATAATCAAATAAATATCCACCCACAGGACCAGTCAAAGACTGCATTTATTTGTCCGTGGGGCACATTCGCATATCGCAAATTACCCTTTGGTTTAAAGAACGTAGGGGCAACGTTTCAGAGGGAAATGAATTATGCCTTCCATGACATCAAAAACATCATTCAACCATATCTCGATGACCTTCCTTCTCATTTGCGAAAGCGGACTGATCATCTGCAGCATTTAAGAGCGATATTTCTACATTGCCGACACTACAAGATACGACTCAATCCGCACAAATGTGTGTTCTGTGTCAGTTCTGGTTGTTTTCTTAGCTTTGTAGTCTCAAAGGACGGGATTCGTCTCGACCCATGTAAGGTTCAGGCAATCATAAACTTGCCTCCACCTTCAAATTTGCTTCAGATTCAGAAACTCCAAGGGAAAGCAAACTTTCTGAGGAGGTTCATTCCAAATTATGCCGAACTTGCTAAAGGTTATGCACGTCTTTTGAAAAAGGAAGTGCCCTTCGATTGGGATCAGGTTGCGCAAGCTTCCTTTGATGCTTTAAAAGAATCCCTAATGAAAGCATCATTAATGTATGCTCTTGATTATCAAAAAGCCTTTAACCTGTATCTGGCTGCAGCGGATACAACCATCGCAATGGTTTTAGTTCAAGAAGACAACGGGATAGAAAATCCTATATATTATTTAAGTAAAAACTTAAATGATACAGAAAGCAAATATTCTCATGTTGAAAAGCTAGTGCTTGCAGCTGTTCAAGTGATATAGAGATTTCGACACTATGTCCTCTTTCGAAAAACTACCATTCTGTCATATTGCAACCCCATGACTTATATATTGTCGCGACAGTTGTTGGGGGGCAAATATTCAAACTGGATAGCAATTCTACAAGATTTTAATCTGGAATTTGTAAAATCCAAGTCAAAGAAAGCCCTGGTTTTCGCAGAATTATTATGTGATCTCCCATCATCGTCCAACGATGAAACATCAGAAGAAACAATCGTGGATGAAACTTTGTTTCTGATATCTTCAAGCAATCCGTAGTATGGAGACATAATCATCTATCTCCAAACCCAAAAATATAGGCCTAATACCTCCTGCTCCGAACAAAAACGTATTCGATACCAATCAAAAGACTACATGATCGTCGGTGATACACTTTACCGTCATGGTGTCGATACAGTTCTGAGGAGATGCCTCACCCATGAGGCCAAAATGGTCCTGAATGATTGCCATTCAAGCGCGTGTGAGGGGCATCAATCTGGTTACGCTACAGCGCAAAAATTTTTACAAGCAGGATACTTCTGGCCAACAATGTTCAAAGATTGCATAACTGCAGTCAGAAGTTTCCATGCCTGTCAAATTTTCGATAGCAAAACCAGAAGACCACCCGCACCTCTGCAGCCAATAGTTGTTGTTGGGCCATTCGCCAAATGGGGCATTGATTTCATGACATGTAACCCCACCTCAACCGGGGGGCATGGGTATATCATAGTCGCAGTGGATTATTTTACCAAATGGGATGAGGTGATGCCTACATTAGATAACACTGGTGAAACAGCTGCCCTTTTCTTTTTCAATCATGTAGTCGCCAGATTCGGCATTCCACAGGCTATAGTCACAGATCATGGATCACATTTTCGCAATCACATGATGGCTAAATTAGCTACCAAATTAGGGTTGTCTCACAACAGCTCTACTCCATATTACCCACAGGCCAACGGACAAGTTGAAGCAACCAACAAAGTCCTGAAGCGCATGCTGCAAAGGATGATTGGAGTCCACAAAAGGAGTTGGCACCTAATCCTGTACTCGGCTTTGTGGGCATATCGAACATCGGTAAAGAACGCAACCGGGTTTACACCCTTCCAACTGGTGTATGTCCTAGAAGCGATCTTACGAGTTCAATGTGAAATCTCGTCCCTCAAACTCGCAATCGACCTTCTCCCAGTAACTTTAGAAGAGGAGGCTCATTTCTTGGAACTAATCCAATTGGATGAAACCCATCGTGATGCCGCTTTGGCTAATGAAGCCCATAAGAAACGATTCAAGGCGCAGTTCGACAAAAATGTCAAACTCCGTGTATTCTCAGAAGGTGATTTGGTCTTACTTTATGACCAAGAATTCGATAAATTGGGAGCAGGTAAATTCAAGTCTTTGTGGATGGGCCCCTATATTGTTAAGCGAGTGTTAGCAAAAGGAGCCTACGAGTTAATGGATTATGACGGGATTCCACTGGCGCAACCTCGTGACGGGTTGTACCTTAAGTGTTACTACGCATGATGCAATGTGGTAACCCATATGCTTTTGTTACATTTTTGTTTTCGCTAAGGGTAATTGCTTTGGTCAAGTAATCCGCTTTTTACATTTGTCGCAGATGTTGAACCCATTATAATCTTTTGTTGGATATGCCGATGGAGCAAGTCATAGTTCGTGGAACCTATCTTCTGTGGCCTAGGCCATTTTTTATCCAAGCGGCGAGTTAGTAAGTTTCAGAGGGGTATGTATTGGTCGATCAACGAATAACATCGCTGAATATAGCACGTTGATAGAAATTCTCTCTGATGCCATCACACATGGCATACGCTGACTAGTTGTCAGGATAGACTCACAGCTCGTCATACTACAGCTCACTAGTATCTACTCCGTCTGAAATCCAGTTATCTATCACATGTTCCTAAGGGTCAAGATTTTGGAAAGGCAATTTGATTTTATTCAATATCAACATATTTCCAGAAGCTTAAACACATTAACTGACTCATTGGAAAATTATGTGTAAGATAGACGTTTGCAACAGTTATAAAAAGAAGCATTTCATCAATACTTGCATCAGGATCATGTAACTTAACCAAAATAAAACTCCAAAAATCAAAAATATATATATATAATTTTTTATGGTTTTACACATAATGTTCTGTAACAAAGACAAAAGTTGGTCAAAAGACCCAAAACTCAAAAATGTTAGGGGGCACCCTAGTCTAATGATGTTGGTGATAACAAGTCACCGCCTGTGCAATCATGCATAAAAGCCTAGTCCATCGACTTGGCACACCAGTAGTATGTCGCTGCAACCTCAGAGGCAGCTCGTCAGTCCTCACATCTAGAATGCCAAGAGTGAGGCCCTCGATATGATCCTATAATGCTGAAAGAGTCTCGGCCACATCAAGGTCGTGAAGGATAGCCCTTCCCACTGCCTCTCCTGCTGGAGCAGCAGCTGGCACTCTCAGGTGCACTACTGGTCGAACTAGTCCAACATCTGCGTGAGCACATGAGTTCTGATTAGTCTTGATAGAATAAAGCACAAGAACATTATAAAGAGAAACAATAAACAGAGATATGGTCAAAATTTTACCAATGGCGCCCCACTGCTCACCAGCCGGCAGTACCAAATCCGGGTCACCCCAGAAATCCGTACCAGCATATGGATACTCGGAATAAACCATCTCCTGACAATCGAACCACCCAAAGAAGGTATCAGAAAAGGAAATATGAGATTGACCAGCATGTCTGGACATATGGTCAACCCATCTTTGCATCCATGGCTCAGTCGGTAGAGGTAAACCAAGTGAAATATAATGCGGTTGCATCAGCGGGATCTTTTCCAAGGCAAAAGCAGTCAAAATAGAACCATACCCAAAGTTCTTCAATTTTCCATTTTTCACCTTGGTCAATTGTTCTTTCATCACAAGGAGTACTGCATCACACCAGTTGGACACCTTTGGTTCAAGGCATTCTAAGGCGTACTGCATATAAGACCAATTGGCCACATGAAGATCCGCACTACCAGCCATCCTACCAAAAGTGTACAGAATGGTCCTCAAGGACCTGTCAGTGACATCTCGGATGTTGATCTTGCCGTCTTTGCTTGGCTAAGATCCCTCTCTGCAATACATGCGAATGTAATCTCTCACAGATTCACCCCCACGGGCCGAACCTGATAAGGAGATAGGGGCACCCCGCCTCAATAAGCTGATCAAAAAATAGATGTCCACGACAGTCAAGGGGATGGATTTTCCCCTAATCTGGAACACCTAGCTAGTAGAATCCCATGCATCGAGCAAATATTGCAACAAGTTGATTTGTTGCCTCATGCTAGAAATGCAGAAAAACTTGAGCAAGCCGCAGTTCTGCAGTGCATTTACCATAACCGGATCATGTAAAGCAAGCATGTCCTCTTCTTCATGCTCACTTCTTGCCATGTAACAAGCATTTTTCTCCAATGAATCTCTGAAAACAAACAAGAGAAGAGTAAGGGCCCGATTTGGTGAAAAACAGGCAAAAATTTCCATTGAAAACTGTGCACAGATTTCCCTCCTTGCACCCATCGCACCCCAGCAGTGTTTTGGGTGCGTTGCATGCTAGCTGCCTAGCAGACAAGTCAACATGCAATGCACCTTTTGATGTGGAAAGGTTGCGATGGAGCCAGAGCGATTTTTTCAAACCCCTGAGGCTTAGAAAAACTAGAAATCAAGCTCAGAATGAAAAATGGAAAGGATGAAATGAAAGAGCTCAGGTTTAGCTCCTACCTGGTCCAGACGGTGCCAAGAATCGTCCACAGAATCTCACGGAATCAGCTGGTGAAAATCAAAGGGGAAAGCACCTCCAAAGCTCCAACAAACCAAAGTTCAAACGAAATGGTAAAATGAGAGGTAAAAGTACTTTTTAATTACTTTTTACGTAATTCAAGTAAAATATTAGTGTCTGAACTCATTTTTCAAACATATATTTTTCATTTCTAACTAGTTTGATGAAGCAATTGAGCATGCAGTACAATCTTTGAAGGAACAAAAGTTATTAATGGTAAAATCAAAAAATCAATGACCACTTAATCGAGCAGTTTTAGCGCATAGTTCAAGCTCGTTAAAAAATAAACATAAGTCATGAGCAAGTGTTTCTCCCTGCGTTTAAGCTCATTAAAAAATGAACAGGTAAATAACCATCATGAATGTAGTACTTCAGCCTTTAAAGCCTTGGTCGTGTTCTCATCATCACCTCCACTCTGTATTGGCCGATCATTCACCGCCATTTGATTGTTTACCCCTTTTGAGGAACAGCTGTGAAGAATGATCCTATTAACCATCCTTGTAACGCTGCCGTGATTGGAAAAATTCCAAACCTTACCTGGAATCAGCTGCTACCTGAATTTATCACTCGTTCCTCAAAGACGAATCTCCTTTAAGCTCTTTTCAACTGACTCGAAAACTATGAAAAGATTGCCGAGCCATTGGCCTCTCCAGCTTGTTAAAGTGACCAGAAGTGCTATCCCTCCTTTAGATTTTAATCTTTTTGGACTTGAGGGATTATTACACAAAAAGATCGAGCGTTTGTTTTGTTTGGCTCGTTAAAAGTACTGAAAATTCATCCCTTCTGTATTATTTTATACTTTTTCGGACTTAAGGGATTAGATGATGAAAAATGATTTTTGGAGTTTCCTTTACATCCCTTTTCAGACTCTCTAAAAATGAAAAGGACCGAGTTATCTTTGTAGTTAAACTCGTTAAAACCAAATAGCGACAAACTTGTCCATAACGGACAAGAACGAGTTTCACTATCTCTAGGCTCATTAAAACATAGCGATGGGTTTGCCCGAAGGGAAAATTATAGAACAAGCATATGTTATCCTCCTCAAGCTTGACAAAAATAAAGAGGTACTGGTCAGCAATGACTGGGGAAAAATTGGGAAGAAAACTTGAAGAAACTTTGTTGGTAGCAAGTCGCTTTTGAACATGACACTTTCGTTCCACATCCGAGTCGGGTTGGGTTGTTCCATTCACTGGTCACATCACCATGGTTCCGTCACACCATCCACATTTGGGGTAATGCTACCAATCCATCATGTCAATATCGCCGATATGTTCAAGAGAAGTCGCTCAGAGAATTCACCTGTGTCTCACCCACTGCAATACATTTACACTCCATTCTTTCATGACCGCCACCCTGAACCTTATATCACCAGATCGTTTTCACCTCCATTAAAATAATTTGCTCCGTTCCGTGTCATTGATGTGGGATTCCCTAAGGCCCTCCTATGACAGATTGCTTCTTGTCGACATCAGCTCATTATCCAAGAAGTCGATCTAGGAACAACCCTTTCAGTACTTTAAAGCTTACATACCTCAATGGTAAGTTTCTCACTTCCGGCGACAGGTTTACATCAATGGCCTTCGACCGAAAGATTTTGCATGGTGTTCGAAGCCAAGTACTTTATTCACACCACGTGAATTGTACTGTAGTACCTTGAGGGTCATCATCATTATCGGTTATTCCTCTCGTGCCTGTTAACAGCTTACATCATTGGCTGGTAATCAGGCAATGTCTTTCCATGTTCGACTCCAGAACATCTCTCACATGGATCGACTTGTACTTTGAGTGAAGATCGAACAAGATTGAAGACCCCGGATCTAGTTTCATCCATCCGGGTTGCGATATATATTCAGGAAAATAAAGACATCAAATGTACATCATTTCTACACAGATAATCATCCAATCTAAGGGATGATGGCTCTACCAAAATCATCAGTCTACTCTCAGACGATTGTCTGTCTCATGTACATGAAAATGAATTTATAAAGCTGAGCATGGGAATGCCCGCCTCGGCTAGATCATGAAAATATTATGAAGATAATGTATTGTATTGTATCTTATTACAGGTCTCCTTCCAACTTGAAACGACTTCAGATCCTCATGATAAAGCATTTCACCTGACATCAACAAATTAACGACCTCATGCTTTAGGGGGCAACTGTTATAGATATTTTTGGGCACTGCAACCCCAATCATAAATGCTCGTAAAGCAAGGGCTCTTAAGTCCCTAAAAGTGTTGTTCCGACCCCTAAAAGAATAAGGTCAACTAATTACATCTTCTCCCAGAAGTTCTCCATGAAAATTTACTCAGAACTGGTCAAAACTGAACCATTTCACCTACTCCATAGGCAAAGTGTGTTGCATCCCACCTGAACACACATAGTAGGTGCGATGCATGTCAAAAATCCCTTCTATGGGGTGCGATGGGTGAGAAGGAACAAATGGCAGGGTCAATCCGCAAGGTGGAGGAGCATGGAATCTTCCAGAAACTTCTCCTTTGACACTTGCCTCTCTGAATTCGACCAAGGATGAATAAGAGACCATCAATATCCAAGTGGAATCAAGAACTATCAGAGAGAAGACACTAATCAAATCTCAAAAGCTGACTCACCCCGCTTGCAAACATTTATATATGGATCCCTCATCCCAGAGATCCAGAGGCTGGAATTTTGTATCTTGTAAGGAAGTGTTGTTGGTTTCTTGGTGCAATATCATAGTGTTGGGTGGTCTAAGCTTTTCATGAGGTGAAGAAGGGCTTCTTGCTGAGAGGATGATGCTGGGTCAGAACAATTGGTTGTAATCTTCTTTGCTCTTTGCTCTTTTCCTCCACATGCTTGTGTGATTGGTGTTTTATGAATTTATGTGATTAATATACATCTGATCCTATATTGCTTATGATAATAGATCTACGTTCTTGTATAGTGTTATGCTACTTTGATTCTACAAGTACTCTTTGAAGTTGGGTATACAAGGAAGAAAGTAGCAAAGGACTATCAGAAGGGAGAGGAATCAAGCAAAGAACCAAGCGCAGGACTGAGGTTGGTGTTGAGTCTTGAAAATGTCATTCATTTCCATTACACTTTCACTATTATGTCCATTATATCACCTCCATTTCACCTCCATTTCACTACTATGTCACCACATTCATCCCACTTTCATTATCATTGGGCCACATTTATGTTTTTCCAATCTTTATTAATTCTAAGCCTTTTAAGTGAATTTGTGGTTAAAAATTAGAAAATAATGTGCATATGCTTATACCTAACAAATGGGTTGAGATTGTTGACATGTGTAGGTTGAAAGGAGGCTTCTAGAAG
>Ga0181469_100481_pt2 | contig 13621 bp, 12 predicted proteins | sample InSIn2SAF170_2_FD_119081 | JGI IMG/M metagenome (GOLD analysis project Ga0181469, IMG submission 119081) | Clean room microbial communities from NASA Spacecraft Assembly Facility at Jet Propulsion Laboratory, Pasadena, California, USA -... ... | reverse complement strand
ACATTGCGAGATGGGAAGTGAAATAATGCTGTGGAGGAGGTGAAGAAGATGAAGAGCTTGAGCTCATTGCTTGTGAAGAAGGGGAATAAAGGTCTTCTTGATGATTTGGAGATGGCATAGCTGTGATATCAGCATTAGACGTGCTCGCTGCTGTTTTTAAAGAAGAGCTAGAGCTAGTTGAAGGAGTATCAGCTGAAGAAGAAGAAGAAGAAGCAGCAGCTTCTCTTTTCATATTCTCGAGCTGCTTTTCAAGTGAATCTGCATTCCATGGTGTAGCCAACTTTGCAGGATCTGGAAGGTTGTAACTGCCATTATAACTGCTGCTGTATGGTGTTGATGCTGTTGAAGATGGTGTTATTAATCCGCCGAGCAATGTCGACGGTGTTGATGAGCCTGGACGGGCAAAGGGCATCGCTTGGAGGAGAGCGAGCAGCGAGCAGGGAGCAGTCTAAGGATCTATATAATAATGTCAGATGATGAGGCTGAAGTTGATGATTCGGAAAATACAGCTACACCTCGTCGAGATGCTTCTTCATCCGCTATAAGCTATCATGAGCGTCTACGCTCAGGTCGACAGGATCCTGTCCGTCAATCTATCAGCGCTCTCAGTGGCGTAACTATCATCGGTCGAGGAAGCATAAGCAGCAATCGCGATAGCATAGGCTCAATCAGCACAATTGGATCTTCGAATAGGAACAGTATCGATGACAGCTCGAGACCAAATGCTATGTCAAGAGCGCAATCTGAAAACATAACGTCCTCGACAAGATCGGGAACGCCAGCTACATCAAAAGAAAGTCTAGCTTCCACTTCTGCTTCTTCAGATCAATCTTCAGGACCAATAGATATGCCCTCCGCTTTGCAATTATTGCAAATGTATCCTCGCTCAGCTTCACCGCCGCATAACTTTGATGACTCGCGGATAAAGCAGCAACACCAGCAACCACGCCAATCTGAGGAGCCCCCTCAACCCGCTCGGTCAAGATCTATGTCACCTCGAAGTGGGACATCACCTTGCACGCGAGATGCGGCACCCCTGTACACTACTTCCGAAGAAGAAGGAGGATCTAGGCCGGTACGCCGGCATTCCCGCAGTAGTATGGCTAGCGAACTTCTCATGTCCCCTACGATGGGTATGTCTCAAATACATCAACGGTCTACTTCTCCGACCTCAGAACGGTTCTCGCATCAATATTCGTCTCTTTATACTCATGGTGGTCAACCTTTGAGTGCGAAAGCTCTCTCAGATGCAGTTGCATCCATTTCATCACTTCCTCAAGCTTCTTCCAGCCAAACGATATCTTCCATGGCTTCTGGAGGCAGTTCTCCCAAACGCGCAATATCCGCTTCTCGCTCAATATCATCCAACGATATTGCACAGATCGTGCGCTCGTTCAACTCTCGCTCCCGTAAAGCGACCGGGCGGCGGCGGAGTACGCAAGGGCAGCCATTAGATGAAGGCGGGCATTTTCCTTCGCATACAATATCGACTGATTCGTCAGCAACAACGGATACCACTACCACAGCTACTTCTCATACTACCACTACAGCGCCTGAAAACTCGTCATCTCGGCGGTCTAGGAGAGTCAGTCGACATCCCTCAAATTCAAACCTTAAAGATCTAATCAAGCAAAAACGGCGGCAGGCTTCTGCGCCTTTCCATACATCTGCTTCAGTAGATACGTCAGGTGCCACGTCTCCGATTTTAGCCAGTGGGGCACAATCACCTGTACGGTCTCATCCGCCAGTCCCCGCAGAAGCACACCCTTCGACATGGGATAGCATAGCCCAACGCAGGGCTAGAAGTAGAAGAAGTTCGGCAGTCTCCCAGGCACTTCAGCTTGGCTTCTCGCCTACTGGATTTGAAGAAGCTCGCTTACGCGCATTGCGAGGCATGGGAGAAGTCGTCATGACTCCATCTGTGGAGGTAAGTTGTCATTCCGCGCGCATATCCGATCAAGCTACTCTCATGCAACATGCTGAACTGCCCCTGCTTCACCTACTCTCCAACAGGAATGGCGGACTTTAGGACTTCATGAATCGCTCAACGAGCGTAGTGGATCTGAAAGTTCAGGATCCGAATCCGATACTTCGTCTTCATCGTCAAGCAGTCCAGTAGGTGACATCGATGAGAAAGGTTCGCCACAGAGATCACGCAAACCCTCGAGGAAGTTGAGTCAAGCTGCCGAAATTGAAGCGGCATACCGACCACGATTGGGATCTATCACTACTTTCAACCAATATTATGGTTCCTTGCCCCCCTCGCAGGCTGGTACGCCCACAGCAGAACACGATGATCACTTGGACCATAATGGTTATTCTTCGGCACCTGCTATCTCCCGCTCATCTTCGACTACTTGGAAACGCAGTCCGAAGAAACGCAATTATCGCGATCTTGGTTCGGATGCAGATGCCGATACGAGCTCTGCTATCGATGATACATCTGCTAGTGACGGTGAAGTGCCGCCAGAGCATGACAGAAGTAATCTACCGACGCTGTCGAGACAGTCTCTCAGTATGCCAGCAGGTACTACTATTCCAGGTCTTCCTGTCTCTGAGGGTTACAACGGCATGATGACGCCTCAACCACACACGCCACACGTTGTGAATGGCATCGATCCTGTCAATGGTACAAACTCGCTACTGTCGTCGCCGGCGCCGCCCTATTCACCTTCGAGACCTTGCTCGCCGATACCGCTCTATGCTACTGGTCCTCCTGATCCAAGAGCTTATAGCGCTGTTACTGGCTTGCGCAACATCGACTCTTTCACAGTGCAAGGAGAAGTTGGAAAGGGAGCTTATGGTCTAGTAAGAAAGGTCAGGGAGAAGGGTCCCGATGGTAGGCCAATTGGCGTGAGTGCTTGTCCAAACAGACTGGAAGATTGTGGCGCGAATTCTCAAATTGATATCCGATTTTTCCCTTTCCAGCCGAGCCTCATACTCAAGTACATAGTCAAGCAGCGCATCCTTGCCGACGCATACAAACGACACAAGCTACTCGGTGTCATACCTATGGAAATTCATGTGCTCGACTTCATTCGACGAATCTACCGAGGACCTGGACATGCAGCTCGCGATCCAGTAGCCAACCTCAAGAGAATGCACGGCATCGCGCCACCTGTGGTACCCACGTCAGCAGAGCAAGCTGCGAATCAATCTTTCTACGGCCACCCCAATCTCTGTCAGATGCTTGATTTCTTCGAAGACGGCGAGAATTACTATCTCGTGATGTCCTGTTTCGGCATTGGGCAAGATCTATTCGACTATGTTGACGCCGCTCCTATGGGTCTAAGTATCACCGAATCCAAGTCATTCCTCGTTCAGATTGTAGATGCTATCGCTTTCCTTCACTCTCATGGCGTAGTGCATCGTGATATAAAGGACGAGAACGTTATATTGGATGGCAAAGGAGGCGTTCAGCTTATCGACTTTGGATCGGCTGCTTATATCAAAGAGGGCAAACCTTACTTCGACACTTTCTCCGGCACATTAGAGTGAGTCATTATGCTGTTCCAATCATTTTACGAGACGAGCTGACACGTCTTGTTCGCAGCTTTGCTTCTCCCGAAGTTTTGCGAGGCGAAAGGTATGGAGGCAAAGAAACTGATATCTGGGCACTTGGTGTCCTTGCATATGTGATTCTCTGCGGCGAGGTGAGTTATGGCTACCCAATCTTGTCTTGTAATAACAATTGAAGAGGCTAATCTGGATCTAATATCTTCTCAGTGCCCATTTTGGTCAAGCGAGGAGTCCTTAGCTGGTCTCTATCCTAATTGCCGTTCGGACATTGCTCTTCAAGCCAAAGCAGACTCCGCCGAGGTAGCTGCCGAACTCAGCAGTCCACAATCGGAGATCGATTCTCAAGATGCTGTCGATTTCGTCCATCAATGTCTTCAGGTCTCCTCTCGAGATCGACCACCCGCTGTACACCTCCGCAATCATCGCTTCATATCTGGCAAGACTGGTTGGCTTGGGAAGCGCGGCTGGGAGACCACTGATGGATACAGTAGCTCTGCAAGTGGCTTTGAATCTACTTGATCTCGTTCACAGAGTCCTCTCTTCACCCGTATCGTCGAACAATCACTTTCCTTCTGAACCTCGCAGGACCCTGTTCCTATAGTATAGTTGCTCAAGCTTACAACCCATTACTGTCCATAACTGAAGGCTTCCTGTTTTATCCGTGATTTCCCGAAGTCATGAAATACCATCTTAATCCGCAAATTAGTCGTTCAGTCATCATACAATAATCCCAGGCGTCATCATGTCGTATGAGTTTCATCAATCATTTTGTAACACAGAGCCAGTCAGTTGTAGGCGAACAAAGCATGATGTATCCCAGTAATGTCAATACAGATTCGTAGTGGTAGAGTATAAATCTGGACAAACATGTTTTATAGAGAGATTCTGGATCTTGTCTTGATATTGGCGCGTCTGATTGCAGTTTATCAGGTTGGCTTATACTGAACTTCGAATGTCTTGCTATCTTGTCATAGCTCGCTAGGAACAGCTACATTCGATTCATTATCAAGAGCATAGTACGTAACAATTGAAACGGTGTACGTCTCTCGCAATGTCAGGCTTCACATCACCTTCAACGACAAACCTGCTGTCAAGTGGAGGCACCAACGACACGATAGCACCGGATATTGAAGATGATCTGGAAGCAGGAAGAGGTGCAAATACTGGCAAGAACAGTCGCTCTAGTACAGCAGCGAACAATCAGCTAGCCCCACCATCATCATCAACGTCTGGTCCTGCTGGCGCTCAAGGCCAGATGAACGCGCCGCAAAGAGAGCAGTCAATCTGGGAGCAATCAGCGTGCGTGATATAGGCGCAGAGATCATCAACTGGACTGAAACAATACCTAATATACTGCTACTGCGCTTGATACAGGCACCCTGTCGCGCTGTTCTTCCTGCTGTGCTTCCGCTCTCTTGCAATCGTTGTGTATCTGCTATGCGGCTTCTTCAGCAGCTCATGTAAGTGGACTTTCAACACGAAGCTGTGCTATACACTGGATTAGAGTATTGGCTGACGCTGTAACTTCCGCTTCAGATGTGTTCTCGGTAAGTTTGGTCTCATTACTGCATGAGACGGTTGTTCCCCACGGCACGTGCAAGAGACTCGAGTTCTCGTTTTCGCAAGAAGCTGTGTTCTGCCACATCCCTCCCACCCTGAGCGACTCGGCTCACTCTGCCTCATCTGTAGACTGTTCTGGTTGTTGTCTTGTTATCCATGGATTTCTGGACAGTCAGAGTAGGCGGTCGACATCGTTTATGCTTCAACATGAGCTTACTGTATATATCTGCAGAACATCTCTGGACGCGTCTTAGTAGGACTAAGATTTTGGAATCAGGTTGATGATGATGGCACAAGGTGAATGAGTGGTCAATGCTTAATGGCAGCGATGTGTAACACTGACTTCCTCTCAGCTACTGGGTGTTTGAAAGCCGAGATGTAGGTTGATGGGAGCCCGTAAAACTCCTGCAATATATAACTGACTTTCCGACCATGACTTACAGCCATCTCAACCAGCCAATGCAGTGGATTCGAAGATGTTCTGGACTGCGCTATACGCTTATCCAACCGCGTGGATTGCGCTGCTCTTCGTTGCTGTTCTCAAATTGTGCGTGACTTTACACATTGGCGCTAGAGCCGCCCACTAATGCTGAAGCGACCATGTTTCATTCAGTAATATCTCCTTCCTACCAATCGTACTCCTCGCGCTTGTCTTTAATCTCACGAACGTAGTCGGTTTCACATATGCCGACCGCGACTCGAAGCGCAGATGGGCAAGCGGCATGGCTGCCAGCAGCATGTTTGGATCTATTGGGGGAGTTGGTGGTACCATTGTTAGCGGGTTAGGTGAGCTCTAGGTTTTAGCGGGACGAATCTGAGCGATGCTGGTCGGCTGATATCATTTATCCCTTCAGTGCGAAGTGGCCTTTCCAAAGTCATCGGGTAATGGGCAGAAGCAATTGTAGGACCAATAGATTTCAAAGACTCTAAGAATATGATGCTTCACGTGTATTGAATCAACATCATTGACAGATGACCCCTACGTATATGTTTGATGCAATCTGAACTAACCCAATGATATTGTAAAGTATGTTTGTTTATGTGGAGGCCAGTGAAAATTGTTAACGTGCGAAACTGATGAGGAAAGATGAATAGAGCACAAATTGTCCGTCGTGGTAACGCTGTCGGCGTAAAAGATGTTCGCATGGCATATGTTTTTGATGATACAGAATGGTAGATGTGAAGTTTTCGTTACCTTAGTTTAGTAAAGCCGCTGGCGATTGTTGGCCATTTGAGCGAAGGGCACTTGTACAGGGGAGTTCGAAACGTTGTATCCGTTGTTGGAGCCCGCGCCGCCAGTGAAGAAGCTATTGACTGAGTCAGGGGACTGACCGGCATATTTCGTGCTTGCGAGGCCAGCTGGCAAAGCATTGAAGCCGGGCACTCCGCTACCCCCGAAATTGTTGCCGAAGACATCTAGAGGCATGCCTGTCCCGCCACTGGTACCTGGAGCGCTTCCGTTGTCACTGTATGCGTAGTTATTGCTGTTCAGAGCCGCTGAGGAGAAAAATGCATTCCAGTCTGCATCGACTTTGGTGAAAGAACCAAGGAGAGACGTTGCAGTAGTGGGATCCGGTACGGTGTTCTGCAGCATTGCATCGAGTCTGTCTGCACCATTGTGTGAATAGACCATCTGATTGTAGGGATAGGCTAAGCTAGTATTGGTGCCTGACATGTTGGCCTCGATGTGCTGCATGTATTCTTGGTGGGTCTTGCTGGCTTGTGAGGGGTGTAGACCCCAGGTACCCGTCTGGTCAGCATTGAGAACGCCTGGCACCACACATGACTGTCCATATTGTTGTTGTGTATTGCCTGCGCCGTTTTGGCTGAAATCGGGGGGCGGTGGGCCATCGACAGGTACGGACATGCAAGAGATGCTACGTAGCAAAGTAGCCTGTTCGATCGATGGGAAGTCACCATTTGGTGCAGTAGCTTCGTAAAATTCCGCTGATAGTTCCATCAAGCGCATGAATTTTGAAGCTGGTAAGAGTGACTTTGCAGGCAAACCGGAGCTGTATAAATCGTTGGTGATCTCAGGCGCCATGTCCAGATCGCAATTGACTAGATTCGAAGCTCGCAATTGTGCGAGGAAAAGAGGTGGAAAAGCGAAAACAATCAAGAGTATCTGATCTATAGATCCTGATAGCGTTCGCGCAACTTCTGGATCAAGATTCAAGCCTGGTCGATGTCCCGTCGTCATGTCTCGAGGAGCCCAATCGTGTCTTCTAGCTGCACCATCACCTTTGCTCTGAGCTGATAGGTAATAAAGCATTTCTTCCGCAGCTTGTACCGCCAGGCCAACGCAGGTTGCCTCTTCGCTCGTTAAAGTTTGGCGAGCATTATCCGTATCTACCTGTCCATCTTTCGATTGTTGCTTCTGCCTGATAAGCCAAGTTCGGAATACGTCTGCATTCAAGACGAGGCGTACAAAAGGTGCGAAGATATTGAGGAAGGTGGAAGCAAGAGTATCTCCTGCTTTATATGCTTCTTCGATTCGAGGGGCCCAATAGGTGGTCAACTTGTCAAGAACGCTGTTCGCTCGGTAAAGAGAGCGGAAATCTGTCTTCTGAGCTCCATGATGCATAGCAACGATAGGCACGACAGCGGCACTTATCACAATGGGAGGTGATTAGCGTTCAAATAGCGCGCTTGATGAATGTGCCAACTCACTATAATTCCACCATAGCAGCCAGCCTGACATCGCCTGGCTTGCTCTTCAAACTCGCGAACAGTCTAGTATTTCGCAAAGCGTCGCTGGGATCAAGAGCTGGTTGTTTACCTTCGGCTAGGGCACCTTGGCTATCAATGAGGTTGATCCATAACCAGAGTCTGCATGCAGCGACTGAGTCTTTGTCATTTGGGGGCGAGTTCAAGCTGCATGCGCGTCTTCCAAGCGAAAGAAGCTGTGCTATCCGCAGAGCCAAACCGCCCATGATGTATCCAGAAGATGGATTTATTTTAGATTGTGCTTGAAGCTCGGAAAATCCAGCAGGTCCAAGTTGCATTTGTGAGCCGCATCGAACGGGCTTCCAGAGTATACAGATGAGCAGACCCATGAGAAGGTCAACAGTGAGTTCTGCTGGGTTTGGACAGACTACGATTGGAGCCAGCGATTCGACCAGTGTCGTCACAATAGCGTAGTATTTGCGCAAGCCGTTTTCGCCTTGAGGTACGTAGCAAAAGTACGAAGCGACCGATAGGATGGAATGGAAGAGGAAAGTAGATCGTCGGCGGACATGATACATGTTGCGATCGTTGTGGAACTCAAGAGGGGGAGTCCATTGAGCACATCTTTGAAAATAAAAGTCGAATAATTGTTGAGCCTCTTCTACTGTTACGAAGCCTCGACTGATTGCATCGGGCACATCAGGCTCGTAAGGCCTCTTGTCGTTGTCTCCACGGACGGACTGGGGCACACCACTATTGTAAGGATTTGCACCTGCAGGGCTCAGACCTTTATCTGAGCCAGTGGGATTGCTTGAGAAGAGAGATTGTGGGCTGGCAGAACCACTGGCGGTCTTGCTTCCTCTGGGCTTGCCACCTGCTGCACTAAGCAGCTGGTCGAGATCCTTGATGGCGCTTGATACGGTAGACACAGGGTCCCTAGGTTCTAGGTCAGCAGAGTCAACGGACTGATTGAGATCATTGTTCGCAGGAGAGTGTCGCTTCACGTCCCTATCGAAGCCAAAGACGTTCCCGCTGATATGATTATCTGGCTGTGAACCAGAGGGACCGGAGATTGTGACATTGCCGAAGTTCCTGTTGGTAGTTGCTATCTGATCTTCAATAGTCCGAAGTCTTTCGGTGATAGCTCGTAGACTGCAGATGCGGAGAATGACAACACCAAAGTCAGTCAGACTTGAATTTCTGGAAGAAGGTCCATACAAAGCAAACACACCTGTGTAAAACAGCTGCACCACCTTCAGGATCGTTGGAAGCCTGCTTTCCAACTGCTTTCTTTGCAGGTTGTTTTGCAGAATCTTTCGGTTGTGGGGGGTCTTTCGAGAAGATACACTCGAGTTTGTATCTGGTCGCATTGGCATTCCGTCCGAAAAGGTGTACCACAAGGGAAGGAGGTGGACAAGCGAAGTTGTAATGGCATCAAGTCATTTGGTAAGCATGCGTGCTTTTTCTGCAAGTGCGCATAGCACGAGGAAAGAACCGGAAGAGATATTACACGCACAATTGACATCGTTCACAAGGATGTTTTGAGGCTCCGGAACATCTTTGCTTGACAGATCTACATTGTTGACAGGCCTGTATGGAAGGAATAGTCAGTCTGTGTACTTGTGGCATATATACTGGTGGTGGTGAAGCTGGATGCTTGAGGTATATGATACGAGTGGGGTGGCGAACAGCATGACGGCGACGCATTCCATTAGATGGATTGTCTCGCAACGGGCACCCACAGACATGCAGTGAAGTCCTGTTAAGCTTGCATCCTACTATGCTATCGCACCCCTACGTATCATGACGGTGAGTCATTAAGTATGTACTTACACCCTTGCTTCTGGAGAACTTCTGGGGTTGTCCGTCCTTGTTGAGCGATGAATTAGCAGCATCTCTGTCGTTTGATGAACTGTCCATTGAATCCTGTCTCTGTTTTGCAGGCGTGCTGTTGTTGGCGTTACCTTCCAGCTTCATTGCTCCTACTCCATTCTTGCTCCTCGATGAGGAAGTTGTCGGACCATGGCGGCTGGTGTTGTTTGTAGTTGGAGCTGGAGTTCCTGGCAGTTGTTGTGGCTGTATAGTATGGTGCGCTTGATTGTAGGCTTGTTGTTGTTGCTGGTGCATACTCGCTTGCTGTTGCTGCAATATAGCGTAGTATTGCTCTGGCGTGTATTGCTGCTGCTGCTGCTGCTGCTGCTGGTACTGGAACTCGCCGTCTTGCAATTGACCTGGCGCGGTCGGGGACATTGGTCTAGTTTAATCTCGGTGGTGTTGAAGTAACTTGGTTGTAGTCGTAGGAACAGTCCAATGACAACTGCACTTTGCACACACCTCTCTATATCTACGGTATGGAAAGTCTGAATGGCTCTCCCCCCACAGAATGTATGACAGGACTAATTAGTGCTGCCCAAATAAACGCTAATGAAGGGCAATCGATGTTGATCGAGGTCTTGTCGAGGTTCGGGTCTTGTTACTTGCTCGCGTGGCTCTACGGTATGATGCTGTGCTTATACTACTGAGTTGTCATCATATAATTAATAAGAGCAATAAGGAGAGCAATGAGGCCTGTTCTACCTCCTTGGTCGCTTTCAGGCCGCCCTCAGTGCGGTATCGAATTGTAAAAATTCAGTTGATTCAGAACCCACTCTTGTCTTTTCCTCGCTTTCCACGATGTCGGTACCATTTTACTTCTAGAGAACAACCCTGACTCTACCAAATCCTCCTACGGTAACTACGCAGTAACGGCCCACTATGCCTGAACAAAAGGATGAAAATCGTCCAGCGGGCCGAGCTTGTGAAATACTGTACACCTTCCACGTATCATACGACAAGCGACAGTGGTTTTGTACTGAAATCAATAGAGTTTGGTTCCCTCGTCAATCTCTAGATATGGCAATCTCAGCACCCCAAAAACAAGTATACAGCTGCCCTGAATTTTGAAGTTGTGCTTTATATGAAGCAAGTTTCTACAGCGTAGTAGTACCTACTACTCCACCTGTACACATACCAAGCACACAGTCAGAGACCTTTGTCTCTCAATTGAACCTTGCGATCGTCTACTACTTCCACCCCGATATCGATGAGATCTGGAAAGTCGACCGCGTGCCCGAAGCTGCGTGGCCTGACTGCCTGCCTAGTTTTGGCACTTGGTTCTCATCTGGTTCCTTGCAGCACATCACCTATACAGCTATTATTATTGCTCTTGCTCCGCCCACTTCAGGAGTATACATGCATTGTCACGTGTTTTTACGAGTTCAAGTTTATGGAGTGTCGGGAAGGAAAAATGCGGAGCTCCACATTTGTATCGTGGGCATGGCCTGAGCGTATTGCATGTACAGAGTTGCTGCAGAAGCTTGAGTTGTAAGACCGCTCAGCAACAGGCACAGGGTTGAGCGACCTCTAGAAAATTTTATGCGTGAGGACAACGTATGGACTCGAGGTGTCAAACATGTGAAGACTATCCACGACTCCCGAAATGTAGTGTGATGGCAAGCTGAACTAGTAAATTCACCCTATGAATGAATAAAGACCCCCGTGTGACATAGTAGCATTCATTCGAGCCATTCATTGCCACTTCTCGATCTTGGGAAGTGCACGTGTCGGCCGACTCTGGATTGTCTTACAGTATGCCTCAATATCAAGGCTTCCACATTGCCTTTATATCAGATTCCTATAATATTTCAAGGCTTTCGGATTCTCGCTTCATGCTACTACGAATAGGTGTGCCAGCCGTCACAGCAGCCTCTGCGATCTTCACAGCTTCACGATACTACTCTATCAAACCGACGTCGATCCGAAACTCTTCTGCATTTTCATTATCAAGTCAAGTTATGAATTCTTATACTGTTCGACAGAGAAAGAATGGTTTTCCGAAAGAATGGCCTTATACTGCTCGAGATTTCGAACGGATGGATGAAAGTGAAGATGCTACATTTTATAATTCGCCAGTGTCAGTTCTTATTGCCATTACTTGGCATTGAGTTTCATCAAGTCAAGCAACTGGCTGATATTGCCTTGTAATGCGTGTATAGAACCCACATCGACGACCGATGTATAGATGGTAGGTCTGCAATTCTTATCATGTAATGATGACAGGCTGAAATAGTACCCCACTTCTAGCTTTATCGACATACTACGGTTCAGTTCTACCAGAAGTAGGCACTTCCACTTCTTCAGATGCAAAGCCACGCATTCTAGATCTAGCATCATCCTGGATATCTCATCTACCTGAATCCTGGTCCCCTAGAAATATCGAGGTCATCGGAGTAGGCATGAATGAACCCGAGCTATCAAAGAACAGAGCTCTGAGTACATATCATATTATCGACCTCAATAAAGACCCTGAAGGCTTGTCGAGGGTCGTCAATGCTGCGGCAGCGTCTCCTACAAGTGAAAAGGATAAATTCGATGCTGCTATATGTAGTGTCTCTATAGATTATTTAATCAAACCGAGAGAAATGCTAGCCGATCTTGCTAAAGTGCTCAAGAAAGATGCAGGTGTCCACTTTGCTTTCAGCAATAGGTGCTTTCCTACGAAGGTAAGGTTATCGATACGCATGTGCTATAAAGTATACTAACGCAGCTCGTCTTCGCAGGTCGTTGGTCGCTGGCTGAATATCAGCGAAGACGAGCGATGCGATATGGTAGCGGATTATCTTCATTTCGCAGGCACGTCTAGTCAGTCGACAGACAAGGCAGAGCCTGGCCAGCTCTACAAAGATATAGAGATAGTAATTGTATTGAAGCCTTCGTGGACTGGAGATCCGTTGTATCTAGTTCGAGCAAGGAAGGTGTAATGGGTAGCAGACTTGAAAAATCCCGCATAGAAAAAGACACGCAAACAATAAGACAAGAAGATCAGTGTTTGACGGCCAAGCGAGGTAGACAGCCAAGTAGCCCCGTCAGATCTTTGATAAATGTTTCAATACTCCCGAATGCATTGCAGCGATTTGCGTACTATTCGACCCTTTTGGTGTGTGTAAGATAGGAAGCGACAACGAGAAAGTCTGCTATGAAGATTGGTAGACAAGATAACCAAGCGAAGAACGGGCAAGGGAGTATTCTTTTCTTCGCCTGCATGTACTACCACAGATACTTTCCATGGCCGCAAGGTAGTGTGGGTAGATGAAGTTGTATGAGAAAGTCAAGATTGCATCGAAGAATCGATTTATGCCTTGACCTTGAGTTGACCCTGGAAAGCCTGCTTCTCGGCGATGGTCTGGAACTTGCCGTGACCGAACTTGGAGGATGTATCGATGAATCGGAGGTTGGCAACCTCGAGGTGCTTGCGGGATGTGTGGGTCATGAGTGACTTTCGGAGTGTGAGGACGCGCTTCTTGACACCTGGGCATGATCCCTTGATCATAATGAAGCTGGAGAAAGAGGGGAAAGTATCAGTCAGTCCACTGCTGTTGTTGAAAAGGGCAGGCAACCGCTACTCACTCGTTCTGGATGACACCGTAACGAACCCATCCACCTAGAGGATTGATAGTCTTCTCGGTGATATCGTACTCAGTAGCACCTGAAGTCTTGTCAGCACCGTTGCCGATGCGGTAGATCTTGTGGTTGATCGATGTTCTGTTTGAGAAGGTGGAGCGAAAGGTCAGCACAGCCCCAAGATAATCCACAATAGACTGCAACCACTCACCGGTGATGATAACCGTTTTGACCGGCACGAGCGACTGAGAACATGACCTTGCTTGGATGCCAAGCACCAATGCAAGCAACCTTTCGTAGACCCTTGTGTGTCTTTCGGGGCAATTTCTTTGTTCCCCATCTGTGAGTGACACCCTCGAAACCGTGACCTTTGGTGATACCGATGACATCGATGTTCTCCTCCTGTTCGAAGATAGACTTGATATCTACTGTCTTT
>Ga0181469_100608_pt1 | contig 13624 bp, 11 predicted proteins | sample InSIn2SAF170_2_FD_119081 | JGI IMG/M metagenome (GOLD analysis project Ga0181469, IMG submission 119081) | Clean room microbial communities from NASA Spacecraft Assembly Facility at Jet Propulsion Laboratory, Pasadena, California, USA -... ... | reverse complement strand
TAGGACCAAATATGGTCAAAGGCGAGCGTGCCAGGCTTAAGTGAGCTACTAGGCTGTTATAGTCGGTTGCATAACATCTTGAATGGTGCGACCAAGGCTTTGAGATAGATCTGGGTAGATCTGACCATAGTCACTTGCTTATAGTACATCAGAGAGTGACCAGGAAGCCATAGTCGCTTGAATGACTTCTCTTCCATGCGATTGAGACCTAAAAGATGAAATCTCAGTTTTCCGAAGATTTCACTCACTGACCACAATGTTCGGCAGTTGACCACAAAAACCGGCAGATCGTGACAGTTCATTACAGTCTTCAGAATCAGAGTTTTGGGTATAACCATTGTTGGGTTCATTTCATAGTTGCATAGATGAAGATATGGATCATTGTACTCTCTTTTGCTGAATCATTTGATGACAATCTAATAAGAAGAAAAATTTGAAAGGGTTTTCCCCATAGTGGGTTTTGTCTTGGTTTCTGACCAATTTTGGTGTCTCTATGTGTGAATGCTTTTCTTCTATCGTTCCTTTATGTTCCCTTGCATTGATGATGATGATGATATTGTTCTTTCTACATAGTTGCATATGTTGTTGAATAATGATGGAAATTTGAATAATGTTATGATGTTATGGGGTGAATGTAATGTGTTAATGAAAAAATGCAATTATCAAAGAAAAGAACAATATAGCCCTAAGAAAAATGAACTAATATAGAGAGGCTGAGATACACTACCTAATTTTTACATATTAGTAGATTGTTTAGATGCTAATTGATGATAAATATGAGGCATTGATGTCCTTGGTTGAGTAGATAAAAGAAAAATATGGGTAACCAAACTAGGAGAAGTTTGGAGATGAGTTTCGCGAGGATGGCTTGGATGGTCAACTTTCTTTTTCATCACATGAGCCACTTGTACATGTTATTTCAGATCTTGATGAGTAGAAGTGTGATGGAGTTCTTGAAAGACCCTATTAGAACACCTCATGCAAATCTTGATGAAGAATATTGCATTGAAGACTATGCATTCCATCTTGTTTTGAAGGAAGTGTCCTTTGATGATGATGTATACTTGGATGATGATATTCTAGCAACCGTCATGGATGTCGAAGAAGAGAGTGGTTTGATAAGTTATGGTGAATTTCCTTTTTAGATGTATGAACATGATGAAAGTTTTTAAGAGTTGAAAATGATAGATTCTGTAGAGAAATCCTTGGAGGATGAAGAGATTACGAGTGCTTTTGCTAGCTCCTGTGATAAATAGCATGGCAACCAAGAGGATGGTGATATGTGTACATGTTTTGTGATTGGGAGGCATAGATGGGATGTGGATTGATGGTTTCATCATGGAGATCCCTTTGTGACATGGATAGTGAGAACTCTGTTACAACAAAATCTTGCACTCTAGTGCAAAGCCTCACTAAATGATCAAGACTATGAGTAACATGGGAGACTTACTACTGTCAGTTTGTCACCTCAACATCTACTCTTGCTTTTATAGTGTTGGATATAATTTTGGTAATATTGGCATAGATGTCAAAAGAAAAGGGATGAAAGCGTCCATGAAGGTGTGAAGGAGAAAAATGGGGCAAAACCCTAAAACTTCAATACAATAATGAAATAGCAGAAATTCTTTAGCGTTTAAGTTCCCTGTTGTCAATTGACGGAGAAACAACTTCCCATTAGTAGACAACTCATCAAATCAGGTCCGAAACATATCGGACAATTGTATCAAATCAATCGACATCAAATCAGATTGGACCAAGCAACAAAGGTGAAAGATCGAGAAGGTCGAGGAGGTAAGTCCCCAATCATTGCACTTGGTCATAGAGGGCCATTTGGCTAGCGCTTGCGGGTTAAGAACCCATTGGACCTTGAGTTCATCGACATTATTCAAAGCCATCTTCTCTCTCCGATGTCTCGATATCTAGAGGTGATGTGGTAGGATAGGTGGCATGGTTGACGTGGAAAGTGGCAAAACACGTGGAAGATAGGTGGCGAATTGATGATGTGGCAACATTGGAGTGTGACACCCGGCAAGTGGATTCAACGTTTCTGGTTAGCTAATTGGATAGTTGTGGGTGACACATGGTAGGCACACATCAACACTTGGACATGGTTTTGATTGGCTGCAATGGATGATGTGGAAAGTGATGTGGCAAGGTGGGTCCCATATCTTTTGGTGAAGTATCGACATTTTTCAATGATGCCAAGACTTTTGCCTCTTGATAGCTCAATATCACGAGATGACGTGTCATGACATGTAGTCCGAATGACGTGGGCACCAAGTGGTTGGATGACTAACATGGCAACATGAGGAGTTGACATGTGGCACTCATTTTTTGGCATTTTTGGGTGGCCAATTGGATAGGTGGTAGATGACATGTGGTAAGTACTCGAACATGTGGCAACAATAGGGAACACCACGTGGTAGTATGTTGACATAGCAGATGATGTGGCAACTTACATGGAAGATGACTTGGTAGTGACATGGCAACCTACGTGGTAGGTGATGTGGCAGGGCCTGGGCCCCATTGCGTTGGCTCGAGTTTTTCAGCCTTTTTCATTGTTAACGATTTTTTTAGACTGTCTTGAATTCTTGCTAAACGATAAAATGGTATGTGTTTTGGAAGGTTGGAAAGGTGGGGTTGTGTTGGCTTGAAGCATTTCGGGCCACATGTTATCGAAGTGGAACAACGTCAAGCTTTTCAAGCCAAGTAAAGGTGTAGTGGGTCCTGTTGCCTCAAAATCTAGTAGGTCTTGTGAGGGGAGTTCACAAGACGAGCTAGACTAAGGGACAAGAATGAGGTGGAGGCCCACTGCCATCAAAGCACACCACCTCTTTCTCTTTAGTGGGTTTTCACCGCAAGGGAGGCTTCCTAGTTTAGGTCACCTAGAGGATATTCTTGGTATAGGGTTCAAAGGTGACAATTGGATAGGCCAAGGCGGGGTTCTTCGATTAAGAACAATTTTCAATTCTACGTAATAAGAAGCGTACCCCCAAAGGAACCTATAAAGGAAATTTGAATAGGCTTACACGAGATACTTAGACTAAGGACAAGTTTCAATCTTCCTAGATAATGAACAACATACCTTGGGAGCAACCTACAAAAGGCTCAAGGAGAGCACTCCAACCAAGAACAAGGCCCAATCGAGTGAAACAAGGAAGAACGTGCTCTCTAAGGGACCTATCAAAAGTACTTATTGCAGAGGGTTTAAGGGATAAACAATGATAATGGATTACAAAGGCACATAAGACTAAGAAAAGGCTTATAAAAATTGGTATGATCAACAAATGGAGCCAAAAGAAAAATTAAGGTTTTTCTAGCCCTAGAACTCCCTAGGTTTGATGACATCAGCCCTATGGAAGCAATTTCAACCATGCAAACTATGAGATTTTGATGTTTTAAAGCTCGACAACATGAACAGCTTCAAACCAACTCAACATCCAAGTCCTAGTTGAATTATGGATATAACCATAACCCTAGTTGCTTGCCTTTAAGGGCCCAAAATTTTAGGGCCGAAATTTTTGGGGTCCGAAATTTGAGGGCTGAAAATTTTAGGCACTGTTGCCGCAAAATCTAGTAGGCCTTGGAGAGGGAAACCTTGCAAGGTATAAACTAGACAATGGGACAACAATGGGGTAGAGATCCAATGTCACCTCAGCCAAAACTCCCTCGTCTTTATGGATTTTCACTGATGGAAGGAGTCCCAGTAAAAGAGGAATCACTTAGAATAGATATGCTAATGATAAGATACAAAGTGACCTCACTCGATCTCATTCAAGAGAGAGGCACAATAATGGTACAAGGCTTCAAAGAAGCAAATAGCTCTAAAGGAAAAGCCCTAAAACACAAGACTCAAGATCTAGGGTTTTGAGGTTTTCAATGACAATAGGTGTTCTCAAGGTCAAGGCTAGTAGGAAAGAGTTTCTTATAATGAAAATAAGCAAATCCAAGGCTCATAAACACTCAAAGAAGTCCTTAAGTTGAGAGAATGAACACTGGGGTTTCCCTCTTAGGGCAAACACTTAGGGCAAAAGAATTTATGGACGAAATTTGAGTGGATGCCCACCAAATTGAGAGAATTTGTGGCAATTCATGTCAACTTGATGTTTTATCTCTCAAACTTCCAAAAACCCTCTTCCCTAGGAATTTGCACCAAGCTCTAGTTTCTTCTCTATCCTATAAAGGACCGAAATTTTAAGGAGAGAGAAAATGGATAAAACTTTAGATTGATCACCAAAGATTTGGATTAGTGCCTTGTCCCTTGGATGTATGGAGTCATAAATGTCAAAGATAAGCCAACCTTGTTTCCAAGGAGGCTGAAATTTGATGCCCGAGCACAAATTTTAAGCATTTACCCACTCAAGGAAAATGAAATTTATGTGAAGAGCTACAAAGAGTTTCACTGAATCACCACTAAGATAATTCTTACAACGTCATGTATGAATGATGCTTGCAATTTTCTTCTAACTTGCATTCAACGGATACTTATCAAAATTTAGAACACAATTTTAGCATACATTAAAACTACTCATTTCATACATTAGACATGAAAATATGTTGAAATTCTAGTGTTGTGATGACTAGAATAGTTTTACACAATTTGATAGCTACTTCTATTGATTCAAAATTTCAAACAATTACTTCTTTATCCTTTCATCAACAAGTAGATATACATGAAAAACTTCAACCAATGATAGAGATCATAATAGACAATGAACCATAGACAATAAACAAGAGACAAGAGACACCAAGATTAGGCTCACAACTAGGGCAAAAACCACTAAGGGGAAAACCCAAAATTCTTTCCTTATGAGAGAGAGATTCTGTCCATTAACAGTATATCAGATTGTTCCAACAATTCCAAAAAGATCAACAATAAAGTACTTATCAAAATTTGATCAAAGAATGAGAGAGATATCACCTTTGACCAATAAAAATATTTGCACAAGGAGGCCTAAATCTAGGCTTGAGGTCATTGCAATAAGGGACCGAAATTCCCACTGTGATTATTAACGAACTGTGAAGAAGATACACTCAAAGATGCCTCTGTCAACTTTAGAATTGTGTCACAAATGAGAGCGAGCTTGTCTCTGCAATTTTTGGCCAAAAAGAAGTCACAAAACAGAGCTAGAAACATTCCCTTCTCGCTGTAGCAATGAGCCCTTGGAAATAAGCTAAATCACAGTCAATATAAGCCTTATAAACTTCCTTGCACTTGTGGATATACTATTGAAATTGAAGGCTGAATTCACTTGAGATTTTTGACTGAATGAAGCTTATGATGATGGCTGAAATGAGGATGAACGATGCTCAATTTATAGGAGACGTGAGAGGGCTAATTAGCCCTAGTTGGGCCAACATGATACGCTTCCAATGAGTCGACTTGTAGGGCTTGTTATGAGCCGACTGGAGGTGACAAATAATTAGTTTCTTCTCCATGTTTTGATGAAAAATTTCAACCATAGCTACCATATATTTCAACAAAAGAAAGATATTCAAGAATAAAGTACTTACAAGACAATTTAGCAAGAAATTCCTTCTATTATGCCAAGAATATCTCTAAAATATGTCCAAAAATCAACTCCAAATATCAAAATGCATCCAATCATCCCAAAATCCAAGAAAAGAACAAGTGCAATTCTCTTCAAGGACACCGAAATCCCCAGATGTGAGATCAAATGAATGTTCTCTAATATATGAGTCCTACTAACTCTCATTTGTCTTACAAGCCCCTAAAATCATAAAGTCATGGGCTAAAAACATCGAAAGGTCACAGGCCGATCTATTAACCAATGTAACAAGTGACAAAATCTCCTAAATTCCCATGTCATGCATGCGTAAGCTTCCAGAGGGAAGGCATTGAGGCCAAATGGTGCCATGTGTGAAGTAGAGGGCCTCTAAAATCATGATGGAGGGGTTGGCCCCTCTGTCTCGGTGCAAAGCATCCTATGGCCCCCAAATGTGGGTTTGGGGCACAAAATTGGGTCTCATGGGTCTCCATGTGGCTGAATCTTTGCGTTTGCTCCAACGTTGAGGGCATTGAAGATGGTGCTAGCCGTCCCATGTCTCAATGAATGAGACAAACCTCATTTGGGCCCTAAATCAACTACCACACCATATATATATATAGTTATGCTAAGCTGGCTAGGGAAAAACTAGTCCAAGTGCATCATCCAATGAATAATGTAGGGAAGAGTGTAGAAGCTGTGGGTGCTGAAGGTGCCCATGAATGCAAATGATGCTTAATGAATGTCTAGGGACCCATGGCTCGCAACGCAACATATGTGGGTGTCAATATGATCCTTTGGTGGGCTCAGGCCCTAGTTAAGTTGCCCAACCCATAGTGAAACCAACTACCAATCTCACACAATATCCAATGGTGCAACTTATGACGTTAGGTACATTTAATCATTTTTGCAGCTAAGTGAAACAAGCATGCAAGTAATGGGAACTGTGACATTTCATACAAGGTTCCTCTTTCCAAATTGGGGCCTTAGTCACGTAATGGCGTACCTCCCTATGTAGGAGTGGCTAATAAAGGACCCTATTAGGCGTTTCCAACCCCCAAAGGGAAGTGACATGTCCGCAGTCCTCCCTTCAATTGATAGGTGTCATGTGAATGATGATGGAACATAAGGGAAATAAGGGGTCTCAAGGTCAAATGGGTAGCAATGATGAGGAATTCCGCATATTGGGTGTATAGATGCGAGGAGGGAGCAACTGTGGATGCATGAGTTACCTCGGCCTATGTTTTTCCACCCCGCTTATTACCTTTTGCTTTTTCTTGATTTTTCATTATATTACTACTCGAAGCTCTAGGAAATGAAAGCATGCTTTGAATGATGTATAATAGTGGTTACCCCCTTATTTGTGGGGCAGTTATTTTACCACTGAGGGGTTGGGATGTGCAAGGGTTCATTTTCAAAAATGTGATAGGGCAACATTGGCCCTAGGGATTGGGTGATGGCCATAATGATAAAGGGTAGAGCTCATGCTTAGCTTTTGCACACGTGCTAATGTTAATGGCCCAACCATCTTTTGCATTTTATAATTTTCTTTCTGTTTGTTTCTTGCTTGTGGCCATGATATGTTCTTTTGTTTTCTTTTATATGCATCAACCTCTTGGGCAACATTTCTAGGTCCGACCCAAATATGTGGACAAGGGGAGGGGTGGGCTAAATCCCGATGGACCGATGGTCAAGTGGACTCAGAGAAGGAAGGTGGACTAAGGGCTCGTAATGTACATAGGGGAATGATAAGTATGGAAAAGGGATAGATAGGATACACTATCTTAATCATGGATTCCTAAGTAGTGCCCCGTCCTAAAGCAATAAGCAATTAGAGGCATTCCCATTGGACTAGGATAGAAAATTAACCCCCATTTAAGGTGAAGGAACAAGACTACGACCAAGACCCTTCTTTCGTCCAAGTCACGCCATAATTCATGCCAAATACCCAAAATATGATGGAGCCTCACTGCTCCTCTCTACACCATATCCCATATATAATGATATTTGATCTTAATATGCTTGGACTTGTCATGAAAAGCATGATTTTCTGTAAGACAAATCCCACTCTTATTGTCATAATATACAACTATTGTGTTTGGAACTTGCTCAAATAGTTCCCCAAAAAGATTTCTCAACCAAAATACCTTACAGCTAGCCATGCTAGCAGCAATGTTCTCAGCTTCAGCTGTACTCAGTGTAACAAACTTCTGTTTTCTACTCATCTAAGAGATCATGGTAGATCCCAAGCTAAAGAAACACCTAGAAGTGCTCTTTCTATCAACAGAGTTACCAGACCAATCAATATCAGTATATCCATGAAGTCTTACAGTTTTAGCAGTATATCTCAATCCAAGAATGATGGTCCCTTGTAGGTATCTCAACACATGCTTTGCAACAATCTAGTGTGCATGTGATGGCTTAATCGTGGCTCAAAGTATTGACCACAAAACACATGTCCGGTCTAGTGTTCACTAAGAACATCAATGCCCCAACCAGTTTTCGATACTTAGAAGAATTTTCCAAATCAGGACTTGCAACTTTACCACACAGATTCTTGAAGTTCATCTCCATTGGAGTATTCGTGCATTTACATTCTACCGTAGCAAATATTTCAAGAAACTTAACAACATATTTTCCTTGAGAAAGATAAATTTCACCAGGTATTTATTAGACCTCTAGACCTAGAAAGTAATGCATCAAACGAAGGTCTTTCATTTCAAATTCAGAAGCTAACTCCCTCTGACACTATAGGATAAGAGGTTCTCCTCCTATCAAGAATAAATCATCAACATACAATACCAAAATCAAAGGTATACCTTGGACAATCTTGAAGTAGAGGTTTGGGTCTACACTGCTTCTGGTGAAGCCAAGCTTGATCAGGTAGCTATCAATGCGAGCATACCAAGCTCTTAGAGCTTGCTTTAGCCCATATAAGGCTTTTTTAAGTCTGCATACATGAGTTTCCCTCTCATGCTCTTCAAAGCCTTGTGGCTGTTCCACAAATACCTCTTTCTTGAGGAAGCCATGCAAGAAAGAAGTTTTCATGTCCATTTGGTGAAGAGTCCATCCCTAGTTAGCAACTAATAAACAACGTATTGAATAGTAGTATATCGAGCTACAGGTGCAAAAATCTCATCATAATCTATTTCCTATTTCTGAGAGAAACCTCTAGCTAGAAATCTAGCCTTATATTTTTCAATACTACCATTTGCACCATGTTTAATCCTAAACATCCATTTGGAAGTGACAACAGATTTACCTTGAGGTCTAGGAATCACTTTCCAGACATCATTCTGGATGATGGACTCGTATTCTTCGACCATTGCATCTTTCCACACTTGATCTTTCACTACTTCTTCAAAAGTGCATAGTTAAGCCTGAATAATGTTGATCATGGCTACAAGATATCCTTGGAACCGACATGGTTTCTTGCATTCTCTAAAAATTCCTTGGGGAGGAACACATCCATCAACATCCATGGGATCTATGGGTTCATCAGCAAGATCAGGCTCAGGGTCGAGACCTTTTTTGTGCATCTAAGGCATCATCCTGTCTTTCGACATTAGTAGGAGGAGTGCGTATGGCTTTTCAAAGAGATGCATCTTCATCAGATGTTATAGCTTTGCTAAACTCTATATTTCTTTGTCTAGGTACATATATTTTGTAAGCTTTAAAATTTTCACAATAACCAACAATCAAATCTTTCTTACCTGCTCTTTTCCTTTGGCACATGAAAGTAGATAGGGCATTTAAAGATCTTTAAGTGCCCATTTTGTTATGGGTTATATGGTACAATGGTCTTTTTCTTGATTCCATGTTCCTTGTAGAAGTCTTGAGCTCTTGTCCATTTCATGTGCCACTTAAATCATGGCATGGCTCGATGTCTTCCTCAATCTCAATACAATAGACTTGGTTCTCACATTCATCAAATGTACTTGTTGATCCAAAAACAAGAGAAAGAGCAATAATTGTTGGCATTATGACATAGATTTAGCACTATGACACAGGTGTTGTCCTTGATGGCAACTCTTTCAGATGATAGATCACAGTTCAGCAGGTCAACAGCACAGAGTTACAGATTAGCTTCACAGAATGAGGAAAGAGAGGTATACGCAAGTTCACCTTGACAAAGTAGTGTATACACGCGGGTTAATAGACCAGAAGAAGCGTATACGTACACAAACACTTTCACAGAACGAAAGGCGCATATATCTTGGAAAACTAAATTTTGGTCCAAGGTATTGGTCCTAAGTGGTTTTGGTCCATGGTATTGAGTAAGGCCTAAGACTATAAAAGGAGGAGAAGATCATTAGGCAAAGGTACTCAAGCATTGAATATCTGATGAAGAGCAAGATCTAATATACAGGTTATTGGGTTATGGTGCATAGTTGGATCTGAACCAAGGATGAACCTTAGTGCTTGATGAAGGATAAGATCTAATGATGGGTCAAGATCTTAAGGCTTGAAGTGAAGTATCTTTATGTGGTTTGATCATTTATTTGAATAGCTGGTGCATGTAGTTTGTAAATATGATGATCTGGGTATAATTGAAGTCTAGAATTGTTGTAATGTTTAAATCATCATTTACAGATTTGTACGCAGGTTCACTTTAGAAAAGGTGCGTATACACGCTGGTTCTGCATATCAAAACAACGTATACATCTTAAATTTGATTTGCAGATCTGTACGCAGGTTCGCCTTGAGAAAAGAGCGTATGCACGCAAGTTCGCCTTGAGAAAAGAGCGTATGCACGCAAGTTCGCCTTGAGAAAAGAGCGTATGCACGCAAGTTCGACACATGGAAGTAGCGTATAGCTCATAAAATATGTTTTCGCTGCTTCTGTTTGCTGTTGCAGTGCTTTGGGTTCTGGCATGGGTTCTGGTTGCTATATTCTGGATATAGCATTCTGAAAGATTAGATTGAAGGGTTGTCAAAGTGATTGATTGATTTAGTTGTGGTTGGTGCAAAGGAGATTGGTTAATGTAGATATATATTTGATGATTGAATGATGTTATTGATGGATCTAGTCTGAAAATTTATGAAACATGGTCCCTGGAAGAAAAGAGAAGGTTGTAGCCTTCTGTAGGCTAGCATCTACGTACTAGTAAACATATTAGCTAGTACAAGAGTTAGGGGGTTGTAGCTCTCTTCTAGGAGACGCTGGAGAACGAAAGAAGGTTGTAGCCTTTTGCAGGTAGAAGTCTGCGTATTGGTATAAGACTGCACCAGTACAGAAATTGTAAAAAGAAGTTTCTTATTAAAAAGAAGATAGAGACGATTGTAGCAGGTGGTTTTCACCCACATTGGGTTTCCACCTTATATCTTGTGTTCATGTGTGTGATTGTCTATTCCTATGTTGCCAAGAAACGTGGGTGCGGGGACTGGGACGGGGACGGGGACGACATTTTTGGAAACAGGGTGTGTGGGTTCGTTGGGTAATATAATAATATTAAATTCTAATAATTAAATTTTATAAATTGTAAATTATAAATTTATAATTAATAATATATATGAAATTTGAATGTGTATATTTTTTCAACTTTAAATTTTAAACAAGAAAACTTTACTGATAATCATTTAAACATACATATTATTAATTAATATTTCATATATATATAATTAATAATATATATGAAATATATTAGAGTTGAAAAAATATAATTAATAATATATATGAAATTTGAATTTGTATATTTTTTCCAAACCCATTCTGATAAGGAATAAATGGACCTGCTTACCATTTTCATCTGATGGTAGTTTGGCACATGCCTTCAGAATAATAGTGAAGATCACCTGGTTTGGATTTATGCCAAACCAAAGCATTCTGCCACAAATTGGAAAGCATCCATGCAACAGTTGTGGTCAACATATCCTGCTGTCATTGAGTTCCATGAAACCCCATACCACGCAAGCATCCTATCAAATACAGTTTTGCAGGTCAAACTTGTTCCCTAACTCTATATTGCCATATTAACATTGCAGGCATCATTGTTTGTCTGATCACACTGCTATAATGTCCATCCTTTTCCATGCTTCCAATTTCTCTTCCTATGCTTATCTTTCATTTTATTTTCCAAATCCAATAGAATTTCATACCTTTCTCAATTGTTATGTTACTTGTTTGACCCTCAAACACAAGTCCCCAGTATTAGCTACCATAAAAAAGAGTGAAGATAGTAACTATTGTTTTATACAGACAAGCATAACATCTGTTGCTTGATGCAACTAACTTATTCAATTTAGAGCTGCACCATATTTTCATCCAAAAATGAAACACATGAAATTAGTAGAAAGTCAATTATACAGCTTGCTGGCAAGCGTCTTTTGTCAAGCCAACATATGGAATAATACATTACAACTATAAACTATAATTCTTGTGTGCACTCTCTATGTCCATTAATGTCTGTTCTCTCTATGTCCATTAATGTCTGTCTATGTGTATGCATCGATTTGTGTGCATACATCGTATATGTATTTATGTGAGATTTGAATTTCAACACTTCTCATCATGAGCAAAAATAGAACAAGAGTGTCTCTGAAAATGCCAACTGCTATTTATAAGTCATTACCTGAAGCTCCAAGGAAAAAAAAGGTCTCTAATTGAAGCTCGATCCCTATTCTACCCAGACAAGCTCTCTGCAATCATATATCCAAGGAGGTCGACAGTCCACTCACATCTTTTGTTCACTTGAATATCTTGATGTAACTTCAACCTAAATTTTTTGAAAATACCCATGCTACTTCAAACTTGTTGTATGGGCTCTTGTCCTTGAGAAATGCCCTAGGGAGATATAGCCTTTGGCATGATACATGAAAACAGTAAACAATCCTCAAACCTCCACTCCGTTTGTAGAGACACCAACAGAATAAAATAACACTTCCAGCTAACTTATTTTACTTAAGCCTCAATATAAATCCCAAAAAAATAGAGTTGAGGAAATAATGAAGTGGATTAAATCACTCGGGACGGTTTCCTGCATGGTGACCTCATTTATGAACTTGGCAGAATAGTGGCAATCACGACATATGCACTTCTTGCGCTTTTGATGAGACTTCAGTGGTCTTTACAACTTGCTGAAAAGAACAAACAAAATATAAGCTTCTTCCTCTTGTAAAACAATGCAGATTCCCACCACTCCTATTGCACATCATGTGATGATCACTACCATCTGCTCCTGTTTCTTATCATGCAGCATAAAGTGCACATCAGGTACATCCACTGCTTCCTTCATCAACCCTATTAGTCACTGCGATTCTGCATAGATCTCCTCTATCTGTGGGTGTGATCTATCTCCTACAACAAATGTATGCACTTTGTTCTTAATCTCAATCCAACTATATATTATTAATTATATTTTTAATATAGTTTTTTTATGAAGAACTCGAAGAACCCGAAGAACCCAAGCACCTGAAGAACCCAAGAATCCATTAAAGAAAAGAACCCAATTTTTTTTTGAGGAACCCGGTTCTTCATGGGAGAACCCGGTTCTTCTGAGTTCGTCTGGGAAGAACCCGTACCCGAATCCAGTACTTGGGTGCGGGAACTCGGGACGGGTTCGAGAACCCCACCCCCGGGTGTAGGTACCGTGCAACACAGGTCTATTCTATTTTTACTGCACCTGGTTACTATTTATATAGTTATGATGCACTGATTAAAGAACAACATCTGATGAATTAACTGAATCATAAGTTTGCAGGATATACGCTAGTTGCCTTAAACATAGTTGCGTATACACACGAGTTCCATTAACTGAAGTAGCATATATGAATCTGATTATGGAAATGAAAAATTATTGACTTGCTAATACTGATTCACCCCCCCTCTCAGTATTATTTCCAACAATAGCAAAGTAAATAAACATAATGAAAGCATAGCTGACAATGAGGCAGATCTTTCTTCCTTTTGTAGATGTGAGAGTGGCTTTTTCATTATCCTTGCACCAACTTCCTCTTAAACTTTACTCTTTCTGCACTATTGTGCACCTTGATGATCTTCAGGATCTGTTTTAACTTTTTGTTGATCACATCCTCATTAAGAAGTTAGTGAAATAATCATTCAAATACTCATGTAGGAAGAATAATCAATGATCTATAAAGATAAATCTAAGCAAGTG
>Ga0181469_100607_pt1 | contig 13630 bp, 20 predicted proteins | sample InSIn2SAF170_2_FD_119081 | JGI IMG/M metagenome (GOLD analysis project Ga0181469, IMG submission 119081) | Clean room microbial communities from NASA Spacecraft Assembly Facility at Jet Propulsion Laboratory, Pasadena, California, USA -... ... | reverse complement strand
TGTTTCCCTGCTTTATAAAGCTTCCTAACAAGGCTAAGGGTGCGTTAATGCCCAAAGTAACTCTATCTGTTACCTCGGGAAGAACATTAGTGAACCCTAATGAGTTTCTATGGGTCAAGAGAATGAGTTGACTGAGAAATATCCGAAGATTCTCTCCATGTCAGCTCATAAAAGTAGGGAAACATCAAAACTCAACCTGTGTGGGGGAATTACTAATTCCTAATGGAGTGTGAAAATGGGAAAGAGCACAAAGGCATGGAAACATACTGCTTTTTCCTAATGGAACTCATGAAGGACTTGGTAACCCTATCCTCACATGTTATATATGCAAGCCTAGGGCCATTTTGAAAGGGGTCGAACCATTTGAAAGAATTTCCTATTTGACTGTCAAGTAGAGTCTCAAACTAAGGCATCAAAAGAGGTTAAGAAGGGAGAGAGAGAGAGGAGCTAGAGGGGTAAGGGAAGGCTGATGCAACTGATGGTTGTAATCACCCTTTCTACATCAATATAGAACTACAATTGTGTTTTTCACTCTGAGATGTTGGTAGTATTACTTGTTTATATGTTTATTCAATATCATTAGCATGAGTGGCTTAGACATATGTAACTAGATATATTTATATGTTCATGTATTGTTTATCAAGGTTTTATGTTGTGATATTATGCTTGTCTTTTCTATGTGCAGGTTTTGATCTGGAGTTGGCTCAGGAGTCTTTTGCCTAGCTACATTGTGCTCTCCAGCAACACCACACTAAGAATCGAGGTAATAATTCCTTCTCGCTTTGATATCGATTTGTTAAGCATAGATATGCATGCATCTTTATGACAACTGTAGCTAATCTGACTATCTACCAAGTATCCAGGAAGATCCTTGAGGGTTTCTACATCACAAAACACCCGTGCATTAATCCCTATATCAGAATTAGCGACTTTACTGGGGACTACACTTAGTTCTCGGTTTTCCTAGAAAGTTCCTAGAGCTCTCTTTCTTCAAGGCCTTCTTGTACTTCTTCATTCCCTTTTCGACCACTCAGGACTGTACAACACCCTTCTCTCAGTGCTCAGCCCTAGAATTGATCCCCACAACCTATTTTTTAGCCTTTTTCCTCACTAATGATGTCTGCTAGTATAATTAGTGCTTTATAAAGCACTGTATCCTCACAAATAGTGCGCTAGTGTTGAAACTAACTCTTTGTAGCCTCTAGTACAGAGTGTTAGCCAACCATTTTTTGATAAACAACTTGCTCTGTGACCTCATGAGTTGGGAAATCTGCTTATAGACTGATCAGGGATCTATAGCTGCACTTGTTTGACTGATTCGTGTCCTGAACAATTTTTTTTTTTTAGAAAATAACTTTACTTCTTAAAGATTTTGTTTTCATTAAAGAAAAAATACAAAATTTTTATTGTTTTCTACTTAGTTGGTTAGATCTGCATTATTTGGTTTCAAAAGTTGTTAGTGAGCATTGAAGTTATATCCGTTATGCTAGTGTTTTACTGAATAGGATGCATGTATATGTATTGATGTATGAATGACTCTCCCTTTGTAGAAGCATCTTATTCATTGAAAGTTAAAATTTACAAGCATTGTTTTTGCATGATTTGAGTTAGAGTCCCATATAACTTCATATGCCAACACCCCTACCGAAGGCTCTAACTAAGTACATTTAAAATCTACCTAATCAAATCAATCAACAACTCTTTCTAGAGTAAAAACAAATTAGTTTAGGCTAGGATCTTGGGATAGCCAGTGTGAATTCACTGCCCAAGATCATACATCAAAACTAGTGTCATTAAAAAGAGAAATCCTCCTATACTCATACTATCCAAGACCACTCTAGTAAAAGCGGAGCTAACTAAGAGACAACATCAGACTGTAAGTGAAGGTATCCCACCTTTGCTTACATCTCCTTTGGGTGTTCTGTGTATCATGGATCCCTTCCGGGATAGCGGAGCTGAGTTAGGGACTCAGGTATCCTGCCCACACATTGTACTATCTGTGACTATGTCCCCCCCGGTAGTGTCTGTGATTTGACGTATCCTTAGTGGCCATACTTTTAGGGATGAACACAAGGTGACTGGGGCGGGCTGCCCTGGTACCTAACATTGACGAACCTACTTTGTCTTCAGTTTTTGGGAGGGTGCTCGTCTTCACGAGAGTACTTGGCCCCTTAATCTGAGGTTTGGGTGAAGGTCAAGAGTAATCGTAACTATACATTTGGTCAACTCACTCTCTTATTCATTATGATACTGGGTTTCATCTCCAGTGATTGGTGCTTATCAGATAGAGTCATTTCCCTCTGCTTGTTGATTGATTTCCTTAGTGTATTTTTTATTTTTTAGGTGCTAGAGTGTTATCACCAAGACTTTAATAAGCATCACTATAAAATTTATTGATAAAATTTATCGGTCACCGTGGCTACGTCCAGCCCTCATTGTTAATCTATATGTTTGTTAGGTCTTCCTCCACTCACTGTGGAGGATCTGTCGAGCCCTAGTGTACCAGATTCCCTGTCTTCGAGCAATTAGTCTTCGAGATCTAACACATAATCAATTTGGACATCCCACGATTTAAGCTTACCAGAAGATTTATTTACTGAAGGATTCATTCCTCCATACAATCCTCCGATCAAGAATCCGTTGGGATCACTCTTGATTCCCGTTGCATTCGTACCTCCTTTGTCTTCCATTGGAACAAATCCACCCATCCCATAGATGACTAACGAGTCATGGGCTTTTGTGGATAGTTTTGGTCCACCACCGCCTCCCTAGTCAACAGTCAGTACACACCTCTGATGGTGAACCCCGATATTCCATCTGTCCTAGGTTCAAACCCTATCGTGACACCCACCACGAGTGGAACCCAGTACATTCTGGGTTCTGCCCCTTTTGTGTCATCCCTTGGACCTTCAACAAGTGCTACATATACCTCGTTATAACACTCAGTATAGCACGGTTAGCACGGGTCCCCTCAACCAACCCTATGGTTGGCATCCATTGTATAGTTCTAACCTCCAGGTTCAGATATCTGGGGGCATAGTTCCCAATTTGCATGTACCAGCCATGAACGTAAAAGTTCCCCCTCCATTTTCAGGTTTACAGGGTCAATCATTGATTGACATGAACCCTCCTTATGTTAGTTAAGGACCTATAGTTAGTTATGTGGCGAGCGAGAACCCTCAACAAGGTCCCAATCAATCCATATGGGCACCTTACTCACAGTCTCAAATGAGTCAAGGGGTCACTCCTTATCCTGGGGGCATTTCCAACCCCCAGCCTAACAACCCCTATGGAAACCCACAGTACAATACTATACCTCAAGGCACATACTATACCATGCACCCTGTGTATAATATTGGAAACAACATGATGGGAGGACCGCAAGGATCCTCAAGTCATATGTCATTGCTTTGGTCTCATTCGGGGGCATAAAACACCTTTCCTTTCTTGGCAACGCTTGATATCCCCAACTTGTACAAACTCACAAGTGACCCCATCTATCACAACTTACTTTGGCTGCCTATCCCGCATGAAATACCAACAGACATCCCAAAGTTCGAAGGGAAATAAGGGGAGGATCCAAGTACACACATCACCACCTATCATTTATGGTGTGTTTCTAACCTCCATGGTGGATGATAGTATCTGGCTACGGATCTTTACCCACACCCTTATTGGCAATGCAACCAAGTGGTACATCGAGTTACCATGCACGTCATTCAATACCTTTGGCACTTTAGTGATGGAATTCTTAAAGCACTTCCAGCTACCCATTCGTTATGAAATTGGGATGGAACTCCTAAATTCATTATGTCAAGACACTACCACCCACATCTCTGATCATATACATGAATGGAGATGTAGGCAGAGGCTAGTTAAAGCTCCCCTCTGAGACTATCAATTAGTGAATTGGTTCCGCAAGTCTCTACTCCACCAAATCGCTAAAGATGTTACCTTGGGTGGTGCGGTCATGGAAGACCAATCCATTTGTCGTTCCCAACACTTAGATTTGATATATTTGCAGTCTAGCACTTTATATGATATCATTCCAAATGCCCCTCGCAACTCCAATGCTCTTGCTACTCAGCAACCTGAAGCACACGCTAATGGGATTATCGACGCAACCTCCAGGGCTGCTATAAAACAACTTAGCGGTCACATTAACTAGTTGTTAGTTGACCTTGCTATCACTTAGGTTGTTCCCCAGGAAAATTCTAAGGAGGGAATATGGCCAAGGTAACCACTAACCAATCTTTTGGGTGCAGATTCTAGCCAATTTGCAGCGAGAGAGGGCTCTCTCTTTATGTTTTAGCTTTGTTTTCTTTTATGTTAGGCTAGTTATGAAGTGTAGGTATTTGTTTGATTTTTCTAGATGGTGTCATTCAAAGAACATGGATGAAAATATGAAAAGTTTAGACCATTGGGTTAATGGAGTTGATGGAAATAAACTTCTGGGTATGGTTTCTTTGACAAAAGAGGAACTACAGAGCAAGATAATTAATCACAGAAAAATCTTCACGCTGGAATTAGGCAAAATGAACTCAGGGGATGAAAGGCAATTAAGAATCTTTCACCATGCTAACAGAGGGAAAGTAGGCAAGTATCACCAAGGAGCAGTTAAGAATTCCTTGATTATACTCATGGTGCAAGAATCAGGGAGACAGGAGCAGTCAAGAATTCCTGCCTATGCTAGTCCTAAGAAAAAATAAAAAATGACAGGAATTGAACACAGAGTACAGTTAAGTAAATTCTAGGCTATTCGTTCTTCCTGCACTTTAGACTATGATATATAAAACATAGAAATAGTAAACAAGAGTTTAAAAGGCTTATTGTTCCACGAGATAATTCAAGAATTCTGCAACATGTTCTTCTGCCATTAATTCCATAACCAAAGAGTTCATCAGCAAAGCATTCCAACAATCTTTATTTCGGAAGAGTTCTCAAATTTACAGCGTAGTTCCAAAATGATATTCACCAACTCCTAATACATCTCTAGGGAAGGTATTTATGAAAAAAGAGTTACAAAATATCTCATAGGGAAAATATCAAGCAATAACTTTATCCATCTACTTTTACAAAGGAAGTAAATGACATTGAAAACAGAGGGCAATGAATGTAGGAGTAATTTCCGCTGTAGTGGCTGCCTTAGGTGGTCAGATATGAAAAAAGAGTTACAAAATATCTCATAGGGAAAATATCAAGCAATAACTTTATCCATCTACTTTTACAAAGGAAGTAAATGACATTGAAAACATAGGGCAATGAATGTAGGAGTAATTTCCGTTGTAGTGGCTGCCTTAGGTGGTCAGATATATTTGACATTTTAACTCAGCAAGTCAGCTGGTAGCTGTCTCTTTATTTTGCGCTCTTGCATTGTTGTCCCAGCCCTTTCATATGTGCTTGATTTCACTTTATTGCGTTTTGGCATGACTTCCTTCCTCCGTTGTTTTCATTTTTATGATATGTGGCACGTGCATTCAATTTGATTAAAGGCAGATGATAAAAAAAACGAGAACTAAAACTACCTTGATAAAACCTCTAGCATGCTCTGCCACCATTGGTCTGTTGGCAACTGGTGTCTTTGTAGTTTTATCAATGTTTCATCAGCTTCAGTATACCTGTAGTAATTGGGCTGGACTTCAAGAAGATGTGTTATTTCATGTTCGATATAGAACAGATTTTCCAACTCGTCATATAAGCTTTGTCCAGAGGGAGGTACTGTGTCTTCTAAATTGCTTGATGATGTTGTGATCTAATTGGTAATACATGTATTCACCCTGTGAGCATATTGTTCATGTGTCAATAGTCTCTAATTTCTAGTTAACAAACTGGGTAGACCCTTTTGCTGCAAGACTGTAAACTTTTCTGTAAAAGCATTTGTCTCTACCTGCATTTCTTGACACTTTCTCTCCAGATTTGGTATAAAGTTCCTCATAGTCAACACCTTTTTAACTGTCAAAATGGTACTTGTTTTGTCCCTGGTACTTGTTCTGTCCCTGATATCTAGAGCTGCTAGTTGTTCTTTGGTATGAGTATTCAAAAAATAAATTAGTCTATTGGCTTGTTTGGGCATGTTTCCCAATAATGCTCTGGCCTTTTGAATATCTACTTAGGCCATTTCTATCAATTCAATTTGCTCATGGATAGTCTGTATTGAGCTCCATTGATCAATGATGGACTGGTCAATTTTAGTCCACAAAATTGTTTTGATTTCTGATAGAGTTTTATGAAGAGTAAGATCTTTCTCCAAGGATTTTACCTTATTTTCCAAGGCCATTACCTCTCTTGTTTTCTCAGCCACAGTTATTTTAGATTTATCATAGCTCCTCTAACTTGGCCAGTTTTTCTTTGGCTTCCTTTAGCTCTGCCATTTGGAGTTCTAATTCTTTTATCTCCTTCATCATCTCCTCCATGCTCATGTTGGTATCTAGTATTGTTGTTGTTGTTGCTGCTGAAGCATCTCTGACTGATGTACCTATTGCTGAAGTGCTTGGTGCCGTTGATGCCGGGACGGTAGGAGGGACTGTTGTTGTGACTCTTGAAGGAGCAGTTGTAACTATTGGAGCTGTTTATGATGGATGAGAGGCTAACTTTCCCTATTTTCCTTGTACTGCTTCCTCCAATGCCTTCTCTGTTGCTGCCAATCTCTTATTCATTTTCATCAGTAGGTCCACTATGTCTTCTTCTGCTTTTTCTTGTGCAACCTCTGTAGTTTGAGGATGCATGGTAATTGGCAGCCTTAATTGCTTCTTGAGGGCAGCTATGCCATCCTCTTTTTTCTTGATTAGTGCTTGGATGCCTTTGGGATCCTTGGGATCATGCCCCAGCTCTATAATAATCTCTTCCAAGGATTTAATTCTGTTATCCTTAGCCAAAGAGGATGCTTTCTCCAACTCTAGTTGGGCAGATGTGTTGTTCAATGAATTTTGAAATTTTTGAGCTAGTATGGCCTTGTTTGCCAATGTGGAATAAACCATTTCACCAGTTTTCCTGTGCAATTCAATCTGGTCCATTGGATGGATGTCCTTGGCTAGAGCCTCCATATTTGTTCTAATATAATTAGCAGCTATATGTGGTTGTTGCACTCTGGGCTTGAAGTGACACGAAATCATTTTCCCTTCCTCGGCATCATATGCAACCATCAATCTCTGCTGTTTGGCGGGGGTCATTTTGAGAAATTGATCATAAAGCTATAGTATTATTGGCTCATTCTATGCTTTGATGTCCATGAATGTCCTCTTAATGTCAGAACTTTGTTTGCTTTGTGGCCGTGCTGAAGAAATTTCCACACTAAGCTGTTTTCCCAATTGCTGTCCATGAGAACTGGTAGGTGTTCCTAGCAATGGATATGTTTGTGGGCTCACTGCCCTCTCACTTCTTGGACTTTCTATGATCTCCTCTATGACTTCCTCTTTGGGTAGAGGATCAACTCTCTACCTCTTTGCTTCTGGTTGTTCTAGTGGCCCACTTATGGGTGTGGCCTCTTCTCGGTCCCTTTTTCTGCCCTTTTCCTCATTGAGAGGTGTTTGTAGTGTAGGGATTTCAGGTGCCTTTGTCTGTGCTGGAGGAGCTCGTCCTTGGCCTTGTTCCTCTGATGTAGCTGGCTGATTTGTCATCTCTAATTGCTCTGTATGTAGCACTTCTTTGCCTTTAGCTGACCCTGCACGTGGAGTACTTTCTTGGATAGGTGGTTGTGAAGTTGTAGCAGATGATGTGCCCGCTCTGATGTGTTGAGGCAATTTGAACGAGACCTGTACAAAAGAGTCCAGGTCAAGAGTTTTTTCAAGGTTTTTCATTGCCTGCTCTATTTTTTCTTCCTTAGTAATCTGTTCTACCAATGTGCCCTATACCTATTCATCTTGATTGGCATATTGTTCTAAATCAAGGATGCTACAATGATCATAGCCTGAAAGCATATATTTTATCTTTCTATCACGGATGAATCCATTTGGGTCATAAGGTACCCACCAAAACTCCTCTTTAGTTTGAGTTCTTCACCTAATATTTTTTCAGCATCCTTCCATCCTTCCCTTTTGTTGATGATGAGGGGGCCTAATTGGTTTCATAGTTTCAGCTGAGCCTTTTTTTTGGCAGCATAAAAATGAGTCAAATCTGAGCTGATAAATTGCCTAAAGTATTCAAGGGCAAACAATCTCATAGGTACCTACTTTGGCAGCTTGTAGGGGCATAATTCACAGCCATAAATCCTGATCTCTATGTGATTCTAGTAAAAGTACTAGTCACCTATTTTATAGCTTTTGGACAGCTGCAAGATTTTTTGCATGTCACCTGAGAGTCTGGGAGGGGGACTTCTCATCAGCAGAGATGAGACTGGATATATAAATAGATCAATGAACTCACAATAAGTATAAGGAGAATTATGGACTAGATGGAAGACTGAGGTCCAAAATATGACATATTTCCTTTCTCCTTTTGCATCCAATTTCTTGACAGGGAATTGAAAACTATCTGTATGATAGTACAAGAACAAATGATATATATATGCAATATACTTGAAAACTCCTTCTCTGCTCAGGCTCATGAATTGTTCATGGATTTTGTTGCTAATAAAGGTAGCAAAGTCAAATTTGATGGCAGGAGGGTTTCCTGGGATAAATATGGACATCAGGGCTAAAATGGTTTCATCAACATACTCACTTGTTTTAAACCCTAGAACATAGGATATCATATCAATAACAGATCTCCCAACTTCATTGAAATAGACATGGTGAAAAGGAGGTGAATCTCTGGGTTGGGAGTCTGGGCTCATGAATAACTTGGCAATTCGGCCTATTTCTGCAGTGGATAGTTTAGAGCCTTGGTCCAGCAAGTATTTCATGGACAAAGGGGCTAGAGGCTGACTAGGGTTGAAGTGCAAATCTCATTGATTGAGTCAGGAGTGATATAGAAAAGGACAATGCCATTTGGAGACATGACTGCTCTTTGAGTAGGCTCATAGTTGGCACAACATAAGCGGATTATGTCTGGAAATACATTAACTGATGGAAGATAATATATGGGCAGATTGGACTCCCATATCCCATAGAGATCAATTTTGTTCAAGTAACTAATTCTAATTTCACAAAATGTTTGAAGATGGTTTTTGACACCCATTAAGTCTTGTATTTGTAAGTCCCTACCAGCTAAGGGCAACCATTCCAGCTCCTTGTGAGGTGCATTAAGGGGAGCAACATTGAGGGCCACTAGAGCCTCCATTTTTCAATTTGCTATGATTTTTTTAATTTGAATTTTGGGTTTTGACAACAACAACAGGTAAAATTTTAGTTTTAGGGGCTTTCTATGGGAATTGCTAGTCGAAATGAGCTAGAATTTTAGCTGAAATGGGCGAAATTTCAGAGGGAGACAAATTATGAGGAATTTCTCGGAGAAAATGGGCAGAATAGAGGTTAAAATGTGCAGTTTTAGAGGCAGCATGGTTTTTTAATTGAAATTTGAGCTCACTGGGAAATTTTTGCATAGAAATTAAAGAAAAAACAGGGTTCGGGAATGAAATGTAGGTAAATACCTGCTTTATCCGATAGATTGTACGTTTTGCAGGTGGCGGGCCGAGCTTGAAGACTGGCTTGCAGGTTGGATTCAGGTGGGTGGTGGACTGTTTAGTTAAACAACTATTTTGGTGAAAAATTGCATGAATACATCGCATAGAACAAACAAATAGAAATGGAAAAAAATGACCTTTTCACGCCAATTTGACAAAAATTTGGTTTTGGGGGGGTTTGGCACGCTTTGGTTAGGTGACATCAACATGATGTAATGACTTTGTCGTATAGCGAGGGTACGGAGGCTGACTCGGCGGTGACGTGGCGGATAGGCGGATGATATGTCGGATGATGAGAGGGTGATGACAGCGGGGAGGGGGCATAGGCGGTAAGCGGTTTGGCGCACGCACCGCCTTTGGGCCATAGTGGTATTGGAGGGGGGGCAGCGATCACCCCGGGCGCTTGTTGCGTGTCTTCTATACGGCGGCAATACCGCCCATCCCTCGGACGCTATCGTTCGGCACATAGGGGCTTGCGATATGCATGTGGGCCGTCGGATTTGTGGATTATGATCTGATGGCTGGCAGCATATAAAATAGGCGGAGGTTTATGGAGCAGGGTCCCACCGATATATTTAACATTTGATAAGGTTTATGCGGGGTTTTTACAATGTATTCAAACTTTGGGTTGGTCGGGTCGGTTATTCATTTAACCAAATGTTAAATGAAATCCTTTGTTATATGCGCATGTGGAGGGTTGTCCACGAGGCTTCGGGTAAACCTCAGACCCCCTAAATCATTGACATATGGCTTTAATCAAGCCCGGGGCAGGATATTATAAAGTTTGGGGTTTTTTACATTTTTACATATGATAGGGGAGGGGAAAACTTTTACATAGGAGTTATATAATTGAGTTAGGATGTTAATATGGTTTTATGAATGGAGAATGCTAAGTTTATAAGGTAAAAACTTAGGTTTTTAGGGAAATGAAAGGATTCTTTTTACACAAGAAATATGGCTTGTTTTGGCTAAGTAAACACAAAGTTCTACTTAGTATTTCTCATGAAATTTAGTGAACTGGGAACACTAAGCAGATCTCAATGTCCTTGGGGAATGTTAGTAAATGTTCTTGGAGAAAAAAGAGGGGAAATTAGTCATGCTCCATTTGTTCTGTAACCACCTTGCCATAGCACTTTATGATATCTCTGAGATAGATCATATTCAAAGGACAAAATTGCTCATAACCCTTGCTTCTGCAACCTCAAAACTGCCTACCCAACTTATTAATCCTAACATTTTTTGTTCCTTTTCCATGGTGCATTTGAACTAGCAAACCCCTACTCTCTTGTTTTCTTTTAAGTGCCCTCCTATCTAAGTTTGCCCTTATGTCTTCCAGGGGCTCAGATCTGATTGTTGAGCACCCTTGCTTCTCTACCTAACTACTGATCTGCCAAGCTTAAACTGTTTGAACAAACCTTATTCTCTAGTTCTAAAACAAGAAATTTAAACATGGATTTGGCCAAGATTGAGCTGTTGGGCCATCCATCAAGAGTGACAGAAGTCACTGATTGCACACTTTGGACTTCTTTGCAAAAAAAAGAAATAGGATAGTAGTGGCATTTTGACTAGCACACTTTCCTAGTCTTTTCTTTGGAGTTCATTTTTTTCATTTTTTCTTGACCAATTCATTCTTTTGCCCTTTGATTTTTCTTTTAGGGCATACCTCTTTACATGTTGTTTAAATTTTCTGATTTTTTTTGAAATATGGAACCTTTGCAGCATGGAAAGGATGATCATATTTGGCACTTGAACAGTCAATCATGAAATATGACACCTATTGGTATAGAAACCTAACAGTGGCTCTACTTGGGGATGGCTTTTCCAGGTGAAAAGCCAAGAATAGCAGGTCAGAAAGCCTTATTTTCAACTTCTGGCTGCAATCTGAAAATTTTATTTTGCTGTAAACAAACAAAACTGTATCTTTGTAACATATACATACCTCTTGTAAGCTGGTTTAAGAAATTACATCTCTGTGTCTGACAGTTTGTCTGAGTATTTGTCATCATTTTTATAGCTCCCAAGTCTTCTTCCTCAAGTCTTCTGATAAACTCAAAATGTAGTACTAAAAGGTGGCACAAATGCTTGCTTTTCCTCAAAATTTGCTGCATCTTATTCCCTATCTTGTTGTTGTAACAAGTTGCAGAAAATAGACTCTATTATGTACAAATTACAGTGCTGTCATCTCAATAAAGTGGATCAAAATAATGCTTGAGCATGCGACCATTGACCGGCCCATCTCCTACTTCTGTACCATCCGGGCTTCTTAAAAAGTAGGTGTTGTTTCCTTGTACAGCTTGAACAACAAAAGGTCCTTTCCATAGGAAGTCAAATTTCCCATGTTTTCCTTTGTCTTCTCTCCTTGAATCCCATTTCAACACTTTGTCTCCTAAGAAAAAATCCTTTGCCTTTGTCCTTTTATAAAAAATCTTCTTAAGTTTCTTTTGTGGAATCTGAGTTCTCTGATACACTTCCTCTCTAGTCTGTTGTAAAAGAATTGTTTGATTAATTCTCCTTTGAATATCATTAGGTTCTCCCTATATTTCTTGCAGCAATTTTATCACAGGGATTCCCAAAGATGAAGGGAACACAACCTCCATGCCATAAACCAACTCATAGGGGCTTGTTCCAATAGATCTTTTTGTAGTTAACATGTCTGCCCAAAGTGCATTAACAAGCTTTTTATGCCAGTTCTTCTTGTTTTCCTCCAATACTTTCTTTATGATGTTGATCAAGCTTTTGTTGGATGATTCAGCTAGACCATTACCTTGAGGGTAATAAGCTGTGGAATGGCCTGAGGTAATGTGGTATTTGTGGCAAAAATTGATCATTCTTTTGGATTTAAAAGCAGCAGCACTGCCAGTTATAATCTTCTCCGGACAACCAAATCTAGACAAGATATTGGTCTCTAGGAATTGCATGATGATTGAGTCATTGGATTGCCTACAAGGGATGGCTTCTATCCACTTGGTGAAGTAGTCTGTGGTAGTCAAAATCCATTTATGTTGGCCAGAAGAGGGAGGGTGAATTTCCCCAATGAAATATAAACCCCATTGTTGAAATGGTCTCTCAGTGGAAATTGGTTTTAGGGGTAAAGGTAAAATCTTTCTCTTGCCTTCAAATATTTGACATTTATGGCAAGAAACTACGAATTTATTTACATCAGCAAACAGGGAGGGCCAATAAAAATCAGCTCTTAGAATTTCATCAACTGTTGATTTCTAATACAAATGTCCACCACAGTCCCCTGCATGAAATTCTTTCAGCACTTTGTCAGTTTCATCCTTTGTCAAGCAATTTAGCAAAATGCCTTCATGATTTTCCAAAATAAAACATTGTCTACAATACAAAACTTTGAAGCTTTCATTTTCAAGAATCTCTTTTTAGTTCTGGATAACCCTGGAGGAGCCTACAGGTTTAATAATACATAGGCTATATCAGCATACCAAGGTGATTCTAAAAAGGCTTGATTGATCTGTGGAGTCGCCATCTCCTGTTTGTTATCCAGTTCATTGAGGTCAAGGGCTTGAAAGTTGGTTTCAGTCATCAATTTTGCTAATCCTTGTCCTTTTATCAGCTTTGTTGGTTTGATTTCAATGTCATATTCCAAGATGTTAGCTATCCATTTACCTCTTTTTCCTTCAAGTCCTTCTTGAGTTAGAATATCCTTGACCACAATATTTGGCACATAAGCTATTATATGAGAGTATAAAATGTAAACTCTGAAATCCTTGATGGCTTTTACAAGGGCATAAGCTTGTTTTTCCATGATCTGATATTTAAGTGGTGTATCTCTAAGTGCTTTGTTGAAGAAAGCAATGGGCTTCTCACATCCTTGGTCATCTTTTTGTAATAGGACAACAGCAATAGTATGTTCTGATGCAAAGGAAAAGATTATAAAATCTCTATCAAACTTCAGGCTCGTGAGGACTGGTGTTTTAGTTAAAACTATTTTGATTTCTTCAAAGGCTTGTTTGTAGACAATGTTTTATTTTGGAAAATCATGAAGGCATTTTGCTAAATTGCTTGACAAAGGATGAAACTGACAAAGTGCTGAAAGAATTTCATGCAGGG
>Ga0181469_100602_pt1 | contig 13665 bp, 5 predicted proteins | sample InSIn2SAF170_2_FD_119081 | JGI IMG/M metagenome (GOLD analysis project Ga0181469, IMG submission 119081) | Clean room microbial communities from NASA Spacecraft Assembly Facility at Jet Propulsion Laboratory, Pasadena, California, USA -... ... | reverse complement strand
GTAAATCAATGATACATTAAAGCAAAAACCACCGGAAAGCCTGGTTGAATAAAGGCTTGTTGAGAAGTTTACTCGGTCGACTCGACTGAAAGGAACGAAGTAGCTTGACCGGAGGGAAAAAAGAATGATGGGGAAAGACAGGAACTACGGACCATGAACCAGATGCTTGATCGGGGGTTGACTAACCGGGACGCTTCTCTATTCTTTGAAAAGATTGGTTGGTTTGCAAGATCCCGCCCAGCAGGCGGAAAACATTCAACCATAAAGCCACCAACCAAAGGGGAGAAAGGCAGGACCCATCTGGCATGTAAGCTAGCAGCTAGCCTTTGATATGGGAGTTCCTTTCCTTACTTACTGGTCACAAGTGCTCCATCTAGGAGTTCCATTTGGCATGATGAGCATGAGTTTCTCTTCCGGGAGATGACAGCGACAGTTGCTCTCATTCGGAGATGCAAACCGAACTCCACTTTTGTCCTGGGCGTAGTAATCGTTTCGATCGACTGCGACGGAGAGTCCTTCACAAGAAAGTACCTATCCAGAGCGCAAAAATCCTTTATTCTTGCGTGTCAAGTGCGAGATTGGCTTCGAGAAGCCGTGGGCCCATTGTGGCTTTATTAAAGCCGGTAACCTGATCGACGTAAGAACCGATCTCAAGCAAGATAAGCAGCAACCCAGAGTTCCAAAAGTAGGGGGAGGATTAAAGATATTAATATACTCCCATTAACGTTCTAAGCTAAAAACGATCGTTTTTAGACCGATCTATCATCAGGGGTCAGAAAACGAAGAAATTGATACAGAACAATGGCCTGGGCCTTCGTTTCACTCGTATCCATGGCAAGTCCCTGATGAACTTCTCACTCCCGAGGAATACAGTGATATCCGACTTTCGGTGTCGAGACCGTAGACTGAACTGAAACCTACACTCTTTCTTGTGTGTAATGAGTAGCTACTAGTTAGAATGAATTCTTATCGGTCTTTAACACCAACTCCCTTTATAAGCTTTTATTAAACCATAGGGCAGGGAACTTAGTAACCTAAGCCGAATCCCCGGAGCGAGGACCGCTAACTACACTTTTTGAATCTCTTACTAAGCCGAAAAGGTGGACGGAGAGAGGAGCGAAGACCTTTGCTTTGAGATTTCATCAACAGTCCCGTGCCAAGCATAAGAGTCAACTACGTCGAACCTGACGCCTAACACTCGGGATTCCATCCTGTTCTTTGCTCACTCCCTGGAGTGAGATTCTCAGTTTGATCCCTTTTCTTATCAGTTCGACTGAGCTTCATCTCTCATTCTTTATCACTATTTCAGTTACTGGAACAGCAAACTCAGATCTTTGGGAAGTCTCTTCAGGACTCCCTTGCCCACCTGAGTGAGAAAATTACCTCGCTCACAACGTACAATTCCCTCTTTTCTGCCTAGAGTTCGCTACTTAGACTTCCGATATCTCTCCTGCGACTATTTTATTTCAAGTGAAAAATGAGACTTCGCCCCTTCACTTCTGAACCCAACTACTCTTTCTCTCCTGCGGACCCTTCGCCTGCTAACAAGGAGAACTTAGCACAACTAACAACTTCTGCTCGGGCCTCTATCAAGCGAGGCCCTTCGCTACATATACAGGACTCGAGAGCAACAGAAAGATTTTTGAATGGGTGCAGGGTATCAAACCTAACCCCCGGACTAAGAACCTTCCCAACCCTATTTGAACTGAATTCCAGGCCCCGGAGAGAGGAGATATGTAATAAGAGGAGACTGAGCTGAACTACTACATTTGTTCACTTTTTCACTTCATTTATGGATTCTTTTCTTGTTGAAGTGAGTGTTCATTGTTCCTAGAAGATAGAGATTAGAACTGAGACTGACTATGAAACGGAGACCGAGCTTACTAATAGTAGATTCCTCCAATGGACCCCTCTCCTGCGCTTATAGTGCCCACTGCCATGAAAGCATAATCTATGGCTTGAGCCCGTCGCCGTCCTTTCACTTGCGCTTGGGGAGCATACTTTTTCTTTCTTACTTTCATCTCGAGTGTTGTGTTCTTTCGTTTCCTCTATTAGTAGTTGACTTCCTCTTTCTCTTTGGTCGAGTCATCATAGAGGCAGAAGAAGAAAGAGAGATGGAACAAAGAAAGACGGATATCTTTCTATCAAGGAGAGATTTATATATAAGAATTCGAGTTCTTGCTCACGGTAGCAGCCATTCCCTTTAGTACTAATAAAGGAGTGGTTTGCCCGCGCTCCAAGTGGGAATAGCAAGAATAGGAGTTAGTGCGCTTAAGAGCCTAATTATAGCTGAGCTCCCATTTAGATTTTAGATCGCCGGGAAAGGCATTCTGCAAGCATAAATTGAGAAGTTTCGGGCACGGGGTCTGAAAGATGCGATTTCCTAGTTAGACAGAGGCCCTGTCAAAGGAATATTCGGGTTGCCCCGGAATCCCTACCTTTTTGTTTTTTGATTCTTCGTCGAGCGAGCAAGATCAAGGAATCCGGTGAGAAAGACACGCTTCGATCAGTTAGCGGAACGTGAGAAAGGCATTGAGATAGCCGCCGGGCTAAAGCTGAGAAGTTCTCTCGCTCTGCCTAGTTGGTTACGTTACGGGTTAAAGGAGTACAAAGAGCAATTGAAATATCCCAAAACTAGAGACAAGTTTACTTGGTACTGTCACCTGATGAGAAAGGGCCCCCCCGCTACCGTTTTACTAGTAAGACCGGGTAGACCACAGCGTGAAAGCATTAATGGCGGGCGACCTACATTAGTGAAGCAAATTGTAAGCGACCACCCCCTATGGCTTTTGCCAGGTACGCCATTCTATATACAACTTTGGCCAGAGAAAAGATATGTTTGAAGAGCATCTTCTCCCTATGCCCACCGCTGAATATTCTGCTCTTTCGGGCATTTCCGCCCTTTATCGGCCTTACTCACGATCCAGTACTACTAGGTACATAGTTGCAATCTATCTTGTATCGGCTTTTCTCTTGTTTTTATTTGTTGTGACTTGCCCCCGGCTACCTCTCTTTATTTGTTTCTTTTTTTTGTTTTTCCTCTGATTATTCTCTACTTCAATATTACAGATTACCTCTGATTTTTGTATTTCATATGAGATGGGCGCGGAATCACGAGTCTTAGGTTCAGATCCGTAGCTATTTCATCTGTATATGTCTTCTCGCCCCTGACCCCGGCCCGTAATCAATAGAATAAGCGAAAGGCGGCTCTCTCATTTCTCCATCTGCAGCCTTCGCTCTTTCACTCCGACAAAAAGACCTTGGCATCGCACTTAGCTGCTTTAGCCGACTTAGGGCCCTTTCTTCTTCTTCATACGCCCTTTCTTCTTTCGTTTAGTTTTTCGTGGTGTCTTTTGTTCCAGTGGTGGAAATGGAGCCTTTTACGCCACGGTGTGCCCTATCGGGGGTCTTCTCTCGGGCAAACTGACCTGCCCACCCGTTTAGGGCCGGGACAAGACACAAGACAAGACAGAACCAGGGAGTCTGGATCACTGCTTTGGCACCCTTGATAAGTGGTGCCTTCGTCGTAGCAGTGCCTTTCATCATAGTGGTGGAATGCCTGTGTCTGAGGGGCCAGAGAAAAGATCGCTTTTAAGATTTCGCCGTTGCAGGAGAAAGGTAGCGGTACCTAGGGTTAGGTTCTCTCTTCTCCATTTCGTGGTGAGATCACTTCCGCAGAGCTTGATCTTTCCGAGGGTACAGTGCTCCTGTCGGATAACTTGTCTAATTCTCCATTCTTGCCTGGATGGGCTACTTCTTCGTGGTGAGAACCCAGAGAATCAAAACGATCATTTATTTTCAAAATTGTTGTCGCGAGGTAACCCCCGAGGTACCCTCCCCTATCAATCGTTCGAAAATGAGTGGATTTCGTCCTGTGCCCAAAGCGGAGGGTGCCCATTGCCGTGAAAGCTTTGATAGCGACCTACGCCCTATTTGTTCATGTATCTCATTCCGGACTGCACGACTTCAAGTTCGATTCCCAATGTCTTGTTAGAAAGGAAATCGAATCTATTCCGTCTTGGATCGGTCAATCGAGGAAATGACTTCTTTCTTTCACTCGAAATTCCTTCTTTTACTCGGCTCGATCAATCCAATCGATTCAATTCCTTCTTCTTCAGTGCTGTCGATGAACACTTCGACTGCCTTTCATTACTTATTACACTCGAAAGCGTACCGCTACCTAGAAGAAGCACTTTCCCCTTTGACTGCGCTTAGTAGGAACTCAACTACCCGCTTCGCTGCACTGCTTTACGGAACCTACGGAGACTTTCCGCGACTAGAACATTGAATTTCCCGTGAGCGATTGATTTCGATTTTCCTCACATAGGATTCTGCGGGAAAATAAACAAAAACAAGCCTATTTGTTGGCGGTGCCCGCGCCTCTTTCACTACTTACATCAATATCTGATCTATCCGCTCATGCAAGCATTAATAAGAGGATGTTTATTCGTAACTGAGCTACTAGAGAGTTATAAAAGGGAGGGTCTCGCATCTTGGTAATCCTTACCTAGCCTTAGCTGCTGACTTCGCCGCTAGAGTATCCGAACTAGTTGAGCACTCCGCCCGACTCCCCTATTGGAACACAATCAGGACCTTGCCTAGGGGCAGGTTTGAAGAGCAGAGAAGGTGCTGGTGGAATTAATTGATCAAAACCATGGGCCTTCTCGTAGCTTGTAATACATTTTTTCGATCTAACGGAACCCAGTTCTACAATCAAATTCTCTTTACTAAACTTGGTCTTCTCGAGAATATCCTGAAATGCCTGAAGCTAATCCAATGCTTGAGTCGGAGGAGGCTTCTTTCCTCTGGTTCTATGTCAAGCTTTCCTTTGCTTCTTCTTTGTACCTTTCAAACAGCCATGAATTCCATCCTTTTTTAGTAGTAAAAATAGAAACCATCGGCCAATTCGCCCAACCAAGGCTCTCCACGCACAACTGCAATACGACACACGAAAGTTCGCCGCAAGCAAATGTTTATTAAAGAGAAAATCCGGTTTCTAACTATAGCTATTCATACGCCCCAACTCGTGGAAAGGGGGCTTCCCCTTTTCCTTATAGGCATAGACATCGAGAGGGGAGTACTTCTTCGGCATAGGCAGCATCCCTGTTTTCAAGGTTTAATCTTCCTGTCCCCTTTCTCTCTCCAGAGATGTGTGGGCCTACGTTATATACGTTATAGGATGACCAGGTTTTTCTAACCGGGAAGAGGGCCTGCCCTCAGCGAGCATTCTGCGGCCCATGCGCAATCCGTAAGGGGTGGACCCTACACGAATACTGATTCTGTGAATGAAGAACTGCTCTCTTACGAAGCGAAGACTTTTGGTCATTTTTTGGGCCAATCTGATATTGCTAGTGCGAGAATGGGAGTACATTTTGGTCGGTGGGCTTCAGCATAGGGTGTGGGCAAAAGAAGACTGCTTGTCAGTGGGAGCTTTATCAAACCGCGGCTGGTGAAAGCCATATCATAGGGCGAGGTCAGATAGACGGATCCACTACAGGGTACCTTTATTGGCAGTTTTCCAACCTATTGTACCCTCCATAAATGAGTGAGAAAAATACCCATTGGAATATAATCAATGGGTATTCCAATTTGGAATTTCAGAAACCGTAGGCCCAACGACAAGTCCTCAGCAAACATAAAGACGTGAACGACCAACGGTAAGAGCGAGTGAACTAGTCAAGAACTCAAATCCGTAATGCGCTTAAGGCATTGATAATCCAAGTCTTAAGTGCGACCCACTCAATGGATCATCTCGGGCAATGTTCTAATATATGGTTCTCATTTTCGAACAAAAAATACCTTATCTTATAAAGAGCTCACTTCAGCAAGATTCCAAGCTCCAGTGTGCCTGTTCCTGCGCCTGAATCCGATGCAGATGAACTTGTATTGTAAAAGGGAAGGAAATAAAATGCTCAATCTGGATCACCTGTATCCGTATCCGTCCTGGGGTACAAAAACGCCCCCTCATATCTTTGCGAGGACAGAACTTAAGATGAAATCGAAAAGCTAGGACCAAACTCTTTATTAGGGATCATCATCCGCTTTTAAGCTCGACAACGGCAGAATCCGTATTGGAAACCTTTCCCATAGAAAGGAGAAGTTCTCCAAACTCAAGTATTCCCAAGGTGCACACTCAATGCCAGGTTTCAAGCAGACAAACGATAGGAAGCACTTTAACTCAAGAAGAACGAGTCTAACAGAACAGCCAATATGGGTTTTTGGTCCTTTGATCACATCTCCCAGGGGAAAGAGAAGGGAAATCCACTTTATGCCCCAAAGACGGTGTTGTGGTACTTGGATCACATCTCAATGTCTCAATAAAGGGGAAATAGACTAACAGCCCCGGCCTAAGGATAAGGAGAAAAGAAGTTGACTGGCATTTAGATAGACGAATTCGCTCCTAGCTCGTCGTAGGTGGACAACTCTGAAACCATTCCACGAGACAGAACCATTCCTTGAATCGGGCAATGGCACAAGTTCACCCCAGAAGAAGAAAGGAATGTAATCAAATAGGCCCTATCCGAGTAAAAGCACGGACGGGACTATAGGCAGAAGCTGGTAGTTTAACCTATCCTAGTAGAAAGCGCCACCGTGGAAAGATCACCTTCTTTCTTCACCGCGGATGCGACCACTGAACGAAATCACTGGAAGGACCCCCATGACTACGGTTTGCCCGGAACCTACTGAGACCGGATCATGAGCTACTAGAGTTCGAAAAGCATGTCTTTACAACCTAGAAGAATGCTGATCAAATGCATTTCCTTTTCTTACCCACACACCAAACAAGATCGAAAAGAATGTCGTTCCTGGGCCTATAAGACTGCTGATTTGCTTTATTTCTGCTCTTCTCTGTTTACGGGGAATTTGATAGGATAGAGATCGGTCTTATAAGATTGCCTTTAGCCACCCCATCCTGACTCTAGCTAGCCTAATTGAAACGGTGTTGGAGCAAAAAGGACGATTTATCCCCACGCCCACGGTGCGGTGCGGTAGACTGCTCCATTGATAAGAACTGCCTTCCTCCGATGTGATTCTATAGGACGTTGGAATTATATTAATAATAATAATATAGAATTTGAGAAAGAATTTCCGCTCCGTCTTTGATTCCGTAGAGAACCGTCTTTGTCTCTCCGCTCGAGTAGGTGCTTTGGTTGACTTTGATTCATCAAGGGTCCAGTCCCAGAGCTTCCGTCAAGTGGGCTTGCCCCGCCCGAAAGTGGTTTACATGGGGCTGGTGAGACATAGTAGTCACAAAGTCTCCTTAGGGAACTGGTTGACTGCAAGAAGTTCATCCGAAACCCTCCTCGTTGAGGAGCAAAAGTCTATTGGATAGCTTGCCTCGCCTAACTTGAGAGAAAGGAAGCTAAGGGCAAGAGGTGCGGGTACTTGAAGACCGTGTCTATTTAATCATTAGCCGCAGGCATCCCAATGCAATGCTTAACCACCTCAAGTACTAAGCCCCACTTCTACCTTCGTGCCTAAGGGTATATAGGATCCGGGAGAATGGCTAGCCAAAGAAGAGCCACGGCCTTTAAAATAAAGGAAAGAGCCTGCTGCGAACTCCGCCCCCCGGCCTTGAGAGAACGTAACCCCGGGAGGACATATAAGCCACCCAATCTGCAATCCTCCATTAACATTCAATAAGGGCAATCCTCCATTAACATTCAATAAGGTTAGTAGGCGTTTGGAGGATCCACATACGTGGTGCCATTAGGTTCCCCTCATATTCATATTTGGAATTCCTCCGGGCCCCGAAAGCACTTCAGAAACTCATTTTCAAAAGCGCGTCTACTAGAATCCGAAGACTGAGAAACATACTAATCGAACTAGGTTCCCTTTTTCTTCCTATCCGAAGGGGCCAAAACAAAAGCCTTGTTCAAAAGATGTTAAAATAACTATTTTGTTATTGAAAGCTCTCAGTTCAGCCTCTTCGCTAAGCAGCCGCTAAGCTACTTCTCCGCCCCGTGTTCGATTGATGAGCCAGCCCTCCTGGTGGAATGGTAGATTTGTATGAACTACATAGAATTGAGTCGAACTTCCGGCAGAGACTAACTTATGGTATGCAAAGCACGAGAATACAGGTTCTGTCTCCCTCTCAACTCGAACGAAGTAAAAGCGCGAGATCCTTTGCTTGATTAGCATTGGTGGAGCATAGATGGAACAACTTCGTTGTTCTGTTCCCTGCTCCGCTAGCAAAGAATGGAATGCAAACTGCCTGTCCGTGTGTCCCTGATAAGTGTTTGTTGACTTACCTTGTAGGCCAACAAACGGGGCTTACAGCGGGTTCTTTAGGAGCGCTCCCCATTTAGAGTTCCGCTATACACAAGCGAGAACTCTTTTCGAGGTACTCCAAAATGCGGGAAGAGGTAACCCTTCATAGATCTTTAGCCTTTACTTATGATAGTCAGGATCTTATACTCTTATACAACATAAACACTCCACCAAATACATGGTCAAGTAAGTTCAAATCAAAGGGAGGAGCAGCTCTTTGAAAAGGTCAGTAGAGATTCCTTCGCCCAGCTTATTTTTTATTTCTTGAAGACGAAGAATAAAGGATTTTTGCGCTCTGGATAGGTACTTTCTTGTGAAGGACTCTCCGTCGCAGTCGATCGAAACGATTACTACGCCCAGGACAAAAGTGGAGTTCGGTTTGCATCTCCGAATGAGAGCAACTGTCGCTGTCATCTCCCGGAAGAGAAACTCATGCTCATCATGCCAAATGGAACTCCTAGATGGAGCACTTGTGACCAGTAAGTAAGGAAAGGAACTCCCATATCAAAGGCTAGCTGCTAGCTTACATGCCAGATGGGTCCTGCCTTTCTCCCCTTTGGTTGGTGGCTTTATGGTTGAATGTTTTCCGCCTGCTGGGCGGGATCTTGCAAACCAACCAATCTTTTCAAAGAATAGAGAAGCGTCCCGGTTAGTCAACCCCCGATCAAGCATCTGGTTCATGGTCCGTAGTTCCTGTCTTTCCCCATCATTCTAATATCCACCTATCACCAGGCGCCTATTTCACAACTAATCTTTTAGGCATATCAAGACCATCGTCGATATCATCAATAAGATAACCCTTGGGCTTGTCATCCAGGAACTTGTTCGGAAATACCATAATGAAAGGAAGTCTGGAACAGCTCCGCCCCTCCCAAGCTAGGGAAGGCACATAAAGGAAAGGATGAACAACCCGCTAAACCTTGTATTTTGATTGAATTTCGACTGAAAAGTAAACCCTGTTGAAGAGTTCGTTCGTCTGCAAGACTCACAAAGTGGGTCGTACTCAACCTTAAATCCCAGATGGCACTGAATCCTGGATGGCATTTCTTGTAGTTTATCAATCTCAAAGGTGGCAGCTACTACAGCTTCAACTTAGACTAGGGCATTAGATTGGGCACCTTCTATTTCTCTTTCTTTGGTCGATAGGAGGAAAAATTCCCGGTTGACTAATGCCAATAAATGTTCCAACTACCCTACCTGAGCGGGTGAAAGGCCCTTTCTTTCGGGCAGCTGTTGAGATCATAACTTGGATTACGGTTAGCGGTTTCACCTTTGACCAGGTACAGCTAAAAGCAAGGTCTTTCAAGTGAAGGCCCTTTCATAAAGCCAGTAAGTAGAGCTAGCAGTTTCTAGTTAGGGAGCTGAAAAACAGAAGGGCTAGCGATAGCACTCCGGCTTGAAAGCAGTACGAGAAGCGAGACTCAAATAAGGGTTCCATACCACCAGTTCAGGCATATGCGGAAAGGGAGCCAAGCAAACCGTAAGGCCCACTCGACTGATAGCACACTGAGAAAGTACTCCTTTCAGCGGGGAGTGGGAACTGCCTTATTCCAGTGAACTAGGATAAGCGGTAACCGTTCTTCACACAAGATAGAAGGAAGCAGCACGCACCCGTAGAAACCTGTGGGGCAGACTGACTTGTAGCTTGATAAAGGGCGGATGGAAGGATAGCTGGGAATCCCACTTATAAGGAGAAAGTCTTTCTCAGTATCTAATGAACCAAACTATTCATCTTTCTCCACGGCCCCGACCAGCAACTGCAAATGAACACCCGCCTGCATAACCTTTCTCCGTTCTGTAGAAATGGATTGCGAGTTGAGACTTTGCTTGCCCACGAGCTCGTCAGCAACTTAGATAGACGAATCTTCTCTTATCCTGCGCCTTCCCACTAATCCATAGAAGAGTCCTGCTTGGAGTGAGAACTGCTTGACGAGTGCGCAACTTACTATTCATATTACATAGATCCTAGCCTTGAACACTGATCCCTATTGCTTGAAGTTCGGTCCCTACTGCCGAGATACGGAAACTCGTTGATGCGCTTCCTGCCTATGGAACTACGGGAATTACGGATTTACTCCTCCCGCCTGGACTGCTGAACTTGATTATATTCAATAGCTACTCCCTTCCCTAGCATCAAGAAAGTCTTTAAGACTTCCGGCACAAGCGCAGGAACAGGAACACTTCTACCTAGACCGCGTTCAACCGATTACTTTATTTGATTCCTTATTGGTTATTGGTAGAGGTGTTGACTCCGTGTACATAATTACATTATACCTTGGTTTCTTAGACTGTGGCTTCTCCTTGATTCGGATGGAGCCTGAAACGAATCCCGGTGAGCAGAAGAAGGATTCCATCACCACCCAGCACCCAAGCACCCAAAACCAGTACATCAAACTACCCACGGCTAACAAAAACCCCGTTCGAAAAGACCTTTGAACTTACAACTTCGATTCTCTTTATAACTTCGCTTTCTCCTGAACCTGCGGGTGGTGCTGACTTGATCCGAGGTAAGCGTTAGCTTTAGCTTTCGACTTGACCTTCCGTCTAACACTCGGGATATTAGAAGAGAAGTGTCGTGGCTCACAACCTTGACTTTGTTTGAGTAGAATTCTTCTAACCTGAATTCCCTTATTCCGGACTGGATTACTTTAGCTTTGCTTCCTTAGGATCTCATTCCTTTACCCCGGACCAATGATTTTAACTCGAGTACAAAAGAAAAGCCTATTGAAAATTATCATTTCGTTTCAGGATCCGCAGCAGTTCTTGCTTGCTTCCTGAGCCTATACCTGGTTCGCTCCTCGGACTTACGGGTTGCTTGCTCTTCGTCGCCTACAGAGACTGATACGCGCTCACTACGGAAAAACAAGTTGAGCAGCTTCCCGCCTCTCTTTCTCAAGTGAGACAAAGGCATTCAAGATCGACTGCTAAAAGACAGATCTTACCTTTACCTTTACTTTACATCGCATTTCTTCTTTCAGAACCTTACTATCTATTTATGAAAGAGAGGAGAAGCCCCACTCGGGGAGATGAGTCAAAGCTTTCTCTTATATACGATACCTACAAGAGATCGCATTCTGACAGGGAGCACACGAAGCGAAGGAAAGACTGGCCCGCGTAGTATTAGATAGAGGTATTACCCGGCCCTATGAAACTACAGTAGAACTGCCTTCTGCCAGTGCTTCTATTGAAGAAGTTGACTGAGACGAAAGCCCAGCTCCTTGACTAAAAAGATAGAACGGATGAAACAATTTCTTCTTCATTGTTGTCTTTGCTAGCTGCTTCTGCGCCTAATCCCTTTTCTAAGAGGAGGTTAGCTTCGCTTGCCAGGGGACCTGCTGCTTGTGGGGGAGTAGGAGTATTTGTATTCAAAATACCCTCCCCCTTCCCTATATGCCATTATACAACACTATAATGGTCATACAACAAAACAAGTATTCGAATTCCTACTAATTAGCGAAGCCAACTATCAGCTTAGAAGTCCGATTTCCTATTCAAGTCAAGTAGTCCCGCCAGCTTGATTACTCTAAGTAACCGGCTTTCTTCCTTCGCATTCGAACCTGTCCTTGCTTGAGAGATGCGCTTAGTTAGGTACCAGAATGAACTCGTCTTGCTCCTCCTGTATTTGTTTGATAAAAATGTCTGTCTCCTTTTCCTGTTCTTTCTACGAGGGTCTTATTTAAGTTGGTTTGTTCGTTTGTTTGTTCTGTTGTTCTATGGAATTACTGAGTAGGCGTTTATGCTTGTTGTTCGGGATGCCTAAGCCTTTCTAGTCGCTAACGAAGCTCCGACTTTTCAATCATTCTTAGGATTGAACTATCTAGCCCATATTATTAGTCCGACTACTTCGTTTCCTTTTCCTCTTCTTTATCTTTATAAGTCGAGCCCCGTCCTATTTGTTAATCCTGCTGCTCATGGTGTCTTACGACTAAAGCGTTCCTTTTATGACGGATTTTATATTCTTGTTAAATGAGTGAAAAAATGAAGTGAGCTTTACTTTTACTCTCCTCCTCTGTGATCTTTGTGATCTTAGTTGAGAACAGGGGTCGGATAGCCGAAGTTGTCCATGTTTGGGAAAGGGAGGAGGACTGAGTGACTCCCGTCATTCACGCAGAGCAGAAAGAGGAAATCCCGGTTGGTCAATAAGTGGAATTAAGTGGTCTAGTTCGCCAGAAGTAGTAAATCAATGATACATTAAAGCAAAAACCACCGGAAAGCCTGGTTGAATAAAGGCTTGTTGAGAAGTTTACTCGGTCGACTCGACTGAAAGGAACGAAGTAGCTTGACCGGAGGGAAAAAAGAATGTCTTGGTGATCTTGTTCCATCTATGCAACCAGTAACTTTAACGAGCTGAAGCATTACCTTTTTGCCGGGTTCGACGCTTTCTTCTTCTTCTTTATTTGCCATTAGGCTGGAAATATTTGATTATCCGTAGTTGGGCTTTGTTCTTTCTTCGTGATCGTAACGTAATTGGTTAGTGAGGCAAAAGAATTAGGCGTTCGTTGCGTTGTTTTCTTGAGTGGTAGGACGTCTATAACTATAAAAAAGATTGGGTTACGTTAGGTCTCTAAGCAGCCGACCATAGCATAGTTAGTTTACTCACTCGACCAGAGGGCTTGCTCGACCGAAAGGAAAGTAGAGGGGTATGGTAGTTGACTTACTTGTTATGACAAGGGGGGTTTCTTTTCTCAGAGATTATATCATGGGTGCCCAAAACCTAGTTCACTCGCTGAGTCTCTGTGCCTTTCGTCTGACACCAAGAACGAATTGACAAGCCGATAACTATTGGTGCTGTTTCATTAACCATGGATCTGTTAAAGGCTAATTTCGTAGGTTATGGATGCCCTATGGTCGAGCTACTTCGTTACTGAAAAGGTAGTTCTCGTGCAGAAGGCCACTCAAAGGCTCTAAGATCTTAAGATTACCTCCATTCTAATCTCCCGAATGAAAATCTCATGCTCTATTCTTGGCCTCTCAGTGAAATCCAATATCCCGTAGGGCTCAGAGCAAGGGGATTGATCTCTCTGCTAGCCTAGTTCCCTTTCCCATGGGCAGCATAGCGAGTAAGGTAGTTTAATATGATGATGGAATTGCCTACGGTTACCTTTTGTAGCTTACCAAGTCGCTGAGTTGCTTGCACCTTCCTCCTAAGGCTAAGGCCGATTCAGAAGTGGGAATAGCGGAATAGCCAATTACACCGGCGTTGGTCTAGATTTAGATGGTCCCGTTACTCACTTGTTCCTCCTTTTTTTTTAGTGGACTGCTATCTCAGTTCAGTTTCTGATGAGGCTCCAAAAAGTAAGATTAAGATAAGTAAACTCATTCTTCATTTTGCCTCTGTTTTTATTGGGCGGGCAATCCCGCTTCTACTTTATTAAATTGCTTAGACCCCCCCTT
>Ga0181469_100601_pt1 | contig 13670 bp, 16 predicted proteins | sample InSIn2SAF170_2_FD_119081 | JGI IMG/M metagenome (GOLD analysis project Ga0181469, IMG submission 119081) | Clean room microbial communities from NASA Spacecraft Assembly Facility at Jet Propulsion Laboratory, Pasadena, California, USA -... ... | reverse complement strand
AAGTGTTACTATTGTTGATGATACTATCAGGTCTAGAAGGATGATCTATAAAGGAAGAAGAAGGTTGACTTTGTGTGGAGGAAAGTTTGTGTCAAGGTCTAGAATCTTGGATTATCTCAGGAAAATTATTGAAGGAAGAATTACCGACTGGGTTTTCCCATAGAAAGATGTTTTTCCCTAGCTGTGAGCCTATATTTGGTGTCCATTGATTTATGTGCTATTGCTTTGGTAATTGCTTGATGAACTAAAAGAAAGAAGATATAAAGGAACCTAATAAGAAATCAAGAATATCACAAGTAGTTATCAAGTATAAGAAAATCTTTCTATATTTCTGATTTTCTAACATTTAATATTTACTGTTATTTTTCAATTAGGAATATTACAATAGTGGTGCTTCAACAAACTTTACTGGTTATAAAGAAGTTCTCTCAAATCTGGTCGTGAGGAAGACGGATCTTAAGATCATTCTTGGAGATAACTCTACATATCCTATAAAATGATCTAGTTCTGTTTCTTTTCATCTGGATCAGGACAAAACTATATCTCTTCAAGAAGTTTTGTATGTACCTGGTTTGAAAAAGAATCTTGTATCTATATTTCCATTGGAAGACAAAGGAATGAAAGTTGCTTTCATAAATGGAAAAGTTCTAACTTGGTCAATGAGATCTAGCATGAGAGATGACTTCACTCTAGGATCAAGATTTGAAGGTCTTTATAAAATCAATGGAAAACCAATCCATATGTTGATTTAGGACAACAAGCATCAATGTGAACTTTAGCACCGAAGGTTCGCTCATCTGCACTGTAAAGCATTGCCTCATGTGAGAAAGATGGTTTCTGGAATGTCTAAGATTAGAGTGGACATGATGGGGTCTGCCAAGTGTGCACAAGTGGAAAGCATGTAAAGGGACAATTCCCTTCAAGCAAAAGTAAAACCAGTGAGGTACTTCATCTTATACATTCTGATTTATGTGGACCTATGCCTGTAACTTCTATTGGTGGGTACTTGTATTATATAATCTTTGTGGATGATGTTTCGCAAAAGACATGGATTTTCTTTTTGAAAAACAAAAGTCAAGTATTTAACATGTTCAAAGACTACAAAGCTTTGGTAGAAAAACAAACTGGAAAGTAGATCAAAATATTCAAATCTAACATTGGAGGCATGTTCACTTCAAATGATTTCATTGACTTATGCAAAGAAGTTGGAATTAGGAAAGAGACCACCACACCATATAACCTAAAACAAAATGGTGTGGTTGAAAGAATGAACAAACTATCACGGAAACAGTGAAAGCTATTTGCATGATCAAAAGCTACCAAAGTTTCTATGGGGAGACGCTACTAACAATGTTGTCTATGTCCAAAATAAATCTCCACATTGAGCCTTAAGCAACAAGACTCCTAAAGAGGTCTTCACTGGTGAAAATCCCGAGGTTGGGCACTTGAGGATTTTAGGCTGCCTTGTCTACTTTCATGTGCCAAAGGAAAAGAGGAACAAGTTAGAAGCTTCAGGTAAGAAAGGTACATTTGTTGGTTATTGTGAAAATTCTAAGTCTTACAGAATATACGTACCTAGTCAAAATACTTTAGAGTTTAGCGTGGATGTAACATTTGATGAAGATGCAGCTCTTGGAAAGGCAAGAGACACTCCTCTTCCTCCTACTAATGTTGATAGATAAGATGATGCCTTTGAAATTTAAGAAGATCCTGAGCCTGAGCTTGATCTTGTTGCTGAACACATGGAGCCCATGGACCCCTTAGATCCTCCTCCATGTGATCCTCCTACTAGAAAGAGACCACTATGGCTTTGTGACTCTCTACAAGATGCTAATAGACATGGTGCCCCCAGAGGAACCTTCAGAGATAAAAAAGAAACCATGTCGATTCTAGGGATACATTGTAGCCATGAGCAACATTATTCAGGTTGAACCATGCACTTTTGAAGAATCAGTGAAAGATCAAGTATTGAAAGATGCAATGGTCGAAGAATACGAGTCCATCATACACAATTATGTATGGGAAGTAGTTCCAACACCTAAAGGTAAGTCTGTTGTGACATCTAAATGGTTGTATAAAATTAAACATGGTTCGAAATGTAGTATTGAAAAATATAAAGCTAGATATGTGGCTAGAGATTTCTCTCAGAAAGAGGGAATACACCATGATGAGATTTTTGCACTTGTTTCCCAATATACTACCATCCGATTTATTTTGGCTTTAGCTACAAGCCAGGGATGGACTCCTAATCAAATGGATGTGAAAACTATTTTTCTGCATCACTTCCTCAAGGAAGAAGTATTTGTGGAGCAACTGCAAGACTTTGAAGTACATGATTGGAAAACTCATGTGTGTAGACTGAAGAAAGCTCTCTATGGATAGAAGCAACCCCAAAGAGCTTGGTATGCCTACATTAATAGCTTCTTGATGAAGCTCGGTTTTACCAAAAGCAATGTTGATCCAAATCTCTACTTCAAAACATCCAAGGTATGCTTTTGATTTTGGTATTATATGTTGATGACTTATTCTTGACAGGTGGAGAACCTCTTATCCTCTAGTGTAAGAGGTAGTTAGCTTCTAAGTTTGAAATGAAATATCTTCATTCGATGCACTACTTTCTGGGCCTAGAGGTATGGCAAAAATCTGGGGAGATTTTCCTTTCTCAAGGAAAATATGTTGTCAATTTACTAGAAAGATTTGGTATGACATAATGTAAGTCCATGAATACACCAATGGAAATGAATTTCAGGAACTTATGTGGTGAAGTTGCAGGCACTGATTTGACAAATCCTTCTGAATATCGACAACTAATTGGGGCACTAACATTCTTAGTGAACACTAGACCGAACATATGTTTTGTGGTCAATACTCTGAGCCAATATTTGATTAAGCCATCACATGCACAGTGGATTGCTGCAAAGCATGTGCTAAGATACCTACATGGGACCATCAATCTTGGATTGAGATATATTGTCGCAGATGTGAGACTACATGGGTACTCTGATGCTTATTGGGCTAGGAGCTTTGCTGAAAGAAAGAGTACATATGAATGTTTCTTTAGCTCAGGACCTACCATGATATCTTGGATGAGCAAAAAACAAAAGTCTATAGCCATTAGCATGGTTGAAGCCAAGTACATTGCTACTAGCACGGCTAGTTGTGATTGATCTTTGTCATGGGTATGGTAAAGCTTAGTTGTGCGCGATCTTTGTCATGTGTTGACAAGTGGTAATCCCCCCAAGCAAAGATGAGACTTGGTTGTGTGTGACCCTTGTCATGTGTTGACAAGTGGTAATCCTGCCAAAGTCTGTGGATGCAAGTGTTCAATCACTTGACCCTTATGTAAAAGATTGGTTGTGCATAATCCTTGTCATGTGTTGACAAGTGGTAATCCCACCAAGCGTGTGTCAAGATGGGAAGATCAATGGATATAGAGTGATAGATGAATCTCCCCTATGATGATTCTTCTTCATTAGATTGAGACATCATTGTTCCTGAACAAAGATGAACAAAGAAAGCAGAGATCTTTGTTGCATAAGGAAATCCCTCCCTAGCTGAGAAGGACTATTGAATATTGGCAGCTTGGGGATGAATTTCCTTAAATAAAATCTCATTTCTGACAATTTTGGAGGGACTTTCTAAAAATAGAAAGTTGTGTCTAAGCATCTCAAATATGACTTTCCAAAAATAGTAAATCACCTTGCATCAATTGGTAATCAAGTATAGTTGAAGGAAAATCGCTTAACTTATCATTAATCAATCCTAATAGTTCAATCTCGACTTAATCATCAATATTATTATTATTATTATTATTATCATCTTTTGTAATACTATGATATTATTAAAAGGAATTATAGGTGACCTTACCTTCATCACCTAAATCACTTTACACCTCTCTCCTTGATGTCTCACATGGCACTTTGTAACTCTCTCTCTTCATGATACATTACACTCTCTCTTACACACTCATTAAAGACATGGCATATTCCCCTTACACCTATGTTGCACGAAACTTTAAAGAACCCGGCGTTTCGTGTCGTACCCGTACCCGAAACTCCGAAACTTGGCGGAAACTCGACGGAAACTCAACCATCATGTGATCATATATTAGAGTTAATATAGACTTCTTTTTCCTTTTAAATTGTCATATATGGGTCTTATTCCCTTTTTTATGGCAAGATAATGTGTTATTCACTTATTTCTTTATATATATATTTTTAGATATACATATATGACGTTTCCGCTGACGTTTCGGCCCACGTTTCCATTTTTGGGAGGTGACGTTTCTAAACGTACCCGTTTCGGAAACTCTGAAACGTTTCGGCGTTTCGTGCAACTTAGCCTTACACTCATTAAAGGCATGTCATAAAACATTCCTTTTATGCTCTCTTTAATGTATATGTTACACTCTCCTTAGCTAAGGCATGCATACCTCTCTTAAAGGCATAAGTTACTAAGGCATGTGTACCTCTCTTAATGGCATAAGTCACTAAAGAAAGTGTTCCTCTCTTAATGGCATAAGTTACTAAGGCATGTGTTTCTCTCCTAAATGGCATATGTTACTCTTCCTCAAGGCATGCATATTGCTCCTCTATGACAAGAATTCGTTGCTCCTCCTATATATGTGTCTCATGTCTTCTCACCTGACACCTACTACTTGTGCATTGTGAAAGAAGAATTCGAACTTGAGAGAGAGATTTGGAGCGACTAAAAGAAGATTGTGAGAGACAGAGACATGGAGAGTAAGCGCAGAACTTGGCGAGCCAAGGTTGATTCAGTGTTTCAGTGTTGATTCACTAGAAGGGAAGGTTGATTTAGTGTTTGCATCTGTTGTTGCTACCAGTGATCTTTATGGTTCAGCTTGTTCAAATTTGGGAGAACTTACTCATTCTCCTGATCTCTCATTGTATTTTATATCTTTGTTGAACAATTGATATCTAATAAAAGAAGAATCTGGTTGGGATTTTCCCTTGTGGGATTTGCCCTGGTCATTGGACCTAAATTCTCTGTCTCATTTTATTCTTAGTTGTCTTCTATTGTGTGTTTGGTTTATGTTCTATCTACAATTGCTTATAACTAATACTGCAGCAGAAAGAAGTTTTGAAATAAGTAATTGTTTCAGCATAGAACATCAGAATTTCAACAATATTTTTAGAGCAATTCAAGATAAGTCAAGCAAGAAGAGAAGGATTGAGCTAAGGGGTCGATTTGTTGTGGAGGTCAAGTTATTTCCTTGCGCTGATTTGACAAGTGCACAGGTCGTATGATTGCCAAAGAGGTCGTGAGCAAGGAGAGAGGGTCGAGAGCACTCCAAGGAGGTCGAGTTTCTCTTGGGGTTGATTCTAGTTCAGCATTTGAATTTCTAGGTAGCCATAATCTCCAGTGCATTGAATTACAGGTTCCCCTTGAACTGTAATTTCTCCGAGTAATTTTTTTTAGGTCAAAATAAGTGTTTTTTTGTGCATGTTTTCCTTTGTGATTTGGCATTTTACTGAGCATTGTAAAAGGGCCATTTTTCCTCGTTGGGAGCCTTAGATTCTTGTTGAAGGACTAATAAGAATTGTGTTTTGGGCCTGAAATTTTGTGTTTACTATGCATGATCTATGTGTTGGTTTTATAAGTTCCAATGTGCTAAAAAATTTTCTAGTTAGACACATCAGCTTGTTTCAATTCATTAGCTATGTTAAGTTAAGAGGAAGTTGTTACCAGATCTAGTATGTGTGTGTGTGTGCACTGAGCATAGCGCCCAAAAAACTAATAGCAAGGGTTCAATGTCATTTTCCAGCTAGTGTTGAATCTTCCATTCATAGGATGGATTTAAATACCACCATGTTAATGGTATTTTTTTCTCATAGATTTATGCATCTTTGCTTGCCTCTTTTCTTTCTCATTTTGCCATCATTTCCTTTGTTTTGTTTCCTTTTTTTCGTCATTTTTCCATCATTTTCATGCCCATAAAACAACGTAAAAGCTTTTTTTTTCCATTTTTTTTAATGGGATAGCAGGCTTGATTCTAATTTTGTATCCACCCTCTTATTGTCATTTTACATTGTCGAGAATCTAATCTATATGTCTGACTTTTTAAACCAATAGGTTTTTATTTTTTCTAATGGGGGTTCAATGCCATTTTCTTGTGTTTTTTGCTACCTTAGTTTGAATTTTGAAGTTGTCCATTTCCATAGAAAATACTTCAAAGGATTTTGACCCATTTTGGAAATATGGGGAACCCATAGATGGAACAAACCAACGACGATTGAATTGCAAATTGTGTGGCCACCATATGATGGGAGGGATTAGCAAGTTGAAATACCATTTGTCTAAAATCCATTGCCATGATGTTGGGATTTGTCTCCAAGCTTCAATTCATGTAAAGGATAGAAAGAAAGAAGAAGCAGCTGCAAACAAAGCCGAACGTACAATTAGAAGTTTAGAACTATCTACCACTAAGTGTAGTGGGAGGGCCTCCACAGATTCACCTACCAAGAAGTCCTCATATTTTTTTGTTCCACGAACTAGAGTTGGAGCACAACCTTCCATCATGTCAATGTTAAAAAACGGGAGAAGGCAGAAGTAGACAGATTTATGGGGAAGTGTCTTTTGTAGAGTGACTTACCTCTCAGCATCACCAAAAACAATCCATTTGGCAGTCGATGTGTGATGCAATCGCTATTGTTGGCCCAAGGTATAAAAGCATTACTTATGAGGAGTTGCAGAGGCTAATTCTTCAAATAGAAAAGGACATCAACTCTATATCGGTGAAGTTGAAATAGTCATAGGAGGTCTCTGGATGCACAATGATGTTTGATGCTTATACAAATAGGATGCATAGGATCCTTGCAAATTTGTTGATAAATTGTCCTAGATGTACCATACTTATCAAATCAATGGATGCATCAGCACATGTAAAAGATCCAACATTGATATCTAAATTTATGGATGTGTTCCTCCAGGAGATCGATTTGCATAATGTAGTGAAAATCATAACAAATAATGCAGTGAATTATGTGATTTCTATTAGGATGCTTATGGAGACGCAACGCTCATTTTTTTGGACTCCATGCACTGCACATCATATTGATTTATCATTTGATGCTCGAGGATATGGGGAAAAATTCCTTCATCAAGGAGGTCACTGGTGATGCTAGGAGCATCCCCAAGTTTATATATGGCCATGCTTTCATACTTAGCCTCATGAGGAGATGCACTAGAAACAGGGAGTCGTGACATCTTGCAATCACATGTTTTTCCACCAACTTCATTACTCTTCACTCTTTGCTTCAATGTCAATTTGAGTTGAAGCAAATGTTTCTTTGTGATGAGTGGCATGATTGTAAATATACCAAGAGGGAGGATGGGAGAGCTTTTTGCTAGATTGGTGTACATTGAATCCTTTTGGGATGGAGTGGAAGAAGAATGCTTAGTTTGTAAACCTCTGGTAAAGGTTTTGAGATTGGTTGATAGTGCTAACCCCACAATGGCAGTGTTCCACAAGGTCGCATCCCCTGGGGCACGAGGCATGCTCCCTACATTTCCCATTCTCCCATGTTGGGGGAACATTTCTCCATGTCCCCCTTTTGGGGAAACTTAGAGAAGCGCGGGGGGGGGAATATTTCCCGAATGTGGGGAATGTGTTTCTCCAAAGGAGTGCTTGTGGATATCCTCCCTCAAAGAGGGTTGGGTGTCCCCCACTAAAACCTAATATTCAACCTAGGGACCCTATTAATGCTATGCAATCAATGGTAATGTTAAATTTTCATAGTAAAGTCCTTTTGCATAAATTTATAACATTACCTTTAATTGACTCGGGATGTTTGAGACTAGTTCCCACCTCATTGGAATTCATATTGAGAAAGTAGAATTTTAGATCCCACTCAAAATCTAGCACACTTAACAGTTTTCAGTATTTTAGGATTAGGGGGATTACAACATGGAATATCCCATTAATTTAATTCACAATTTTTTCTAGCAAATTTCTTCATAAAATCTCTAGATATAATATTGACCAAAAATTTAATAAATTCCAACAAAATTTGGACAACCAATAAATAACAAATTTTACATTGAAAAATGCCATAGCAAAAAACCAGCCAATTTATTAATAATATTGATGAATAATTATATCAATTTTTTGACTTGGCAAATTTAATTAATTGCCACAATAACACAGCCTCACTGCAAATAGACTCAGTTAATGCAACAACTCAACCTCTCCACCAATAAGTTCAGTTGCAGCAATACCTTGGCCTCTCCACAAATAACTTCAGTTGCAGCAATAACTTGGTCTCTCCACAAATAAGTTCCATTGATACAATAACTCGGCATCTCCAAAATTTAATTCAGTTGTTGTAATATTTTGACCCCTCTCCATGAATAAATTCAATTGTTGCAATAATTTGACCCCTCTCCTCGAATAAATTCAATTGTTGCAATACTCGGCCTCTCCACAAATAAATTTAGCCCAACAAAATAATTTCGGCCCAACAAAATAAATTCGGCCTGGCAAGATAAACTCTGCCCAGCAATATAATTTTGGCCCAACAAGATCAACTCGGCCCCGCAAGAGAAATTCGACCCAGCGAGATGAATTTGGCTCCGCAAGCTTTGATGAGAAAGCTCTCCAATAACCCAGCCCAAGAATAAGAAAATTTGGTCTGACCTCCGTGTTGGGAAGATAACCTGAGCTCCTTTAATTGTAACTACAATAACCCTTGTTCCATGACCTATCACAATGGATGTTGCCACATACTCACCAAATCCTTAGTAGAACAACTAAATGAAATCCACAAATTGATTTCGAGTGAGAAACCCAAATTGATGGCAAGCGTGAAATTTTGTGGGCACTATGTACTAGCTACATCTAAATGACTTACATGCTTCCACGTGTTGCCTAGGAAGATAAATCCAGCCACATAAGAGAAATTTGACCTAGCAAGATGAATTTGGCCCTACAAGCTTTAATGGGAAAACTCTCCAATAACCCAACCCAAGTATAAGAAAAATTAGTCGAACCTCCTTGCTGGGAAGATAACCTAAGCTCCTTCAGTTGTAACTGCAAATACCCTTGTTTCACGACTTGTCACAATGGATGTTGCCACATACTCACCAAATCCTTAGTAAAACAACTAAATGAAATTCACCAATTGAGTTTAAGTGAGAAACCTAGATGGCTCCACCTTGTTGACTGGCTAGGGTGTACCATTGCAACATTGAAACCAACATTGATCACTAGCGTGGATATTTCACAACTAAACATGATCCACACTCAAGGTTACAAACCCTCACACAAAGCTCTATGAACCCACATATCAATTTAGCAAAACATCAATCTCACTTGTGATGGCTATCAAAATACCATGGGTCACTTTTTCCTTCATTAAATAAAGTGACTTTATAATGTTATTTTTCCTCAGTCTCCCTTTTAATTAATTCATCCCCTGAGATTCCACAATTTATTTTTATTTGTAGCCTATCAAAATGACTAGGTTAGTGAGATGGTCTCTGCTACCAACATCCAGAAAAAGGAACATTACACAATGTTTCCATTGGATTCTCTCATGTATGAAGGTAAAGAACTAGGATTTAATCAAGAGTACCAAGCCCTTTATGTACCTCGATGTTGGTGGCATTGGTTGTTGAACTCCTCTGTCATGACCCTAGTAAAATTGTACCTATCACTCAAACAAAATCTTGATTTGACATGTTAAGTTTTTTCTATGTTAGTTTAATTTGAGAGGGTGATATTGATGATGAGCATCCCAATATAGGCAATGATTTTGATGATATCTAGGTTTTTGTTGTAGCATGCTTTACTTAGGACTATAGAGGCCATGTACAGCCTCTTTGTTGATGTATTTTTGGTTCAAAGATGTGTTTCACTCAGTGTTATTTTGGTTATATGCACCCTTGCTATATATATGAGAAACTTTAGATATTTGTACATAATGATTTGGATTCATATGGAAGCACATGAACATTCATGTAACTTTTTCAAAATTTGAATATTTATGTATTTTTTGGTTGATCGGCATTTTGGTCTAGTTTTTCTCTGACTCCCAATTTTGGGCTCAACTAGTTCAATGATTGGTCTAGTTCTGATAACATTGGTTCATTGTCCATCGTTCATTTTTAGTTTTAACTTTTTTTGTCTTGACTATAGATATTGATGACTTTAGACAGAGTCTTTGACTGATCACTTTTTACTATTTTTGAGTTTGAGTAATTTTAATTTACTATTCCAGTCCTCAAACTTTACTATCTACTATCAAATCATTTATGATATATGAATCAATGTATTTCATTATTGAATTTGAATTTGAATCATGTTTTTTTTTAAACATTGACATCCCCCATCTCCCATAAATTTCCCTAAAATTTAAGTGTGCTCCCACATTTAACCCTTATGTGTCGCCCTGTTTCTGTGTCCCCCCATCCCAGCGAGTTCATGGAAAATTGCACAATGGCCTATTTGTATGAGGCCATGGATAGGTCCAAAGAAACTATCCAAACTTATCATGTGGGAAAGGGTACCCTTGGGTTGTAAAGACATGATGATGTTATGGACTTTGACTAATAGTCGGTGGATCGAGATGCTACATCAACGCATTCATGCAACAGCGCTTCTTCTCAACCCCAAATTTCCTACAAATCCAATTTTGATCTTCATGGCGAGGTGATGGAAGGGCTACATACTTGTCTTCATAGGATGGTACCTAATGGCGAGGTGATGAAAGGGCTTCATACCTGTCTTCATAGGATGGTACCTGATGTCAAGATTTGTAGCACAATTAATCACAAGATAGAGCGATATCGAGATGGCACGGATTATTTGGCTTTAATGATGCTATTCATGAAAGAACCACATTGATACCACATAAGTCATTAGAATTTAGAACTTTAGATTTTTTTAATTTAATTAGATGTTTTATTTGAAAGTTTAATTATTTTTTCTTTATTTTCTAGATTCCATTGTAATGAAATGTAATTTAGTTATCTTTCCTTCTTATTTGTTGTAGATGTTTGATGGAAAAGCTATGGTGCAAGGGCAACATATTTACAAAATTGGCCATCAAAATCCTTAGTCAAACCTATAGCACTTAAGAATGTGAGTGCAATTGGAGTGTATTTGAAAAAAAGAAATACACTCACGGAAATGAAACAAGTTAGAACTTACAATTTCCATAGAGCAAATACATTTAATGTAATTTATGACCCTCTGATATACTATGATCCCCAAGAATCATTAATTTTTTTACGGCCCTCTTATAGGTTTGAGTTCTAATGTCTCAATGACTTGGTGTATGTCCATTACAATCTCTAACTATGGATGAGGAAAATGAAGAGAACATTGGATGTGGATGCCATTTCCTTAGACAATATTGATGTATTGTCCAAGTGAAGGGTGGTGTCTAAGGTGCATATCATGGAGGAGGCATCTACATGGTTAGTAGATAAGATAAGAAAATTTTATTAATGTTCAAAAAATGACCACAAAAGTAGGTCAATGGGACTAAAGGTTACATCCAGTACGAATACAATGTGGGAGTGCAAATGCAACTCCTATAAAATGCCAAAGCTAAATCTAGGATAAAAGGAAGTAAAGATGGATACAACAATAGGACAACCTCATAAACATGTATATAACTAGCTCAAAGGCCCCGATGATGTAGAAGAAAATTGAGTGAATAAATCCAAGGCTAGAGGATGATGATGTCAAGAATGCCCAAGTGTAATAGCTAATGGCAAGGGGGGAATAGGGGCAATGGCTCGCTATCGAAGTCCTCTTGATCCAACGAGGTGTTTGGCTACTCTGTTAGGGCTCGAGAGGAGTCTGTCAAGGGGGGGAGCACCCTCCTCGAGAACCATCTAGAACTAATCCCTTTGATACTTTGGGTGTGAGTGAACTAATGTGTTGTTCAGCAACTCCGTAATTGTCTCGAGGATATCGGTTGGCCTCCCAAAGGGGCAGGGGGGTTGAGGGGAGACCCAAGGTCTCACTGTTCTACTATTTGAAATACTTTGGAATTCATCCCATCACTTGTTGCTCCAATCAACCAAATCAACCTAGAAATATGATGTGATCGCTTGCATTGTCCCTGAGTGAGGCGGTGTATGTAGGATCTAATATATGTGTTTGAATATCTCCTTGATAAGAAGGCTATGAATATTTTGTTAGGACACTGGAAGAAGGTAGAGAGGGATCCTCCTAAAACAATAGCAAGTCAAGTAAGAGGAGGAGGGGCAAGCAAGTGAGAGGAGGATGTGCTACCACTAGCACCACCTTCTCCATGCCCTTCCTTGAAGACCAATTGAACAAACTTAGGCAATTGAAATCAAAGTTGAAAACATTGTTATTTAAACTTTGTAGTATCTAGAAAGAGGTGTTGGAACCTAAAAAAGCCTTATTCACCTAGTATCTAGCTATAAGAGGTCTCCCATTAGATAAGAGATTGACAAACTTAGGTGTGTTGAATCGACATGTCCACAATGTGGGAAATTTAAAACCCTTAAGCATATTTACTAGTTTTACCCTCTTGCCACAGTTGGTTAGCTTGGACTAAGTATTTATGCCAACAATATCTCCCTAAGTCCTTTTCATGGTGAGATGCCTTATTATGTGACCACCTACTTGAGCTATTGAATTTAGATATGTGTGGATATTTATCAAAGATGAGATCCTCTTTAGGCTTAGGGATGATTTTTAATGCCAACAATATCTCTCTGCTTCCCTTTCATGGTGAGTTGTCTTGTTAGGTGACCACTTGCTCGAGCTATTGTATTCCTATCTACAGGGATACTTATCAAATATGAGATCCTCTTTTGGCTTCATAAGAAAGAAATGATCTCTTATCTAATTCAAATGCGTTGTTTCATAGTGTTTCCCAATACAATGGTGCATTAATGTATGCCAACCTATCAATGCAAATCATTGTAAGAACACGTAAGGGGTGGCTTGAGATGTAAAAGTTAAAGTGATTGATATATTAACATGGACCCCATGCACTATGAGAAAAATGCCACCTAATTCTCCTAGCCCAATTGACCAATATGGCCCTTTTAGCACAATTGGTATGCTACCCACCAAAATGGGTAACCCCATAGGAGAAAACTTTTCTCCTACATTTGACAACTAGCTAGCCAACAACCCCTAATATTCACTTCTTTATCATGATATGTCATGTGCCTCCTCCATCTATATCACCCACATGCTTCTCACCATCCAACATTTCCTCTTGGATGAAGATGGGTTGTTATTCAAAAGTTACTCTGATCATTTTGCAATCGAGTACTTATACTTGTTTGTTTTGGGCATTTAGAATGGATGAAGAGGTTATCTATCTTGATTGTAAATATGTTCTCTCACCCTACCAAGGCGGGTAATCTTTAGCACTACTCTAATGGGACCTCCCTTGAGGCCTCAAGGTTAAAGGAGGGGCACTACTTGGAAGAACCGAATTGATATAGTGTGTTCATTCTCCCTTCTACCATACTTGATATTTTCCACGTCACATTATAAACCCCATATATACCATCTCGATTCTTCGAGTCTAACTAGTCATCGGTTCATGGGGATTTAGCACCCTCTCATCCACATCCTTTAGTAAGGCCGAGAAAGATTGTCCCGAAGGTTGATGCAACTAAAAGAATGGAAAAACATATTATGGCCACAATAA
>Ga0181469_100596_pt1 | contig 13694 bp, 8 predicted proteins | sample InSIn2SAF170_2_FD_119081 | JGI IMG/M metagenome (GOLD analysis project Ga0181469, IMG submission 119081) | Clean room microbial communities from NASA Spacecraft Assembly Facility at Jet Propulsion Laboratory, Pasadena, California, USA -... ... | reverse complement strand
ATATTCGCTGCAAGGGGGGTCCAGGGGGGGCGTCAACGACTTTTGGGAGCCCCCCCCTGGCGGGGGGTTTCGGGGCCACTGCCCCCGAAGCTAAAAACAGCTGTAAAATTTCCTTGTAAAAGTATAGTAATTTCTAGTCAATCTGGGCCGTTCATTAGGCGGATGATCTGACGGTAGAACTTATGTTTAATTTAGGGTTTTTTTGCCCTAGAAGGAAACCCCCTCTTTATATGAGGGCATTATATTTGAGGCTGTAATAGATAGATGTGTATTCGGTGAGCGAGAAATAGAGAGGTGAGAATGTGAGAGAGAACAGAGGATATTACAGTGGATTTGCTGTAGGTTGTGTCTCTTCATTTTTCTGGATAATAGAAAAGGAAGGACTGGCTGTTCGGGGTGGACGTAGCCCAAACTGGGTGAACCACGTATATCTCTGTCTCTCTTGTTTTGTGCGTTTTCTGTGTTTATATTTCTGCAATATTTTATGTGTTCCATTGCTCCGTAATATATAATTTTCTAACAGATCATGTCGCTACTTGTACTTGGCATTTGATTCCTCCAGAATGTCATGGACCTATTGGTGAATATGTTGGATGTGCTCAATGAAGCTATTTGCCTTATCTGTTTTGGACTAGCCATGAGCCGAATCTACGTGAGTAGTTGCAAATGGCATGGCCACATCAATGGGACATAGTGGCTGGAATCCCAAGCCCACTTGAAAAGGGTTGTGGCCAGTCGAGCTATGGAGAGCCCGGTTGTAGCTATGTTGAACATAGGGGAGGCTCTCGTCCCATGTGTGTGGATGCTTTGAGTTGTACATGCGCAGAATGTGTATGATCATCCTGTTGACAACCTCTGTCTGCCGTTAGTTTGAGGATGGAAGGCTGTGGACTTAGCGAGTTTGTTGTCCAACATCGACTAGAGACTGGACCAAATGGACTAAGGAACCTACTGTCCCGATCTGAGATGATAGACTGTGGGATCCCAAAGTGTACCCACACTCATTCAAAGAAAAGTTTAGCAGTGGCTTCTACTGTGATATTCTTCTTGCAGGCCACCATAATGGCCATCTTCGAGAACCTGTCGACGACCAAAAAAACACAGTAATTTCCATGCTTAGTGGAATGAAGGTCTAACATGTAATCCATGGAGATGGATTCCCAAGGTCGACTAGGGGTAGGCAACAGGGTATAGAGGCCTTGCTTCTTGATGGTCGATTTGTTAATGGCAAAGGCAGTGCATGATCTAATGTACTTCCCAACATCCTGTTGAAGATTCAGCCAATAGAAATACTTCTGCAATACTGCCACTATTTTCTCGACCTTGAAATTCCCAACAGCCCGACTGTAGTGTGCTTGCCAAATCATTTTGGCATGCTTGCTTGAAGGAACACAAAGGTGACCCAGGTGGCATAACAGGGCATCCTGGAGGTGAAAATATGTAACATGGTGACCCTCCAAGAGTGTCTGGTATGTGTGGCCAAATTCTAGGTCACTTTTGTGGAGAAGTGGCCAATCAGAAGTCTCGTGCCCACAAGAGTTGAGCATGGTGGTTAACGCCATGATTGGTGGTCGATTGAGGCAATTTGCAACATTATTGGTGCTGCCCTTCTTATACTTGATATTCAAATGGAATTGTTGTAGGTATGTGGACCACTTCTGATGGTAATCATTCTACAATTTCCCTTGGGTCTGTATGAACTGCAGGGGTCGATGATTTGTGTGGATGATTGTTTCCTTCCCCAAAATGTAATGCTTCCATTGTCGGTAGGCCTGCACAATGGAATACATCTCTTTGTCATAAGTGGGATACTTCTGGACTGTGTCTGAAAGTGTCTCACTGTGATATGCCACTAGATGCCCATGTTGAGTAAGGATTGCCCCAATGGCATAGTCAGAAGCATCTGTCTCGACCTAAAATGGTTGTTTCAAGTCTAGTAATGCGAGCACTGGTGTCGTGCAGAGGCCATATTTCAACTCTGTGAATTCTTTCTATTGAGATTTAGACCAAAAGAATTTTGCTTTCGCTCCTCCCTTGGTGACTTGACTTAATGGCCAAGTTATATGAGAGAATCCCAACACGAACCTACAATAGAAGTTGGCAAGACCTAGAAAGTTGCGAGGCTCTGTCAGAGTGGTTGGAGATGGCCAATTCTGAATGACTTGGATCTTGGTTGGATCCACATGCACCCCCTGTTCATTAGTAATGTATCCCAAATACTGAACCCGAGTCATGCCAAAAGTGCATTTCTCCAAACTGGCACATAAATTGTGTTGCCGCAGTGTTTGAAGAACCTGTCGGATGTGGTGGAGGTGCTCTTCCCAACTCTGGCTGAAGATCAGGATGTCATCCAAGTATACCACTACAAATGAGCTGGTGAATGGCCGCAATATGTCATCAATTAGGCTCATGAAGGTTTCAGGAGCATTCATTAATCCAAAAGGCATAACCAACCATTTGAAAAGGCCCTCCTTGGCTTTGAAGGTAGTCTTCCACACATCAGAGGGTTTGATTGGTACTTGGTGATATCCTGAATTCAAATCGATCTTGTTGAAATATTTTTTCCCCTTTAATTGGTCCAGGAGGTCATCAATCCGTGGGATTGGGTACCTATTACGGATAGTGATCTTTTTCAACCCCCGATAGTCAATACAGAGTTTCCAAGTCCCATCCTTCTTTTGTACCAAAACGATCGGTCTTCCACAGGGCGATGAACTCAGACGGATGTGACCTTTTTATAGCAGCTCTTGAATCTACCTCTTGATTTCATCATTATCCAGAATGGAGCTCCGATAGATTGGTCCATTGGGCAGCGGCACACCTTGGATCATATCGATGGAGTGCTTGACCTGATAGTGTAGAGGAACCCCTGCGGGGGAGGTGAAGATGTCCTCATACTCCTCCATGACCTTGTCCATATATAGTTGTCATGTGTAGGGGCCCTGTCTGGAGGTCGTGGTGACCATATTCTTCTTTTCTTGAGGACGTATCAGCAGGAAAACAAATTTCCCGGTTTTGGAAATGAGCTTACTGCATGTTTTGCAGTAACCAAAGAGATGGCGGTAGGTGGTGCTACCTCTGGTATGCTGTACAACTTATTTCCCAAAGTAACAATAACAACATGGGGCCTTGATTCATACATAGCATGTTGCCTCCACAAGTATTGTTGTCTTAATAATACATCACAAACATCAAGGGGAGCAATGTCATACAATACCTCATCTGTGAAGGGCTTGATGTTGTATGGAAGGTGACACTGCTGGCTCATGCGAAGATCCCATCCTTGGTGAAGCCACCCATTGGTGTATGGTTGTGGATGTGCTGTGGTCAGTAAGCCCAGTCACTTCACGACCTCTATCAAAATGATGTTCTTTTGGCTCCCACTATCAACAATGAACTGTAGCAGGGAGCCCTTTACCCATATCTAGGAGTGGAAGAGGTGCTCCTCCTCTTCTAGATCTTTGGGTTCCCCCTTCTGGATCTTCATGGTGGTAATGGTGGCGTTGGCCTCTGCATCAATAATTTGCTTCCCTTTGTCATTCCCCTTGTCAGGTTCTGACTTAGAGTCGAAACATGCATCTGATTCTGAAACCTTTAACTCGGCCACCGGTCATTGCTTGGCCCGACACTCACTTGTGCTGTGAGTGGAGCTCTTATGGAACTCACACCACTATCCCGTGTCCTTTTTCAGCTTCGTGATACTGTTCTTTGCTTATAGCTTTGGCAGGTTGTCTTAGGTCGCCCTGCCTTGGCTTTATCCTTTGTTATGTGGTTTGGGGGCACCTTTCCCTTGCTTTGGATTTGCAGATCCAAAGTCTCGCTTCTTCTGTTTAAACTTTTGCTTGACCTTGACAGCGTATCGGTATGCCGTGTAGAGCGAGGATATATTATTTCTTCCTGGATGTACTTGTGCAGGCAGCCACGGTATTTGAGTACCAAATGCTGCTCCGTATCCTTGATACCCAACTTTGAGCTAAGGGTATGGAAAAAATTGGTAAACTCTGACACATCTTGTTCCCTTCCCTGCTGCAGCATGGTCCACTTTATGTATTGATACTCATAGCTTCTGACAGGGTAGTACTACTCCTTACTGGCATCTAGAATGAATTCCAAGTGGATGCGGCTGAAAATAGTGAGCTTGTACTTTCATCCTGCTCCTCGTAGTAGGTTTCCCACCAATCCTTGACGTGGGGGGCTACTTTGAGAAGAGTGAAAATAATCTTTTCTCGACTGGAAAAATCATGACCAGAAAAATAGCCCTCTAACAGATTTAACCATTTATCAATGGCATCTGCTTCTATCTGACCCTCGAATATGGGGATTTCAAAATTAACTTGTACCTTAAATGGTGTGGCATTTCCAGAGTAGCTATTGGAAGCCGCTACGTCGCCCCTGGGTAGCTGCTGAAGGATCTGGGAAAAGTTGTCCATCATCGCGTTTCTTTGTTGCTTGAGGGCTTCTTCGAGCAAGATTTTGATAGGATCTCCTGCCCCCTCGTCTTTCTTTTCATTTGTCGTGGTAGTCCATCGGGATTTGCGAGGCTAGTCTTGCAAAGGTTCGACCAGTTCAATCCCTAACTCTTTATATCCCGACCTCGTTGGGGACATGCAAAGAAAAACAGAGAAAAAAATAGATAACTTTGATACCACTGATCCATATTTAAAGAGGAACACAACAAATTACAGAGATAACCATAAACACAAAGATGCAGCCGAAATAATACTTCATTTCATTAATGGTAAAATACTGAAATATGCTTATAAACAGGAATGGAAATAAACCAGCTAGGGCAATGGTAGCTTTTCTCTGAGAAGAGATATGGCGGCTACATGACTCTAAACTGCCTTACAATGAGGCCTAAGGGTGTTTTTATTATTGAACAATAAGAGAAAACCCTAAACAACCAAAACCCTCACCCGAGGAGATGTAACACCAAGAGTTGATGGGTCCCATTGGGGTGAGCTGGACAACCAACTTCCTGGGGTCGCAACTTGGTCATATTATCTCTGTTTGACACGCATGATAGCCTATTGGAAAGACCTCTCCAAGGACTAAGACTGAAAAGATGATTTTATACCAAAAAATGCTAGCCGGTAGATTTCCAAAAAAACGTCATTTAGGGCCTCAAAACGGCTCCAGAAGTTTAGGACTCAAAAAACTGCTAAAAATAGTAAATTGTGCTACAATTAAGGAAACTGAAAAACTGAAAGAAGCAATGGTGGGGGTCCAAATGGAATTGATGGGTGGCCACCAATATCCACCTAGATCATTTAGACAACCACTCATGTAGTTCTTCAGGGAAGAAACAAAAGAACACGTCGGTCTCGTCTGTATACAAAATTCTCTGCAGCCACTACTCCTTGGATAATTTAGGGCTCCCATTATCTTGAGCCACGAATATGTGCATGTTTCGATCAATCCACTTGTCAATCTCTTTCTTCATAGGGAACCATTTATCACACATCTCTTAGATAGATACTGGTTCTGGAAACCAAACCATTTGTTGGCTTAAGGGGGCCTAACCCAGGTTCAGAGTTGTTTGCGCCAACCAACAAAACCCTAATTGCTGGCCCTTTCGGCAACAACTTGCATAGAGTAGGTTGCAGTCTCACCTGAAGTAGTATTGGGGGATGCTAGAACTAGGTTTCTACATCCAGAGACAATGTGATAAGTGGTGTTAAGCTCTTACAGCTCAGATCTACCTTCGCATAGATCGATATTCTTCTATTTCCTGATACTATAACTCGAGTAAAATAGATCCTAGACCTTCACGAAGGTCTATGATCAATCTTTATAGACTCCAAGGAAGTAGTCTATCTACATTCGCGCACTAATTAATAACCCTATATCTACCTTCTCGCATATCTACCTGATTCATCAGAAATCACCCTAGAATTAACCCTTAACTTCGCGAACACAGATAATTACCTGCGTACTTAGCTACAAGGGTCTGCGCACTTAGTTTTAGACTTATAAAGGCCTCCTATGTACTTAGCTGTAGGAGCCTTCCCCTATCATCTAAGTATAGGAAGCATAACCTTCATGCTTTAGCACTTGCCCAAAACAATCTCTATCTTGACTTACTTATCCTTTGCTACCATTAGTTACCTCTTAGACTCACTATGACTCAACTATATATAGCTTTATTCAATACAATGCCATGGTTCGCGGACCATGGGTGAGTCTCAAAACAAGGGGCTAAGACCCCTTTGACTCCTATCTACCTGTGTGCTCCGCATCCACATTTTGTGGAGACTTTACATCTTTTACAAAAATTGGGTTAACTAACCCCAACAATGATCGTAGGGACCCTATCCCAACAAGAAAAGATAGAACAAAAGAAGAAGGCAAAGAAGATATAGATAAAGAGAGAAGAAGAAGAGAAAGGGTTCACAAGCAAGGATTTGCTTGGTGAATTTCTTATTTCATAGGTCCTCAAATGTAAGTCACTAAATGCTGCCCTAATTTAAACCTAGGAATCTATTATTATTTATTGAGCTACCATATATTGTTCTACTTACATTAGGTGGTGCTAAGATACTATTGTAATCTCAAAGATTGGTGATTGCTAGATATGATTGTAATCACTCTAAATAAATATTATATTTGATTTAAAAAAAAACTAAAATAAGATTAAAAAATAAATGTATACATATCCAAACCTGAGCCTTTATAGGAGTTTAATGGTGACTAAATGAAAGGCCATATAGATATCCATGTTCATGAAAATTAAAATTTTTCCATTGGGTTCCCCCATAATAAATGTTTTATCCCTCAACCTAAAATAAACATGAGGGGAAATCTGCTTATTGTTTGCAAAACCCATCATGTTAATGTCTACTACAAGTCTTGTGATATCATGTGATCCCATTTCTACAAAGTAATTGGATCTTGAAAAGCACCCCCAAGGAAATAAGCCTACTAGCACAAGCATACATAAACATATGGATGTGAATTGTGTATCCACCCCATCACAATTTGGAAGAATTTGACTCTTAAAAGAATAAGAACTTAAGAGATGGCATATCTAGGTGTTGAATGTAAGAAATAACCAATGGAAAAATATATACATTAGCATTGGTGCAATCAAAGGATTGAAACCATGTCACATTCTATGATTGTGTAGTAGGGAACAAAATATTTGTGGGACTATAAAAACAATTATAGCCATTTATATATTACTATGAAATTGTTTTATACCTTGTAATTATTCATATCATTTTTATAGCCATCCATACACCAAGAAATGGTTCTATTCCATTCAATAGTTCTACTTGGATGCAAACCACTACTTTGGAGCCTATATCATGACTTGAGAATGTATTTTCACATCGAGATTGATGTGAATAAAGGAAGGGTATGCCATATGCCTCTTTGGGTTTCATTTCTCCATAAGGATTTGGATCCAGCCTTGGTTTAGCATGGGTTTCACAAAGGCCATGTATTGAATGTGGGTAAAGGTCATATTGTTTGCAATAACATCCTATTTAATCATATATATTTCAAAACCACTCAATTTTTCATATTTGCATAAAATATGGTATTCATTTATCTTAATTACGTATCTGTAGGAACAAACAAATGAAAATGTAGGATGCTCAAGCTCTTACTGGTTCCAACCATTCAATTCCACTACCATCTTGATATTTTATAGGTTTTAGACTAAATTTAGAAGATATTATTGAATTTCAAGCCTTTTGTAATTTATGGACAAAGTTTAGGTGAACTTGTTGAATTTTAGGCCTTCTATTTTGGTTATCTTTATTTTCAATAGTGATTCATGAGTTTTAGGTTTTTCAATAGGTCTTTCTCTTGTTTTTATAAATGGGAAAAATCTATAGAGAATTTGGTTTAATCGAAAGTTTAATCTTGAAACCATGGGAGTGAAATTTATAAGAAATGAACATAAGTTTTTGGAGGGCCTTGATTGGCATTATGATAACCTGGATGTTACAACAATGCAATCTAGAAAATAAGCGACAATATTGTGATATCAATAAATCCTTTCAATACCTAGATATGGAGACTAGAATTTTTGGTATTTACAATAGTATTTATTTGAAAAAATAATGTCTGTAATGTAAAATTATGTTGACATAGAGAAAGGAAATGCTATAAGCAAATTTCACAATCTAATTGTAATGCTAGTATGCACACCCTATTATGTTAAATTAATAACATTGGGCTAGATTTTTTTTTTGGTATCTGTTATATTATTTGCATGATTTACCCCATGTAGGCCCTATGTAATATACTTTTATATGGAAGAAAAGGAGGGTCAGAGCCCCTAGGAAAAAAATTGGGTCGTTTTTGTTTTTGGCAATAGTTTTTCGTCTCTTTATAATGTAAGTTAAGTAAAAGAATCTTATTTGGGTCAAGAGATTAGGGTTTTGGATGCCATAAGATCATCTATATTCCATTGCTAATGATGAAATGAGATGATGATGATAAAATTTAGAGGTGTAACCCTAAAATAACCCTAAAAATTTTGTTGGTTTTCCCCATTAAGGATTTCCAAGGTAAATCTCCAGGTATTATGTTTGATTGTCATTGTTGACCTCTCTATTAATTCAAATATCTATGTGCATTGCTTTATTATAAAGGTTTAACACTTAAATTTGATATCATAGAGGTTATTGTCTTCAGGGGGATGCCTTTGTTGCCAAGGACTCAATTATCTTGGGTTTGTGATAAACATGTTTCCCATGTGAGCTTTGCAGTGGTGATTCTTATGTTGGAAATGAATGACAAGTAGTTCAAAAATAGGAATTGATAAATTTAATGGGAAAAATGTTCAACCATGGAAGCTCAATATGGAATATTGTTTGATAGACAAAGATTAGTGGGTCACTATTGATATAGGTATTGCACCTACGAAAATGTCAACAAATGATTAAGAGAAGTTGAATTAAAAGGAAAATAATATAATATAGTTTTGTCTTTAAAATTCGATATTATTGTGGGTTTTATGAGAAGCTACAACCAATGAATTATGGGATAAGTTAGGGGATTTGTGTTAATATAAGTCCCTGGTAAACAAACTTCTGTTGTAGAAGAAACTATACAACTTTTAGATGAATGGTGGAGACTTAGTGACAAAGCATTTAAATGGCTTCAATGTTGTGGTATATTAGTTATTGTTTTTTGATATTAAGATTTATTATGAAGGTAAGCATATTAGCTTATGGTTCTCTTTACTAGACTGATGTGATAGTTTGGTTAGGGAGTAATGAAACCGCTTTAAGTTTTTATGATGTGGTGTCACCCTTGTTATCAAAGGAAATGAGGTAGAAAAACATGGAAAGTCAAAGTGAAAATGCCTTTTATATAAAATGACATTCTCTTGATAGAAATAAAAATAAATCTTCAGGTGGTATATCTAAATCTAGAGGTAGATCTAAATCTGTAGGAAAATCCTTAAAGAAATGTTATAAATGTAGTAAACAAGGCAATTACCAAAATAATGGTAGATCCAAAAGTGTTGAGAGAAGTAAGGGATCTAATGATGGTCCCTCCATATAAAAGTAATCATCCTCAAAGGAAGGATGGGGTATGTACATGGATTCTTTAGGCACATATGTAGATCATGATGTATGGTTGATAAACTTAGGTGCATCCTTTCATATGATTCCCCACAGGGAGTGGTTTTTAAATATGAAAGATATGATGGAGTTGAGGTTTTCCTAGGAGATGTATTGATAGAAAAATCACAGGATGAGGAAAAATAAAGTTGATGCTCAAGGATGGAAGGATTAGAACACTCCATGGTGTTTAACACATTCCAAGGATGGTTGGGAACTTGAAAAATGTAAGAAAGATGAGTGATACATGTGTAAGTATTATGTTTGAAAGGGAAAATTATAGGATGGTTTGAAGAGAAATGGAGTTGTTGAGGGAAGTTTAGAATCAAACTCTATACAAGCTATTGGGAAGTGCATGGGTGGAATAGTTACATTGTTTATGAACATGAAAATGAAGAAGACAAAACTCCTATTGTCTTTAAAGAAAATACAATGTCATGGCATCATAGATTGGGGCATATCGGAGAGAAGGGCCTTCAAGCATTACATGGTAAAGATATGGTTGAAAGTATGTTTTATTGTATTGTAGATTTTGATTTATGTCAACATTTTATTTATGGTAAACATAATTTGGTAAGATTCACATTAGGGCTACACGAGAAAAGTGAATTTTAGAGTTATTATATAGTGATGTGTTTTGACCTATGTATTTTTCATCATTAGATAAATTTGTGTATTATGTTTCATTCATATATGATTTCTCAAGGAACACATGGATTTATTTCCTTTTGAGGAAATATAATGTCTTTGGTAAATTTAAAGAGTTCAAGGCTATTGTCAAACAGAGAGGAAAATTTAGGTGTTAAGGACACACAATAGTGGAGAGTTTTACAAGAATGAATTTGAAGAATTTTGTAAGAAGTGTAGTATAGTGAGGTACAATACTAATCCATGCACACCTCAATAGAATGGGGTTGTAGAAAGGATAAAAAAAACATTGAGGGGAAATTAAATGAGCATGCTTAGTGGTGCCAAGTTAGGATAGGCAAAAAGTAGTGAATATTGCATGTTACTTGGTAAATCAACCACCCTCACTAGCATTGATTGACAACTTTGCATGAGGCATCGAATGGTAAGAAAATTTCTCTTAAATATTTCAAAGCTTTTGCTTATGATGCATATGTACACAGTCCAAGGAAAATTGGATTAAGCTAGACAAAAAATTTGAGAATTGTATCATTGTTAGTTATAAAGATGGTTTAAAAGGCTATCAACATTGGGACCTAGAAACTAAGAAGGTTGTCTATAGTTAGGATGTTGTCATTAGAGAGGTTAAAGATGTTTATAAATAGGAAGTTTTCCAAAATAAATAGAATGATAGGAAACATAGTTCAAGTTGCAAGATGAAGAATCTGACTCAATAGAGGAACATGATTAAGCAAAATAAGTACCTCATACTTTGGTATTGCGGAGATCGATTTTTGAAAGAAACTTGAAGGTCTATTAAAATCTTTAAAGGAAAGTTTATGTCTTACGAGCAATGGATCAATATGCAAAAGTACATAAACTTTATGTTTTAAAACCCATTTGTAGAAATAAAATAGAGAAAAATGAACCATGAACAACAACACAAAACAACAATTTGATAATAGAGTTCATCCCTCCTGGGCTACATCTCTTGGTCCAGCTTAAAATGTTGGGCCTCTTCAATTATATGCTCAAATCTGAAATTCCATCAGTTTTCAGTGCTCAATTTGCAAAAATAGTGCTTCCAATGGATTCAGAATGCTCAAAAACCCCCATCTAGGCTCTTCCTTAGCTAAAAAAAGGTTCAAAAATGAGCAAGATATGCCTCCTTGAACAAATTCTACTAACTGTTCTGCAAATCTACAATTCTGGCTAATCATGCTACAATTTTTTCCTTTTTTCCAACCGCTGAGCAACAGTTTCCCCTTGCGCCGACAAAATTCTCGTCCAAAAAGAGGCAAATTGTCGCTTTGTTAACCATACCAATATCCCTTAAGTGTCGATTAAGGTCATATAGAGTGCCATGTGGCTGAGATTCGAGGCTAACTTCCCACCCCCGTCGATGTGCTCCCTCCAGTTTCACATATGGTCATATGATGGTTCATGGGAATGGGGGGTCAGCATGGGCCAGGTGCCACCCAGTTTGCCCCCTCCATTGCGGTGTTGGTCACATTACCACCGGTAGAACCAAGGCTAGGGCTTAATGGCCTTACCCCCCCCACCAATGTCGTTGGGCTTCTAGGCCGCGTAACTAAGGGTCGGGGCCAAGTTCCCTGCCCCTCTCTCCAATGCGCCAATTCATGAATTCAAATTAAATGGCTCCACCATATATGGTAAGACATGTAGCCGATTGGTCAGGTGCTCGATATGGAGTTGGAAGGTTATGGGGTCAAACCCCCTATAGTTGGTTGGATTGTTAAACAAAATTTTGGCCTCTCTCGAAGTGAAACGTGGTGCCATAGGATTAGGCCACATGTCACTCTATGATTTCTTTGTACCAAACCCTTTAACCAATAAAAATGTGCCACCCAGTCCTATACAATAATAACACAGGATTGGTCTATACCACTTACTATGCATGCCTAGTTAGATGTTAACGTCAGCATACGGTCTACCCAGTTAGCAACCTAGTCAACCCAGTTACTTGACTTTATAGTTGTTTGGCCAAAACTTCATAACGTGATATCTTGAGCATACAATGTCGGTTTGAGGTGATACAAGCAGCATTGGATTTAGGATGATGAGCACTACAATTTGGAACTAGTTCTGAATGATTTCAAACACTTTCAATTTTAAGCATTTTTTTGATCCCTTGAATCAATATTCTAAAATCTATATGTCTAACCCAATCTACATTAACAAAACCATTTATTTCTAACATTTTGTCTATTCCAAGTCTTCCTTTATAGAAAATTCCATATATAGTGTTATGAAAATACATGTAAATATTTTTATAGTTAAAGAACGCTCCTTTCCTAGTTTTGATGTATAGATGCCCAAAACTCCCATTACATGTGAAATATCCAATCTAAAACAAATCATTACATCCATCAAACTACAACACTAGTATAAGGAACACATGACATGTCCTCTTTTTCTTCCTGTGTCTTGGGACATTGATATGTAGATAATTTTACACCTACAGGAATAGGGATCTTGACTGATTTACATTATTGCATATTAAACCTCCACAATATTATCTCAACATATTTCCTCTTAGTCAACCAAATTTTCCTATTTGTCTAATCTCTTTTAATTTCCATGCCAAAAAAAAAATTGTAGCACCAAGATATTTCAAGTCAAATTTACAGGAAAACTAAGTTTTCACATCTTTGATGATTTCATTCTTGTTTCCAATCAACAACATATGGTCCTCATATGAGACAAATAAAATGATAACCAAAAAATTTGAAATGCACATAGTGATTAGTTTTGCTCCTTGTGAATCCAAGTCCCAATATATAAGTTTCAAACATTTTACACCATATTCTTGGAGATTGTTTTAACACATATAAGCACTTTTCAACTTGCAAACCAACTCTTTCTTTCATGTCATTGTAAAACTCTCTGGTTGTTTCATGTAGATTTCTTCTTCCAAATCCCCATGTAGGAATGTTGTATTTACATATATTTTTATACTTCAAGATCAAAAGTAGTAGCAACAAGCAAAAGAAATCTAATAAAATTTAACTTAGCAATTAGAGAAAAAAAATAACCAAAGTTTGATTCCTTGTACCTAGGAATAACATTTTTCTATTAACCAAGCTTTGTACTTATCCTTTTACCTTATACCTTCCACTTCTTCTTAAACACTGATTTTCTACCATGTGTTTCTTCCAGCTAGCAATTCAACTAGTTCTTATGCCTCATTCTTATCCACAACTTCCATTTCTGTAACTATGGCCTTCCTCCATAGTTTTCCATCCTCTAAGTATATTACCTTCCTCACAGTTCTAGGATCATCATCAATAATAGATCAATTAAAACGAGAACAAAAATGAGGTGGAGTATACCTTTCTAGTTTCTTTCAAAAATCGATCTCCGCAATACCAAAGTATGAGGTACTTATTTTGCTTAATCATGTTCCTCTATTGAGTCAGATTCTTCATCTTGCAACTTGAACTATGTTTCCTATCATTCTATTTA
>Ga0181469_100587_pt1 | contig 13764 bp, 10 predicted proteins | sample InSIn2SAF170_2_FD_119081 | JGI IMG/M metagenome (GOLD analysis project Ga0181469, IMG submission 119081) | Clean room microbial communities from NASA Spacecraft Assembly Facility at Jet Propulsion Laboratory, Pasadena, California, USA -... ... | reverse complement strand
CCACTGTTAGCGAGGTAAGGCCCGGATTAGCTTGCTGCACGGCGGTAACTGGTACACCATATTGCTGGGCTAAGCCATAAAGCGTTTCTTTAGGTTCTACTTTATGGATAATAAAATTTTTGCCATTTTTTACAACTGTACCTACCGAATCAACTACAAAGGGTTTGGCTGCGCAGGTAAGTTGTGCCACAACAAATGCAAAAAAAAGCCGCTAAAAAATATTTACGCATGATACTAAAACTAACGCTTTAACAATGTTACTATTTCAAATTTAAGTTTTCGGCCTGGATAAAAAAACTATGTTTTAGTACGCAGACAATTTTTTAAAATTATTCGCCCAAGCATTTAACCGCCAGATACTACGATATCTAATAAGTTTTTTAAAGGATATGCGATGAAGATTTAAAAAAAAAGAACGTAGGCTACTCCAGGATATAAGCATCTAGCCAGGGTAAAACTTAGTTATTTTTTTAAATTAGCTTACCCGGGATTATTGATTAGAGGAAAGAATTTTATCGGCTACTTCGTATTGTACTTCCACCATAAAACGTTTATCCAGAGCGCCTAAACGCTGGTAGGCTCGTTTCGAAACTTTAACAACCACTTTCTCATTGGTGCCGATGTTCGGCAATTTACCAATTACCCGCACCGATATAGCTTGATTATTCATGAGATTACGAACGGTAATAAAAGATCCCACCGGAGCCGTTTTGTGCAAAGCCAGGTATTTGTTGCCAGATCTTCCTTCGCTAATTAACTCCGCAAGACCACTTTCCGTAACCAGCGAAAAAGTTTGCCGGGGCGCCGTATCCGTAGCAGCAGCTTCCTGGGTAGTGACCGGACTTTCTGATCGAACAGTGGCGGGCCGGGAAACAACAACAGGTGCTGAAACTACCGCGGTCGATTCGGGCTTAATAGGTTTAACGGGAGCCACTACAATCTGGGGATTGGATTTAGGAGTTGGCTCGTGTGGTTTCACCACCAAGGTTTGATTATGACGTACGTTGTTGTCCGGCAGATTATTCCATTTTTTTAATTCATCAACACTTACCCCGTATTGCCGGGCAATGGAAAACAAAGTTTGCTTATTATCTACCTGGTGCACACCGTTGCCTTGTCCATCGAACAAAGCAGGCCCTACTGGTTGGCTGGAAACCAATACGCGATTACCTTTCGGAACAGTTACTTTGGCTAGGTTGGTTTTTAACGGTTTACTGACAGTAGTTGCCCCAACTGGCACTAATATCACCTGACCTACCTGCAAAGTTTTTAACCCGGCATTCGCTTGTTTTATTTTAGTTACGCCAACACCGTATTTCCGGGCTACAGAAAAAATGGTTTCTTTGGCCATAATCTGGTGCCGGATTAAAGACGTGCCGTTCACGACTACGGTGCCAATGGAATCCAGAAAAGCCGCCTGGCCAGGAAAACTAATAAAAGTTACTGCTCCCCAGCTTATCAAAGCCATTACTACATACTTTATCATAGCCATCTTTATTTTAACTTATATGCCACCAGCGTTTGCTTTTCCACGATAAACAGCAAAGTATTTTTCATTACCAAAAACGAATCGGTTCCTAAACCGGCAACGCTGGCATTTATGATTTCTTCCGTTATTAGCGAACCTTCCTCCGCAGAGTAAATTCCTAAAATATTTTTCATTTTACCAGCCAGCATGGCTTCGTAATAACTAAAAATTAAAAAATTGCTCACCTCCAGATAATCAATGGCGCCTACCACTTGCCGTCCGGTTCGCGAAAAAATAAACTGACTCAGCAAATCAAAATACGCGCTTCCGGCTGTGTGATGAACCGGATAAAGACCCAATTTTTGGCGAGCCTGCGCAAAGGTAGTTACCGCATTATAGGCCTGCTCCCACGGAATAGCTGTTTCCAGAACAGTCCCCGTCTGCGCATCCAGCGCAATAAAAGCTTCTTTTTCTGTGTGGTTAGGCTGCGCTAAAATTTTAAAATCAACGGCTAAACCGTAAAAAACAGCTTGTTCGTGCTGCCATAAAACTTGCTGCGGATTAATATTAACCGCGGTTAAGCCTGCGTGCGACCCCACTTTTCGGTCCGCGAAGCCATGTAAAAACAAGATCCCCCAGCCCGTATCTTCTAAACCTACCCACCAGTTTTCAGAAGCTTGGTAAGGCTCCTGGGCTAAGCCGGTTTTGGCATCTAAAACCACAAATTCCGTTTGCAAGCGGTCTCCATCACGCAGTTCTAAGGCCAGTATTTCTTGCTCAAAATCGGGCCGAATTTGCCAAATGGGATTTCTGAAAGTTAACGAAAATTGTTTTTGCGGTGTATTTAAAAGCAAGGGAATTATTAACCAATACCCACCATTTCCGGGTCTTGCAAAGGTAAAAAAACAATCCGAAAGGTAGTCGCTAATTACCCAGTTTATCTATCCACCATCGTTTGTTGATAATTAGTACCTGGAAAGATAAAAATTAAAAAAAACAGTTTTAGCAGGCAAAATTTTTACTTTTGCGCCGAGAAAAAAGGAAACGCCCATTTAAATTTTCGAATGCGGCATCAAAAAATCAATTCTAATCGGCTCTAATATGGAAATAATCGGCATTATTCCGGCTCGTTTTGCTTCTACCCGTTTTCCGGGCAAACCTTTGGTATCTATTCAGGGGAAAACCATGATTCAGCGGGTATACGAGCAAGCCAGCAAAGCCAAACTGGCCCAGGTATTAGTAGCTACCGACGATGAGCGGATCCAGACGGAAGTGCAGCGGTTTGGAGGAAATGTTGTTTTAACGGCCGAGCATCACCAGAGTGGCACCGACCGGTGTTTCGAAGCGTACACCCAGTTTAATGTGCCGTACGATTGTATCATCAATATTCAAGGCGATGAGCCTTTTATTCAGCCGGAACAGATTGATTTGCTGGTAACTTGTTTCGAAAATCCGGCCACCCAATTGGCCACTTTAGTAAAGTCCATCGAGTCGGCAGCCGAGCTGTTTAATCCCAATTCGCCCAAAGTAGTGTTAAACCAGCACCAGGAAGCGATATATTTTAGCCGGCAACCTATTCCGTACCTGCGGGGAGCCGAAGAAGCTACCTGGCCCCAAAAACACGTGTATTACAAACACATTGGGATCTACGGTTACCGGGCCGATATTCTGGAACAAATTACGCAGTTGCCGCCTAGTTCGTTAGAAAAAGCCGAATCGCTGGAGCAGTTGCGCTGGCTCGAAAATGGTTTTAAAATAACTACTGCCGTCACTCACCTGGAGACTTTTGGAATAGATACACCCGAAGATTTAGAAAAAGCTTTGCGGGCGAAATAAGCATTTGCCTTTACCGGAACAGAAAAAATTAAAAAAATACCGTTTAGCCACCGGCTTTTTTAGCCTTGTAATTAGCCTGAAGTAGAATGTGCAATATCTTGTCGCGAAAATCGCCCTGAATGATAATTTCCTGGTCTTTAATAGTGCCACCTACCCCGCATTTATTTTTAAGTAATTTGCCGAGTTCTTTTAAATCTTCTTCGGAACCCACAAATCCGGTAACCAACGTTACCTGCTTCCCTGCCCGGGCTTTTTTATCGAGCTGTACTTTTAAATTCTGTTGTTGCGGCGGCAGCGTTTGCGCTTGCTCGTCGGGCTCGTACGAATAATTAAAATCAGGATCGGTGGAGAAAACTACTCCTTGCCGGCCCTTCTTGTTTTTATCTGCCATATTAAGTGCTGCGTTTTAAGTTATAGGTTATACGGTTCTCTTCATTATTTTCCAACCTGTTTTGATCTGATCTTGTTACCCGATGATTTACATGTCTATATAAAGTTAATAGATTTATTAAACCAAATTCCAGGAATTAGCTGATACGCGACCTAACATAAATAGAACAATAAACATGTAACTTACTTTGCTTTCGGATGAATAACGCTTAAGGATAAGGGATTTATAGTTACGTTAAAAGAACTGGCTTCGCCCACGTATTCGCCATCGGCGTGAAATTTAAAATTTTGTTCACTGGTTACGTCGATGGTGGTGGTGGTAAAGTATTCCGCCGAACTGCCCGCGGCAATGCGTTTGGTAAGCATGCCCAAGCTTAAATTAATGGCTTTCCGAAAATCTAAATCCCGGATCAGGCAAACATCCAACAACCCATCGCGAATGTCGGCTTTCGGAGCAATATGGGCATTATTACCGTACTGCGTTGCGTTCGCAAATGCCACCACAAACACCGTTGTTTCTATTTGTTGCTGGTTTAATTGCAAGATGGCTCGCTGGGGTTTAAACTTACTAAACTCCTGTAATACCAACCGCACATACGTTTGCAGACCGCGTTTGGTATTAGTGGCGAAAATAGAACTAATGTACGCATCAAACCCAATGCCCGCGGTACAAAAAAAAGGATGCTCGTTAATGGTACAAGTATCAATAGCACTTGAATGTTTCTCGTTAATAATACCAATGGCGTGGCGGATATTCATCGGTATGCCCAGATGGCGAGCTAACCCATTACCCGAGCCTTTCGGCAGAATGGCTAATATAGTATCGGTATCTAATAAGCCCCGGGCCACTTCGTTTACGGTACCATCGCCCCCAATGGCGCCAATAATGGGGTAACCCGCTTGGGCACCTTGTTGCGCCAGTTCGGTAGCGTGGCCCGCGTACTCGGTAGGCACCAACTGGTAAGTAAATTGGTTAGCATCGAGGTAGCGGTTTAGTAAATCTGGTACGTTTAACTGGCTGGTTCGCCCCGATTTCGGGTTGAGAATAAATAGAATATTTGTTTTTGCTGCCATGTAACGGTTTGCCGTTCAAAATACCGGCCGGAATCAACCTTCTTATAGCAAAATTACGCTTATTCTAGGGAATAATAAGAGCCCAGTACCAGTAAAAAAAAGCCGGATTACACGGTTACGCTTGGCAGATGAAAAGTAAGCACCGGAATAGTGGCATGATTTACCACACTTTCGGCCACGCTTTTATGAAACAAATGCGCCAAACCCGTATGGCCGTGCGTAGGAATAATAATCAAATCGGGCGGCGAAATAGTAACAGCTGCTAGTATTCCGTCGCTGGCCGATGCATTCGATTGCACCAGCAGATTTACATCTTTTAAGATATTTTCTGCTTCCAGGGCAGCCATTTGGTTCTTAATTTCTTCTTCCCTAAACGAACTGCTTTTGGTTTGCACGTACAATAAATGCAAAGTAGCCTCGAAGAAATTTTTTAAAAAAATAACGTAAGGCATTACTGTCTTGGTTTCAGGAGAAAAATCCGAAGGGAACAGGATGTGCTTTACTTTAAAAAAATCGTGTTGCTTTTTTACCGTGAGTACCGGACAAGGACAATGCCGGACAATATCTTCGGCATCCGAGCCAATTAAAATTTCTTCTAAACCGGCGGCTCCCTCCGAGCCCATCACCACTAAATCTATCTGCTCCTCGGTTACGACACTTACCAACTTCGAAACTATCCGGTCGGCGGTTACTTCTTGCTCCATAGCTAAACCAGCAGCAGTTCCAATTAGCGCGAGCTTTTCTAGTTGCTGCTTCGATTGTTCTAATAATTCGGGCAACATAAAATCGTAGTTCTGATAAGCCCCAACCGGGTTCATGTCGAGGCCAGAATAAGTAGCTCCGAAACCCGAAGCCACTGGTAGCTCTACCACATGTAACAACTTTACAGAAGCTTGACTTTTTTGTGCTAGCTGCATAGCCACGGCAAAAGCGTGTTGCGCTAATTCGGAAAAATCAACGGGCACCAGAATTTTCCGGATAGCCAGAGAAGCAGGTATCATAACAGGCAGTTTTAAACAGATGAAAAAGGTAGCAACAAAGCAGAAACTTAAAATTTAATCGCTTACCGGTTCAATATAAAAAGCAATTGCGGTAACCACAACTAGTTATGTCGGCTGTAATGAAAATTAGGCTTTCGTACAAACAACAAAGCCCATCACAATGACGGGCTTTGTTTTATTTAAAAAATTAAAATTATTTCACTTGATCCGCTAATAGTTCAATTAAGTCAGCAGCGCGAGCAGAGTAACCGGCTTCGTTATCGTACCAGCCAACTACTTTTACTAAGTTGCCACTAATAGAAGTTAATTCCGCGTCGAAGATACACGAGTGGGTATTACCCACGATATCAACCGATACAATAGGATCTTCGGCGTATTCCAAAATACCTTTAAACTCGTTTTCGGCCGCCTTTTTAAAAGCAGCATTAATTTCTTCTTTCGAAGGCGATCCTTTTAGTACGGCTGTTAAATCAGTTAATGAGCCGGTTGGTACCGGAACGCGCATCGCAATACCGTCTAATTTACCATTTAAGTGCGGCAATACCAAACCAACGGCTTTAGCCGCTCCGGTTGAAGTAGGTATAATTGAAAGAGCCGCGGCACGCGCTCTTCTTAAATCTTTGTGCGGCGCATCATGCAGATTTTGATCTGAGGTATACGCGTGAATAGTAGTGATGTAACCCGTTTCAATACCAAAAGCATCGTCCAGAATTTTAGCCATTGGGGCTAAGCAATTGGTAGTACATGAAGCGTTAGAAACAATGGTTTCATCGCCAGTCAGAATGTTTTCGTTTACACCTAATACAACGGTTGCTACTTTACCTTTAGCCGGAGCCGAAATAACAACCTTTTTAGCACCCGCTGACAAGTGAGCGCCTGCGCTTACATCGTCTACAAAACGGCCGGTTGACTCCAACACCACGTCAACGCCCAGTTTTCCCCAAGGTAGGTTTTTAGGATCCCGCTCAGCAAACACTTCAATGCGCTGGCCATTTACCGTTAAGCTTTGCTCATCCGAAGATACAGTACCGTTAAATTTACCGTGTACTGAATCGTATTTTAATAAATGAGCAAGAGTATGATTATCGGTAAGATCGTTGATACCCACAATCTCCACGTTTTCTCTTCCTAGTAACGATTTAAAAGTGAGGCGGCCAATGCGACCAAATCCATTTATGGCAACTTTTATTTTTGACATGATAACGTACGTTTAAGGGGTTAATAGTAAGGGGCGAATTTATTAATCTATATTTTTAAAACAAATTATTTTATTCTTTAGTTGAATAGAAGGTAGCAATTCGTTTTGTTGAAAATATTTTAAATTTTAAGAAAGTTTTGGAAAACAGTCATACGAATTCTATATTTGCACCACCAAAATAAAACAAACACCGTTTATTTGGTAACGTATACGGCCCGTTCGTCTAGGGGTTAGGACCTCAGATTTTCATTCTGGTAACAGGGGTTCGATTCCCCTACGGGCTACCATGGGGGAAGTGCTTATAGCATTTCCCTTTTTTTGTGTCCATTTCCCATCGAAAACCCTCTTATTTGAGGAGAGAAACTGGATGAAATTGTTCACTTCGGGTATCGTGGAGTTGCTACCTTTGACTGGAGGTAATCAGCTAGGCAGATTTAATGAAAGTATTAAATTTGACTATATGAGCAAACGAGTATTCGATTCTTCCTTCAAAAAAATGGCCGTAGAGCTTTCTTATGCCAGAGGTTCAGTAAAAGAAGCCGCAGTAGAGTTGGGCATCGATCCAGGCCGAATAAGTAAATGGCGCCAGCAACAGCCCGGTTCTGCTGAGAAATCTGCTGTCGGGCTGACAGAGGAACAAAAGGAGATCCGCCGGTTACAAAAAGAATTGAAGCAGGCCCAGTTGGAGCGGGACATTTTAAAAAAGGCCGTCAGCATCTTCTCCAGGGGAGACGGGCGCTATTGGGATTCATAAAAGAGCACCGCTATCCATTCCCCACCAGAGAAGATGTGCCGCGTGCTCCGAGTGAGTATCAGTGGCTATTATTACTGGCTCCCGCACCCAGCTGGCTTCAGAGCCGGAAAGAGCAGCAATTACGGGCTTCCAAAGATTTACCAGCAGAGCGATTGCCGTTCTGGCAGCCCCAGAATTGCGGTGGAACTGCAGCAACCGGGCATTTAAGCTTCCTGGCCGCGTGTGGCCCGGCTGATGCGCAAACACGCTATTCGAAGCATCATCCGTAGAAAATACCGGGTGCAGACCACTGCCTCCACCCATAGCTATGCTATAGCGGAGAATTATCTGAACCGGAATTTTCACGCCAATAGGCTGGCTGAGAAATGGATTTCCGACCTGACCTACATCAAAACCCAGGAAGGCTGGCTTTAGTAATGGATTTGGCTGACAGAAAGGTGGTTGTCTGGGCCTTGAGCCAGACGATGGAAGCGGAAATGACCAGTGTGGCCGCCTGGCAGATGGCTATGAAGAACCGGCCTGTAACCCAATCGCTCATGTTTCACGCTGATAGGGGTGCGGGAGTATGCCTGCCAGGAATTCAAAAAGCAACTTACAGGTCTGCCAGTGCTACAGAGTATGAGCAGAAAAGGTAATTGTTGGGATAATGCCGTAGCGGAAAGCTTCTTCAAGTCAATGAAAACGGAATTGATCTATCATCGGAAATTTGCCACCAGGAAAGAGGCCCGACTGGCTATTTTTGAGTATATCGAGGGCTGGTATAACAGAAGAAGAAGATATTATGCATTGGATTATCACACGCCCTGCCACTTAGAAAGCTTGATCCTACAAAAAAAAGTAACTGCCTAAAAAAGCCTCCCGTAAACTGTTGCAATTCCATTGCCTTGCACAACTCTATTTTGATCTTGGCTGATTTCACAACCGGACCCTATTACCGCATAAATGGTGCGTTCATAGTTTAAAAACAGCATAGAAGAAAAAGTAAAAAGACGGTTGATAAAAGCATATTTCTGCCCTTCTTCCAATGCGATGGCCTGACTTATTACTTTCACCGGTTTAAACTTAAGATATTTCTTTAAATTAAAAGCACAAGCAGCCAGCACCATTAACTTGTGCGCGCCAGCTTTGCCCCGCACGCCTATTTTCCGAAGACCATAGTGCTGAATTAAGCTGCCAAAAACCGGCTTTATTGTGCTATGTCGGAGCCGCATCATGCGCTTACCTTTTCTACTTTGTTGCCTGGCCAATGCCCGCCGATATTCCGGATCGTAAGCGGTACGCGTGATTTGCCGACATTGGCTTTTGGGAACACACGTAGGTTTTAAAGGACATTGTTTACAATCCTGGTAGGTAGCCCGGTAGATTTTTAATAATCCTCCCTCGGCATTGGTGTCATAGGTCTTGAAGACAAGTTGCCTCTTGGTTGTAAGGGAAACCGGCTATCTCCGGTTTGTACTGACCAAATACGGGTATCCAACCGATTAGCTTTCTTTGCTCTCAGAAAGCATAGTTGCTACGTTTGAATAACCCCCATCCGCTAGCAGCTCTTTCAAACGTAATTCATTAGCTAGTAACCGCCGCTGCAATCTGCAGGTAATAGCCGGCAGATATTGGCTGTCCCGGCCATCGGCATAATCCGCTTGCACGTGACTGATGACGCCTTTGGCGGTATCTACCGCCAGGCTGCAATGGTAATTATGCTGTCGGGCCTTACCGGGTTTGACCGATATGCGGGCATCCGGATCGGTGGGACTGTAGTGCGTTTTATTACTGACTAGACGGGCTTTCTCGTGATGGCCTCCTAAACCTTTGGGAGATTCTTTCAGATGATCCTGGTGCTTTTCCAGTTTTCTCAACTGATGCACGGGAGCAGAAATATATTGCTCTGGCTAACCGCTGGTGTTCTGATTTGGATCTTCCGTAGTCTGATCATTTACTCCATCTATCGGCATCAAGTGCGTTGTCAGTGATTCTGCTAGCTGTTTTAAAAGCAGGCTGTTCATCGAAGCATTGGTCTTGATAGGCGCTGAGTCAATGGCCTGCCTGTCACCGGCTACCATGCCTTTTTCCACACATAAGTGGAAGACTTTCTCAAACAGTGACTCGAACAAAGCCTCGGGGTAGAGTTGGCGGGTACGACTAAGAGTAGAATGCCAAGGTAGTGGCTCATCTAGTTGGTAGCCCAGAAAGTAAAGCAGATCCAGTCGGGGACTACAATGCGCTATTAGTTGGCGATCCGAGACGATATTTTCTAAATAGCCAACCAGGCAGAGTTTAAAGAAAACCACCGGATCGATCGACTGCTGACCACATCGTCCGTAGTACGGCTGAGTAAGTTCGTAAAGAAAATCTAGGTTCAATGGTTGTTTCAACCGGCGGTAAAAGTTGTGTTCCGGCACATGCGCCGAGAGCGAAAAGAGCAACACCTTCTCATCCGCCAATACCTTCCTTCCCTGCATAACCTTACAGATTAAGTTTTACCCTTCTTCATCGATTAACTTCAAGTAAGTGGTTGTGCAACAGCCACGACCATTTCGTGAGACAGCTGGTCAACGTATTTCCGAACCAAAAAGCAAAAAGCCGGATAACACGATTTAGTTACCCGGCCTTGTCTACAAGATCAATTCCTAATCTCTACTTAGTAAAGATTAGCTTTAGCTGTTGTTTTTTGGTAGGGGTTTGGAGTTGCAGCAGGTACAAGCCCGCTGCTTGGTTCGCAGCTTGCCACTTTACTTGATAGGGCTGGTTAGCTTTCACTTCCCCGTTAAACAAAGTCGTGACTTCTCTACCCTGGCTGTCAAACACCTTTACCGTGGCAACTTGCGTTTCGGGTAAGCTAAAGTTAATAGTTGCTTTTTCCTGAAACGGGTTGGGATAAGCCTGCCATTTTACTTCTGGCAATTGGCTTCCGGTTTCTAGCTGACGGACCTGACGGGCCGCTACCAGCGAAGTGGTAATTGGGGCTACTTTCACCAGCCAGTAATCGGTGCTACCCTGGCTGGGCTGGCTCTTGTCACCGCTTACCCCGGAGTTAGACCGGCCACCCAGCAGCAAACCACCACCCTGAGCCGTAGTAATGGTCCGCAGTTCTTCCGCGCCGCTACCACCGTACCGCTGGTCGTAGACCTGGTTTCCCGCGTTGTCCACGGCAACTACCCAGTAATCACTGCTGCCATGGCTACCCTGACTTTTGTCGCCACTTACGGCGGAGGCGGAGCTACCCGCCAGCAGGTAGTAGCCTTCTTTACTAAAGGTACTAGCCCGCAGTTCATCGTCCTGGTCTCCGCCGAACGTACGATCCCACACCTTCGTGCCGCTGCTATTTATTTTCACCACCCAGTAGTCTTTCCCGCCTTGGCTGGCCTGGCTCTTGTTGCCGCTTTTACTTGAACTACTCGTTCCCGCGATCAGGTAATCCGAACCACTGCGGGCAACCGAAAAGGCTTCGTCCGCTCCGCTGCCGCCGAAGGTTTTATTCCAAACGATGGTACCTGCCTGGTCGGTGCGGACGACCCAGTAGTCGCTGCCACCTGGACTACCCTGACTCTTATCACCTGATTTCCCCGACAGGGAAGTACCACTGAGTAAAAAGCCGCCGTTATCGGTCGAGATAAAGCTGCTTAAGGCATCGTTGCCGTTGCCGCCGTAACGTTTATCCCAGAGTTTAGCGCCTGATTTTGAAATTTTAACCAGCCAGTAATCGGTACCGCCCTGGCTGGCCTGGGTTTTATCCCCGCTCACGGGCGAGTTGCTGGAACCACCCAGCACGTACTCGCCGGTACTTAACTGAATGACTTTCTTGAGTTCATCTTGGCCCGCGCCGCCGAAAGTCCTATCCCATTGCTTGTTACCCATTGCATCCGTTTTGACGATCCAATAGTCGCGGTCACCCTTACTATCCTGACTTTTATCGCCGCTCTTGCCCGACAAAGAAGAACCAGCCAGCAGGTAGCCGCCGTCTTGGGTCTGGATGACGCGGTTAAGGTAATCCTCGTCGGAGCCGCCAAAGCGTTTTTCCCAGACTTTCTGGCCGTTCTTGTCGGCTTTGACGATCCAGTAGTCGTTGAGGCCCTGGCTCACTTGGGTTTTGTCCCCGCTCACGCCCGAGTTGGTGTAGCCGGCACTTAAGTAGCCCCCGTCGGTAGTTTTAATCACATCGGTGAAGTTGTCGGTACCCGCTCCTCCGTAACGCATGTTCCAGGTGGCGGTAGACGGAGTCGTTTCATCCTGTAGTTTTACTAGCCAGTAATCACCACCGTTAAGACCAATGTTGGGATCAAAATCGCGGGTTTTATCACTTTTATCCCGGCCAAAGCTTGAGGCAGAACTTCCACCCAATAAAAAATTACCTTCTGTATCAACGATTGCCTTAGTCAGGTTATCCGGTCTGGTTCCGCTAATGGTTTGTTCCCAGATTTTGCTGCCTTTATTATCAATTTTCAAAATCCAGTAATCCTCTCCACCTTTGCTGTCCTGACTTTTGTCATTACCAGCATTTGAATTGGAGCTACCAGCCAGTAAGTAATTACCTTCCGGAGTTGCTATTATATCAGCAAGGGTGGAATTACCGGTATAATACGGATCTCTCCCAGAATTAGGAAGGTAAACATAAGTGCTAATACCGCCGTAAGTTTTATCCCAGACTTTAGTACCTTGTCCATCTATTTTCACTACCCAATAATCGTTCACGTTAGCATCGAAACGAGGTGTATCGGTAATTAAATTACCCTGACTTTTCTCAGCTCCTTTGCCGGCGTTGGATGAACCACCCAGCAAAAAACCACCATCGGGAGTGGGTGCTAAGGCCGACAGGAAAGAACTGCCAAACTCAATCGGATTGCCACTGTACCAACTTATGTAAGAATCTTTTATTCCCCCGAAGGTTTTATCCCAAATTTTAGTACCCTGACTATTAATCCGGAGGACCCAGTAATCTTCTATGCCGCGGATAGCCTGGCTCTTGTCGCCGGAAATGCCGGAAGCAGAATAACCGCCCAGCAGAATATCGCCGTTACTAGTAGCTAATAAAGCCGTTAAGTTATCGTTCGTACCACCGCCGTAAGTTTTATCCCAGAGCTTATTACCGGCCGCATCGAGTTGTATGATCCAGTAGTCGGTGCTATTTCTATTAATCGCCTCCGGCCCTCTTTTATTTTCTTCACTTTTATCGCCGCTCTTGTTAGACATCGACGTACCGCCCAGCAAATAACCGCCGTTGTTGGTAGCCAATAAGGCGGTTAAGTTATCGATCTTATTGCCTCCGTAGGTTTTGTCCCAAAGTTTATTACCGTTTTCGTCTATTTTTACTACCCAGTAGTCGGTATCCCCTTGGCTGGCCTGCGTTTTATCCCCCGAAATACCTGACTTAGAATAGCCTCCTACCAGGTAGCCGCCATCGGGACTAGCTACCAGAGAAGTTAATAGATCGGTACCCGAACCGCCCAAAGTTTTATCCCACAGTTTTGTCCCGGCTTTATCGGTTCTTACCAGCCAATAATCTTCTTTGCCTTTACTCACCTGGCTCTTCTCGCCACTCTTACCGGAAAGAGAACTTCCTCCCAGCAGGTACCCGCCATCGGGGGTGCGCACCAGGGCGGCAAGACCATCACGGGAATCACCGCCCAGAGTTTTATCCCAAAGTTTTTGCACCGAAGAGGGAGCATTTACAAAAAATGTAAGGGTAGCCGTTGGCTGGGCCGAGGCATTACCGGTCAGGGTAGCTTCAACGGTTACCGTACCAACGCCCGTAAGGGTGATTATATTATTTTTTATTGTGGCGGGTCCTGAAACCACCCTATAACTAACGGCTGAACCAGAGCTGGCTTTGGCTACAAGGGCAAAAGGAGCATCACCGAAAGTTTTATCGGTAACTGGGTCGAAGGTAATAGTACCCTTATCATCTAGTTTCAGAACCCAGTAATCAAAAAAGTCTTCAAAACTGCCTCTGTTTTTTTCGGATTTATCACCCGAGATTCCCGAATCAGAAGACCCGGCTACCAGATAATTGCCATCAGTAGTTTGCCGCACTACTTCTAACTCATCT
>Ga0181469_100554_pt2 | contig 13785 bp, 16 predicted proteins | sample InSIn2SAF170_2_FD_119081 | JGI IMG/M metagenome (GOLD analysis project Ga0181469, IMG submission 119081) | Clean room microbial communities from NASA Spacecraft Assembly Facility at Jet Propulsion Laboratory, Pasadena, California, USA -... ... | reverse complement strand
GGACTGTTGCTCCACCTTGTTCTATAAGCTATACAAAGATTAAACAGTCAGCGTCAAATCAATCACAAGAAATAACATCAGCTTTAATACAAGAAACTCCAGCAAGAACAGAACAAGAACAATAACAACCTTGAGCACGAGCACGACCACAATCCTCAACAACACCACAACTCACCAGGGTAAGGTACAGTACAAGTAGTGAGTGAAATGTATGACAATTCAAAAGTGCGGGTCAGCAATCGTCACCGCCCTTGGTGTTAGCGCACATCGGAATGCTTTAGTGATTATCCCTGATTATCCCAATAGAAATGAGACCTTTTTCGAGTATGGAACCGTAAGCTCGCCTTTATTGGTAAAGAAGAACTCCGTTCTGATACACGCCGAGATGCGCTAACGTAGTATTAGGATGACGATTGCAGATCCGCAATTTGGGATTGTCATACGTTTCACGCACTACTTGTACACTGCCACAGCCGCACAACAACGACCAGCCCATCGCCTCAAGTCCAAGTCCAAGCTAAGCGCCGTTTAGGCGCACACAATCCCCTCGAGCAACCGACAACCGACGAATCACGGCGCCCTGTACATGTACACCCCTGCATATGCAGGACACCAGTACAGTACGGTACAGCACCGTACAAGGATCCAGCACGATGCCGCTTGACTGTGATCCCGTACCACCCATTGTGGTGGTGGCTGAGCGTGAAACACCAGGCAGGCAGATGTCACCGAACATGAATACTTTGCTGGCAGCACGAACATCGTGAACTCTACTTCCTAAGCTTTTCGATAAGAGAACAAAAGTACCCTGAAAATCTTCCCGTGTACTTGTAGCGAAAGCTTCATTGTTGTGGTCTCGCTTCTTATTACCGTAGGTGTCGGATCGTGCCGCCGGCCGGCTGATTAGAATTGTAATTAAATCCCCCAATACGGAAAGTTTCTGGGCGCTAATTAGAGTTCTGTAGGTAGCTTTGATGCTGCAGTGGGTGCTTGTTAGCCGCCTTGGGCTGGGTGCGGCCGGTCTTTGCAGTGGACCTAGGACGTAGGTGAACACAGAGCACCACATGAGGACATAATCCACTCTTACAATAACCATGATCATTGTTGCTCTCATAAAAGCGTACAACAGGCAGCAGAGCACTGCGCAACTACTCAAACAGTGATACCCAATATCCATTCATCCATCCGTCCCAAAATCCTTTCCCAAACTCCGCCATATCCAACATTGCCGGAGGGGGTATCATAAATCCAATATCCAATATCTCCTATCCAATCCAACTCGCACAACTCCTCTATCCACTTCCTACATGTCTAGCATCAAGTGAGCCATGATCAGTCCTACCTCAGTGGCGTGTCGGGAATGTCCCAGATGGATTTTGAGCTGTTGTCTTCCTTTAGTTCCGCCGATGCCTCTTGAGATGATGCTGTCGACTTGGTTTTTAGGGTAATGGTGGGGTATAGGATCGGTTGGTTGGTGTTTGTATCCATTCTTGGAGTCTCTAGCTCGAAAGTAGGACGCGGCACTTCCTTTGCGAAATTGTCGCCAGAGTGAAGGCCATGGATTTGGTCTTGAGACGTAGCTTGTGGATGAAACATGGTTGGTGGAACTGTGGAGACCAACTGAGCGTTGTCGTGAATGACTTCGACGTCGTTCCCGACCATTTGAGTAGAGGCTGAACCATGCTCATAGGTATGCTCCGGCTTGACCTCGGGAACGCTCGTGGTTGGTGGCGTGGCGTCAATGCTCATAGCTCCATCATTCGTGTTTGCGTTGTCGGTGGAAACGACAGTTGCTGGCACAAACACTGAACCGGATTGCTTTTGTGGGGATTTTTTACCACCTGCCGTTGACTTCGTCCTCGCACCAGTGGTCTTGGGCAATGGTGGTTTTTTGGTGGCCCGCGATTTGGTCTTGCCTGTCTCTTCTACCACCATCTGATCGGTATGGTGTTGTTCTTCTGTAGGCATTTTGAGCTTGATGCTGATCTTCTTCATGCCGTTGGTCAAGGCCTCCATGCCATCGTACCTAGCCTCACTCGATGTGCCGTCTTCTGATTTTCTCGTCTTGCTAGCTATTGTCGCGTTTGCTGAGGTTGCTTCATTGACTGTTCCAAGTTCTGGGTTCTGGTCAGCCACAGCTTTCGACTTCCGCGGACTGCTGGTAGCTGATTTCGACTTCTTGGTAGCTGGCGCGCGTGTCTTTTTCGCGAGTAATGGTGCTTGTAGCTTTGCTGCAACTGATGAACCAATACCAGAAGAGGTTGGCTTATTTGGGTCAAAAGTGTGTCCTTCGAGCTTCAAGTCCTGAAAACTAGATAGTACACTCGAAGCTGCACTAGAGCGACGACGTAGTCGAGAAGGCTCAGGAGCTAATGGATCGGGTAATTCACTTGCTGCTGTAATGGTCGTACGGCGGTTAGTCGTACGCGTCGCTGCTTTCGGCTGGGGAGTGTTGAGAATGGCTTGCTTTGGCTTTCTGTCTCTCAGTTGCATCTTCTCTTCCACGACATCCGACGAGACAGCCCTCACTAATGATTGTCTATCTCTTCTGGCACGACTATAGTCGGCGTTGAGCTCTTCATGGGTGCAACTGAGCGTCTGACGATCATCGGGGATGAGCAAGCGTGATAGCTCATAAGCCGCAGTCGTCCAGCCTACCTCAGGAGGTGGCTCCAGGGGAGCATTGTCTAGTTGCAGACGTGCCTCGAGTTGTGCGGACAAAGATCTTCTCTCTCTTGCAAACTCTGTCATCTTCGCAGTCGACGCATGCGTTGGCGAGGTGTATGTACTCGATGGCTTGTCTTTGGATTTGTTTGATAGCTGTGGTAGGTTCCCAGCAACTGTTGCTTCCAGGAGCTCTAAATGCTCTTTCGACCACCAAGCTGGGTCGTAGGTCATCCTCTCTGTAGTCAATGCTTCACGAACAAGACCGGTGAGACCGTACTGCATTTGTGGTTCCGCCTCTTGCTCCATGTTGTGGGTCAACCCACAGAGGTGACTTAAAACTCCGCTCGCCAACGCCCGGTCACTATAGCCTCCTTCAAGGACGCTGATAATGCGACCATCCACTCCCAGGCCAGGATGAGCGGACAGTTCGACGATATCAGTCGTGAACCTAGCATAGAAATCGGTTGGCACATTCACTTTGTGGCGTTGCATGAATTCGCTCTCCCATTCGCTAGCGTCGAAACCTGAGGAAACAAAGATGGCGGATTTCGGCTGTCCGCCTGCTTGCCGTATTTGATCGGAGTGATGCTGCAAGAACGAGCGAGCCTTCTCGAGCAACACGCTGTATTTTGCTTGATAAAGGCGCCAGAAGTCTGTATGCGACTGCCACGGTTCTAGGTGAACGTTCCAGATAGACTGGCCATGTGCAGTGTGGAGACAGGTGCTTGCGTTTCTTACTTTCTCTTCGTCGCCGTACTCGCAGGGATACGAGTTAATATCATGCAAACTGTAGTAACCTATTGGTGTTTTCTTGTGAGCAGGAGCACTTTTCGGATTTTGCATAGCATTCACAGCGCGATTGTGATCCCACGTTATAGATTGAGAACCGTCACCGTGATGCAGATCAAAGTCGATGATGGCGGCATGTGTTAGACCGTGGTTCATTGCAGCATACGAAATGCCTACATGTACGTTGTTCAGCCAGCAGAAGCCTGAAGGCATATCTGATGAGCAATGATGTCCAGGCGGTCGAATACACACAAAAGCTCGCCGGGCAGTCTCAGACTGGAAGACAGTATCGACGGCATCACAGACACCTCCCAAACATCCCTGTAGCGCGGCTAGAGAGTCTGCTGATAAATAGAGATCGCCAGAGTGCAAAGCCGGCAGAGTAGTTCCTTTTGTATCCTTTGTGTGAGACACAGGTCTGGTGAGCTCCTTTCGTCCCATTGCAAGGTTGGCCTCGGCCGTATCGCACATGATTTGTAGCCCCTCCATCCATTTCGTGCCGTGAACGCTGGTGACCGCTGGATGACTTAGAGGGATTGATCTTGTGGATTTGCGGATGGTGAAGGGAGGCTTTGGTATCACATCGGGGTTCTGGTCAGGATGTGGCCCATACTTTCCATCTTTGTGTCGGTCACCCAATCGAACATACGCAGTGCTTGCACCTAGTAGTGTTGCATGAATCCGTTCTGGTCGCTCCACAATAGAAGCCAACGCCGCCTTGGTGGATCTTGGTCGCGCGAATCGATGGCCATAACAAGAATCGTGAGTGAAAACCACCACTTTCGAGGCGGTGTTTGGATGTGTGCTTAACTCTTTGCGAAAATATTCCTTGGCTACTGATGATGGGGTCATTTTCGGTCGCTCTAAGGATTTCGTTCTTATTGGGGTCGCAGGATTGAGATTGGACGATGCTCTGCGGAATTGAGGCTGGTGTCCAGGTGTTGTACTGCCTGGTATCGAGAGGTTTGGTGCTGATTGTTTCCTAACGAGTCTTGATGTTGATGTTTCATGGTGTGGTGAGGAAACTGAGGGAGATCGGGAAGTACTTGTAGTGCTTGGGGTTGAAGCGCGAGAGCGTGGTGTCTTGAAAGGTGTACGGGATGGTGAAGATTCCAGGCGTGAGTTGTTTGTTCTGCTTGAGACATTCCTAGGAGTGTCACTTTTCCGTGTCGCAGTAGGAGTGCACACCAGCTCTGTAGCCTCAATAGATGGTACTGCTATATCTGGATCAGAATTCATTTTCTTTCAGAGCCAGTCCACGATTATTGTATGTCAACGGATCATGTCGCAGGCAGTGTTGAATTGCCTGAGTTAGACTGGACACACAACAAATCAACGTCATGTGTATGTGTACAGTAGCAAGAAAACGCGTCGTGGGATGAGCGCGTCAACAGAGTTTCCAACCCCCCTCACCATGCCCGCTTTGTTCATGCATCCACTTATTGAGTATAGCTTTTCCTCTACTGTACGAACAATTCTTACCCTACCTTTCCCACAATGCCAGTCTCAGTAAGCAGATCCAGGAATCAAGTCGATTACTCAGGTAAGGAATAAACTTGTGGTTCGGATACTGAGTCAACGTGAACAACCCATAGAGCTCTCACCCCATCCACTTTTAAGCCAACCTTCTCTACTGTACGCCAGTTCAATTTTGTATCACATTCGTTTCATTGTCATGGCACCACGAGTCCTGGTATTTGGCACCGGCGCGATTGGTGCTGTCGCTGCTTATATTTTGTCTCGGTCAATACCAGCCGAGAACATTGTTACAGTATGCCGCTCTAACTATGAAGTGGCCTCCCAAGATGGATTCAGGTTAAACTCAACGATATGGGGCAAAGACCTGGTGTTTCGACCTAAGGTGGTCCGGTCCGTGGAAGAAGCTGCTGCCCTGGAAGCATCCAAACCCTTCGATTACATACTCGTCTCGACGAAAATTCTACCTTCAGAAACTCCAACCGCACAAGCACTTAAGCCTGCTATCTCCAACTCTACTGCTATTGTGCTCATGCAGAATGGGATAGTGATAGAGGGCGATTATGCTCAGCTCTACCCGGACAATCCACTTCTTTCAGTCGTGGTCTACTTGCCTGTTACACAGGTGAAACCCGCTGTTTTCGAGCACGTGCATCTGGAATTGCTTCATGTTGGAACTTACCCAGCACAAGCTCCATCAAGCCATAAAACGGCTGCTCGTTCCTTTGTACAGCTTATAGAACAAGGTGGAGCAACAGTCCGGCTTCATGACGATGTTCAGCCAGAACGTTGGAGTAAATTGCTTATCAATGGCACCTTAAATCCCATCTGTGCCCTTAGTCGTTCGAGGACAGCGCTATTCTTACGATCTGGAGATGCTGCTCCGGCATTGTTCAGGGATGTGATGAACGAGATAGCAAGTGTTGCTCAAGCACTTGGATACACCAGTGTAAATCAGGAATCTGTTGACTACCAATATAAGAGGCATATGTCCTATGAGCCACCCGGGGTTGAGCCATCCACTATGGCTGACGCTCTTGCTGGTCGCCGGATGGAAGTTGATGCTCTTGTTGGGAATATCGTTAAATTGGCCAACGAGAAAAGTGTTACTGTTCCAATTCTACGTACACTCTATGTGCTTCTAACAGCCCTCGACAACAGTCTTTCGCCTGACGGAGCTAATAGTCAACGAGGACCAGATCATTCACCCGAGTCAATTCGGGCGTATATCAAGAATGCACCCCAGAGCATGATATCGACATAAAAAGTTGGATGGGTTGAGCACAGACCCTTTGGTTGGTAGATGCAAACACAGCCTTCAAACAATGAAGTGGACAATTCACCACTCCAAGTACCATTCATTGTCTGATCGTGACTGCTTACCACAATAAAGTACATCAATATAACAAGGACAATACCACAGATCCTATTCATAGCAGACTGTGGATCTTCTAAACTTAGCCAACAATTTCATACACTTTGATGTTAATGCTGTCAGCAATATACCTCCTACCGTACCGATCCACTCGGCGGCGATCTTCAAGTTGTTCGTTCATCTCAACCTCAAACATCGAGTTAGAACCTGTCTTACTGGCGTAACTTCTGGGCTCCACCAAACTTTTCGTCGTTATTGAGGATCGTATCCTACTAACATTGAACCATGTCTTACTCCCGTACGCCAGCTCGTAAACCAACCTCACAAGCTCGTGCCTACTCTCAAACACCGACGTCAATCTCAAATAAATACCAACATCCAGTCGTCGATACGGTTGGTCACACCAATCTCGATGACTTCTTCAGCCAACCGTCTGCTCACGAACTTTCAGTCGCAGACCATCTGTTCACAACCTCCGAATCTCGAGTTCTTGAAATCATATCCGATCTTCAACAACAAACCACAAAACAACTTGAAATCTGGTCACCCACATCCTCAGCCTATTCCGCCCAAACAAAAGAAAAGCAAAGTTCAACCTCTCCATGCCCCACACCATCAGTGGAAGTCACATCCCCGACACCAGACCTCAACATACAACCTCCCACATATGCAAAAGCACAATTCATCCCCGACACCGACCTAGTCAGTTCTCCACTCTATTTATCCTCGCCTATACTACCCTTCCTCACAAAATCCTCTAACCTAGCCACAGTTCTCAAATCAAAGTTCTCACGACGACGACACACTCGCCCACCACAAACCACCACACATCCTACCCCTACACCTCAACAAGCAAGCACACACCTTGAACAACATTCAAAACCACAGCCTCTATCCTCTCCCCCTAACTTTTCAAATCCGCAGACACGGCACCGAACAACTTACACAGGAACCACCAATAAACCCACTACCAAACAAGACGACAACAACAACCTATCCCCAACAAAACCGTCTTTCCAATCTTTCCTCAAACGCGTTCCAAATCCCACAGCTCGAGACCCCTCTTCCTCCTCAATTACACACATACGATCCCACAGCTCCGATCCCTCACCATCACCACCACCACAAACCAGCACAATAATAAGCACCACCCCCTCCTCAAAGAAAAACACCCTCACAACCCCACAGCAGCGCCAAAATTCCAGCAAACACACATTACGCAGGAAACCGCTCCCCCAGAGCTCGCCGCTACTCGTTCCGTTGAGCGCGCACCCTGCGTTCGCGGAAGTTCCGCACGTTGACACCAGCGGCGTGGCGACGAAAGGGGGTGGGGATGCGGATGTGGTGACCGGTTCGAAAGTGGGTGTGGAGGATGGATAGGTGGGACGGACGGAGGATCTGTTAACTCTGCCGCTGCCCTGTCTGCTGTGGCAGCTAGATGCTGAACATGTTTTATACATAATTAATTGAATGAATGATTGAATGACTAAACAATGCTATCATTGAGATGTAGTTCTGTTTACCCTACACATAGCAAAACCGCTGTTCTACAGCTTCGAACTACATATATACACTAAACACATGCCTATCCCTTCCTTTCACCGCACAGGTATCGCCAGCGATATATTCCCGAACCCACCATCCACAAAATCCCTGCAGTCCCGTCTCGGTACTAAGGGTGCCGGGCTTCCCGACGCAGTACTAGCTGTATCGAGGATGATGTCCATACTCTGGCCCGGTTTATGTCTGCAATTCACTTCTTGAACTACTGGTGACTTCTTCTCCACTTGTATCTTCCTCTCGTTGATTTCCTTTTCGAGTTTGACGTGTCCGCGCAAGGCGGATTGTTCCACGTTTATTTTCGACTCGGCTCTGGTGAGGAGGATCGTGGGTGCGGTATGGGAGGTGGTGTGCTGCTTGGATTGAAGGTGCGTGGTTCTGGCTGTTGTTGTTGTGATATGTTTTGGCATCGTAACTTTTGTGCTTGGCTGGCGCGAAAGCGAGATTTTGCGTGCAACACTAATCTCGGCTGCGGGTTTGATGTAGGCGATCATGGTTGGTTTGTCTTTTGATCCGCCCCGTGTCGAAGAAGGGCCTGCTATTACAGGAGGAGATAATGTATGTTTTGGTCGTGGTATGTGTCGGAGACATGCGGGTACAGTCGAAGAACGTTCTGGACCACGAGAGCGGCCAGAGCTTGATGTGCGGGAAATGTAACTAGCAAGGTTGTCCGTATTTGAGCGCGTAGTGCGAACGGATCGGAGTCCAGTCTGTCGAGCAAGGTTTTCGGTGGTCTGTTTGGGGGCATATTTAGAGAGGGGAATAAAGCGGGAGTCCTTGATCGGTACTGGAGGTGGAGAGGAAGACGATTCATCCGAAACTACAGCTTCCACAGTCACGGGTGTAAAAGCTGGTAATAGTGTTGGTCGAATGGAAGGTGATGCTCGTGACGCCACATGGTTGACGTGAGCTGGAATCATTCTTCCTGACATACTGGTGGTGATCGTACAGACCGGAGCTGACAACACCGTGTGATCAGTCTTTGGCGTGATCACCTCAGTGGTTCTCACCTGCAGAGGTGGGGACACTGGTGGTTTGGAAGGTTCAGATATCGAGGCAGACGCTGAGGATAACGATGTCAAGCTCTCAACGATAGCAATAGTTTCATCAATTTGAGTCGATGTACTCTTTGACGTCCGCTCATCGTCGTCGCATCGTAGCTCATCGGTCTGTCTCGTCGAAAGTATCTGATCTTGCAATAGCTTTCTGGCACTCGACTTGGAACGAGCTAGTTGGACTGCCTCCGATGGAGGCCTTGTCATCTCGAACTGCTGACCTGCTATACCTCTTGAATCACGAAAGCTTATGACGTCGAAGAATATTTCATTCCGGGAGGAGAGTGCAGGAGTTGTGTGAACTGCTTGGCACGCAGTGCCATCATGAGTCGGTCCGGACGGATCGCTGAGGGTTACCTGGTACAACGGTGGCGGTCGTGCCGGTACGGTTACCAAACGGGTGCGGCTCTGATCTGGTGACGGTGTAGAGCACTTGGACCTGAAAGAGGATGGGGTGGTCGGAAACAGCGAGTATTTTGAGGCGAGGCATGGCTGTGAGCTTGTGGCGGTCAAGCCGTGTCCCGACTTCTCAGGTGTTGGAGAAGTTGCGGGCCGTGTCAATTGAGGTACGACGAGATTATCCGTCTTCTGTTGCTTTGTAGAATTTGTTGACAGCTGCTCGACCGTCCTGCTTCTTCTAAACTGTAAGCTCGGACGTCTTACTCCATGTGCCTCGCTGAACATCACGCCGTGTTGGTTTAGGAGTGCTCTAGGAATATCGAGCTTTAGTGAAGGTGCTTTCTTCGTTGTTTCAAAGGCTTTTGTACTCTCAACAGTACTGGTAGCACAACGATGATCGGTTTTTGCGATAGGAGAATCTTCACAGTCAGAGCTAGAGGAATCGGAGACGTCCTGAGGTAGGGCCGGCAATTCAGCATCACGCCAACAGCCTCGAGGCTTTAGCGAACGCAGGCGTTTGGCTTCAGTACCTGTGCCTTCAATACGGTAAAGATGCGGCTGTTTGTTCGAGCCTGACCGAAACCTGAAGAAGCCACCAATCTTTTTCCACTTTCTAGAATTCGGTGTTTGGATCAGCAAAGGACTGCTAGAACAAGAAGCATGTTGCTGCTGAGTGGCACTCATACTTGCGACGACCGCGCTGGATGGCTGAGGCGAATGATGAGGACTCCCGAATGCCAGAACACTTTGTGAGCCATTTGCCCTGCCCGTAGCAGCACTTCTCGTGCCACAGTGTGTACTCCCAGAGCCTCTTGAATGTCCAATCAGGGGGTTGGGCTCGGTTTTTCGTTTCTTTCTGTGCCCTTTCCCGTCAGAGGCAGTCGGTCTTCTCAGGCCTTGCCCTTTTACATCACAGCATTCGACAAAAACATGTGGTTCGGAGGGGAAAACAAAATCAAAGTCAATCTGATGGCAAGCTTCATATGATTTCTGCATCGTGTTCTGCTCTGTTAGGTGCCCTCGAACTGATGGCCAACGTTGTGATATGGTCACTCGACAAGATGGGGATTGCCGTAGGCCATGTAGGGGAAGCAGTAAACCGAAATACTATGTGTGCAAAGAACTGACAGGAGAGTGTAAGCTCAAAACAAATTAATCACGAAACTTGGTGCAAGGTCTGCCAGCAATAACAAGTCGTGTACGGAAACAAGCAGGAAGAACAATGGGCATGATAGTGGAGTTTGAGACATATGAGGTCTCGATGTGTGAAGAAGGAAGGCGTTCGTGGTGTTCGTCGAGCACCAGCAAGGTACCAGGATTTAACTTGATATTGCATAGCATCCCTCGGAGCTGCGAAGATGGCATACTAGTGGTGGTGACCCATGGCCAGACCAAACAACCGGGAAGGTGTATGATTCGAAGGCATTGGTTGTTTGGAGGAGTACAATGTAACTGTGAGGCTTGATCAGCACACGCTGAAGAAGTCGAGAAGGTCCGAGAGGAAGAACAGGTGGAGTTTCACCGTATCGGACTCGTTTGGCGCCGTTTCAGGGAAACGCCACCAAACATTAGGCGTCGTGGTGCGGAGTATTACAGATGTGTGCAGACGACGCCACAAAGCAAGAAATACGACGACATTTTATATTCAGCTGCATACCGTGCAACAGACTTTCTATCCTTGGTGTTGGTAGAGCAAATCGGTGAGCACCGTCCAACTGTGCTGCATGATTCTGTGATTGACTTTCACGACATTATGAGCATGATAGCTACGAGGTGCAGTGACCGTTTTCCGTCAGCAGGGATCCAAATCCATACCCTAGTCCACAAGGCTCCTTGAAACAGTAGCCGTGAATTTATACACGAATCACAATGCAACCTCATTAACACTTCGACACCGAGATCGCGGGACGCTGTAAACCTAGCATGTAAGCTCGCTGATCTCGCATGCTGCAGAGTGCTGCAGTGTTCGTGTGGTCCGAAGTGCCATTGACAAAGTCAAATCTCCACGACCGATGCAGACCATTGACAGCTGTGTCAAGCATCAACCATTACTCATCCGAACATGCACAGCGGACCAGAGAAGTTCGATGAGACTGCTGTGAACACGCTGTAGAGTTTCGAGCCCGAGAAGGACTCGCACTGCAATCATTACAGGACCTCAATTGCTTAGATGATGTTGTGCTGAATCTTGGTGAATGCGTAGGTAGTAATTTACACAGGGATTATGCTCGTGTGCTCGTCCACAGCGCTGGTGGTTTCCGGTATCATTGGCTCCGTGGCCCTTGTCAAAACAACCAGGAATATTGTTGGAACCTACCTGGTTAGCTAGAATAGGTCAATGAATTCAAGAAGTCGTGAGTTTGTGAGACCCAAGTTCTGGTACTTCAACCGTTAACGGTCTTTCAGCTTCAAACAAGTGTTCATACCGGTAAGGAGTAGGGCATTTCGCATACTATTGGTAGTGTGAAGATTCTTGAAAGTCAAGCGGAATATTAACCAAATCGAAAGCCACAAGCCGGAAAAAAAACTATCGTAAAGTTGTGCCAGCGACGGGCGGCGGGGCGGTACCCACCCAGAATGGAGGCCTGGCAGCCTTGCCAGCTGATAGCGCTGTCAAATGTCAAGGCGAAATGGATGGATAACACCCCGCTATCAATATCAACAGTAGCAACTTTCTTTCCATCACCCCAACCATTGCCACAAAGAACGGAAGACAACCGTACCTATTAAACAAGCTATTCACATCAGTCACGGGACCTCAGCTTTCTGCCTCACCTCACCTATCGATTGCAGCAGCAATACATCCTTAATACCTAGAATATCCCCAACCATTCACCCATAGAAACTTTTAGCCTGCAATCCAAAGAGTCCATCAACGCACCATGTCCTGGCAAGGTCAGTAACGCCATCTCATCACCATACACCTCCGCTAACAATCCACCAGCATACGTTGATACAAGGTACATTCCGACCTTCCCAACACCCATTCCTATCTCTCCCATCCTATTCTCATCCGACCCAAAACTAACAACCCACCCTCCAGCCTCGTTGGCTCCGGTCAAACCGACAAAGCAGCTATATTCGGCGCCGACGGCACAAGCGTCTGGGCCGCCTCCCCACACTTCACAATCTCCCCAGCCGAAGTAAAAGTCGTCGTCGGCGCATTTACCGACTCCTCAGACCCGAAAAAAGTCATGAGTACAGGCTTCCACATCGCCGGCGCGAAATACATGACCCTGAAAGCTGACGAGCGAAGTCTGTACGGAAAAAAGGTAACATAACAATCCACATACATACACACACCCATGTACACACACACAAATACACAAAAGCAAATACGCAACCAAGCAAAACCCACACAAGAACCACCATCCATCTCCAACTCAAAACTAACAATATACCACAACAGGGCAAAGAAGGCGTAGTCATAGTAAAAACAAAACAAGCCATCCTCATCGCACACTACCCCGAAACCGTACAACCAGGCAACTGCGTCGCAACAGTCGAGAAGCTGGGTGACTACCTAATAGGAGTGGGATACTAAGAAAGAAAAAAGACTTCGAAAAACAACAACCAAAAAAAAGTTAATGAACACATTTCTACACTACATTTCTTCCTCTTCTTCAGCATAGCACTAGCACTAGCACGACGTACAAATACAGCACAGCACAGCAAATATGTTCATGTTCGAAATTCAGAGGGGACGATAGATAGAGTGGGATGATTGAGTGGTTGTACGGCTAGAGGGACAGTCAGTCAGTTGGTCAGGCATCACACGTCAGCAATCGAGTTCTGCTCCTTCAGGGGACGGGACTTACAACCATGGAAGAGAAGATGTACCTGGTTCCCCTCCACCCCCTAGTCGTCCAGATCTCAAATTCTCCGTTGTCCACAGCAAGCAACAACAAGGGCAAGCACAGTAGGACAGTTGTTTCCGATGAACAAAATTCGATGACTTCCTTGTCCTCAAACATCGACCCCTCAACGACTAGATTAGTAATACTAGTAACAGTGGTGCCACACTCAAGATGAGAATCTATGCCATTATGTACAGGTCTATTTTACTGTAGTACATCCTTTTATACAATGAAGTGTTTGTTGTTGTACACCTCGCACAGCCAATTCGTAGAACGAACCTTTATGACTGGACAGCCTCTCCTGAAGGGACACACAGAATTCTGCAATTCGTCTGCCATCGTCGGTGCCCCTTTTCAACCACCACCCTTGAACCAATATAGGTGTACGGTCTTATGGCGTATAGTAATTGAAACGTTGCATGATCAGCACAATGTGACGAACACATGTCGTTAAAAAACAGCTTTCGAATTCGAACAATAGTTGCACCGAAGGTGACCATCTCTTGCAGAACCCAATCCACCGTCCTCGTTACACTTCAAACAGCTCATGCTCAAGTAGACACTCCCCCAAGCTCCTCAGGCACAGCACTCAAAGTCGCCACATCCC
>Ga0181469_100396_pt2 | contig 13800 bp, 20 predicted proteins | sample InSIn2SAF170_2_FD_119081 | JGI IMG/M metagenome (GOLD analysis project Ga0181469, IMG submission 119081) | Clean room microbial communities from NASA Spacecraft Assembly Facility at Jet Propulsion Laboratory, Pasadena, California, USA -... ... | reverse complement strand
GGCACCTCATAACCCACAGCAGAATGGGGTGGCCGAGAGGAAGAAAAGAACGATTGTAGGGGCAGCACGAGCGATGTTGCATGACCAAGGCCTACCACTTCATTTGTGGACTGAGGCATGCAACACATCGGTCTATTTGCAGAATAGAATCCCGCATCACATACTTGGGATGAAACACTAGAGGAAGATTTCTCCGGTAAGAGACCAGATGTGAGTCACTTCAGGACCTTTGGCTCGTTGGTATATTTCCATGTGATAAAGGATGCATGGAAGAAGCTTGAACCAACATCTGAGTTGGGGGTACTTGTGGGGTACACTAATACTTGGGGGATACTATCGGGTGTACTTGCCTACCAGTTAGAGCACAGTGGTTCACAGAGATCTCAAGTTTGATGAGCAGAAGGCCATGCGAGTTTCCCTTGAGAGGGAGATCCAACTACAAGATGTGGAGGAATTGTTGGTTCCTAAGGAGGAGTAGCCTCAGACTTATGCAGAGTAGCCGCATGCAGAGGTTCCATGAGTGGAGACATCCACTCAAGTAGAGTCTTCCAAAGATGGACAGAAGCACACAAGAGAAGCTGACAGATTTTTGTCAAATGCGAGAGAGAATGTGGGAGAACCATATTCTCAGTGTAGACAGAAGAGGTCACCTGAGAGGTACACCAGATACATGGCCCTTGTTGGGGAATGTGTTGAGACCGAGCCATCTTCCTTTGGGGAAGTAGTGCAACAACCAATTTGGGTTGATGCTATGGTGGAGGAGTATAACTCCCTAGTTCGGAATAGTGTTTGGGATGTGGTTCCAAGACCGGAGAACAAGTTAGTTGTGAGTTCTCATTGGGTTTACAAGGTAAAGCAAGTAGCTGATGGTAGTGTAGAGAAGCATAAGGCAAGGTTTGTTGCCCGTGGCTTTTCTTAGGTTGACGGGATTGACTATAAAGAGACTTTTTCTCCTGTCCCAAGGTACTCATCTATCATATCGATGTTGGCACTATCAGCATAGATGGGTTGGAAGATCCATCAAATGGATGTGAAGACTACATTCCTCAATGGCAAGATTGAGGAAGAGGTGTACATAGAGTAGCTGAAAGGTTTTGAGACCTTCGATCATGAGTTGCAAGTGTGCCAACTCAAGAGAGCTTTGTATGGGCTAAAGTAAGCACCTCATGTTTGGTACACTAGGATCGAAAACTACTTCATTCGGTTTGGCTTCACAAAGAGTGAAGCGGATGTGAACCTGTACCACATCACGGTGAAAGGTAAGCAGTTGATCATTTTACTTTATGTTGATGATCTCATATTGACAGGTGATGATTAGTTGATCATGTCTTGCAAGGAAGAACTTGCAAGAGAATCCGAGATGAAAGACATGGGTCTCATCCATTACTTCCTTAGCATGGAAGTATGGTAGAAGGATGGGGAGTTGTTTGTGTCTCAGGGCAAGTATGCCAATGAGATACTCAGGAGATTCCACATGGAGAAGTGCAAGCCCATGTAGACTCATCTAGTAGGTAACTGGAGGAAGGAGGATGCTACTTCAGGAGAAGTAGTAGAAGCTACTATGTACAGGCAACTTGTGGGTTCACTGATGCACTTAGTGAACACATGACTAGATTTGTGCTATTCCATGAACCAGCTGAGTCAAGCTATGGTTCATCCTACCAAGATATTTTGGAATGCGGCAAAGCATGTTTTGAGATACCTCAGAGGCACATCTCAGTATGGATTATGGTACATATGGATAGAGGGAGTGAAGTTATAGGGCTTCACAGATGCAGATTGGATAGGGAGTCCATCAGATTAGAAGAGCACATCAAGTGGAATTTTCAACCTTGGGTCGGTGGCAGTTTCTTGGTACAGCAGGAAACAGAGGTCGGGTTCACTCAGCACGACAGAGGCCAAATACATGGCTGCTAGTCAAGCAACATGTGACGCCATCTAGATGTGGAAAAATTTAGTTGGTTTGTTTGATTAGAGGATGGATCCAACTATAATCTATTGTGATAATAAGAGTTGTATCAAACTCTCTGAGAATCCAGTATTTCATAACAAGTCCAAGCACATCGACATTCGGTATCATCATCTTAGAGACTATGTGGTGAGGAGGATCATGTTGTTGCGGTATATTTCGACTGAGGAGCAAGATGCTGACATTTTGACTAAGGCATTGTCAAAGTGTAAATTTGAGTTCCATAGAGACAAGATCAGGGTAGCAGATAATCCCTTTTTTGTTGAGAGGGAGTGTTGAAATGTGGCAACAAGAATATTCCAATTTTAATTTGTCCTTGAATTAAAATTCGAATTTAGTCTCACCAGCTGCTTGAAAAATAATTAATTAATTCATCTTGAGTTAATTAGTTCGAGAAATTCAACCTAGAAGTCTTTGTGAAGTCATGCAACAATTATCCCTTAAATTAAGGAGATTGTCTCTTAATTAAGGAGATAGGGATGAGTTATAATTGAGTTGTGATTAGTTAGCTTAGTTAACTGAGTTATGTACAGTTAAATTAGTTCGAAATAATTTGAGGAACTAATTTTGAGTTCAGTCAGTTAATGCATACATGCATCAAACTAGTGTACTCCAAATAACTGAAGATTCTCTCATAAATAAATCATGCATGTATATTCATAGAAAGACCTAGTTGAGGTTAAAGATAGGGATAGTGTACTATTAGTAGCAAGAATTTTCCTATAAGGAAAACTCTTGCATGCAGAAGGAATTCATTCCTTGAGATTTGCGTAGTTTTACAGGGTGTGAGATTAGTGTGAGTGATTAGTGTTACACTTAGTAACAGTTGGATCACCGAGGAGAAATAGCACAAGGAAATAGGAGCTTGAAGGGCAAAGGAGAAGTTTTGTGAGAAGCCTTATTTGCTTGTGAGCATCCAGGAGGGATTTTACTGAGAGCTAGCTAGGTGAGAGCTAAAGCTTTGTGTAATCCTGATATATTTCCACTTGTATGATAATACAGATAGTGGGGTTTTTAGTTGAGGCTTTCCCCTGAGTATTATACTATGTTTCATGTGCATTCATTGTGCTTCTGGTTATATGCATTCTACTTGATCTTGCTCAAATATATTAAGCTTCCGCAAGTTTGATTGTGGAAGTAGATTAAAGTATTTTGCTTTAGTTATATTGCATTATCAGGTTAATCTACAGTGAGAATTTCTACATGGTATCAGAGCCAAGTTTATTGGAGTAGTGAATAGTATACTGAGAAGAGAATTCAAAGTTTGAAGTTCGGGGTTGCAGGTGCAAATCGAATTCATATCATACTTCAATTGAGATGGGACAGTATGCAACTAATTTTCCATCGAAGAAGTCCAAGAAGGTAGCCTTAGATGGATCGGAAGGTGAGGCATTAGCCTCTCAGTTTGAAATGGACTTTACCCTCATCACATGTATGGTTTCATCGATGGTGGGTTGTGTTTGGTATCTTGATAGTGGAGCCTCATTCCACATGACTGACATTAAAAGTTTATTCAACACATTGGAGGAGAAAGACCTCAAGATGTGCATAGATATGGATGATGACGGAAAGTATAGTGTTTCAGGAGTGGGCACGATTGATTTTTAGAGGGAGAATGGAGCTCACCTCACCTTGAAATATGTGAAGTATGTCCCTGGACTGAAGAGGAGCTTGGTATCAGTCGCAATGTTGGAGTACAAAGGCTACTATGTTGTCTTTAGTAAAGGAAAGGAATTCCTAAGACACATAGCCACAGGTTAGACCAAGAGGATCGAGATTTGAGTAAAGAATCTCTATAAACTAAAGGTAGATGACTGTGTTGCATTGAGTTTGAAAGTAGAATTGGTGCAATGCCAACATATTGGCAAGTTATCGCATAAGCGGTTGGGCTATTTGCACCATGGGGCCTTGAAGATAATGCAACAGATATCTACAGGACTTCCCAAAGGTAAACTTGAGTAAGTTGACACATGCAAAGGTTGTACATTGGGAGAGAGTACGCCAAGTCTTCCTTTCATGATCGAGACAGTTGAGCAGAAGTGATCTTAGAGTGAGTTCATACTGATTTTTGTGGATCATTCTTGACGACATCCACCACGAAGCAAAGGCATTATGTGATATTCATTGATGATTATTATCATAAATGCTGGATTTATTTCATGCAGAAGAAGGATCAAACCTTCTCAAATTTTTGTGAGTTCAAAGCTTTGGTTGAGAAAGAATCAGGGAAGAAGATCAAGGCCTTGAGAAGCAACAACAGTGGATAATATGTCTCTCACGAGTTTAAGAACTTCTGTGCAGTGGAAGGAATTAAATGGGAGTTGACAGAACCTCATAACCTATAGAAGAATGGGGTGGCCGAGAGGAAGAATAGAACAATTATAGGGGCAACACGGGTGATGGTGCATGACCAAGGCCTACCACTTCATTTGTGGGCTGAGGCATGTAACACAAATATCTGTTTGCAGAATAGAAGCCCACATCACATACTTGGGATGAAAACACGAGAGGAAGATTTCTCCGGTAAGAGACCAGATGTGGGTCACTTCAAGATCTTTGGCTCATTGGTATATTGCCATATGACAAAGGATGCACGAAAGAAGATTAAGCCGACAGCTAAGTTGGGGATACTTGTGGGGTACACTGATACTTGGGGGATACTATCGGGTGTACTTGCCTACTAGTTAGAGCACAGTGGTTTGCAGAGATCTCAAGTTTGATGAGTAGAAGGCCATGCGAGTTTCCCTTGAAAGGGAGCTCCAACTACAAGATGTGGAGGAATTGTTGGTTCCTAAGGAGGAGGAGCCTCAAACTGATGTAGAGCAACTGCATGCATAGGTTCTAGGAGTGGAGACATCCACTCAAGGAGAGTCTTCCAGAGATGGACAAAAGTGCACAAGAGAAGCTAATAGATTGTTATCGGATGCGAGAGAGAATGTGGGAGAACCATCTTCTCAGTGTAGATAGAGGAGGTCATGTGAGAGGTACACTGGATACATGGCCCTTGTTGGGGAATGTGTTGAGATCAAGCCATCTTCCTTTGAGGAAGTAGTGCAACAACCGATTTGGGTTGATGCTATGTTGGAGGAGTATGAATTCATAGTTCAGAACAATGTTTGGGTGTGGTTCCAAGACTGGAGAACAAGTCAGTTGTGAGTTCCTATTGGCTTTACAAGGTAAAGCAAGCGGATGATGGTAGTGTGGAGAAGCATAAGGCAAGAGTCATTTCCCGTGGCTTTTCTCAGGTTGAAGGGATTGACTATGATGAAGCTTTTTCTCCTATCCCAAGGTACTCATCTATCAGATCGATGTTGGCACTATCAACATAGATGGGTACATAGAGCAGCCAGAAGGTTTTGATACCTTCAATCATGAGTCGCATGTGTGCTAACTCAAGAGATCTTGGTAGGGGCTGAAGCAAGCACCCCATGCTTGGTACACCAGGATCGGCAATTACTTCACGGTTGGGATTCACAAAGAGTGAAGGGGATGTGAACCTGTACCACATCATGGTAAAAGGTAAGCAGTTGAGCATTGTAATTTATGTTGATTATATTATATTGACAGATGATGATCAATTGATCATGTCTTGCAAGGAAGACCTTGCAAGAGAATTCGAGATGAAAGACATGGGCCTCATGCATTACTTCCTTGGCATGGAAGTATGGCAGAAGGATGGGAAGTTATTTGTGTCTCAGGAAAATTATGCTAATGAGATACTCAGGAGATTCCACATGGAGAAGTGCAAGCCCATGCAGACTCCTTTAGCAAGTAACTAGAGGAAGGAGGATGCTGCTTCAAGAGAATTAGTAGAAGCTATTATGTATAGGTAGCTTGTGGGTTCACTGATGAAATTAGTGAACACATGACCAGATTTGTGTTATGCTGTTAACCAGCTGAGTCAAGCTATGGTTCATCCTACCAAGATGTTTTGGAAGGTGGAAAATCATGTTTTGAGATACCTCAGAGGTAAATCTTAGTATGGATTATGGTACAAACGGATAGAGGGAGTGATGCCACAGGGCTTCACAGATGCATATTGGGCAGGGAGTCCATCAGATCAGAACAACACATTAAGTGGAATTTTCAACCTTGGGTCAATGGTAGTTTCTTAGTATGGCAGGAAATAGAGGTTGGTTGCACTCAGCACGGCAGAGGCTGAATACATGGCTGCTAGTCAGGCAGAATGTGAGGCCATCTGGATACGGAAAATTTTATTTGGTTTGTTTGATCAGAGGATGGATCCAACTATGATCTATTGTGATAATCAGATTTGTATCAAACTCTCTGAGAATCCAGTATTTCATGATAGGTCCAAGCACATAGACATTCAGTATCATCATCTCAGAGACTGTGTGGCGAGGAGGATGTTGCTTCAGTATATTTTGACTGAGGAGAAAGATGCTGACATTTTGACTAAGGCATTGTCAAAGTGTAAATTCGAGTTCCATAGAGATAGGATCGGGGTGGAAGATAATCCCTTTCTTATTGAGAGGGAGTTTTGAAATGTGGCAACAAGAATATTCCAATTTTAGTTTTTCCTTGAATTAAAATTGAGAATTAAAATTCGAATTTAGTCTCACCAGCTGCTTGAAAAACAATTAATTAATTCATCTTGAGTTAATTAGTTGGAGAAATTCAAGCTTGAAGTCTTTGTGAAGTCATGCAAGAGTTATCCATTAAATTAAGGATATTATCCCTTAATTAAGGAGATAAGGATGAGTTATAATTGAATTGTAATTAGTTATCTCAGTTAACTAAGTTATGTCTAGTTAAATTAGTTCCAAACAGTTTGAGGAACTAATTGTGAGTTCAATCAGTTAATGCATGCATGCATCAAACTAGTGTACTCCAGATAACTGAAGGTTCTCTCATAAATAACTCATGCATGTATATTCAGAGAAAGATCTAGTTGAGATGAAAGACAAGGAAAATGTACTATCAGTTGCAAGAATTTTCTTATAAGGAAAACTCTTGCATGCAGAATGAATTCATTCCTTGGGATTTGTGTAGTTTACAAGGTGTGAGATTAGTGTGAGTGATTAGTGTTGCACTTGGTAATAGTTGGATCACCTAGGAGAAACAATGCAAGGAAATAGGAGCTTGGGCAGTAGAGGAGAAGGTTTGTGAGAAGCCTTGTTTTCCTGTGAGCATCCAAGAGGGATTGTATTGAGAGTTGGCTAGCTATGAGAGCTAAAGCTTTGTGTAATCCTAATATATTTCCACTTGTATGATAATACAAATAGTGGGGTTTTTAGTTGAGGCTTTCACTTGAGTATTCTTCTGTGTTTCATGTGCTTTGATTATGCTTCTGGTTATATGTGTTTTGCTTGATCTTGCTCAAATATATTAAGCTTCCACAAGTTTGATTGTAGAATTAGATTAAATTATTTTAAGTTAGTTATATTGCATTATTAGGTTAATCTACAGTGAGAATTTCTACATGGTATCAGAGCCAAGTTTATCAAAGCAGTGAACTGTATACTGAGAAGAGAATTTGAAGTTTGAATTTCGGGGTTACACGTGCAAATCGAATTCATATCATACTTTAATTGAGTTGGGATAGTATGCGAATAATTGCCCATTGAAGAAGCCTAAGAAGGGATCCTCAGATGGATCGGAAGGTGAGGCATTAGCCTCTCAGTTCGAAATGGACTTCACCCTCATCACATGTATGGTTTCATCAATGGTGGGTTGTGTTTGGTATCTTGATAGTGGAGCCTCATTCCACATGACCAACGATAAAAGTTTATTCAACACCTTGGAGGAGAAAGACCTCAAGATGTGCATAGAGATGGGTGATGATGGAAAGTATAGTGTTTCAGGTGTGGGCACGGTTGCTTTTCAGAGGGAGCATGGAACTCCTCTCACCATGACAGATGTGAAGTATGTGCCTGGAATGAAGAAGAACTTGGTATCATTTGTGATGTTGGAGGAAAAAGGCTACAATGTTGTCTTCAGTAAAAGAAAGGCGTTGTTAAGACACATAGCCATGGGTCAAACCAAGAGGATCAAGATTCGAGTAAAGAATCTCTGTAAACTAGAGGTAGATGATTGTGCTGCATTGAGTTCGAAAGAAAAATTGGTGCAAAGCCAAGACATTGGCAAGTTATGGCACAAGCGGTTGGGCCATTTTCATCATGGGGCCTTGAAGATAATGCAACAGATATCTGCATGACTTTCAAAAGGTAAACTTGAGCAAGTTGACACATGCAAAGGTTGTACCTTGGGAAAGTACACCAAGTCTTCTTTTCATGATCGAGACAGTCGAGCAGAAGTGATCTTAGAGTGAGTTCATATTGATATGTGTGGACCATTCTTGATGGCATCCACCGCGAAGCAAATCTACTATGTGATTTTCATTGATGATTATTCTCATAAATGCTGGATTTATTTCATGCAGAAGAAGGATCAAACCTTATCAAAGTTTTGTGAGTTCAAAGCTTTGGTTGAGAAAGAATCACGGAAGAAGATCAAGGCCTTGAGAAGCGACAACGGTGGAGAATATGTCTCTCAAGAGTTTAAGGACTTCTGTGCAGCAGAAGGAATTAAATGGGAGTTGATGGCACCTCATAGCCCACAACAAAATGGGGTGGCCGAGAGGAAGAACAGTATGATTGTAGGGGCAGCACGAGTGATGTTGCATGACCAAGGCCCACCACTTCATTTGTGGGCTGAGGCATGCAACACAACAGTCTATTTGCAAAATAGAAGCCTACATCGCATACTTGGGATGAAAACACTAGAGGAAGATTTCTTCGGTAAGAGACAAGATGTGGGTCACTTCAGGATCTTTGGCTCATTAGTATATTGCCATATGAAAAAGGATGCATGGAAGAAGTTTGAGCTGATAGCTGAGTTGGGGATACTTGTGGGGTACACTGATACACCCCACAACTATCAGGTGCACTTTCCTACCAGTCGGAGGATAGTGGTTCACAGAGATCTCAATTTTGATGAGTAGAAGACCATGCGATTTCCCTTGAGAGGTAGATCCAACCACAAGATGTCGAGGAACTGTTGGTTCCTGAGGAGGAGGAGCCTTAGACTAATGAAGAGTAGCCGCATGCAAAGGTTCCAGTAGTTGAGACATCCACTCAAGCAGAGTTTTCCAGAAATGGACAGAAGCACACAAGAGAAGTTGATAGATTGTTGTCGGATGCGAGAGAGAATATGGGAGAACCATATTATCAATACAGACAGAGGATATCACCTGAGAGGTACATTAGATACATGGCCCTTGTTGAGGAATGTGTTGAGACCGAGCCATATTCCTTTGAGGAAATAGTACAGTAGCCAAATTTGTTTGATGCTATGTGGAGGGGTGTGACTCCATAGTTTGGAATAGTGTTTGGGATGTTCTTCCAAGACTGAAGAACAAGTCAGTTGTGAGTTCTCATTGGCTTTACAAGGTAAAACAAGCTATTGATGGTAGTGTGGAGAAGCATAAGGAAAGATTTGTTGACCATGGCTTTTGTCAGGTTGAAGGGACTAACTGTGATGAGACTTTTGATCCTGTCACAAGGTACTCATCTATCAGATCGATGTTGGCACTATCAGCACAAATGGGTTGGAAGATCCATCAGATAGATGTGAAGACTCCATTCCTCAATGGCATGATTGAGGAAGAGGTGTACATAGAGTAGCCAGAAGGTTTTGAGACCTTCGATTGTGAGTCACATGTGTGCTGACTCAAGAGAGCTTTGTATGGGCTATAGAAAGCACCTCATGCTTGGTACACCATGATTGACAACTACCTCACTGGGTTGGGCTTCAAAAAGAGTGAAGTGAATGGAAAACTGTACCACACCATGGGGAAGGGTAAGCAGTTGATCATTGTACTATTGCTAATCTCAAATTGACAGGTGATGATCAGTTGATCATGTCTTGCAAGGAGGACCTTGCAAGAGAATTTGAGATGAAATACATGGGTCTAATGCATTACTTCCTTGGCAAGGAAGTATGGGAGAAGGATGGGGAGTTGTTTGTGTCTCAGGGCAAGTATGCCACTAAGATACTCAGGAGATTCCACATGGAGAAGTGCAAGCCCAAGAAGACTCCTATAGTAGGTAACTGGAGGAAGGAGGATGCTAATTCATGAGAAGTAATAGAAGCTATTGTGTACAAGTAGCTTGTGGGTTCACTTATGTACTTAGTGAATAGATGATCCGATTTGTGCTATGAACTGAACCAGCTCAGTCAAGCTATGGTTCATCCTACCAAGATGTTTTGGAAGGTGGAAAAGCATGTATTGAGATACCTCAAAGGCACATCTCAGTATTGATTATGGTACAGACAGATAGAGGGAGAGAAGCTACAATGCTTCACTGATGTAGATTAGGCAGGGAGTCCATCAAATCAGAAGAGCAAATCAGGTGGAATTTTCAACCTTGGGTTGATGACAGTTTCGTGGTACAATAGGAAACAAAGTTTGGTTGCACCCAACACGGTAGACGTTGAATACATGGCTATAAGTCAGGCAACATGTGAGGCCATCTGGATGCCAAAAATTTTAGTTGGTTTGTTTGATTAGAGGATGCATCCAACTATGATCTATTGCGATAATCAGAGTTGTATCAAACTCTTTGAGAATCCAGTATTTCATGACAGTTCCAAGCACATCGACATTTTGTATCAGCATCTTAGAGGCTGTGTGGTGAGGAGGATCATGTTGTTGCAATATATTTCAGCTGAGGAGTAAGATGCTGACATTTTTACTAAGGCATTGTCAAAGTGTAAATTCAAGTTTCATAGACATAGGATTGGGGTGGTAGACAATCCCTTTCTTGTTGAGAGGGAGTGTTGAAATGTGGCAACAAGAATATTCCAATTTTAATTTGTCCTTGAATTAAAATTTGAATTTAGTCTCACCAGCTACTTGAAAAATAATTAATTAATTCATCTTGGATTAATTAGTTGGACAAACTCAAGCTAGAAGTCTTTATGAAGTCATGCAACAATTATCCCTTAAATTAAGGAGTGAAGGACGAGTTATAATTGAGTTGTAATTAGTTAGCTCAGTTAACTGAGTTATGTCGAGTTAAATTAGTTCCAAACAGTTTGAGGAACTAATTTTGAGTTCAGTCAGTTAATGCATGCATGCATCAAAATAATGTACTCCAGATAACTGAAGATTCTCTCATAAATAACTCATGCATGTCTATTTAGAGAAAGACCAGTTGATATTAATGACAGGGACAATGTACTACGAGTTTCAAGAATTTTCCTATAAGGAAAACTCTTCCATGTAGAAGGAATTTATTCCTTGAGATTTTCGAAGTTTTACATGGCTAAGATCAGTGTGAGTGATCAGTGTTACACATGGTAATAGTAGGATCACCTAGGAAAAACTGTGCTAGGAAATAGGAGCTTAGAGGGTAATGTGGAGGACTTAATGAGAAGTATATTTTTCCTATGAGCATCTATGAGGATTTTACTGGGAGCTGGCTAGCTGTGAGAGCTAAATCTATGTGTAATCTTGAGATATTTCCACTTGTATGATAATACAAATAGTGGGGTTTTTAGTTGAGGTTTTCCCCTGAGTATTTTCTTTCTTTCATGTGCATTGATTCTGCTTCTGGTTATATGTGTTCTACTTGATCTTGCTAAAATTTATTAAGATTCTGCAAGTTTCATTATAGAAATAGATTAAAGTATTTTTCTTTAGTTATATGCATTATCAAGTTAATCTATAATGAGAATTTCTACAGTGAGAGTTCCTTGACTTGTGTCAAGCTCACTAAAAATTGAAACAAGGTCCGTTGGAGCAAAGTTCCAATTTGAGTATTTGATTAGATCTCATAAAATCCCAGTTGAGTCTTTCACTTGATCTCGTAAGTGAACCTTCATTCCATATACCTCATAGCCAAGAGTAGTCTACTTAGGTGAATGCAATGAATCTTGATGTGATGTGGATGGGATCCAAGTTGGAGGAATAAATTTTAATCAAACACAAATGGTTGTAATTATTTCTTCTATTCAATAAAGTGTTTAAACATTTCTCCCATATGTTTGTATTGTTTTATAATTCTTATATGTGTGAAATGTATTTCATTCCATTCAGTTATATTCAATAGATATTTTGCTTTGATCAATTTTTTTTTTTTTTGCTGTTGTGTTTAAAAGTACTTCTCAAGTGTATTAAGTACAGGAAGGAGTGACAGGATCGATACAAAGGAGAAAAGAGGAAAGTAGAACTATAGGTAGGTCTTCGCATCTTCTCATCTTATCTATTTCTTATAGGAAAATACTAAAATACTTTAAACTATTGTTCTAGATATGGCTACTTATCTAGGGAATTAGTATTTATCCGTAGATACCAAATTCTCCAAAGCATGGGCCTAGATCAAATTTTGAGGAGGTGTGACAGGGAGGATGAATTCTTTGACATCCTTCTAGCATGTCATGATGGGCCTTCTGTAGGTCACTTTGCAGCAAAGAGAACAATGTTCAAGGTACTACAAGTAGGATACTACTGGCCCACTTTCCACCAAGATGCAAGAAGATGCACTAGTCAATGTGATTAGTGTGAGAGGATGGGAAAACCTACTCCCAAGGATTAAATTCCCTTGCAACCTCTGGTGACTCTAGATCCATTTGACAAGTGAGGCATGAATTTCGTTGGGCCCATTGATCCACTGTCAGGGTAGAAGAAGTACATAACTGTATGCACTGGTTATTTGATAAATTATGTTGATACCAAGGATTTCAAGGTACAAATAGAGGATAAATTGGTTAAGTTCTTAAGGGAGAATGTATTCTACAAGTTTGGGTACCCTAGAGAACTAGTAATCAACCAGGGAACTTAATTCACATCACATCTGATCGAAATTTTTTGAGGAAACATGGAATAAACACAAAAATTCAACTACCTATCATCTTCAAACCAATGGACAAGTAGAGGTCACCAATAGAGAATTGGAAGGCATCCTCACCAAGGTTATGAGAAGCAAAAAAGAAGATTGGGCTAGAAGACTAGTGGAGGCCACTTGGGCCTATAATAAAACTTGGAAGAAAACCACTGGTTTCTCCCTTTATGACTTGGTTTATGGAAATAAGGCTTTTCTCTCCATTGAGTTTGAGTATAACACCTTGAGAATGGTAGCACTATTAGATTTGGATGTTACAAAGGCACAATAGGAGAGGTTGCTCCAGCTTAATGGTTTGGATGAATTCAAGATGCAGGACCTCATACACATTGAATTTATCCAATTACAAAGAAAGGTTTGGCATGACAATAACATCAAGGACAAGGTTTTTCAAGAAGGGGATTTGGATCTACTATATGGCTCAAGGTTCAAGGAATTCAAAGGAAAATTGATGACAAGCTGGTTAGGCCCATACCTGATGGAGAAGTACCATGATAATGGGGATATTCAAATTAGGACCATTGCTAAGGAAGGTATTCCCTTTCTTTTCAATGGATACAGATTGAAAGCTTACAAAAGACCTCTATCCAGGGAGGTGTTCATCAACACCATTAGTAAGGAGGTAAATGTGTTTGGAATTGTTATATCTTCCAAGTCACAAAGTTCTTAAAAAATATTTTGTTTGTGAAAAAAACAATAAGAGGCATCGATGTAAAGCTTTATGAGGCATCTAAGGCCAACCCTTGGGTTGAAAACCTCCTTGAGGTAGCCTAGGAGTGAAACAAGAAAAATTAAAAGATCCCTATGTAAAAGATTCCCTTGACGTGCCTAGGGTAGACAGGCTGGTTGAAAACCTCTCTTGAGTTAACTTATGTGTCTTTGAAAAAAAAACATTGTAAAAGGAAGATAAAAAGGAAGCTACATGATCTTCTATAAAAACTACAGGATCTTCTATAGCAACCT
>Ga0181469_100584_pt1 | contig 13809 bp, 9 predicted proteins | sample InSIn2SAF170_2_FD_119081 | JGI IMG/M metagenome (GOLD analysis project Ga0181469, IMG submission 119081) | Clean room microbial communities from NASA Spacecraft Assembly Facility at Jet Propulsion Laboratory, Pasadena, California, USA -... ... | reverse complement strand
TTTAAGATATTCAAAATTCGGATAGTGGAATTACTCTCTGCTCGTTGGAAAGCCTATGCAGCGCTGAAAAGGTGGATTTGCAAAATGAATGGATGCTGTTGAACACGCGTCAGCTGGGGACATTCACCACCAAGGGACCAGATTCAGGCACGATTCCCATCCAGAACATCTGAAATGCAAGTGAACACCAAGTAGGACCCTGACGTCCACCACGACAAATTCAAGCCTCTACACGCTGCAGATCTCTCAAGTGCGATGTGTTGATGACTTGAGAAAACGGTGCATCTTATTGGCAATCTTTGTGCGGTTCTTTCACTGGGCCAGGTTGGATTCACACACAATCTCAGATGGTTCCTCAGGACGCTCGGGCGCCATTGGTTGGGATCGAAGACATACCTTTCAGTTGTGAAGCAAGGTAGATAAGGACAGAAAACGAGAGTCGTATGCGAGAAGGTGAATGCGAGTTGAGGTCGAGCTTTAGGGAGATTCTTTGCAGTTAGGTATATTCGTGGTTTAACGTAGGACATCAACTGCGACTCAGGGGAGGTGATTAGATTTTAGGGTCACAGCCAGATCAGATCAGCATGTGGCGTGACGATTGTGACAAGGCTTTACAACACAAAACGCTGGCAATACTTGATCAGGTCCGGGCTAGTTTCAGAGCTTGTCCACAATAACAGGCAAATTGAAAGAAGGTTTTGGTCAAATTGGGCCACTTTGGTGCTTAAATTTAGCATGGATCTTCAATAATCTCAGCCAAGCTCCAGGATGACGTTAGAGCGGTATTGACATTACACACCTTTAGTCTAAAACACAGTTTGGCTGAATTGATCTCTCATTTGCTGCCATCAGCCAACGACACAGCTGACGATTCGTTCCAGGCCTCCGCCTCGATGGGTGTTCGGATGTCCCCAGTCGCTGCGCCATGCCTGAACGAGGGAAGTTGCCAAGCTGATCAACTTCCACTCTCCTTCTTCCTCATAACGTGTACTTGAGTATTCTCACACCACTAGCAAATTGTAGAAGTCTCATGACAGAAGAACATCAATAATCTTGTCCCTTTCGAAGAGTCTTCCTAGTGTTCGTCTCACACCACTATGACCTGACACCGGACCCTTTATCGTCTTCATTCTCCGATTCCCGAGGTTATCACCCTTGCCTGTTCCTCGCAATCGTGGTTTGATCGCCCTTCGCATACTTACGATATCTTGTCTGATCGGATCCATGTTCGTCTGACAACTGCTGGACGTTTTTGTGGTCATCCACCTAGGTCGTCTCGGCGAAGAGCTGGGCTTTTTCTTTCGCCCGTGCTGCTTTGAGATTATCCAGCCACTGTCCGAATCCCCACCAATTCATCCAGCTTCCGACCCGGCAATGTTTGCCCCCATTGTCCCAGTCAGGTGTCATCGCCTGTCCGTCGAAGATAGCCTTCTCGTCAATGAGCTGTATTGCTATGGCATTGATCTCGATGTTCACCGGCTTGGTTGCAGCCTCACTCTGATGCATGCCTTCGGCGACCCACTGTTGTCGCTGCTTGTTTTCCGCTGCGATTCTTTCGTTGGTCCTCATCTGGTCAGTCTTTTCGAACCAGATCCTGAGCTTAACTTCTCCTTTTCGTTCGCCATTGATGCCCTCCACATTGACAATTTCTCCTTTTACCCCCCAGGTGTTTGGATCGTCGTACCACACCCAAGGCGGTAAGAACTTCACAATGTTACCATGAAACATGTCAAGGTTCATGATTGCTTTGCGAGTCTCAGCAATTGTATTCTTGATGTGTTCTCGTACCCGAATCCAGTCCCAATCTGTATCATTCAGCTCTTTCCACCATTCTTTGGTGTACGGTTTCTTGCTCCACTCATATGGACCATTGCAAAAGTACCAATCGCAGCTGTCCGAGCAAGTCATACTCGTCGAATCGGCGATCTCGATACCAGGATGATCATGTCTTTCGCCCAGAAACTCCCCGAAGATATGCTTGTGTGCAGTACTTAGTTGCTCGAGGTGATCCTTGAAGTCGACAGCAAATTTAGAGACTAGAAAAGAAAGCTGCCAAACCATATGGCAGAGAAGGAAGCTGTGTGCTGAAGGGATCATATACTCGGAGTTCTTGCTGGTCAGCGAAGACAATGGAACTCTATTTATGAGGTGTCGGTTCGCATTGTCGAAATCCTCTGCACGTTTTCGGATGAGCCTGGTTTGGTTGCCAAGGTCATGTTTCATCTTATCGCATAGATGGAGTTTCTCTCGTAAATGGCTGTCGCTGGCAATTAGGCAGTCGAGAAGGTCAGGCAAATCGCGTGGTGGAGGGTTTATGCTGCTCAGAGGATGCGCAGCCAATTCGAGCAGTACCGAGTCAGTCGAAGCATCATTTACGATATCGTCGTACGGATCCATGACTGCAGAAGCGAACGATCACTGCAGTGGGTTCGAAATTGAAAAGACCACGATAGTAAGAGCCAGGGTAGCAAGACTATACAGAGACAGCATACCAAGAAACACAAAGTGCAGCAAGCCGAGACTAGTGCAGAGTGAAAGGATCGGCTTGACAGTCGAGTCACTCTGCCCTTCACTTCAACAACAACACACGTGACAAGTTCATTTCGACAGCCTTCAAGCAAGGACTGTTTGTAGCAAACAGACGTGTGTGCGGATTACCCAAAAAAGAAAACAAGCACAGGATTGAACTCAAGACTTAGGACAGGGGACGGTAAAATTGCAAAAGAAATAGTCGAGTGTAGGATAGGATGAACCATACATTGCCGAAGCAAATCATACACACTCAGCTATCTCCCCAAGGCCCCAGATCAAGTGGCCATCTTGACCTGGCTTGTGAGAGATAATTGGAGCTTCATAAGATATATCCTTTCACACCGCACATTCACCCGAGCTTTGCATTGATCCGGGGGTGCTTCAACGAGCTAATGCAGACATTTTGGGAGGTATAAGCAAACCAATTGCCCTGAAATACTATTGCGAAACGTCGGATGCTGCGATTCTGCTCACGACTACAATGTCCAGGGTGGATTGGCTGCCACTACTGCATGAACTCAACGAAGCTCGTTGTTCTTGTCTTCAAGATCCATGACTGGCCAAGGTCGTGTATCTTGGTCCATTGTCTGATCAGCTGCGTTCTGGGACCAATCGTATGACTTGCCCACGCGAATTCAAGCTTGACCGATGTGACTGACGCTGTGCTTGTGAATTATTTATTCTTTGTCTCAGGTCATATAGCGAAGGCCGCCTCAGTGTACGATTTCAAACAAGGAATCTCTTGTTCCTGTGTGTGCTGGAAGTGGCACTTGTTCCTTGTCAAGCTCAATGTACAGTGCCATTGTTCAAAGCCGCCTCAGGCAGTCAGGTCATTGTGGACCTGAGAAAGGGCTTCCCTGCTCGGCAGGTTCATCAACACAAAGGTTCACAGAGACCATTGTTGTGTGGACAATCTCCTATGTTCGGCAACAAAGTCTCAAAACCCGGCAGCAAAATACAACAATGACGCCGACAATGATTGTTTGTGTCCAATCTTCGAGTATTAACGTCCATTTAAACCCTCAGTCCTCGACCCAGACTTCGATAACCGCATACTCAATTCACACACACTACTGATTACAAACACTGTCGACTCTGGAAGTTAGCAGAACACATCGAAACTCATTAGTGTATTCAATCACTTTGAACCTCACACAGATCGTCATCGTTGCAGGTCAACGATTCAACTATTCAACATGTACAACCAATACAAAGGGGGAAGTGTCTCGCGGAAAGAGAGCAGAGCACGTTATCCAGAAGACACCGTTCGCCGCGCTGCAACAACAGGCGGACGTCGTCGTGGTCGATCAGGATCAGGAGATTCCAATGGGAGTCCTGTCTCACCCTTACGACCCTTAGATTACACTCGGTTTTTCGAAACGCGTGATAATTCACGGGTTTCACCACCTCAGTCACGTACACCAGTTCATTCAAGTAGGTTGCAGCGTCAGCCCACAATTTCTAGCCGGGATAACCAGGAGCACATCCTTAGCCCTAGACCAATCCGCTCAGTCAGACCGGAGAAGCTCGAACGACATCTCGAAAGTCACCATGACAATCGTCGTAAAAATGACGAAAGCAATGCCGCTCTGTCGACCAAGCTACCCCGTCCCTCAACAAACCACGGAGGACGCCACGACAACGCACAATTGATCAAACGCAAGCCTCTCCGCTCCGAACCAACCAGCCAAGACCGCATAACAGCCAGCAATCATGCCGCAGTCACCGGGTCTCGTCCATTAACTTCAAGCCGTGCACAACCCGAGTCGTATTGGAATCATTACACTCCCCAACCTCCAGCACGACACCAACAGGAGACATCAAGAAACCAGTCATGCAACCTCCAGCGGCACAACGCCCAAGGCCGTCCGAAAAACCGAGACATTGAATCCGAAGCATACTGGCAACCAGTTTTCCGACCAATATTACAAGAAAGACCAGCGCCCTCATACATGCCAGGCGACGACATGCTGCACTTCAATCGACCTCAAGAACCTAGACAGACAACGCGTCGCCGTCCTAACCTAGAGGTCAAGATTCCCAATTCCTCTCGCCACAACACATCAAAACCCCTGCCTCCGCCTCCGCCTCAGCCCCGTGAACGCCTACTTGGCCTCTTCAAGCGCAATTCCAAGGCTGCTCGTTTCCGCGAAGAACTTGACTAACAAGCAAGTTTTCCTCGCAAGGTGGAAGCGAGGATACACAACAGGTAAGTCCGCGGTAAGTTTTCCTTTGTCCTGTACTCTGCATTTCCTGCTTTCATGTGCGTCACAAACGTACTGTACTCTTGCTTGACATGTTGCACTTCTTACCTGACCTGATCCCTATGCGTTCACTCACCGTCCACCCATTCCTCATGGTTAACGTATAGAAAGTCGAAAACTCGAGCTGGCCTCGACAAACCCCAAAAATTCAATTCTTCCACCCCGATTCATCAAACCATTCCCCTGTCCTGCTTATTCATTGATTCTTCATGCTGTACTCGTGGAAGTGATAATATGCTCTATGGACAAGATCTCAGCACTCGTCCAATTGACAGACATAAACCTACTTTAACCCGACTTGACCTACCTAAGCACGCACCGTGTTACACGATTCCAGAAACGTCTACAGTAATATCATGCAGGTGGTAGTAAGTAGGTACGCTATACTATATTACCGTCTGAGCGACTCGTTGGATTGGTATACGATGAATACGTAGGTAGCTAGGAGTAGATGTGCAGACACCTACAGTACTCACTGACACACTGTGCTTAATCGACGGGGAGAATTTCGCTGAAGATACTTCACATTCTCATACAAGATCATGAAATTATATTCTTACACTCAACTGTTCGACTGTTTGACCAGATCACGTTGTTGGTATCAAAAAGACAAAGGCAAAGACAAAAGCACATGCGTGTATTTCCGCTTTCAAACACTGTGATTCAATCGACTAAGGTAATCTACACCTCATTATCATCTAATGACGGAGCATCAGTGTACTCAGTCCCATCCCGTAACTCATGCACCAATACTTCATTACCAGCATTCCTTCGTGTGACTCGCGTCGGCGTCGACGTTGGTGTCGGCTTTTTCTTCTGAATCCGATTTTGACTCTTGGGTGGACGCCCTCTTCGTTTGCTGGGTGAGATAGATGGTGTCGGTTTTGTGGTGGCGGTATGTTGGCTCTCTGCATCTGAGTCGTGCTTGACTTCTGCTCCAGGCACTTCTTCCTCGACGTGTTCGTCACGTTCGTGCTGCTGCTCATGGTCTAGCTCTCTGATATCTTGCTCTTGGTTTCCTTGCTCATCGACTTCGAAAATGTCGGAACCACTTTCGCTATCACTGACACTGACTACTTCCATCTCTTCGATGTCGACGTACTGTGTCCCGTCGCGTAGCTCGTGGACCAAGCTTACGGATTTACGTTTGTATCTTCTTCTGGGAGTAGTGGTAGCTGAACTGGTGGGTGTGCCCGCTAGATTGGTGTGCACTAAGTCTGGATCGGCAGATTCGCGAGAGGGCTTGGGATTGGGGTCAATTTCGTCATTGGCTATGACAGGGGCGAGGTAAATGTCGTCTTCGGGAATGGGAGTCAGCTCTCGCTGGATATAGATCTTGTTGGCGTCTTCGGGAAGAGACAGGTTCTGGACATCACCGCCGAGCTGCGATGGCATAGTGTCAGGATTTTCTAAGCCAGTTTGTTGTATAATCTTGTCTTGTAAGGATGATCTATCTGAGTCGTCTGCGGCTTTTTGAGTTTTGGGTTTCTTCGCTCTGGCCTGAGTTTGTGCTCGTTTATGTTGGTCCTTCGCTTTGGCGGATGGTGATGAGACGGAGCGACCACGCCTCGTATTGTGGCCTAAAGTTCCAGGGCTACGAGAGGAAAGCCGTCTTTTCTGACCACTTCCATCAGGATCTAGGGTTTGGTGATCAGAGCTAGAGTTCTGATCAGCTGCTTTACTGCCAGATTGTGGATGATAATGTGGCAAAATCATTTCTGATAAGACAGAAACTGGTAGTGGAGCCTTGGATGACATTGGGGGAGCAAACTGAAGTTGATCAGCTGATGGAGGCTCCTGAAAGCTTCGATCCGGACTGAGGCTTTCGCGAATGCCACCATAATTGTCCTTGACACTTCCAGGTTCGTTGTCCGTTCTTGGCTCCTGGGAGCTGCTTCTGAGCTGGGGTTGCTCGAGCTGTGGCTCTTCAGAGGGCTCCAGACTAACAACTGGTACTTGCGCTGAGCTTGTCTCCGAGATCTCCGCATATTTGGAGTGGCCGATAGCTGACCACCAATCCACCAACGACCGAACTCGATCATGTTCAACAAGCCCAAACTCCACAGGCGGCCCCGTAATTGTAGCTGATATCTCTGAAGCATGGAGATGAAAGACAGCCCAGGAAGATTCATCGTAACTGACAAGTAGAGGCTTGTGTGCTTGAGTTAACACTTTCATGTTACGAAGCAGTACCACATCACCTCTTTTCGGCCCAGGCAAAGCATCCCGTTTGGGACGGAAGACCTGCACGGTAACAGTAGGATTCTCGTTATCTGGTGGAGACGCATCAGCAAGATGGAACGTGGTGTAATAGTGCCTTGGACCGGCCTGCGCACGTTCCGGAACAGTTGAATCGGCTGTGCAGATTGCGATAACGTCAACAACTGTTCCGAAGTGATCGAGCAGAGAAGCAAGAGGAGCGTAGTAAGATAGAGGCGTTATTATGCCCTGTTGAGTAGTGTTTTGTGCTTCAAAATCTTCTCGAACAGCACCAATGTCTTGTGGGACAGTCGGTGTCGGTGTTGGAGAACCGAGAGCTTGATCAACCACCCGTGTCGACCCTGTATCATGCAGCGTTTCAATAGCATTTGCAACAGGCTGGATCTTTTGCGGAGTGAAATATTCACTAAGCATGCCGTAAGATGCAGGAGGCTTGTCCAAAAGACGTTTGGTGGCACGATGAACAGGAGTTGCATCAGTCACATTCGCTGGCAACGAATCGCCTGGTACATCAAATTCGCTCCCGGGATCAATGTCCTGAATACCGTCAAGACCAAATTGGCGTGGTTGTTGTGTAAGATCATCGTCCGGGATGGATACAAAGTCAAAGGTCGTTGTTTGTTGTATGATCGTGTTCTCAGTTTCTTCCATCCCACGCGGCTGGATGTCGTCAAAATTGAGCAGCTCATCCCCGGAATTGATGTGATACTGAACGTCTGGTTCGCTAACTACATGTACGGGCTCCGTAAGTATTGCTGTTTTCTCCGAGGCTTCCTTAATGTCTATTTCTGAAACCTGACTAGTTTGTGCTCGGCTTCCTGTAATACCATCGTCAGGAGGTAGTTGAAAGTGGGGACCGTACATGTCTTCGACTTCTATCATGTCGAGCACGATTCCTGCTTGGTCGTCTAGTGCGTGCTCGATTTCGATATGTTGTTGCAACAGATCAAGATCGACATGATATGGGCCTTCAGTGGATGACACATGCGTCGATTCTGCTTCAATGTTCAGTTCACTCACATCCGTCAATCTTGGTCGTGTAGCATCGAGCTCCCTAACCTGGGAGAAGTTTTTTGATGCTTGTATAGGACTGCTAGATTGTGCACTTGCATCACGACCCAACCAAAAATTGGAAAGTTGTGAGAATTGCTGTGGCCTTGCCGCCAGTGGAGAAATCAGGGGTAGGTCGCAGGATGCCACTGCCTCAAGCCGCGGGATAGGCATGTTCTCGCCGTCTTCGATTAGTATCTGTTCTGAAGTAATGTCCTGTTCGACGTGATCTGTGGCAATCGTTGGTTGGAGTGACGTCGTGATGAAATCGTCGTTGGCTTTGATCACCGTTTCATCTTTCTTGGTAGACTGCACCATGTGAACATCTTGCTCGTCTTCTGAAGGCTTGTCTGATACGTCGCCCTGTATGAAAGGTGCCAGATTCGGAGAACTCACGGGTTGCTGGCTAACAAAGCTTTCGGCAGTCGTGACTTCGTCTTCAGTCACAGCAGGCTGACTGGGCATGTCATGCTCTGCCTCTTCGAAAGCATCATCCAAGCGCCAAGCTCCACTATGTCGAGCAAACTTGGTTCGTTTTCGACCGCGACCTTCAGTATAGCCATCTTCCTCGACAAAAGGATCGACAAACGAATTGGGAAAGGAGTTTGTGGAAAGTTGGCTACTGTTCCTTAAAGTAGGTGTTGCCATGGACACTACACGTGCCTTCGTGACCTCGATCCCACCATTAGTGCGAGGTGTTTGCGGACTGGATGGTGGCGTTTCGGAGGCCACAAAGTTAACATGTCGGATGCCCCCGGTAAACGAAAGAATTTCCAATGTTATTGAATCGCGAACATGCAAGTCGAAGTCTGCTTTCTTCCCTGGCGTAGAAAGTATATCGTGCTCCAACACCAATTCAAATTGATCAAGACCAATTTTGACTTTGTCACCAATTCCAACTCTAGTTCTTGCTATCTCCCTGGCGCCCGCGCCATGGAATATGACCTTCAATTGTCCCTTGGCTTTTCTCAAGAGGACGTCCTGCTCAGCGAGAAGAAGCGACAATTGTCGCGTCGAACTAGAATAGGGCCAGACGAGCGCAACTTTGGCTTCTATGTAATGTACATTCGGTAGGGTATCAACATTCAAATCGTCGATGCGTAAGTGTGTCCTTGATGTCAGTGAATAATTCGCATTCTGGTTGGAAATAGTCGAGGCCATCTTGCTGACCCAACTTGCATGTAACGTTTTGGATACATTGCTAGTTGTATGACGAGGGGGACGTCGTGGTAGAGTACGAATGCATTGTGATATCGTGGAATGTGACTGCAGGCGACGCGTGAGGACGCAAACAACACGGGCTTAATTACGTCGAAGTCATTCGAGTTTATGCCTTAATTTTTAGGCAGTAACAGCCAGTCTCTTGTTCGCTTGTGATCGTATTCGTCGTTGAACTGAATTTCTACCTTAGATTTCTAGATTTCTAGACTTCTAGATTTCTAAGTTCTCAAAATCTTATAGATTCCTAGATTCTCCTGGATTCTTGGATTCTGGGATTCTCAAGTTCTCAGCCGAAGTGGTACCCTAAGAAACAAAATTCATACCAAAGACGCCGATGATAACGGTTGTAAAGCTTCAGCTAGACTTTTCCGAATGCATTGGCTGAGTAAGTAGATACAGCTATTCCTGTACTAGTTGAAGCGAATGAATGGGACTATGAGCAGAGCCAGCACCAAGACGCGATAGGTAACCATCCTTAAGTAAGACGATAGCATAGATGATCGTGTTTGACCGGAGTCATATTGTGAGCATGTTGGGTACAAAGGAAGTTCCTAGAGTATACACCGAAACGATATGATCAAGGTCGAGAGCAATTGGCATGTAGGATATGTCGTAAAACCATTACTCCTATGAACCTTTCGGAGAGAACGTTGAAGGGCTTCAAGCTTTTGATCCAATGTAACTAGGCAGACTCAGTGTCGCTGCTGCTGTTTATTAGATCGTTGCTCCCCCCGATTGTGAGAAGGATATCGGCAATCCATTCGATCGGCCACTTAAGAATAACATGTATGCGTGTAACTATTGGTTGTCAGGAAGATAAAGACAACCCTACTCAACCAGTCACTTGATACGTAGTAAGATGTGTGTACGTTACGGAACATGACTGCTACCACAAAAAGCGACATCAAAGACGTCGTGGCTATATTGGTTGATGCCTCGAATTTTAGGCAACAATACCTATTTGTTACAACCTCAGAGCGTTATCATTTGTCGAGGATTAATGTTTTGTTTGCGACAATTGTCGCACTGTTCCTTTGTGTCAACTTTCATATACGAGGAGGACGCCGCAGCATCTACAGACTTGTCAAGTTTGATCGGAGCACCAATTTAATTATACATCCTGTGCCTGGCGTGAAGTTGATCGGAGCCTTTTCCGAGAGGAAGGAGAAACGTGGTTTGAAGTGTTTGCTTAGTTTGACACAGGCACATTGAATTGACTGCAGTATCATCTACATGTATGTACCAATCAGCTATGCACCATGGCGTAAAATAGATATGACTTGAAGCTTTTTTCAGAGCCCTGTCGGGCATCTTAATATTCGTCACAATCTGGGGACTCGAAGTCTATTGTTGACTTATCAATATGGCTTCAGAAGACCCCTTCCTCGAGGTCCAGACGTACGCCGATGCTTCCATGAACTACTCAGAACTACTAACCTCGTTCTAGGGACGTCCAGTCGCTCTTGACACAAACACGTCATTTATTCTCTTCGTATCTCCGTATCCGCAGCCATTCTTCAACCAAGTCCAAGTCTGGCGGGCCCTCCACAGAACTCCTGCAATCCCGCGCCGAAGTAGCCAGCAACCTCGAGACTCTTACCAATGACCTTGCGGATCTCCTCGAGGCAGTACGGGCGGTGGAGCCCGACCCATACCGCTTTGGTCTCGACGTAGCTGAAGTCCAACGGCGAAAGGGCTTCGTGCGCGATGTCACGGAAGAAGTCGAGTCTATGCGGAAGGAGTTGCAGTCGTCTATTGGTGCCGGTGCAGGCGGAGGAGGGCTACCCGATCCAGACAGCTTTCATGATGACGACGAGGACGCGTACGAGGCGTTTGAGCACCAGCAGCAGCAAACCATGATGCGCGAACAGGACGAACAACTTGATGGGGTATTTCGAAGTGTTGGAGTCTTGCGGAACCAAGCGGAGGATATGGGAAGAGAGCTTGAAGAACAGGGTCACATGTTGGATGAGGTTGATACACTAGCTGACCGTGTTGGTGGAAAGTTACAAAGTGGCACGAAGAAGATCGCGGAAGTCATACGGCGCAACGAGGACACATACAGCAGTTGTTGCATTGGAGCCTTAATAGTGGTCTTGATCATTTTGCTGATCCTAGTTATCATCATCTGAACGCGAGGAACTGTGTATGGATGAGACATACCTCCGACGAACGCATATTGGATTTGACTCTGAGTCGGAAGGCCGTACAAATCACGAGATCATTCCTGGAGTCACCAATGCGCCGGACCAGAACTGCTCAAAATGCCATGGAGCTGCGAAGACGAAGCAGGTATCATTCCATCTGGTCTCTAATGCTTTTGAACGCCATTCAATGCTAAAATCCAAACGCCGTTGACATTTCATGAGAGCTAGCAACAAAGACCGCTCAGCAATCAGGTGTACGAGGTCGAGTGCTGGCCATCATGATCAGTTTATAATCTTCTTGCTTTCTTGGTCGGTGGTTTCTCATCATCGTTGTCGTCGAATCCTCCGAAATCTCCAGCTTCCACAAGCTCTGGCACGACCTCATCGTCGTCCTCTTCCTCATCTACCTCAATGTCGTCGTCATCGTCTTCCTGCGCCCTGATGAAGTAGTCCACGGCATCCGGCCACAAATCCTCCGCCAAAACCATTGCGATGTCATCGCCACCAGGAAAGATCTCCACCTCGAGTGTGCCGTCGTCGAGGTCCTCGCCGTCCTCGTCAATATCTTCATCCTCTTGCTTTGCGACCGGATCGTTAATAGCTCCTCGAAATCCAAACCAATCTAAGAGACCATAGTCATCACTGGACTCCTCCTGCAGCTTTGCCACCTCCTCCCGCAGCTTCTCGTATTGCCAGAGATTTTCGCGCTCCGTCTGGTCAATTGTGCCGTCTGTGAAGGCTTTCTCAGCTTTGTACAGTTGGTCCGCTAAATCTAACAGCTTATTTGTACCCGCCTTCTTTGCCTTAGTCGTCCAACGGAATGTCACGGGTGTGCTCACCAGAGCGCCCCCATCCTCCCGAACTTTGAAATCAAACTCTTTCACCACAACCGAATCTTCAAAGATGTCGTTCTTGTCAAACTCGAAGGTGAACCGCAAGCTGCGCGGCTCACCTTCAGTATCGGATTTGATTTGGTGTCGTTCGACTTTCATCGATTTGAGTGCGCTCAGAAATAAGGCGTCATTTGGAGCAAGGATCTCTTGCAGCTCTTCCGGACCATTGGCGATGACCGTTGGCCAGAACGATGGGATCTTGGAGAAACATGTCTGTCGCTTCGCGTATAGCTCTTTTAGAGAATACTCCTTTTGTCGCACTATACTAAGCAGTCAGACGATTTATGGTACCACAAGAATAACTGCACAAGCAGGCCTGCGACTTACGCGCATCTAGCTCAACTGCTGCGAAATCTTTCTCCAGGGTTGAGAGCTCGGCCATAGCATTTGCGACAGCCTTCGAACTCGCAAGATCTCCGTTGGCAGCCATTTGTCGAAACGTATAACCGCGGTGAAAGACTTGGTATACTTCAAGCTTGAAGTGCTCGAAAACCAGTTATGCATCGCAGTCTAGAAAGTTGCACCGCAATAATTTTTGGGGAAGAAACTGCGGTGATTAGATAAGAGACTTATCACACGTGACTGTGGCCTGCATCTCAGTCTCTGACAAAGTACTCCGTAGGTAGTTTTACATTCAAGTTGCTCTCAAACTCATGTCAGATCTCATTCGTACCTTAAATCTAGCTTCTTCCTCTCTGCGGCCTGAGATTGTGGACACATGTGGTAGTAATAATCGCATCTTTCACAAAGTGACATGGCAGAATCAGAAAGAGTAAAGTTCAAGGTATTTCCTGTTAGTGTGTGGGGTATAGGCCTTCCTTCTGATGGGGGCCAAGCGGTGATTTTCGAGTTCCAGAACTTCCAAGGTTCCTTACATAATACCTGCTGCATTTCGCAATCGTAGGTATCTTTTGTCGAATAACGCTAGATGGATTAAACATGCATTGTCAACAGAAGTAAATTCCTACCTGCTTCGTACTCAGGGCAGGTAATTTTAGCATTCCACCTGTCACCGATGGCAAAGTGTCGTTGACTGTCACCATGGGCCTGACTGAATTCAGCATACTTTTCCAATAAATACTCAAGGGATCTGCAGTGGCCACTTCACTTAATACTCATCCGACTCGTTCGTTGCCGCGACCATTAAAGCTGCATTCGGAGACGCTCTTATTGGAACCGATGCTTGGAAACCGTCTATCAAGGCTCTCTACTATCGCAGTGTATTGACTTTGTTTATGCGACCTGTGTTCTGTCGGCTTTCGGTAATTTGAACAGCAGGGTATGTTGTGCCAGCATCTAGTGACCTTCGCATAAGACAACAACAATTCCTATTTGTTGCACGAAGCGGTCTTTTCACGACATTCGAAAAGCAGAAGCAACGACTTCAAGTTCGAAGACGACTTATGCCGAGTAGACTACAAACTGTTGGTGTCTATTAACTGTCAGTGAGGATTTCTCACCAGGAGCCAGTGTCTCTCATGT